>RCNE010001251.1_pt1 | contig 13785 bp, 15 predicted proteins | sample 2041361 | NCBI WGS metagenome assembly RCNE01 (sample SAMN09708229, study PRJNA481090) | Marine sediment metagenome, whole genome shotgun sequencing project.
GTAGATGCCATGGGGGATGAAAGGTTAATTGGCACATACGACCGAAAAAAAAAAAAAAAGAGTTAAATGGCAAGCTCTCTTGAAATTAATCTCGACGAATCAATACTTTCATCAATTGCTGCCAATATTGCCGTGATTGATGCAGAGGGAACTATTATTGCCGTTAACAAGGCTTGGACAGATTTTGCAAGGGAAAACAATGCCAAGGAAATTGATGCTTTGGGAAAAGGCGTCAACTACCTATCTGTTTGCCGCAAATCTGCAGATGCGGGAGACCAATATGCACAAAAGAGCATTCAGGGAATTGAGTCGGTCTTAAGCGGAGAACTAAAAACATTCTATTTAGAGTATCCCTGTCATTCACCCAATAAAAAACGCTGGTTTGCCTTGAGGGCAAACCCATTATTCGGTTTTAAATCAAAGGCGGTTATCTTCCATGAGAATATTTCGGACAGCATTAAAAAAGAAAGCGAACTCAGCCTAAAGAATGAAGGGCTGTACCATTCGGTAACCCCAATTGCCTATAGTAATCTTGAAGGCACAATTACCTATGCGAATCCTGCTTTTATGAAGTTATGGGGCTTCGAAAAGGAGAGTGAGGTCTTGGGACTGTCCAACAAAGAATTGGGAAGCTCAGAGGAAACAATTTCCCAGATTATGCATGGGGTGCATGCATATGGGCAATGGTCCGGTCGAGATCAAGCGAAAAAGAAGGATGGCACCTTATTCGATATTTTTTTTTCGGTAAAGCTTGTAAAAGATAATGAAGGTCTTCCTATTTGCATGGTCGGAAGTTTTATAGATCTTACGAAACAAGAAAAAGCAAAGAAATACCTTGCGGTTAGTGAAGCCAAGGCCAAGACGTTATTTGACTACTCTCCGATCATCATCTGGGAAGAAGATTTCTCTCAAGTAAAATCTGTTTTTAATTCCTTAAAGAAAAAAGGGATTACCGACTACAGAGACTATTTTGAGAATGCACCCGAAGAAGTCCAAAGATTATCTGAACTTATCGTCATTACCCAAGTAAATCAAACCTGTTTGGATTTCTACGGGGTAAATTCCCTAATAGAGCTAAAAACCAATTTACCGGATTGGTTCGTTGAAGATTCCTGGGATGTTTTTAAGGAAGAGCTTATCGCCCTGGCGGAAGGACATTCTGAATTCAAAAGCGAGATACCGGTACGGACTCCAAAGGGAGAAATCCAACATTTATTCCTAAAATTATCGGTACCGCCCAAGTATATGGACACTTTGGAAGTAGTGCTGGTCTCCTTTGTTGATGTTACCGAACGCAATCAGAGGGAAGCTCAACTCAAGGAAAAAGAACAAGAGATTTTGGAACATGCCAATCAATTGGAACAAAAAGTTGCGGATCGCACCCATGAACTGGTCTTGAGCGAGGGCAGATTACTCGAAGCCAATAAAATGGCCAAAATTGGTAATTGGAGCCTAGATGTATCAAAGCAAGAAATCACTTGGTCCGAAGAGCTGTATGAGATTTACGGATTGAATAAAAATACCCCAATTTCTAAGGAGCTATTTTTTGACAATGTACACCTTGACGATCAAGAAATGGTAAATAAAAGAATCGAAGCCATCAATCGGGGGGAAAGTGTTGATGATATCGAATACCGTATTATTGATGGCAAGGGCAATGAAAAGTATGTGAGGTCTATCAATAATCCTCCCATTCTTGATGATTCCGGTAAGGACAGAATACTCTTTGGCGTCATACAGGATATTACCAGACAAAAGAAGGCCGAACTTCAACTGGCAAGTGCGTTGCAAAAAGAAAAGGACCTAGGCGAATTAAAATCGCGTTTTGTTTCTATGGCCTCTCATGAATTTCGCACCCCTTTAAGTGCAATTCTCTCTTCCGCCGAATTGATTAAGCGTTATGGCGAAATAGGAATGATTGACAAACAAGAAAACCATATCGAACGCATTCGATCGTCGGTACACAATCTAACCCATATTCTGAACGATTTTTTATCATTGGAGAAATTGGAATCTGGAAAAGCAAACTTCATACCACAGCAGGTCATGTTCGATTCCTACATTCAGAATATCTTGCAGGAAATAAAGCCTTGGGCCCAAGAGAATCAAAAGGTTATACATAAACATACGGGCCCAAAAGAAGTTGGTATTGATCCACATCTAGTTCAGAATGTTTTGTTGAACCTGTTGTCAAATGCATTAAAATATTCCGAAGAGGGTACCGACGTTTCTTTGATTTCCGAAAACTTGGGTGACCGATTAGAAATCAAAGTAATTGATCAGGGTATCGGTATACCGGAAGATGAACAACAAAATATGTTCTCAAGATTTTTCCGCGCAAGCAATGCTACAAATCTGAAAGGCACGGGACTCGGACTAACCATTCTAAAACGGTACCTAGATTTAATGGAAGGAACAATCAGTTTTGAAAGCAAGTTGGGGGAGGGGACGACTTTTACAGTGGTCATACCTTATTAGAATAGTTATATTTCCTATTGCAAATACAATGAATCTATAGCGGCGTTTCTACCGCCTTTTTGTAGGCAAAACGATTTTCGCGTAATGTAGGCCTAGGGTTAGCGTATTGCCTTTTCCGGCATATCATATAGGGCGAACTTCGATTGGGACTATTGTTTTGAGTAACTTTTGGAAGAACCTTTAGGTTTCTGATGTAGGTAATTTCTCCGCTCGCTTTTTGATGCCCAAACACATTTTTCTGTCCATCGCAAAAACAATGGGTTCGGATAATGCCCCGAAAAACAATTTGTTTTTGAATTGGTTGCTAAAATTCACTCTATTCCTTGAAATAAATCTTGTATGGGTTGAATCCAAAGGCTCAACCAACCAGAGCCATGTCAGGTGTAAATAATTTTTCGGGGAGGATACATTCGGGTCATATATCTTTTTAGCCCCTAGATCATACCAATTCTCGATGAGCATGGCCTCGCCCTGATTGCATATTACCAAAGGGTAGGCTTGTCCAGGCCCGAAGGGTATGACGTCCCCGATATCTGGGTTTTGAAATTCGGATAGGATTTCGTCCGAATTATATATATTGAGCCCCATCATATTTTCCAAGGCCTCATAGGTATAAAAACCACCGCGCCCCTGTCCGAGCTGGGCGATCCAGGGCCAAACATAGTTCATCGGAGCATTTATTTTAACGGCATGGGTAAATTGTGACTTCGGTTCGATGACCAGCCCATCGCCCGGAAGTGACCTTTTTGCCTCCTCTTTGCTCAGGCCCCATCGATCTCTATAGGGTTTTAGAAAAAACGTTAGATAGCAGGCGATTATAATGGCCACGCCTTCCAGACCTTCAAGAATTTGAAAAAAAGAAAAACGGGTGCTACGTTGTTTCATAACAATATGTACTAGCAATTGTTAATTCGGGATGCACCATCGAAAAACCTCAAAAACAAGTGTGCAAACCGTATTTATCGCTTCCTTGTATTAAATCCAAGGATTGCTTCTGCATTGGTGAGTTCAAATTTTGTTAATTCTTTAACCCCTTTTCCTTATGGTATTTTTCACAATAGTACTTCCAAAAATGAACTATTCATATGATTCAAGTCATCTACGAAATAGCATGTAATCTTTTGATATCCCCCAAAATCAACATGACCAAAATCATTCCATCCGAATATTGGTAGTTGTATTTTTAGGTTTGATTTGAAACAACGAATCTATCTATGGAAAAATTGCGACTAGATGATTTTACTTCCTTGAATGTTGCCAAGCCCATTTGGGATCGGGTATTTACTGTGGCGCCTTTGGTCATTATCGGTACTAAGGAAGAAGAGGGATACGACCTAGCACCCAAACATATGGCAACACCTCTGGGTTTTGGCAATTATTTTGGTTTTGTCTGTACACCCAAACACGGCACCTATAACAATGTGAAAGCGAACAAGGCGTTTACCGTCAGTTTCCCCAGACCAAATCAGATAGTAACGACTTCCTTAAGTGCCTCTCCACGTTCGGAACAGATTTCAAAATCACAGGGTATTATCGAGGCGTTACCAACAGTCAAGGCTACCACCATGGATGCACCTATGATCAAGGATGCTTATTTGTACTTTGAATGTGAGCTATTTAAAATCATAGATGGTTTTGATGATAACAGTATCATTACGGGTGTGATAAAAGCGACCCATGTGCATAATGATTATTTACGGATATCAGAAAAGGACGAAAGAGATCAGCTTCAAAAAAACCCCTTACTGGTATATATTGCTAACGGGCGTTTTGCAAAAGTTGCGGACACCTACAATTTTCCGTTTCCCAAAGACTTTAAAAGATGATTGCGATGGATACGCATATTGCTGCTAATATAATGGACTATCTTAAAACCAATCAGGAGCAGATGGTAGGTTTCCTAAAGCAGTTGGTGGCCATGGAATCTCCTTCCCATGACAGCGAATCACAGGTCAAAGTGCTAAAATTACTTGGGGATACCTTGAAGGAACTAGGTTTTTTTGTGATGATTGTTCCCGGAAAGCAAACCGGTGGGTATCTATACGCACGACCTAGAAATAGAGATAAAAGTAAACCCCTACAATTGTTGTTAGGCCATTGTGATACGGTCTGGAAAAAGGAAACGCTGAAAATTATGCCTATCTCAGAGCACGACGGCCAAATGACGGGCCCTGGAATTTATGATATGAAAGCAGGGCTGACCCAGCTAATTTTTTCGCTTAGGGTCATTAAAGAAATATCCTTAGCATCTCCTTTATGCCCCATAATCTTAATTAATTCGGACGAAGAAATAGGCAGTCGGGAATCGCATCATGCAATTAAACGCTTGGCGAAAATTTCAGATAGGGCATTCGTCATGGAACCTCCTCTGGGACTCGATGGCAAATTGAAGACCGCCCGAAAAGGTCTGGGACGTTTTACCATTACAGTCACTGGGAAGGCGGCACATGCCGGATTGGATCCCGGCAAAGGGGTCAATGCCATTGTGGAACTCTCGCACCAAGTACAGCAATTGTATGCCATGAACGATTTTGACAAAGGCATTACCGTAAACGTGGGCACCATACAGGGCGGAGTTTCCCCCAATGTGGTGGCCCCTGAAAGCAAAGCTGTGGTAGATGTAAGGGTACTTAACAATGAAGATGGAAATACCATTACGGAAAAGATATACGGCTTACAGCCTACTATCCCTAATATAACACTCCATATTGAAGGTGGAATAGGCCGCCCTCCCATGGAGCGCACCCCTCGTAATCAAGAACTGTGGCAACTGGCTAAAACAAAAGCGGTATTGTTAGGATTGGAACTGGATGAAGCTACGGCAGGCGGAGGTTCGGATGGTAATACCACAAGCAGGTACACTGCTACTTTAGATGGACTCGGAACTACAGGAGATGGTGCACATGCGGCACACGAGTTTATTTTCTTAGACCAATTGCCGGAAAGAACCGCATTATTGACCTTATTGTTAGTGTCTGAATCCCTTAGTACTAAATAAATAGAATACGTTATGAACGATCAATATATCCATACATCTTTAACGCGGATTTCCGATTTGTCGGAAAAGGAATTTAATGTCAAAAAACTGGACCGAAAACATTGGGAAACCGGGGATTATGTAGTCTGTAAAATCATTGATGCGGGTAGCAACAAGCTATTACTTGAGCTCCCCAATGGTCGGATGCGGGGCGTAATCGGGGGAGAATCAATCGTTGGTGCCTTAGGCGAACGCTTCGCTACTTTAGAGGCTACGGGTACTTGGAGAGAAGTAGGGGATGACCTCAAGATGAACGTTTTAACAGGAGCCGGACTCATGGGAAAGCTAACATCCAAATCTGCATTTATACCCCCTATGATAGAAGTAGTTTATAAAGGCCATGCCTTCAGGAACGGGAAAAAATGTACCATGCAAAGTTTTACTGAACCTGTAAAAGAAATTGCTTTTGATACCCCTGCAATTCTCTTTGTGGGCACTTCGATGTCGGCGGGTAAGACCACTTCGGCCCGGATAGTGACGAATTTGTTCAAATTAGCAGGATATAAAGTTGTGGGAGCCAAACTTACAGGTGCAGGACGCTACAAAGATATATTAGCTATCAAAGATGTAGGCGCCGATGCTGTAATGGATTTTGTAGATGTAGGTTTGCCTTCTTCCATATTCCCGAGTGAAAAATTCAAGGGTATGTTACAACAACTGCTGAGCAGAATTGAACATCAAAAAGCGGATGTGGCCATTATTGAAATCGGAGCATCACCGTTGGAACCTTATAATGGTGATATTGCCATTAATGCCATACGCGAAAATGTAAAATGTACGATTTTGGCTGCCTCCGATCCGTATGCGGTTTACGGACTCATGAAAGCATTTGAAATCGTTCCGGACATTGTAACGGGGATAACCTCCAATACATTGGCAGGTGTCAAAATGGTAGAAAAACTCTGTAAGGTCAAGGCCCTAAATTTGATAGATTCGACCACCACAGAAGAATTGAAACAAATCCTATCGACAAAAACGGGATTTTCATTTTAGGGAATAAAAAGTTCAAATAAGGTAGTTTATTTTCTAAGGTGTAAATGAGTACAAGCTAAATTCCCTATATATACCAAAATAGCCTATGGAAATATGGGAAATTGATTTTTGCCCGAGCTATGAGATGCCCCTGAATAAAACACCATGCGTTTACCACCCAACAGTCCAAAGCCATATATATATATATATTACTATTACCCCTAGCTGGAATGGGATTGTTTGTTATTTTTTAGGGGTATTCAGCATACTCGACAAGTTTTTCGTAGGTGAATTTCAATTCATCCAAGGCCATTCCAGTATAAGCATCCAGATTATTAGTGAACAGATTTGGTTGTATCATAACTGCAATACCATTGAGAAACTATTGATGATCAAGAGATAACGGGCTATTTTATATTTCATACGGAGCTCATAGATTATATTTTATCTGTCATTTTTAATTGATCGCTACCTATAATTGTCTTTTGAAAATATATCTAGTAATAAATATCCCTTGGTCATCGCCTTCGCCAGCATCACTTTCTACCGCACTCGTCACAAAAATCAGATCCCAGCCCTCCGTCAACATTGCTGTCAACTTTGATGCTATTACAGCATCATTGGCCGCAATATTTTGAAAACGAATACCTGCTACATTATAGAAGTTCAATAGTTTGGTTTCTTCAAAATCTTTTACTCGAATATCTTTACGTTTTGATTTATTTCGGGTATTATCTTCTTCGGTTTGCTCCGAAGAGAAATCTTCATAATCACGTTCCGCATTCGATGAAATAATCCTTGAACGGCCCAGACCAAGTGGAACTATAGATTCTACACTTGTGATGACCTTGACCTCAAATTTGGGTTCTGTATTTTCTTGTTCACTTTGTGCCTTTGCACTAAATAGTGTTATAATGACAAAGATGCCGGCTAAAATTAATTTTTTCATGAGTTCTTAATTTATTGGTTACTATTATTTGCACGATACTATTTTATTTCTTTTTCTGGTCATCCGTGGCTATGGAGGGTGTTTTACCTCCCTTGAACAAGAGCCACAGGCAAAGTGATAGTTCCGCTATAATGGCAGGTAGGAAAACTAGCTGTTGAATTATTGTTTGGTAATCCCCGTAGTTTGGCATAAGAAAACTTGTAAAACTGTTGGTCAAATAACCGATGCCTACAATGGTCAATAGAATGCCTAGAATTTTGGGAATATAATCAGACTTGATAACGAGATAACCAAGTAGCAAAAAATGAAACCCAAAGAATACCAATCCAATACGAAATCCATACTCGTGTCCTTTAAGAAAAGACATCACTTGAGTTTGCAACTCATCGGTGCTTAATTCGGCCAGACCGCCTGGCCCGTTTACCAGATCCAAAACAAACAATAAATAAAGAATACTTACTCCATAAACAGCTACGTGCAACAATCGAAACCATGCAGCGAGCAGCGAAATACTTTTATTTACCGGCCTTAGAAAAACATATAGCCCTAGGGCCGTTATAACGTCAAACACAAGCATCATAAGATCACCAACAATATTTTTGCGTAAGGTTCCTGTAGAATCCAGTATAGCATCAAATACTGCTGTAGCTTCCGATGCGGAAGCGAATATGCCACTTATAAACATGAACAATAAACCAAACCCCGCTATTTTAGCAGCTTGACGTTGCGTAATATCGGTAGTATCTGCAACCATATAGAATTGTTTAATAAAAAATCAGTATTCGTTTGGTTTCCCTTCGTAAATCTTCAAGAACCACTGCTTGAAGACCTAATGCTGAAGTTATAATGACACCTCACTGAATCTTAATTTCTCAACCAGTTTTAGAATTGGTTCTATGCTAGCTTTATCCATATAGTCAAAGCCTTTCAATTCTTCTTTTCTGGCTACAGGATCGGGGTTTTTCAATCCGCCGATTTTCAGCATTAGCCAGTCATACCAAGTAAGTTCTTTTGGGTTCTGCCTACCGAGCAGGGCAACATGTTCCATTTGTAAAATCAAATGTTTTGGTAGGCTGTCGGCAATCCAGCTATCCAGTTTAGATCCAGGCCCTGCACCGGAAACACTAAAAAAGATTACCGGCTTGTTCTCAATGCTTGCCAAATTGGCTTTTACCCATTTGTGGTTCAATAGCTTGTTATAGATTATCGGTGCTCCGAGGAGCAAAAAATCATAATCTGACATATTAGCTTTGGTCTCCTTTATATTAAATACAGGCAAGCCGGCCGCTTCGCCTATCCAATTGGCATATTGCGCGGTACTGCCATATTTACTTGAGAAAAAAATTGCTCCGTTCATGATGAATCGTTTTTCGTTTTTTGAAGAAATTTAGTTTCATTCAATGTTTTTGCCACCGCATTTTTATCTGCTTTGGCTACTCAATTGGCTTCAGCCCTTTCCATCTTTTTAGTGTAGGAAGTGTTTCGTGAGCTAAAATGGTAGCTTCTTCTCTGGTCATACCCGTTTTATGGGCTATGTCGATATTCTTTTCAATCTTCTCTTCTAAGGAAATTCCGTGATCAACGAATTTTCCCTCTAGAAAACAGTAGTGGCAGTATTCGGTATTCACTGTTAGGTCTTTGTTAGTGCCAAAATCGGCCAGCTTGCGCATGGGCATGCCACAACATTCGCAAATATTTTTTTTCCCGGTTCTCATCTGTTTATTTTTATTTCAATTCGTGAATAGCTTTGGTTTTCTGCGAGAAAATTAGTATTCTTTTAAGACGGATAAAATGATTTAGGTCATTTGCCTAATTTTTATTAGAGACAGGCGGGTGCTAGAAGAAGTCCAGTTTCTCAATTGCAACAAAGGCGTCCGCCACTGTGCATACTTTAATTAGTAGTATTTATTGCATTAGGCGTTAATTCTAATTTTTTGAGATGTGTTTGAATTGGAAATAATCCATTTATTCAATTCCTCAACATCTTTCTTTTTGCAAAGCTGAGTACCCGAAGTCATTGTTGCCGCCGCCCCGCAGGCTACTCCGTACTTCGCCATTTCAGGGAAAGATTTGCCTTGGGCAAGTCCTAATACCATACCTGCGACCATACTATCACCTGCACCTATAGTGCTTTTTTGATAAACGATGGGTGCTGCAATGTATTCTAAGGTATTTTTAGTTACCATTAGGGCACCTTGAGCACCTAGGGAAACCACTAGTACTTCACAAGGATTGTTTTCCAAAAAAGTTTTCGCAATTGATTCCAATTCCAAAAAGGAGATGGTCTTCACACCGCATAGCGAAGCGAGTTCTCCCAAGTTTGGTTTTAATAAGTACACTCCAGCTTGGGCTCCTTTCAACAAAGCTTCCCCGGAAGTATCTAGTATATATTTTGCTTTTTTCTTTTGGGCTGTTCTGGAGACCTGCGCAAAAAAATCAATGGGCATACCAGGGCACAGACTTCCACTAGCCACCAAGAAATCGCCTTCAGATAAAACAGCTTCCAATTGCTCTAAGGTGTTTTTCCATTCGCTTTCGTTGACTATTGGTCCCGGCATACCAAATCGGTATTGTTGGTTATTTGTGGTATCAGTTACTGAGAGGTTTTCGCGTACCCATCCTTCCGTGGGGATTACCTGTTGTAGTATATCCAATTCAACAAGCATATCACGAAGATGATTTCCTGTAGTCCCTCCGGACATATACATACATAAAGATGTTCCGCCGAGTTCATTCAGCACACGTGAAACATTTATACCTCCGCCGCCCGCTTCGTAGATAGGGTCGGCACACCTCAATTTACTATTTGGTTTTATTCCTGCGACGGTAGTACTTTTATCAATGGCCGGATTGACCGTTAACGTAATTATTTTTTTCATCTCAAAGGATTTGATGATACGATTCAAATTTAATTCTAAAGGCAGAGGGCACATATGACCAATGTCATTGTTAAAAAAGGGCTTCCAAAATAACTTTGCTCAAAAATTGGAGTACTATGAAAGGGGTTTTAAAATTGGGAAGCGTTTCAGGAATCAAGATTGAAGTACATTGGACATTTACCCTACTGTTGATCTGGGTTGCTTTTTTAGAAATTCAAAAAGGATCAGACCTAAATAGAATACTACTCAATGAGGCCTTGATTTTGGTCTTGTTCCTATGCGTTGTGCTTCACGAACTGGGCCACGCGCTAACTGCCAAGAGGTTTAAGATTAATACCCGTAAAATCATGTTATTGCCTATTGGAGGAGTGGCTACATTAGAAAAAATGCCTGAAAAACCTGGGCAAGAATTATTGGTGGCTTTAGCTGGGCCTGCTGTAAACGTGGTCATTGCAATACTACTCGGCCTGGTAGTTCCGATAAAAAGTTATTTCAATTTTGATGCAGTTGTATTAGAGGAGGTTTTGTACGAGCCCTCTCTTCAAAACTTTTTGTTCTACCTTTTTATTGCCAATGTGATGTTGGTGGTCTTCAATCTTATTCCAGCCTTTCCTATGGATGGTGGTCGGGTTCTTAGAGCTTTGTTATCCTTTAAATTAGGTCGAGTAGAAGCAACAAAAATTGCCGCTGCTATTGGGCAAGGGTTGGCTATTCTATTTTTCGTACTTGGACTTTTCTTTAATCCATTCTTGATATTAATCGCTTTTTTCATCTTTTTCGGAGCTTACGGCGAGAACCAAATCGTTCAAAGGAATTCGTTGTTGAAAGGTCATTTGGTAAGGGAAGCTACCCTGACTAACATTACGTTACTCAATCCTACAAATAGTGTTCAGGAGGTTGTCGATATATTGTTGGCGGGTACGGAAAAGGATTTTGTGGTAATGGAAAGCAAGAAAATCATGGGTATAGTGACCCAAATGGATGTTATCAAACATGCCAAGACCTCATCGCTGTTGGTCAAGGATATCATGGATACATCTTTCAAAACTGTCGATGCGTCAACTGAGATTACCAAAGTACTGGAGTTGATAGGAAGGGAAAAGAAAAGCTTTTTCCCGGTCATGGATGACGAAAAACTTATTGGAGCCATAGATAGCATGAATATTAGTGAATTCATTCTATTGCAAACTTCAAAAGTTTAAATTGATGCAGACTCATGGTCCATAGTATAACTGATAAAAATCATTCTTTGGTATTTGGAAAAAACGGAGCTTGCAAAGAAAATTAATCGAAATGAGAAACTATATGCTTCTTTTCGCATTCATATTTGCATTGACAAGCTGTAAGGATGCCCAAAAATCTAAAATGAAACCGCTTGACGATAAGGTTGTTACAGAGGAAGTACAATTCAGTAAAAAACATCCGGGTAAACAAATTATGGAACAGGAGTGTTATATATGCCATGACCCTAAAGCTTCGATGGCCAATAGCATTGCCCCTCCGATGGAGTCCATCAAAAGACACTATATCGATTCAAGCATTACCAAAGAAGCTTTTACGAAAGCCTTGATTCGTTGGGTCAACAACCCAGAGACAGCAACAAAAATGCCTGGTGCCCATACTAAGTTTGGCCCCATGCCATACATGCCCAATCCCGATGATGCCGTCGCACAAATTGCCGATTATATCTATGACCATGAACTAGAACGACCCAAATGGTTTGATGCCCACTTTCAAAAAGCGCATAAAAAAGGTGAAGGAATGCGTGAATGCAACTGTTTTGTCTATCCTGAACCGGAGGCTCAATACGGCGCTATCGGACTGGCCTATGCCAAAGAGGCCAAAGCCTTATTGGACAAAAATTTAAAGTGGGCCATTCAAGAAAAAGGAACAGTTGGTGCGGTTCGGTTCTGCAATATTGAAGCTGCAAAGCTGACGGATAGTATATCTATGATGAAGAATGTAATTATCAAAAGAGTTTCTGATAAAACGAGAAATCCGGGCAATCGGGCCAATGTTATTGAACTGCAACATATCGCATCCTTCAAGGAAATGGTGGCATCAAAGGAAAAAATCGAACCCATCGTACAAATCGAAAATAACGAGGTAAACGTTTACTATCCGATTACTACCAATGCCCTTTGCCTACAATGTCATGGCGAACCCGATAAGCAGATTTTACCAGAAACATTGACCGCTTTGAAATCCTTATATCCCGAAGACAAAGCAGTAGGGTATGGAGAAAATGAAGTTCGCGGCATTTGGAGTATTAGTTTTGATTCGAACAACTAATAAAATTTTATTATGACCATACATCACTTTGGTGAAGGCAATTCGCTCTTGAACCAATTCATTGCAGAAATCAGGGATTTAGATGTCCAAAAGGATGCCATGCGGTTTCGTAGAAATATTGAACGTATTGGCGAGATTCTTAGCTATGAATTGAGCAAAGCACTAAATTATCAGAGCAAAACGATAAAAACTCCCTTTGGCACCAAAGAAATGTCGTTGCCCTCAGATAAGTTGGTTTTATGTTCTGTGCTTCGAGCTGGGTTGCCCTTGCATCAAGGTATGTTGAACTATTTTGATGGAGCCGAAAATGCCTTTATTTCAGCCTATCGCCATCATCGGGGTGATGAAGATGCTTTTGAAGTCATCGTCAAATATTTTGCCGCTCCATCTTTAGAAGGGAAGACTCTGGTGCTCACAGATCCGATGTTGGCCACCGGAAAAACTTTAGAAAATGTACTAAAGGCTTTAAAGAATCATGGCGAACCCGAGAAAATTCATATTCTTTCCGTTATCGGTTCAAAATCAGGAATTGAGCGTATCAAAAAAGTGTTTCCGGAAAACACCCATTTGTGGTTAGCCGCTATTGATGAGGAACTCAGCAAAAAGGGTTATATCCTTCCTGGAATCGGAGATGCTGGGGACTTGGCCTTTGGGGAAAAGCTTTAGAATTTCTTTCTTCATTTCAAATATGACATTAGTCATTTAAATTGGATTCATTTTGATAGACCTTGCTTGGATTGATAAAGTAATTTCATGGATCAAAACACAAAACAAAAATTTCTCTTTTATACAGGTAAAGGTGGTGTTGGAAAAACAACCTTGGCTTGTGCAATGGCCGTAAAACTGGCTGAAGAAGGAAAAAAAGTCTTATTAATAAGTACTGATCCTGCTTCAAATTTAGAAGATGTTCTTGATTCAAAAATTGGAGACACCATAAAACAACATAGTAAGGTACCCAATCTCTTTATGGTGAACATTGATCCAGATAAATCTGCCCAAGAATACAGAAACAGAGTTCTTGAACCATTGAAAGAAACTACCAACAAGCAGGAATTAAATAAAATTGAAGAAGGATTGTCAGGAGCATGCACGACAGAAATCGCATCCTTTGATGAATTTGCTAGATTCATAACTGGCGAAGGTGAGGTAGAAAATATTGATATTGTAATTTTTGATAC
>RCNE010001252.1_pt1 | contig 13783 bp, 13 predicted proteins | sample 2041361 | NCBI WGS metagenome assembly RCNE01 (sample SAMN09708229, study PRJNA481090) | Marine sediment metagenome, whole genome shotgun sequencing project.
TTCGTTGGCATTGATCACGCATCCCTTGCTCGATGCACACACCGCTTACGGCACCCAACTCTTCTGGCCGCTGGAATCGCCGCCGGTCATGTGGTCGACCCTCTTTATCATTGATCCGATCTACACGCTCCCGCTGCTGATTGGCGTTATCGTCGCCACGATTTCCCCGGCAGCAAGGCGAGCCAGCGTTGCCCTGGTCGCCGGAATTGTGTTGAGCACGGCCTACCTTGCCTGGTCATGGGCCGGCAAGCTGCAGGTCGAACGCCATGCGAGAGCGGAGCTTTTGAGGCTCGGAATTACTGATGCGCCACTATTTTCCGGACCGACGCCGTTCAACACCCTGCTGTGGCGCGTTGTCGTCCTGACAGAGAGTGGTTACCTGGAGGGCTATGACTCGTTGCTGGTCAAAAAGCGCCCAATACGTTTCGAATTCTATACGACCGACAACGATTCGCTGCGAGCCGCAAGCGATATCTGGGCCGTATCACGACTGCGATGGTTCGCGCAGGATTTCCTGAAGACCGAAGTTCGCGATCAGCGGCTGGTGCTGACGGATCTGCGTATGGGCGCAGAACCGCAGTACGTATTCAGTCATGTCGTTGCGGAGCACGGTAATCCGCACTGGAGACCCGTTCCAACGGAGCTGCTGCCGGTTCGTTTCAGTCGCGGTGACCTCGACATGTTTATCGAACGATTCTGGAAAGACTAAGGTGAACGCTGACGCGCCCGTTAGTCCAGCGCCGGTCTCCTGCCACGATAGCGTTTGATGATCATGCCAACCGCGTAGGACAGAATCGCCGCGCCCACGCCGGTGACGATTGCCTCCGTCACCACCGTGCCGAACATCCCGGGATGCACAAAATAATCGACAGTGGCTGTGACCACGCCAAGCAAAAGGGAGATCATCCAGCGTTTGTCGGTTTTCGATAGCAGGATTGCTGCGGCGGTTATGGAGCCGGCGGCAACGCCCGTTTGCGACGCAATCAGCCAGTGACTCAGGCCTAACGCGAGCACATTGCCCTGGACCATCGTGATGAGGCATGCCGTAGTCGCCTCGGCGATGTTCTCGACGAAGGGTTTGACGTTCTTGTTCATAGCTGCTCTTTTCGCCGGGTTTTTAGCGCCATTCAGAACGGCTGCCGCCATTCAGAATCCGCAGCATACGCATGTGGGCACCAGAACAGAAATGTCCACCGAATACATACAAGCCACGATTGACTGCAGTGCAGATTGTGCGAGTCTAATCAAGGGCTTGTTGTAAGGCAGGGATGCTGCCAGCTATTGGGAGATTGCTGTGACAGATTACGTCAGAGAGGGCATCGACAAGGGCGCGACCACTGAGTCTCCAGCGGATGATGCGTTGCGCACCGAACGTCATCGCAACGCGGTCGACATCAGGCACGGTGACTGGATCAGAAAAGCCCAGGCAGATCTGAAATCGAAACGTTTCACGAGCCCGCTGTTTGCGCTTGTCACTATATTCGCGTTCCTGTTCGGCGGATCCATCTACCTGTTTGAGAACCTGCCGGTAGTGATGGGTGACCCGCTATATGCGCTGAAGATCACGATGTCGAGTGTCTTCGCCATCAGTTTTGGTTTCATCCTGTCGGTCTGGTGGCAGTCCACCTCCCGTTTCAATAATCGCCTGCGTGACGCAGAGCGCATCGATCGTGAGTATCGTGAGTTGCTGATCGGTTTCTCGGACAGCCTGTTCGATATTATTGACGAATTGAACACGCTGGCGACGGAACCGCCAAAGCCTTTTGCGGTTGCGACGGAGTTCCTGCTGGGTGAGTACATTCACCTGTTGCAGAGCCAGCTGCAGCGCTACGGCGACTACATTACCGGACTCGGTTTCGATGCGACCGCTTTCCTCGACGAGAAGGTCGGGATATTCGAGGGCATCCGTGAACGCGCCAGCCTGTCCGTCAAGGGCATGCCGAAAGAGATCGAGTCGCTGTTCGAAGACGGACTGAGTCTACAGGCCGAAAAGCTGTTCGACCCTGTGGTGAGACGCCAGCTGGACCTGCGGGAGGCCCTGGAGGGGATTGGCCTGAAAGATCAGGCAGCCTAGGTGAGGTCCATCTCGAACGGTGGCCGTTCGTATGACGGTGGTGCCCAGGGCGGAAACGCTGGTCGCACTGCCTGTGAGGCGGACCAGGGCATCGCCGTCACCTCGGCGCCGCGCAACCACGGTGCCTGCCGCCCCGTTGCGGGCAGTTTGAACGTCGATGCAGGGTTGTGACGACGCCCTCGCGAACACTGAACATGGATACGACTTGTTACAGCTTCGAGCTGGCGCCCACCTTGCTGAAGGCGCAGGATAACGGTATCGATAAGCAGCTCAAAGCTGTGCGCCCAATTCAATGGAGTTTCAATAATGCGTTACCTTGCAGGAGCCTTACTTTTCATGATCGCAAGCCTGTCTACAGCATCCGATGATGCGCTGCTCGATCAGGATTTCCGCCTTCTTGCGTCGGATGAGGTCGTCAATCTCAGCGAGGCTTATGCTGGCAAGGTGATACTGGTCGTCAATACGGCATCCAAGTGCGGCAATACGCCGCAGTACGATGCGCTGGAGAAGCTCTACCAGGACTACGGTGACGACGGTCTCGTCGTGCTGGGTTTCCCTTCCAACGATTTCATGGGCCAGGAGCCCGGAACGGAAGAAGAGATCCAGGAATTCTGCCGCCTGACTTACAAGGTGAAGTTTCCCATGTTCGAGAAAGTCACCGTCAAGAAAGGCAAGGCGCACCCGTTTTTCGACCAGCTCGCCGCCGCCTCAGGAACCTATCCGACCTGGAACTTCCACAAGTTCCTGATCGGGCGCGACGGCAAGCTGATTACCGAGTTCAGCCCGCGCACCAAGCCTGACAATAAGGACGTGGTTTCAGGGATCGAAGCTGCGCTTGGAAGCTAGAACGCTGCAGGGTTGAGCCCTCCCGATCCGCGCGATCGCGAGGGAAGCACTTGCGACCAGCTGAGGATCGAACGCAGGACCATGGGTAGTCGCAAGCTGTTTGTCTGTCCTGGCTGTCAGTAAAGCTCGCGAATGTAAATGCGGCGATCGGAGCCGCTGAATATTCCGAAAACGGCGGTGCCGACCGGGTCTTCCAGCCCGGGTAGCGCATTATCCCACTCGAACTCCAGCCAGCCCGGAACGTCGGCGCGGATGGTCGTGCTGCCATCGTTGTTGTCACCCGGAGCCTGCAGATGCAGGTTAAAGTCGCCACCGAGTGGCGGTGCGCGATAAAGCAATGCAGGCGGTCCCGCCGCTGCGCAGCCAGCACCTGAGCTGCCGGGTGCGCCCGTGTCGAAAATGCAGGTCTCACCGGCAGCAAGGTTGTCCGTGAATGCGATGAAGGACAGGCTTACCGGAGATGTACAACTGTCGTCGACATTTGGCACGAAACCAGTAGCGGTATTGACGAAGTATTCAGTTCTGAACGGCAAGGCCAGGTTGACCAGTTCCGAACCGTAGGCGTTCTGCAAGCGGGCGCGTCCGTAACGCATCTCTGCACCGGAGTCGAACAGCATGCCGCCGGCGGTGCCGAAGACAATCGGGTTGCTCGCGGCCGCGCCGTCGGTGTCGAGTACGTCGATGCTGAGACGGATGTCGGCGTCGAAAGGCGCTTGCTCTGTGCTGCGCGTGTAGAAAAGTCCGCCACCGCTACCGAACGTCAGCGTACCGGTACCTGCACCGGTTTCCGCGATGATGGGATCGCCTGCCGGCAGTCCGGAGGTATCCAGCGTGGCCGGCGTTGATGTGTACAGCGGTACCGACAGGCTCGTGCTGTCGATCTTGAAGAAACCACCTACGTAGTTCTCGGCGACCTCTCCGGCAAGCGCTCCTGCGGTCAAGGTGATTACAGGCTGGTTTGAGTAGCCGAACGTCTCGCCGATGTAGCTGAATGACCCTGTCGCGCAGCTGGTTGCGAACGTCGGCGTGCTCAGCGCCGTGGTGAAGTGGTGGGCGTAAAATCGCCCGACGGTGCCAGACACGGTACCCGAAACATCGCCAGTGCCGAGATAGTCGCCGTCACCAACGGATGGGCTCAGCGTAATGATGCCGACCTCGGGCCAGTTGAAATTAGTGCCGGTTGCCTGTCCGGCCACGAACGATCCGAAACCGGTTGCTGCACCGAGCGGCGGATTATCGCCTGCCGCGGGCGCGACAAGATTTGACGTCAGCAGGACAGTCTCGGCGATCGACTCCTGCCCGTAGTTTGGAGTGACATCACCTTCCGCATCAACGGCTGTCACCGTTACGGAGAATGGCTCGCCGGCGGCAACAAAGGTGCCACCATTCGCGTCGACCGCGGCGGGATTGGGGTTGCCGGCACCGCCCTCGATGTTGGAAAGCACGAACTGATAGGGCTTGACGACAAAACCGGCGGTCGCGCCTCGAATGCCGTTGGGTAAGTCCGGGTGCGCTTGGCCGTCGTCCTTGACGCTGATCTGAATAAGACCGACATCCTTGTACTTGCCGGTAACCGCCGCCTGTCCGTTCGCAAACGTGACGGGCTGGTCGGCAGCGGACGACTCTAAAGCCGGTATCGCAGTGGTATCGATTGTCACCGATACGCTGCCGCTGCCAGGGTTCAGGAAGTCGAACCAGAATTTCAGGTTTTTGGGCCCCGTATACGATTCGATAATGCCGCATACCGGGTCGTTGGGCGTCTGCCCGAAGGCGGCGATATACAGCGCAAAGTCCACGCCGGCCACCTGCGTTGCAGAAAAGGGAATGATGACAGCCGGTGGCGGATTGCTCAGCGGGCTTGCGGTCAGCGTAAAGCCGTTGGGCGAGAACGCAATGTCACCCTCGGAGTCGTCATCGCGAGTGGCGGTGTCATCGGTCTGGTACGCGTCGATGTTGAAAGACGCGGTGCCGTTGGTATAGCTCAGCGCAAACTCCGCACTGCTCTCTCCGGAGGGCCAGTCGTAAGTAGCGAGGCCGTCGTCAGCGGTCGCGTCGAGCAGCGTGCCGCTACCACTCACGAGGGTCCAGGTGCCATTGCCAGTCTGAGTGTCTAACGTGATTCCGGCGGTGTAGTCCGTGCGTGGAGTGCCCGCAATACTGTCGACAACGTCAATACGGATTGTCTCGGCGAGGCAGTTGATGCCGTTGTTGTCATGATTGATGACAAACTCGACACCGCCACAGTTTGTGCAGGGACGAGTACGATCGCGATGCGCAATCACTTGCTGCGGCGTGATCGCGTTGTCCCAGATGCTCAGTTCGTCGATGTCACCCGACCAGTAGCGGTTCCGGTTCTGCGAGTTCTCGCCGATGAACAGCGGGAAGTTGTTCTGCGTAACAGGCGCGCCGTACGACGCCGACGTGATCAGGTTACCGTTGACATACAGACGCATGGTGGATCGGTCATAGCTCGCTGCAACGTGGTACCAGGTGTTCGCAATAGGGACGACGTTGCTGTTGAGGTCGGCGCCAGCGCAACCGCCGTTCAGCCCGAGCGTTATGCCGTGCCGCGTGTTACCCGGCAGCGTGTCATTAATGCCGCAGCCACCGTTCAGGTGCAGACGATAAGCGCTGTCGCCTTTTGCCAGGATCGCTTCCCAGTCTTTCAAAGGGGAGCCGTCGTGCCGGACCCAGACGGCGATGCTGAAGCCGTCTCTCATATCGAGCGCGGCCGTGTCCGCAACTGCCACGTAGGAGGAGCTGCCGTCAAAGCCGCCGGCGCTACAGAGCTGGCCGTCGTTTTCGACCTCCAGTCCACCCACGGTCGTTCCGTCGAGCCCGTTGGGGCCGGAATCCACTACCGCGCTGCCGTTAAAGCCCAGCGTGCAGTCATCGAGTTGCCAGTCCGCTACCAGGTTAGGAACGATGACCTCGCAGGTCGTGATCTCTGCTTTCTTGCCGGCGTAGTAGGCGTTGCCTGCCGGTGATACCCAGACGTCCTTGATCTCTTCGTCAGCCGGGTTCGATTCCTGCCAGACGATGCCGTCGAACGCTGCGACGAGGCCCTTCTTGCCGCCGGCATAGATTTCCCCGGTCACCGTGGAGCCAGAGATGCCCCGAAGATCTTCATCCACCGCTGCAACCACCGGGCAGCTGCTACCGTTGTAGCGATGAATATTCTTTTTGCCGACCAGGTAAATGTTGCCGTTGCCGTCGCCCCACAGGTCTTCGAACTTGTTGCCGATCGTGCACGCCGTATCGGGCGCCGACCAGTTGCCGGTCGCGCGGTCCCTGCGGTAAAGGACGCCGTCTTCGTTTAACGCATAGAAAGCGCTGGCATCGCCCCAGGCATCTTCGAGGTCCTTGTTGCTGGTTCCAGCGGCCGCGCTTTCGTCGAACCAGCTGCTGCCGTCGTAACGCCAGATTTCACCTTTCTTGCCAACCGCATAGGCCTCGGTTGCAGAGGCTGCCCAGACGCCGAACAGGTCCTCGTTGGTCATGCCGCCTATAGATGACCAGACGCCACCGGACAGCTGTAGTACTTCGCCTTTCTTGCCAACGGCAAAAGCCGTATTCGCATCCACAACCTCGACATCGTTGAGGTCTTCACCGCTGGGGCTCGCCATCTGGCTCCAGCTGGACCCATCGAAACGGTGAATCTCGCCTTTCTTGCCAACACCGATAATGTTGCTGTCGGAGCTGCCGGAGATACCCCGAAACTCCTCGTCGCCGACGGTTTGAGTCGTGCAAATTTGTGCGCCGTTTGCCGGCGCCATGGACAGCGATAGCAGCAGGGCCGCCCCGAGAATTAAGAGTTTTGCTGGATCATGTCGCATCGGTCACTGTGCTCCGTACGCGGCGAGAAACGTAGTCCGGGTTGCCGTAACTCCCGGACCAGGCAAAGGCATCGATCACGTAGACGTTTATCGTGTTAGGGCCTTCGGCATGTGTGGTGCTGCTGCAGTCTGTCTCTACGGTAAAGCCGGCGAGTCCGCCCTCGGTCAGGTTGATCGTCGCGGTGTTGCAGCTGGCGTTGTTGAGTGCCTGGTAGGCGGCCCAATCAATGCCGGAGCGAGCCGCTGCGTAGGCGCGACCGCTTTGCATTGCCAGCACAACGGTCTGCTGCTGCACGCCGGCGAGTCGCACGGCGACAACGCCGAGCGCCGCGAGCACGACCAGCAGGAACAGTGCCGGAACGAGCGAAAATCCGTTCTGTGAGTGCATGTACTTCATGGCACGTTGTCCACGTGTACCTGGTGCAGTAGCGACACCGTCTCGCCAGTGTCGGTAACAGCCAGTGCGATGGAAATCAGGCCGGCCCGCTGCGCGGTTCCCGGCGCGTAGGCCATGCTGCAGTTGTTGATGTGGTCGGCGATCAGTGTGGCGTCGGCGCCGGCCGCCAGGAGTTCGGCCGCGCTGTTGCGATTCGCCTGATCGGTGGTAATAGCGTAATTGGCATAACGTACCAGCGTGCCCGACGCGTTATCACACAGGAACGTCACGGGTCCGTCGACCAGGAAAACGCGCTGCCCCGGTGAGCCGAATGAGAATCGGAACGCCGGTGAGATACGTACATTGTCCTCGCCGGGTACCGTGTCGCTGTCTATGTCGATCTGCGTTCCCGGTGGTGTTATGACATTGGCAAGCTCGTAAGCATTGGCGCCGGGAACACCCACGTTGTAGATGGACAGATAGTGGGTATTCGATGAGAACGGCTTCGTGATGTTGCGAAAACCGCCGATGCCGTTGAAGGCGTCATCGGCTGCCGTGAAGCGCAGGCGCTTGGCAGGATTGCCGGGCGGCGGGCGATCGCGATAGCGCGAGCCATCGACTGTGTTCAACAGCTCAAGGGCCGTGATGCTGCCAGAGGAATCCAGGCGAACGCTGTTCGGCAGTGCGCGACGGATATCCCGCGCGATACGACGCAGCGAGTTCTCTGCCAGGTCGACCAACGCGGCACGGCGGGCCTGATCGTTGTAGGAGGCGACCGGACCGGCAATGAAGATCGCCATGAAGCCAACGACGATCGTGCTGAGCGCAATCGTAATGACGAGCTCAATCAGCGTAAAACCCGGTGTGCGTTTGCGGTTCATCGTCTTAGAGGTTCGTGCGGTAGCCGCTGAGCACGAAGTTGATGTCGCTGCCATGCGTGACAACGACATCGACGCGCAAAGCATCCGCGGCGGGAACAGACGGGAGTGCGGCACTGGGCGCAACGGAAATGCCGACGTTGTAATTACCCAGTCCGGCGATCGGTGTGCCGAATTGGTCCTGCGCTCCGGCATCCACGAGCCCGTCGTAGTCGTCGAGATCGTCGAAATCGGCACGTGCCGCTTCACCGTCGGCGCCGTCCGGATCGGCGACCGGCTTCAGCATGATTTCCTCGAGGTAGGCCTCCGCAATTGCGGCCGCCTGGTGGCGAATCATGGGGTCAGCACTCGCCGCCGTCGTCATCGATAGAACGCCGAGTACGCCGCTGGCCGCTATCGCTACAATGACAATCGATACGAGCAGCTCCACCAGCGTAACGCCACGCTGTTTTTGTGAGGCAGAAATCATGGCGTGGTCACCAGGCCACTGTCCGCCTGGATGAGTATCGTGCGTGGACCGACAGTCAGCGCCTGGTTGCCCGCAAGGTTAGTGCGACCCAGCGCGTCGTAGATGATTGATATGGCAGGTGAGGCGGTGACCCCGGAGGGCGCCACGCCAGTCATGGTCTGGCCAGTGGATAGCAACACCGGCAACGGAAAACTCGTGTCAGCGGGGTTACAGTGGCCGGACTGTGGGGCCTGTTGAGTCAACGAGTAACTGCCGGCTGAGATATCGACGCGGACCCGGCAGCCACTTGCCACGGCTATTTTTTGCGCATAGCGCAGCGAACTGGCCAGTTCGTCGAGATAGGCGCGCTCGTCAAAAGCCGCGTTGTCGAAGAAGCGCGGGCCGGCTACGGCACCGAGAATGGCAATAATCACCATGACGAGGACGAGCTCGACGATGGTGAAACCACCCTGCCGGCCAAACCCGCGAGACTCGCTACGTAGCCCCGGCGAATGCGCTGATCGCCGACGCATTCTTCAGCACCCGCTGGTGTCTACACTGATTAGCGGTGAGTTGTTTGCGAGTGCGTCGTTGTAGACGACCTCGCAGTTGCTTAAGCCCGTTTTCGAAAACACGGCCTGGTTACCACCACCGTTGACTACAACGGTAAAGCCGGTCAGGTCGGCGAGCGTGAGAGAAACATCGGTCGCGTCCGGGTAGCCCTCGGTCAGGTTGATCGTGTTGCCTTCCATGACCACCGGGTTGAGTCCCTGCGACAAGTAAAGGCCGTGAACCAGGGCCGCGCCGCTGCGGACACTGCCCGCTACGCCGAGTATCGTCGCACTGCGAGCCTCTCGCTCCAGTCCTGCGTAGCGCGGAATCGCAAACGCGGCGAGTATCGCCAGCAAGGCGATAACGACAACGAGCTCAATCAGCGTAAACCCACGCTGACGTTTCTTGTCAATTTCACACATAGCGTTCTTCCTGCTTGTCACACATCGTATATCGCTGCCGGTTCCGTCTGGCACGATTCTGTCCCGCTACTTACCGGGCAGAAGGGTTTGTGGCCCTTGCTGCCCGGTTTTTGCGGCGATCACTAGCAGCCTGAGTCGTCAAAAACGACCGACGGCGGAGCGGCTGCGGTTGCCTCGGTGTAGGTCACCGTGCAGTTCGCTGCCGTGCCGGACTTCGCGATTACCGCTGTGCCCGGTGGTCCGGCAGCGACTACCGGCGCCTCAAAGCCGCTTGTGTCTGCCAGCGTCAGGATAATCGTCGCGGCAGTCGGGTAGCCATTGACGATAGCGATGGAGTTGCCTTCCATATCTACCGGCGCTGCTCCGGTGGCGATATTCAGTCCATGCGCCATAGCGGACGCACTTCGAACGCTACCTGCCAATCCCTGTACAACTGCCGAACGTGCTTCCCTCTCAAGCGAGGCAAAACGCGGAATTGCAAACGCGGCGAGAATGCCGAGCAGCGCAATAACCACTACCAGCTCGATCAGGGTAAAACCCTTCTGTTTTTCAGTCTTCATTGGTCGATCCTCAAGTTTTCCAATTGCTATAAACAACCTGGCGAAACAGCCAGAGCTCCTAAACGCAGCCTCAATGCACTTCACCGGACATGCCGGATAGCCATTTTGAGCCAGCCACTCGTTGCAGGCGCACGCCATACAGCTCCTCGCGCTGCGCCTCAAAAATGCCATTGCCGTTGGTATCGGCAAAAGCAACTCGTACTTCAAAAGCGGGGTCTTCTACTGACTCATCATGAACCGGGCGACCAAAGGGCTCTCCCAATCGATAAACCAGCCGGTGTCCGTCCTGCTCGAAATACCAGCGCCGCGTGGGCGCCTGCTCGATATCTCGCCGCAGCCGCGCACCTACATAGTTTTTCGGCGGATCCAGCAAAAACTTGACCGGATTTGTGCCTTCCAGCTCAGAAAGGCTCGCAGATTGGCCCCGCACGATGCGCTGGGCCGCCTCCATCACGAGGCTGCTACGCAGCTGGCCCTCCACTCGCAGCACCGCAACGCGCTCGGCCTCGTCGATATACGGCAGCAGCCGGGTTACGGCGACGGCTACCAGGGTGCTGATCAGGGCGATAACCACGATCAGTTCCAGCAGCGAAAATCCGGCCGAATCTCGATCCCGTGCGTCTGGCCATCTGCGCATGCTCATCATCAACCCGCCTTTGCTCGTGCGACCATGTCCCACATAGGCAGGAACACGCCGAGCGCCAGAACAAGCACGACCGCACCCACCGTCACGATCAGGATGGGCTCCAGTGCGGCACTGAGGTTTTCGAGGTCGTAATCGACCTCGCGCTTGTAGTAGTCGGATGACTCATCCAGCAGCTCGGGCAGCGCACCGGTTTCCTCGCCGAGGGCGAGCATTTGCAGAATCAGGGGCGTAAACAGGCCGCTGTTGGCGGCGGTTCTGGACAATGACTCGCCGCGCTCGATGTCGGCACTGAGTGCTGCCATCTTTTCGCCGAGCCAGGTATTGCCAATCGATGCCGAAACCGTTCGCAGCGTCTGGTTGATAGGCAGTCCGGCGCTGATGGAGATTGCCAGCGAGCGCGTAATACGCGACATCGCGGCGTTGTGCACGATGATGCCGGTGACTGGCAGACGCAGCTTCAGCCTGTCCCAGCGCAGCCGACCGGACTCGGTACTTATGTATTTCGAAGTCGCAGCGGCGCCAAGCGCGATGCCGCCGAGAAGGTATCCCCAATAGTTAATCACAACGTTGGAGACGCCCATAATGATGCGTGTAGGCAGCGGGATGTTGTCGCCAAGTGCGCGGAAGATTGGCGCGAAGTTGGGAATTACGAAAACGGTGATGATTGCGAGGGCGATTGCAACAGCGATCAGCACGACAATCGGGTAGCGCACCGCGGACTTCACGCGATCCCGCACCTCCTGGTCCATACTGAGGTATTCGTAAAGCCGCTGGAACGCGACGTCCAGGGTTCCTGTTGCTTCGCCGATTTCGACGAGATTGATGAACAGCGAAGAGAATATTTTCGGGTGACCCTTCATCGACGCGGCGAGCTCGCGTCCCGATTCCAGGTTTGAGATGACGTCAACGAGCGCCTCTTTGAGGACGTCGTTATGCGTCGTTTCCATCAGGCCGCTCAGCCCTTTCAGGAGCGGCAGGCCGGTACGCGTAATCGTGTGCATCTGCCGGCAGAACAACACCAGGTCTTTGGTCGTCGGCTGTCCGCCGCCAAGTAGCTTGTTGAGGTCAGCGAGCGTGATGTTGGTGGAGCTGGCGTGGTCGCGAATTTCGACAGGTGTAACGCCAATACTGATCAATCGGCCCGCTACCGCATCGGCGGACTGACCGACGAGTCTGCCGGTGACCAGCGCGCCGTTGGCGGATCGGCCTTTGTAGATAAACTCAGCCATCAACGGTCTCCGTTGATGATTCCGTGACGCCTGGAGCGTCGCTTTCTTCTTCGTCCACGCCACCGGCAACCTTCAGCACTTCGTCAAGCGACGTAATTCCCGAGATCGCGTAGTCCAGCGCACAGTTCACCAGCGGCACGTAGCTCTTTTTCTTTGCCGCCAGTGACGTAAATTCACTAAGGTCCTCGCGGCGCAGAGCATCGGTGAGGCCGGCATCCATTTCCAACAGCTCGTACACACCAATACGACCGCGGTAGCCGGTCAGCTGGCAGTAGTTGCAGCCGCGGCCGTGCACGAACTTCGCCTCGCTGGCGCGCTTCTTGCCCACCTGCGTGTTGAGCCATGCGAGCTGGCCTGGCGTGAGCTCGGTTGGCTCGGCACAGGACTCGCAAACGCGCCGCACCAGTCTTTGCGCGACGATGCCCTGCAAGGCGGCACCAATGAGGTAACCCGGTGCGCCCATGTCGAGCAAGCGATTCGCGGTCGCCACGGCGCTCACCGTATGCAGCGTCGAAAACACGAGGTGACCTGTCATCGCGGCGCGCAGCCCGATATCCACGGTCTCACGGTCGCGCATCTCACCGACCAGTATGATGTCGGGGTCCTGGCGAAGTGCGGTACGCAACACGCGGCCGAAGTCGAGACCAATGCGCGCATGCACCTGCACCTGGTTGATTCGAGCCAGCCGATACTCGACCGGGTCTTCGACCGTAATGATCTTTGTTGATGGTTTGTTAACGTAGTTCAGTGCGGAATAAAGGGTCGTGGTCTTACCGCTGCCGGTTGGCCCGGTCACGAGCACCATTCCGGATGGGCGCTCGATCATTCGGTAGAAGCGCTTCAGCAGTTTCTGCGGCATGCCGAGCTTCTCGAGACTCAACAGGTTGGCTGAGTGGTCAAGTAGCCTCAATACTATGGCCTCGCCAAATTGAACCGGCAAGGTTGAGACGCGAATATCCAGCGTGGTCTCGTTGACGCGAATCGAAAACCGTCCGTCCTGCGGCAGCCTCTTCTCGGAGATATCCAGCCCGCTCATTAACTTCAAACGCGTAATCAGCGCGCCGGCAACGCCGCGTCCGTCGATCACGTGTTCTTGCAGGACACCGTCAACGCGCTGGCGAATGCGCAGTACGAATTCGTCGGGCTCGATATGAATGTCGGAGGCGCCAACCTGCACGGCGTCGCGGAACATGGACTGCAGCAACTTGATGACAGGCGCTTCTGCGGAGTCTTCCTCTGCGTTCAGCTGATCGATATCAATGCGGGACTCGCCAAGCTCTTCCTTTACCTCGGCCGCCAGCGCATTGATCTCATCGGTGCGCCGGTACGTGATATCGATGGTGCGCAGCAGCTCGGTTTCATTGACCAGCGCTATCTTTACTGTCTTGCCAAGCAGCCGTCCGAGTTCGTCATGGGCGAAGATATCGGTCGGATCCGCCATGCCAACCAGAAGCCCGTCATTGTCCTGCTTCAGCACCAGCGCTCGCAGTCGACGTGCCTGCACCTCGGGCAACAGTTTCACCGTCTCGGACTGCAGCTTGATGCTGCTGATATCCAGGTACTCGATCTCCAGGCGCTTGGCCAGGAATTTGTAAAGGTCCGCCTCGTCAATGGCGCCAACCTCGGTCAGCGCACGGCCGAGCTTGTGGCCACTGCGTTTCTGCAACGCGAGCGCCTGCTCAAGCTGTTCCTGTGTGATGGCCTTCGCGTCCAGCAACAACTCGCCGAGCCGCATTTTTTTGCGTCGGACCAGTTTGGATACGTTTGCGCTTGAAGTACTCATTCGCGTCTGCTTCTCCGGCCTAGTAGCCCGAACCGAGCTTGATGCGCTGCAGCGATTCGTCAGCCATTCGCGTCCAGGTCTCGTCGCCGTCAATGACGACTGGCTTCAGCAGGATCACGAGCTCCGTCTTGCG
>RCNE010001253.1_pt1 | contig 13771 bp, 11 predicted proteins | sample 2041361 | NCBI WGS metagenome assembly RCNE01 (sample SAMN09708229, study PRJNA481090) | Marine sediment metagenome, whole genome shotgun sequencing project.
AGGAGCTACCGGTTCTGGAGATTCGTAGGAAAGTGACTCCATTGCGTTGATCTCTAACACCTTGTCTTTGGTTAGTTGATTACCCATAGCCGAAATTCCTTTAATCGAAATAAATTCTTCCAGGTTCAACTCTAGGTTATCCTGCCTCTCCTTACCCCGATTTTTAGCAAAGAGAGGTTAAAATTTACCAATATTTTGCGAAAGTCATAAAAATGATCTTAATCCTTGTAAATGAGCATTTTAATAATGTAGTTTTGCGCCGAATTAGCGTGGTAACAAAAACGAAATTATTTAATAACATTTAATATATAGTATTATGGCAATAGCAAAACAGTATTTAAAAACAAAGCCGGTTTGTAAAGTAACTTTTACAGTACCAGGAGAAGAAGCAAAAAAAGTAGCAGTAGTTGGTGATTTCAACAATTGGAAAGCTAACAAAGCAAGTGCTTTGAAAAAATTAAAAAATGGAAACTTTAAAGGGACTATTGAACTTCCTAAAGAATCATCTTTTGAGTTTAAGTATATCATCGACGGTAACTACGTGAATGATGATAGTGCAGATCGTTACCAATGGAACGAATTTGCAGGTTCTGAAAACGCAGTTTTAGAATTGTAGTTGATACCCTAAAAATAACGAAGCCAGAATGTTAAAACATTCTGGCTTTTTTTTGTTTCTATAGAACTATTATACGTATAAAATCAAACCGCGACCACCCCTTTGATATGTGGATGCGGGTCATAATTTACCAAGGAAAAATCTTCAAATTGAAAATTAAAAATATCTTTCACATCAGGATTGATAACCATTTTTGGTAAGGGTCTACAATCACGACTTAGTTGAAGTTCCACCTGCTCCATGTGATTGTTATAGATATGTGCATCACCGAAGGTGTGAATAAATTCCCCAGCCTCATATCCACAAACTTGTGCTATCATCATCGTAAACAAAGCATAAGAAGCAATATTAAAAGGAACCCCTAAAAAGATATCAGCACTTCGCTGATACAATTGACAAGAGAGTTTACCATCAGCAACGTAGAATTGAAAAAAGGCATGGCAAGGAGGTAATGCAACTTTGCCATTCGAAATATTTTCAGCAAATGATTTTGAGGTATCGGGTAATACACTTGGATTCCAAGCTGAAACCATAATACGTCTACTATTAGGATTATTTTTTAAGGCGTGAATAACGTCTTTAATCTGATCAATTTCATCATCATTCCAGTTCCGCCATTGATGCCCGTAAACCGGACCTAAATCTCCATTTTCATCTGCCCAATCATTCCAAATACGAACGCCGTTTTCTTGAAGGTATTTTACATTCGTATCTCCTTTAAGAAACCATAACAATTCATACACAATAGATTTTAAGTGCAACTTTTTCGTTGTAACCATAGGGAAGCCGTCACTCAAATCAAATCGCATTTGGTGCCCGAAAACACTAACAGTTCCGGTTCCTGTGCGGTCACCCTTTTGGTTTCCTGTAGCTAAAACGTGTTTAAGAAGGTCGTGGTATTGTTTCATAGGTTGTAAAGGTAAAAGTTAAAAGGTGAAAGGTCAAAGGACGATTGCTTTGAGTTATCAATAATTATTAACGAAGCAAAAGGAATTTTCTCAACTGGAGCTAAGGGGCTTTTAACCTAAAATCATTCCAGCCATAGTGGCTGAGAGCAATGAAGCTAAAGAACCTCCAAGAACAGCTTTCATGCCGAACTGTGATAAAGTTTTTCTCTGACCAGGCGCTAATGAGCCAATACCACCAATCTGAATTCCTATAGAGGCGAAGTTTGCAAATCCGCACAGCATATAGGTAGCCATGATTATGGATTTGTTATAAGTAAGATGTGTAGTATTTGCTACATTCTTTAAATCGGCAAGTTGTATATATCCAATAAATTCACTTGCTGCAAGTTTGACTCCTAGTAGTTGCCCCATGAGCATCATGTCTTCTTTAGCAACACCTATTAACCACATAAGGGGTGCGAAAATAGTTCCAAGAATAGCTTCTAAAGACAACTTGTCGTACGATGAATTTGCAGCAATCCAAGTATTTAGATTTGTTACTTCGCCCGTCCAGCCAAAAATCCCATTTAGCATGGCTATAAATGCGACAAAAACCAAAAGCATGGCTCCTACATTTACGGCTAATTTTAAGCCTTCGGTAGTTCCATTAGCTATGGCATCCAAGATATTAGCGCCTATTTTTTCTGAAGATACTGTTACATCAGTATTTATAGCTTCTGTTTGTGGACAAAGTATTTTTGAAATTATAATTGCGCCTGGTGCTGCCATTACCGAAGCTGCAAGTAAGTGTTTGGCAAATTGAAGTCGCAGAGCAGGGTTGTCGCCTCCTAGAAATCCTATATATGCGGCCAAAACTGCGCCAGCTACTGTGGCCATGCCTCCTATCATTACAAGTAGAATTTCTGATTTGTTCATTTTCTCTAAATAGGCCTTGATAAGCAGCGGTGCTTCTGTTTGTCCTAAAAAAATATTTCCTGCGACAGAAAGACTCTCAGCCCCTGAAATACCCAAAGATTTTGATAATAACCAAGCCAAGGCCTTTACAACCTTTTGAATAACTCCTAGATAGAATAATAATGATGTTAGTGCAGAAAAGAAAATGATGGTGGGAAGTACTTGAAAAGCAAAAATGAATCCATAAGAACTAACATCAATAATTCCAGAAAAAAGGAATTCACTTCCAGCTCTGGTGAAATCTAAAATACTCACAAAAATTTTCCCGATACTCTCAAATATACTTTGTACAAAAGGAACTTTTAATACTCCAATAGCTATAAAAACTTGAATCATTAATCCAATACCAACTGTTTTCCAATTGATAGCCCTTCTGTTACTACTAAATAAGAAAGCAATTAAAAGAAGAACAAACATTCCTAATATACCACGAAAAAAACTCGTTGTTGAGAAATCTTCATTGTCAATTATTTGACTATTCGATTCAGTAAGTTTGATGTGATTGGGATGTTCCTCTGATAAAAAAGTCAGTATGGTATTCTGATTTTTAAGTTTTAAAAGGATGGTGGAATGTTCCGTAATTTGATAATAGACATCAACAACTAATGGCACTTTTTGTTTGAATACGATTAAATTGTCATTTCTCAACCAAAACCCGTTGGTAAATACACCATTTAAAATAGCAGCATAACTTCCATCATTGTTTAGCGATAAGAATTCAACGCCCTTATTTACACTTGCTTTAGAAGCAATACTATCAGGGAAAACAGCTAAATCTTCGTAAAGAACATTTTCGTTGAGCTGCCAAGATTTAACCAAATTGATTGGTTCAATTTCTTTTTGAATTGTTGATCGGTTATGAATGCTATCAGAAGTGCCAGTTTCTTGCGCAACAGATGGAAAATAAAAAAATAGAGCAAGTAGTAAAATCCATAGTTTGGTTTTCATAAAATACTTGCTTGCGGGTTATTTAATTTCGCTTAGATATTTCGTCTCTTAGTTTGGCTGCTTTTTCGTAGTCTTCATTGGTAACTGCCTTTTCGAGCTCTTTATTAAGCTCGTCCATGGTTAATTCGGTATACCCGTCTGTAGCGCCTTGTTCAATTTCGACAGTTTCACCTTCTTGTAAGATTTCATCAACCATGATACTATCATCGTTCTCATCTTTTTCTTTGTCTTTTGATGAGAATTTCAAGAAAATACCTGCTTTATCTAAAATGGTTTTATAAGTAAATATCGGAGCGCTAAAACGTAAAGCTAAAGCAATAGCATCACTAGTTCGCGCATCAATAATTTCTTCAATTTTATCGCGCTCGCAAATAATACTGGAATAAAAAACGCCATCTACTAGTTTGTGAATAATGACTTGTTTGATAACAATATCGAATCGATCTGAAAAGTTCTTAAACAAATCATGAGTTAACGGCCGAGGTGGTTTGATTTCTTTTTCCAAGGCGATTGCGATAGATTGTGCTTCAAAAGCCCCTATAACAATAGGAAGCTTGCGGTCACCATCAACCTCATTCAAAATTAGAGCATAGGCGCCATTTTGAGTTTGACTATAGGATATTCCTTTTATTTTTAATCGTACTAGACTCATAGATGTTTTAAGCTAAGAAGGGCTGTTCAAAAAAAAGGGATGACCAATTAGTTTGAACAGCCCTTCTACACTAATTTATACTTAGTGTTATAAGGGGCAAATTAACAAAAATTAAGCGTTTTGCGCTTTAAATTCTTTTAATTTTTCGATAAGCTGTGGTACAACTACAAAGGCATCACCAACAATACCATAATCTGCAGCTTTAAAGAAAGGCGCTTCTGGGTCGGTATTGATAACGACCTTCACTTTTGAAGAGCTGACTCCCGCCAGATGTTGTATAGCTCCTGATATTCCGATAGCGATGTACAAGTTGCTTGCTACTGGCTTTCCGGTTTGACCAACATGTTCTCCATGAGGTCTCCAACCTAAATCAGAAACTGGTTTTGAACAAGCTGTTGCTGCACCTAGAACTTCAGCTAGTTCTTCGATCATTCCCCAGTTTTCAGGACCTTTTAGGCCTCTTCCAGCGGAAACTACAATATCGGCATCAGCAATAGTAGCTTTTCCGACTACTTTATCAACTTCTACAGATTTTGTTGAAAAATCAGCATCGGTCAATGAAGGGCTGAACTCCTCAATTGCAGCGGTGGTAGCATTTTCATGTACTCCGAATGAATTGTTAGAAACTCCGATTATCTTAATATCTGTACTTATTTCCGTGTGAGCGAATCCCTTATTGCTGAAAGCCGTTCTCTTCACCGTAAATGGGCTAGTGCTTTCTGGTGCAGAAACTACGTTTGGAACATAACCCGCTTTTAACTTTCCTGCAACTAACGGAGTAAGAAACTTTGTATCCGTACTTGAACTAACGATTATCGCTGTTGCACTTACTTTTGCAGCAGCTTCACCAATTGCGTTTGCAAAAGCTTTTGCATTAAAAGTCTTCAATTGATCATTGGAAACATTCAAAACTTTTGAAACCCCGTAAGTTCCAAGACTATCATTTTCTGTTGCGTTGAATGATATGGCCGTTACAGAAGTGCCAAGCTGATCAGCTACTGTTTTTGCATATGAAGCAACTTCAAAAGCACTCTTTTTGAATTTTCCGTTTTCTGATTCTGTATATACTAATACTGACATAATTCTTTTTTTTATATTGCTTTCGCTTCGTTATGAAGAAGGTTAATCAAATCATCTACATTATCAACCAACTTAATAGCACCTTTTGCAGCAGGCTTGTCAAATTTAATGTCTTGCGTAGCTTTAGTTGCTTCAATAGGCTCTACGACATTTAGTGCTTTTTTTCTAGCCATCATGATACCACGCATGTTGGGTATTCTCAAATCACTTTCCTCAACTAAACCTTTTTGGCCACCTATAACTAGTGGTAAGCTGGTTGCGATTTTTTCTTTGCCGCCGTCTATTTCACGAATTGCGGTCGCGGTTGTGCCTTCTACTTCTAAGCTAACACAAGTATTTACAAAGTTCATATCTAATAGGGTTGCTAAAATACCTGGCACCATTCCACCGTTGTAATCGATAGATTCTCTACCAGCAATAACCAAATCATAGCCTCCATTTTTTACAACTTCGGCCAATTGCTGAGCAACGAAGAAACCATCCGTTGGCTCTGCATTTACTCGAATTGCTTCATCGGCACCAATGGCTAATGCTTTTCTTATAGTAGGCTCTGTTGTTGGTCCTCCAACATTAGCAACATGAACAGTAGCGCCTTGTTTTTCTTTGAACCACATGGCGCGGGTTAATCCAAATTCATCATTCGGATTAATAACAAACTGCACACCATTGGTGTCAAATTTAGTGTCACCATCGGTGAAATTTATTTTTGAAGTAGTGTCTGGCACATTACTAATGCAAACTAATATTTTCATGTATTAAGGTCTTTAAATTGACTGCGCTAAGATAGGTATTAATTTCTGAATTTACTATGCACGCATAGTATTATTTATAACTTATTTTGATTTCAGCAAGGAGTTTTTTGAGATATAATTTCCTATTTTTGCATGCGTTTTTAGCTCAATTTAAGAAACAGACGATATGAAGACATTACAGTTTAGACAAGCTATTTGTGAGGCGATGTCAGAAGAAATGAGAAATGACGAATCTATTTATTTAATGGGTGAGGAAGTTGCTGAATATAACGGTGCTTACAAAGCTTCTAAAGGAATGTTAGATGAGTTTGGCGCTAAAAGAGTAATTGATACTCCCATTTCTGAACTTGGCTTTGCAGGTATTGGCGTTGGTTCTACCATGACAGGTAATCGACCTATTATTGAGTTTATGACTTTCAACTTTGCGATGGTGGGTATAGATCAAATTGTAAATAATGCCGCTAAGATTCGTCAAATGTCTGGTGGTCAATTTCCATGTCCGATTGTTTTTAGAGGGCCAACAGGTTCTGCTGGTCAATTGGGTGCAACCCATTCACAAGCTTTTGAAAGTTGGTATGCAAACTGTCCTGGGTTAAAAGTGGTAGTTCCTTCAAACCCCGCAGATGCAAAAGGTTTATTGAAAGCGGCAATTCGCGATAATGATCCTGTTATTTTTATGGAGTCTGAACAGATGTATGGCGATAAAGGTGAAGTGCCTGAAGGAGATTATATTGTTCCGTTAGGAGTTGCAGATATCCGAAGAGAAGGAAATGATGTTACCATTGTATCCTTCGGAAAAATTATTAAAGAAGCCGACAAAGCTGCTGATGAATTAGAAAAGGAAGGCATAAGTTGTGAAATCATTGATTTGCGTACGATTAAGCCAATGGATTATGCAGCCATTCTGACATCGGTGAAGAAAACAAACAGATTAGTGATTTTAGAGGAAGCTTGGCCTTTCGGAAACGTTGCTACTGAAATTACATTTCATGTTCAGAAGCACGCTTTTGATTATTTAGATGCTCCTATTGAAAAAATAAATACGGCAGATACTCCAGCACCTTATTCTCCAGTTTTGTTGGCGGAGTGGTTGCCAAATGACCAAGATGTTGTCAAAGCCGTTAAGAAAGTCTTATATAAGTAAGATAATCATTTTGTAAGGGTACAATTGCTTCGTCGACTTTGAACTGACGAAGCATTTTTTTGTTGGTACGCTATTTGATAAAGTTGCTTTGGGCATATAAAACTTCAAATGAAACAATTTCTTTTTTTACTCCTATTCGTTTTTACAACTTTTGTGGGTGCACAATCAAAAGTTAGTGGTCTTGTTGTCGATGAACTTGGCGAAACTGTGGCTTTTGCGAACGTAATTTTTAAAGACTCTAACGAAGGTACAATCACCAACGATAATGGCCGATTTTATATGGAATCGGACAATACCTACGAAACCTTAATCATTTCGTTTATTGGCTTTGAAGATCAAGAAGTTAATTTAGCGCAAAAGGTCAACTATGAAATGAAAATTGTCATGGTTGAGAGTACGGAGCAGCTTGATGAGGTAGTGCTTATTTCGGGTAAGCAATCAAAAAAGAATAATCCTGCAGTTGATATTTTACGTAAAATATGGGCCAAGAAGCGCGTAAACGGTTTACGTAAGTTCGATCAATACGCTTTTGACAAATATGAAAAGGTAGAGTTTGATTTAAATACTATCGATAGTGCCCTAATGAAAAAGAAAATTTTCAAGGGTCTCGAATTCGTTTTTCAAGATTTAGATACATCTCGAATTACTGGCAAAACATATTTGCCCATATTTTTGAATGAGACTTTTTCTAAAGTACATGGAGACAATATCTTAAAGGAAGAAAAAGAAAAAATTCTTGGAAATAAAAACTCAGGCTTCGATAATAATCAGGCTATTATCGCTTTCGTAGCCGATTTATACCAAGAATATGATATTTACGATAACTACTTAAAATTCTTTGATAAGAGTTTTACAAGTCCGTTATCAAGAACAGGTATAGATACCTATAATTATGCCTTACTTGATAGTGCTTACATTGATAATAAATGGTGTTATAATATTGTATACTATCCAAGACGGAAAAATGAATTGACTTTTAAAGGGAATTTTTGGGTAAATGATTCCACCTACGCTATCAAAAAAATAAATTTAGAAGTTACGAAGAGTGCGAATATCAACTGGGTTAAGGAGATTTATATAGAGCAAGATTTTGATGTTGTTAATGATTCTGTATTTCTGCTGAAACGGGACTACATGCTGAGCGATTTTAGCTTTCAAAAAAAGGAGAAATCGCGAGGGGTATATGGTAAACGAACTACGGTTTTTGATAATTATAAGTTCAATGAAGAGAAGCCTAAAGTTTTTTATAGGGCTGACAAGAATCCGTTCGACCCCGCAGCCGTTGTGAAAGGTGATGAATTTTGGGCAGAGAATAGATTAGAATCTTTAAATAAGGATGAATCTGGAATTTATAAATTGCTGGATACTTTGAAGACGGTTCCGAAATTCAAGTCTTATTATAACCTGGTCAGCATTTTGGGCTCTGGTTATGTCGAAATTGACAAATGGAATTTAGATATCGGTTCCGTTTATGATTTCTTTGGATATAATGATGCTGAGGGTGCTCGTGCACGAATTGGAGCGAGAACTTTTTTTGGCCCAAATGATCTTTGGCGCTTGGAAGGATACACAGCCTACGGGTTTGCTGACCGTAAGTTTAAAACAGGTATCTCAGGAAAGTTTCTCTTAGATAGAAAAAGTAGACTCATAGTCTCCGGCGGAAATCGCCGTGATATTGAGCAACTCGGTGTAAGCCTAACGGCTACCAATGATGTTTTGGGCAGGAGTATTGCCTCTTCATCTTTATTAACGGTAGGAGCCAATAATAGATTGACAAACATTAATTTAAGCGCTGTAAGTTTTGAAATGGAACCGATTACCAATTTTAGAATTGGAGTCGGAGGTACGTTCAGAACGCTTAGTTCTGCATTACCCAATGATTTCAGCCTTGATTACGTAGATGCAACCTCGCCCACAGGAATAGCGTCAGAGATAACTCAACTTGATTTTAATGCCTTGGTTATTTATACTCCAGGTAAACGTACCATAGGTTATGGTGTAGAAAGAAGAGATATTAATGATAATTATAGTACGCTATTATTAAAATATTCGAAGGGATTTGAAGGGACAATGAATAGCGATTTCAACTATGACAGGCTTCAGTTTTCGTATAGTCAACCTTGGCAAGTAGGAGGTTTCGGAAGGCTTTTAAGCACGTTAGAAATTGGAAAAACCTTCGGAGAAGTTCCGTTAGGTTTATTGAGTGTTGTGCCTGGTAACCAAACATTCTTCTCTAATTATGGTACTTTTCCAAACTTAGATTTTTATGAGTTTGTTACAGATACGTATGCTGCACTCCATTTAGAACATAATTTTAACGGTCGGCTCTTTTCAAGAATTCCAATACTACGAAAATGGAACCTGCGCGAAATTATTGCCTTACGTGGTGTTTGGGGTGATTTATCTGATGCCAATATTGCCTTAAACGCACCTGCATCGGTAAATACGCCATTACAGGCACCAACAGATAGAATATATTATGAGTATTCATTAGGGGTGGGTAATATCTTTAAGATACTGCGTATTGATTTTAATTTCAGAGGAAATTATTTAGATAGCCCAAATGCCAGACCTTTTGGTGTGACAGGTACCTTTGGGTTTAATTTCTAATCCTAAAAACAGATACAATTAAATATTACTAATTTAGTTCGATTTTAATATCCTTTCAAACAAAAGAAATAATGAGCAAAATAGAAAATATAACGTTTGACGTTTTAATAGAAATTCCAAAAGGAAGTAGAAACAAGTATGAATATGATTTTACTTTAAATAAAATCAGATTTGACAGAACCCTTTTTTCTTCCATGATGTATCCTGGTGATTATGGTTTTATTCCGGAGACCCTAGCGCTAGATAAAGATCCTTTAGATGTTTTGGTTTTGTGTACTGAGCCAACCTATCCTATGGTTGTAGTTGAGGTAAAACCTATTGGAGTTTTTCATATGGCTGATGAAAAGGGGCCAGATGAAAAGATAATTTGTGTTCCTGTTTCGGACCCAATTTGGAATCAAAAAGATGATTTATCTGATATAAATCCACATCGCGTAAAAGAAATCGAACATTTCTTTCAGGTTTATAAAGATTTAGAAAAAAAGAAAGTTGATGTTGGAGGATGGGGCGATGCCGCTGAGGCGAGAAAGATTTATCATGAATGCGTGAAACGCTATGAGGATAGTGAGCATAAAGACAAACGTACTTTTATGTTATAAGTAAAAAGCATAATTTTAAAAGCCACTTTTAATACTAAAAGTGGCTTTTTTTATTCTATTTGATTTTAGTACTTTAGCAGCCGTTAAAAAAACTAAAAACAACTAAACAAAATGGAATTAGTAATTCAATTATTACCAGTATTTGGTGTGGTAGCCCTTCTTTTTGTGGCTTGGAAGAATGCTTGGGTAGGTAAACAAGAAGTCGGAAACGACAAAATGGCACGAATCGCCAAAAATATTGCCGATGGCGCAATGTCATTCTTAAAGGCAGAATATAAAGTCTTAGCAATTTTTGTTGTCGCAGTAGCAATTCTGTTATTCTTTAAAGGTAATGCAGAAGAAGGTTCTAACGGAATGGTAGCGGTATCATTTATTGTTGGAGCCATTTGTTCAGCATTAGCTGGCTTTATTGGTATGAAAGTAGCAACTAAAGCAAATGTTAGAACAACACAGGCTGCTCGTCAATCTTTGGGAAAAGCATTAGAAGTAGCTTTTGCCGGTGGAGCCGTTATGGGATTAGGTGTTGTTGGTCTTGGAATTTTAGGGCTAAGTGGTTTATTCATGATATATAGTGGACAAGGTTGGGAAATAGGAGAAATTCTTAACGTTCTTTCTGGTTTCTCATTAGGTGCATCATCTATTGCTTTATTTGCACGTGTTGGTGGTGGTATTTATACCAAAGCAGCTGATGTAGGTGCAGATTTAGTGGGTAAAGTTGAAGCTGGTATTCCTGAAGATCACCCTTTGAATCCTGCTACTATTGCAGATAATGTAGGTGATAATGTAGGTGATGTTGCAGGTATGGGTGCTGATTTATTTGAATCGTATGTAGGTTCTATTATTGGAACAATGGTTTTAGGTGCATTTATTTTAACACCTGATTTTGATGGCTTAGGGGCTGTTTACTTGCCTTTAGTACTTGGTGCTGTAGGTATAATAATGTCTATATTAGGAACATTTTTTGTGAAAGTAAAAGATGGTGGAAATCCTCAAACAGCATTAAATATTGGAGAGTTTGGTTCTGCAGGTTTAATGGTTGTAGCATCTTATTTTATTATCAATGGGCTAATTCCTGAGACTGTTGAAGGGTTACCATTTGGAGCTTGGGGTGTTTTTATGGCTACCATTGCTGGTTTGGTTGCTGGTTTGGGTGTTGGTAAAATAACGGAGTATTATACAGCTACAGGTAAAAAACCTGTAATGTCAATTGTTAAGCAATCTGAAACTGGAGCGGCTACAAATATTATTGCCGGTTTAGGCGTTGGTATGATGTCAACAATGATTCCTATTCTTTTGATTGCTGCTGCTATTATGATATCACATCATTTTGCAGGTTTATACGGTATTGCAATTGCGGCGGTAGGAATGTTAGCAAATACAGGTATTCAATTAGCTGTTGATGCATACGGACCTATTTGTGATAATGCAGGAGGTATTGCTGAAATGGCAGAATTACCAAGTGAAGTTCGTGAGCGGACTGATAAGTTAGATGCTGTTGGTAATACTACTGCAGCAGTTGGTAAAGGTTTTGCCATTGCTTCTGCAGCCTTAACAGCCTTAGCATTATTTGCAGCGTTTATGAAAACAGCGAACGTAACGTCTATTGATGTTTCTAGGCCAGATATTATGGCAGGATTATTAGTGGGAGGGATGTTACCTTTTGTATTCTCTGCCTTGTCTATGAATGCTGTTGGTCGTGCTGCTATGGCTATGATTGAAGAGGTTAGACGTCAGTTTAGAGATATTCCTGAACTAAAAGCGGCATTGGTAGTCATGCGTAAGTATGATTCTGATATGACTAAAGCTTCTGTAGAAGATAGAAAAATATTTGATGCAGCCGATGGTGTTGCAGATTATGGAAAATGTATTGACATTTCTACAAAAGCATCTATTAGAGAAATGGTATTACCAGGATTATTAGCAATCGTTGTTCCAGTAGCTGTCGGTTTCATTGGTGGTGCTGAAATGTTAGGGGGACTACTCGCAGGTGTTACCACTTGTGGTGTGCTTATGGCCATATTCCAATCTAATGCTGGTGGTGCTTGGGATAATGCTAAGAAAACTATTGAGGAGCAAGGTAAAAAAGGAACTGATGTACATAAAGCCGCTGTTGTTGGTGATACTGTGGGAGATCCATTTAAAGATACTTCTGGTCCTTCTTTGAACATCTTATTGAAGTTGATGTCAGTTGTTGCTTTGGTAATTGCACCTAGTATTGCGATGAGTATTGAAAGTGGTATGGCAAATACTACAAACGAAGAGGTTACGAAAACCATTACTATGAACGTTGAAAATGAAGACATGGCTGAAGCCACAGTTTCATATACAACTGTTATCAATGGTGAAAAAGTTACCGAAGAAAAAACCTATAAAGGCACAGAAGCTGAGGTTGGTGCGCAATTGAAGGAATTTGAAAATACTGTAGTAAGCTCTAAAGGAAAGGATGCTGAGATTACTATCGAAAGAGTAGATATTCAGAAGTAAGCTTCTTTTTTGAAAAATTAGTAAAACCTAGACCATTTGGTCTAGGTTTTTTTGTTTTTATAGGTGCTTTGATGTTTAACTAATTGATGGCTTTCGTCTCTAGAACAACGGATGAGTCTTGTGTGCTAGTCTTTTTGTTCGGATATACCCCAATATCAAAACCATGATTGTTGTCTACTGTTTTCCATTCAAGAAAAATATAGATAAGTGCTAAAATAAATAATAGCCCTAAAACAAAGTACAAGCCTCTTTTAAGATTTAGGTCTTCTTTAGGATTCTTTTTATTTCTCATTTTTGACGTGCTTTAAAGGATATAAAAAACCATCCCTCGGATTGCAGGATGATTTTAAACTTCAATAATTGTACCAGTTAGTTTAGCTTAAATGTTAGGGGAAGATTAAATGGAACTCTAACTGGGCTTACTCTTTGCTTACTTGGAGTCATTTTGGGCAGTTTGTCAATTATTCTGGCTGCCTCTGCTTCCAAATTTTTATCAGTACCTCGCAATTGAAGGTTTCCAATGCTTCCATCTTTTTGAATAACAAATCTGACGTAAACTTTTCCTTGAATGCCCATCTCTTGCGCAATTTCTGGATAGCGAAAGTTTTTACGAACATGCTTGGTCATCATTTCATTGAAACAAGCTCTCTTATCTTCCTTTTTCTCGCATCCAGGAAAAACTGGTACTTGCTCAACCCGTATAAAATCAACGTCAACATCTTCCGGTTCTTCTGCAACTTCAATGTCTTCGTATTTAATTTCATCATCCTGATTTGTATCTGTTGGTGCAATTACAGTATCTAATATCTCAGGATCATTCTCGATAACTTCTATTATAATGGTAGTTACAGGCGGCGGTGGGAGAGTTTCCATTATAAATATAGGAACTTCTTCTTCCAATTCATTTTCCATGGCTATACCGTCAGGCTGAATAATATCGCTGTTATAAAACGTTTTCCATTCTAAGGAAATATACGTCAAAGCCAGTACGATGAACATTCCAGTAGCGAAGAAAACACCGCTA
>RCNE010002888.1_pt1 | contig 13771 bp, 14 predicted proteins | sample 2041361 | NCBI WGS metagenome assembly RCNE01 (sample SAMN09708229, study PRJNA481090) | Marine sediment metagenome, whole genome shotgun sequencing project.
GATATTTGATCAGCGAGTGGATAGGCCCCAGTCCCGCCATATGGAGCGAGGATGCGATCAACGGCATCGAGAACTGCCGCCTCATTTGCCCCGCGCGACAGGGACAACAGGGCCTCGTTAAACGCGCCGTCCATGTCATAGGCCGCAGCCAACGCAGAGCGGCTCATCCAGATGACGCCGAAGCGCGCATCGTCAGGGATCATTTCGCCGGGGGCAGTTGTATAGAGAAACTCTGGGCTTTGGGCGAGGCCGACGATCCGGAAACTGCGTCTCGCGCCATTCATCGTCGCACGAATGCGGTCGCCAGGGCGCAAGCCATGTGCATTCGCAAATGACTGAAGCAAAAGGATTTCTTCTGTATGGTCGCTGTAGATCATCCGCCCGTCCGTCAGAAAGACGTCATTCAGGCGAGGTGCCCGAAGGTCAGGCAGCGATATCGCCTGCGCCTGCACCGGCAAATCGATATCCGGCAGGTCAATGAGTGCGCCACCAGCGACCCTTGGCTCGACAGAGCGGACGCCCTCAATGGCCGCCAACCGGCTTGCAAGCCGATCCGGCGCGCGGGTAACGGGCGCGAAGACTTCAGCGAGACGGTAACGTTCGTAATAAGCGGTGCGGGTTTCATTCAGGGAGGTGACTAGCCCCGTCATCATCACCAGCATTCCGACGCCCATCGCTATCACCATGCCTATGGCGAAGGCCTGACCCTTCATACGCCACAGGTCACGCAGGAGTTTATGGTTGAGCGGGCTCACCAATCAATCTCTTCGGGTGTGAGCTTTTTCTTGTTTATCACTACTTCGCGCACGTTGCCGTCGGCAAAATGAATTACCCGGTCGGCCATTGCGGCCTGGCTGGCGGCGTGCGTCACGATCAGGACGGTCGCACCTAGTTTCTCGTTCACGTCCTTCAGCACATTTAGCACCGCCCGCCCAGTGGTGCTATCAAGCGCACCGGTGGGTTCATCACAAAACAAGACCGTAGGTTGTTTGGCGACTGCTCTCGCGATGGCAACGCGCTGTTGTTCGCCGCCCGAAAGCTGTGCCGGGAAATGATCGACGCGCTCGCGTAGGCCGACCATCGCTAGGGCTTCGTCCGGGTCCATTGGATTGCGGGCGATTTCGGTGACAAGCTCGACGTTTTCACGGGCGGTCAGGCTGGGCATCAGGTTGTAGAATTGAAAAACGAAGCCAACGTGGTTGCGGCGGTAAAGGGTTAGTTGCTTATCCGTCATCTCGGACAGATTCTGATCCTGAAAGAACGCGTCGCCCTCGGTCGCGCGGTCCAGCCCACCGATGATGTTCAGCAATGTTGATTTGCCGCTACCAGATGGGCCAAGCAGCACGACGATCTCGCCTTCCGGAATGTCCAGGTCGACGCCCCGTAGCGCATGAACGGCCGAACGCCCTTCACCATAAACCTTGGTTACTCCTTTGGTTGAGAAAGTGTTCTTGTTCATGCAGCACTCGCTAATTAGGCGTTCATTTTTGACTGGATATACTGGACAATTCAGTGCGCTACCTTGTCAAGATAGAAGGTACTTCTCTGCTCTTCGCGTCGAAGTGTGCTTGTTGCAGCATCGATCGCTAGGGGCTCTCAGTTGATCTTCGCTACAATCTTTACCAATGACTACTTGGGGTTACGTAGGGCAGGGGCGCACGTAAGTCAGCGGGTCACCGGTGGAACCAGTGATCCTGCTGACGCAGTAATCACCCAGACAGGTTAGTGCGATGGTCGGCTCAGTCTGATCAATACACTATCTCTCGTGGCGTCCTGACAATTATGCACAGTTACTGAGCTACGTATCCGCCATCAATTGGGATGGCAGTGCCCGTGATAAAGGAAGCACGAGGCGAGCAAAGCCATACGATCAAATCTGCAACCTCTTGCGGTGTGCCAATGCGCCCCATGGGATGCAGAGGATCCATCATCTCTGCCGAGGATTGGGCACCTGCGGTTGCCTGTTCTGCCAGTGAATCCAGCATCCGGGTATCGATGCCGCCTGGACAGACCGCGTTCACGCGAATACCTGATTTTGCATATTCCAGGGCCGCATTTTTGGTCAACCCAATCACACCATGCTTGGATGCAACATAAGGGGACAGGCCCGGAAACCCGATTAACCCAGCGATCGATGACAGGTTCACAATGCTTCCGCCGCCCGACTTCAGCATTGCGTTAATTTCAGCCTGCAGGCACAGATAAGTGCCCTTCAGGTTGATCGCTATTATGGCGTCAAAGTTGTCTTCGGACTGATCAATGAACGGGGCTATCTTGCCTTCAATTCCAGCATTGTTAACGGCGCAGTCAATTTTGCCGTATGCTGCGATGGCCTTTGCGAACAGGGCGCTGACATCTTCGGGTTTCGAGACATCGGCAGAGACAAAGATCGCGGCGCCGCCTGCCTTTTCGATCAATGCAACAGTTTCCTTGCCGCCCACGTCGTTTACATCACAGACGACGACATTTGCGCCTTCCGTTGCGAATGTCAGTGCCGTGGCGCGGCCAATCCCTGCGGCAGCGCCGGTGACAAGTGCCGTTAATCCGGTAACTAATCCCATAGCGGGTCTCCTTTTGTGTGTGCTAATCTTTATCTGAGATAAAGCTTGGCACATTGGCCCGCGCGGGGATTGAGCGATGTCAAAGGCCGCACAACCGGTTTAAATGCTATAGAGTTTTGCGCAGGCCTTTTCCTGCCCGCGAATAACCCGCCGCCCGTCAAGCGGCCCGCCATGCTGGGTGACGACAGCCAATTGCCCGTCGGGTTGGCCGTCCCGTTCATAGTAGATCAACACCCAGTCGCGGGTTCTTCCAAATTGATGGGCTGAAGCTGAATTAGAAAACAACGCCGTAAACCGCCATGCACCGCGTTCCGTGTGCAGAATTGGAATCCGTTCCTGCCCCAATTCGTTAAAGCGGCGTGGTTTGATTGTTGGAAGGTCGTCACAGGTTTCTCGATACGCCTGATCTACGCTAAGGATGTCGGCAACCAGCGGACCGGATGTGTCGATCTGCGATTGTCGCGGACGCCTGCGTGCCAGCATGTCGCTCAATGAATGCCGGATACTGTCAGTGCGTCGTTGACCTATCCCTTCTACAGAGATCAATCGCCCGTCAACAGCGGCGGCCTCTAAGGCTTCTAGCGTGTCGATATGCAGTGCTTCGTGGATCGTGTGTGCAAGCGCCGGGCCGATCATAGGTACTGTTTGTAACAGGCGTTCCGGGTCAGCCGATCCGCGGAGGCGCTCCAAAAGACCCAAAGCACCGGTGTCATTAAGCTCTGCTATTGCTGCTGCAATGGATGCACCAATTGTGGGTAATTCTTCCAGCCCGTGCCTGCCAGCCTTAAGATAGGTCAAACTGATGGGGGAGGGTAGTGTCGCAATGTAAGATGCCGCATCACGATATGCGCGTGCTCGGAAATGAGATGCATTTTGCTGATCAAGTAGGTCAGCAACTTCGCTGAGTTTTTCCGCAATGAACAGGTTCTCTGCTAACGGCTCGGGTCTAATTGGTCGTTTTGCCATGATGTCTTGCTCCCCCATAATTAATTGCTGCATGACAAAAGAATAATCTGGTTGCGGCCCGACCGATTGATCATGATCAAACCCATGCCTCAGCGCCCTTGTACGATTTACTTCATAAAGGAGATCTAGATGCGGTGGAGCACAGAGGCGTTAGCCGTCATAGTCGGGCTGGGTGCAACGGCTGCAGTCGTCACACACCGTCGTGGCGATGCGCCAGAAATTTGGGTGACACAGGGGTTCTTCAGCTTGATGGAGGCGTTACAGGTTTGGGGCTATGCCCGTGCTGGACCAATGTGGCACGCCGCCCAATCGATAGGTAACCGTCCTGTCTAATCTGCATACAGCCATTTTTCATCAATGCGGTCGCCCGAGATGGTCCACGATCTGTCAGAAAGGCGATGACGACAACCCATTGGTGGGGCAGACCTATAGAAGGCGCAGCTTAAAAGATGAGAGGAAACACAATGATTCAAGACACCGTCAAATTAACCTGCCTATCCTGCGGGCAAATTAACCGGGTGCCTGTTGCAAAACTTGCAGTGGGTCCAAAATGCGCAAAATGTGGTGTAGCGCTGGTTGGCGCAGAGGTCACCGAATTTGACATGCAAATTCACGATAAAGCGACAGGCGTAGACGAACTCGCATTGATCGTCGATTACTGGGCACCGTGGTGCGGACCTTGCAAAACGATGGCACCTGAATTTGCCAAGGCGGCCAAGGTGCTGCGTTATAAGACGCGCTTTGCAAAAATTGATACTGAGCAGTTCCCTAGTGTATCCCAACGCCTGCAGATCAGGGGCATTCCCCTGTTGATACTCTATGCCAAGGGGCGTGAGCTTGCGCGATTGTCCGGCGCACGACCTGCTGCAGAGATCGAAGCATTTGTGCGACAACATCTTTGACGGGGCACCAGTTAGCCACGAATGTTACAAGCTTCACTGAATGCAACTAGCAAGGTTAATCTACAGTTCGGCTACGCGCTCTAAAATGCACACGTCTGAGACTTTGATTCCGGCTCAGATTTCAATAGCCATCAATTGATAAATGGCGGTCTAAATGGGGGGTATGCTGAATCGCAATCGCTATAAGTTGTTGTTTTTATTCAATAAATTATAGGATTGTGGCGGAGGAACAGGGATTCGAACCCTGGGTAGACTTTCACCTACGTCGGTTTTCAAGACCGGTGCATTCGACCACTCTGCCACTCCTCTTGGCCCTCTTAGACTGTCGTTTCTGATTCGAAAAGCACGTTCACGCATTGGGGATATCCGCTGACAAAATTCGTATGAGCCTTCCAATACGTGCCATCGCTCGCTATCTTTGCTACAAGGCTCCGATAGTGACGTTTTTGGTGTGTTATGCACTCAAGAATGGCTGGGCATGTCGGCGTAATAATAATAGCCATGAATGGCGAGTTGCCCTTTAAAATAGGGCGCAACGAAGGGGCAGAAGATCATGAGCAAACTGTACATTGGGACCGCCGCGCGTCGGCTATCGTTGGTTGGCTTTGCAGCGCTGGCATTGGCGGCTTGCGATGAAAACGGCGAATTTGCGCTTCCGGGAGCACCACAAAGTACCGCGACTGCCGCGCCAATCATTGCAAATGCCCCAAATCAACCGCTCACAGAGCGCGATGTGGAACGTCCAGATGTCTTTGCGGTCACTGATCGCGGCCTTTGGGACGGGCGTCCATCATTGGGTGGTGTTTGGGTGGCGCACCCTGATGTGCAAGATCCCGAACGCGTCATCATCCGCAACGCGGCAAATGGGTCCGAGATTACGGGTGCACTGTTCCGCCGTGAACGTGAAAACCCGGGGCCATTGTTGCAGATATCTTCGGACGCAGCGGACGCTTTGGGTGTTCTTGCTGGCGCGCCAACTGAACTAAGCGTTGTTGTCGTGCGCCGTGAAGAGGTCGAAGTCGTTGTGCCAGAGGTGCAGGATAATCCGGTCGTCGACAGCTTAAGCACCCCGGTCAGTGTGGCCGAAGTACTGCTAGAACCTGTTGCGGCAGAGGCAACACCAGAACCAGCAGTAATGGCCACCCCGTTGCCCGCAGCCGTCGAGGTCGCAACTGCAGCTATCGAACAAACCACACTTGCCGCGTCCGGCGCCGCAGTGGACGTCGTTGAATTGAGCGAGGATGTCATTGATATTTCATCGGTCCTCGGTCCGGTCACGCCACCTGAAAACGGCCCGCGTGCGCAAATCGGTGTCTTTAGCGTCGAGGCGAATGCGAACCTTGCTGTTACACAAATCAATGGTGCGGGCATCGCCGCGCAAGTTCTGCCTGAAACGATGGGTGGGCGCACCGTCTGGCGTGTGGTTGCCGGACCAATGGTGGACGAAAGCGGCATCTCTCAGCTCAAAGCGCTGGGCTTTGTGGATGCATTTGTTGTCGCTGCCTCCGAATAACGACTTGCCGAATAAAGGATATTCTTGATGTGCTTTAAGACATTGCGCCGCTTTGGTTTGGCGGCCTCCCTAATAATCGCACCTGCTTTTGCGCATGCTTTTGAAACGAACGCGCGGGCGGCTTATATTTTCGATCAGACGACAGGCACAGTCCTTTTGGACAAGAACGCGCAGGAACCGCTTCCGCCTGCATCAATGTCCAAGCTTATGACGATTTATATGGCCTTTGAGGCCGTGGCAGATGGTCGTTTGGACATCGACGAGATGCTGTCGGTATCTTCGCATGCGGCCAGTTTTGGTGGTTCGTCGATGTTTCTGGACACCACAGACAGTGTGTCCGTCGAGGACTTGTTGCGGGGTGTCATCGTCGTATCAGGCAATGACGCCAGCGTTGTTTTGGCCGAAGCCTTGTCGCCCGATGGATCAGAGGCAGGTTTTGCGCGTTTGATGACTGAACGCGCGCGCCAGTTGGGTATGATGAATTCAACCTTTGTGAACGCGAGCGGTTGGCCTGTGATCGGGCACCGCATGTCGATGGAAGACCTTGGTATTTTGACCAATCGCCTAATCACAGATTTCCCGACGTTCTATCCGCTTTTCGCTGAAACCGAATTTCCCTTTGACGGGCGTGTCCCTTCGAATTCAACCAACCGCAATCCTGTTTTAACTTTGGGGCTGGGGGCTGATGGCCTCAAAACCGGTCATACCGAAGAGGCAGGTTACGGCCTAGTTGGGTCCGCCACACAAGGGGATCGGCGGATCATTTGGGTGATCACAGGGCTTGATACCCGCGAAGCGCGCCGCGAAGAATCCATCAAGATTATCAACTGGGCATTTCGCCAGTTCGCGCAAACAGAGGTCGCGAAGGCGGGGTCACGCATCGCCAGCGCAGATGTCTGGATGGGCGATGCGCCCACCGTGGGCCTGACTGTCGCAGAGGATTTATCGTTGCTGGTGCCTGTCCTGAACCAAGAAGACGTGATCGCCGAAGTCATCTTCAATGGTCCGATTGAGGCGCCTATTGCCGCAGGCCAGCAACTCGGAGAACTTGTGGTCAAGTTTGATGACCTGCCCGAGAAACGTATTCCGCTGATTGCCGAAAGCGATGTGGCACGGGGCGGTTTTGTAACCCGCATACGCACAGCGGGTTTTGTGCTGTGGCAGAAATTCGGGCCTGTCATTGGGGCCGAAGCGCCGGAAGGCGCATGAGCAAGCCGCGCTTTATTACCTTTGAGGGTATCGATGGGTCCGGTAAATCGACCCAGTCGCGCCGCTTTGCCGACCATCTTAAGGGGCAGGGGGCGGATGTCGTTTTGACCCGCGAGCCGGGCGGCAGTCCGGGGGCCGAAGAAATTCGCCAACTTGTCCTGACGGGCGATCCAGATCGCTGGTCGCCAGAAACAGAGATTTTGCTGTTCACGGCCTCGCGCCGTGATCATTTGGAAAAAACTATTGAGCCCGCTTTGGCCGCAGGCAAGACAGTAATTTCCGACCGTTTCGCTGACAGCACCCGCGTCTATCAAGGTGCGACACGCGGGGATCTGCGCAGCATGGTGGATAGCCTGCACACATTGATGATCGGGCGCGAACCTGACCTGACCTTCATCATCGACATGGACCCGGCCACCGCATTGGCGCGCGGACTGGCGCGCAAATCCGGCGAAGACCGGTTCGAGGATTTTGGACTGGGCTTTCAAGAAACGCTGCGCCACGGCTTTCTGGCCTTGGCCCACGCGAACCCTGAACGCTGCGTGCTGATCGACGGCAACCGCACCCCCGAACAGATAGCCACCGAAATAGCAGCGCACGCATGAGCGATGATGACATCCCAGAACCGGACCGGATTGCAGGTGCGCCACATCCGCGCGAAACCCAAACGTTGTTCGGGCAAGCCAAGGCAGAGGCTGATTTCCTAGAAGCCTTTACCGCAGGACGCATGCATTCCGGATGGCTGATCACTGGACCACGCGGTGTCGGCAAGGCGACGCTGGCATGGAAAATCGCAACATTTTTACTGGCAGACGAAGGGGTTGGCTTGTTTGGTGACCCCAGTTTGGCCGTAGATCCTGACCATCCCGACGCCCGGTTGATCAAAGCAGGCGCACATCCAAGATTGTCCCTGATCCGCCGTCCTTGGGACGAAAAAACTAAAAAACTAAAGTCAGAAATCACCGTGGACGCGGTTCGCAATCTCAAGAAGTTCTTTCACATGTCAGCGGCTGATGGCGGACGTCGGGTTGTCATCGTGGATGCGGCCGACGAGTTGAACCGCAATGCAGCCAATGCGATCCTGAAAGAGCTCGAAGAACCACCAGCCGGCGCGACCATGCTGCTGATTGCGCATCAACCCTCGCGGCTTTTGCCGACGATAAGGTCACGGTGTCGCGAACTTCGGTGCAACCGTTTGAACGCTGACGATTTGCAAAAGGCGTTGGCCCAAGCCGGACACCCTTCGGATCAATCGCAGAGCCTTGCGACACTGGCAGGTGGATCAGCAGGTGATGCAATTCGTTTGCTGAACCATGACGGGCTGCCGCTTTATGCGGAATTGGTCAGGACGCTGGATGGCTTGCCGCAGATTGACCGCCCTTCAGCCTTGCGGCTTGCAGATGCTTGCGCGGGGCGCGGGGCTGACGTGCGCTTTGGCCTGACGCTTGATCTGATCGACTTGTTTTTGTCACGCGCGGCAAGGGCAGGGTTGATGGGCGAACCGACCGCCCAAGGTGCGCCGAACGAAGCGCGCTTGCTGGCACGCATTTCCCCTGATGACCGTGCTGCACGACGCTGGGCGCAATTACAGCAAGATTTGACGGAACGGTCGCGGCATGGGCGCGCGGTGAACCTTGACCCTGCAGCCTTGATCCTTGATATGATTTTCAAAATAGAAGAAACGGCGCGCGCGACTGTCGCTGCCTGAAAGCTGCAAGATGACCCAATCCACAATCGTAGATAGCCATTGCCACCTTGATTTTGCGGACTTTGAAGCAGAGCGCGACGATGTCGTCGCGCGCGCTATCGCGGCGGGCGTTACGCGGATGGTCACGATCTGCACCAAGTTGAGGTTAGAGCCGCAAGTGCGCGCAATCGCAGAGAAATATCCTTCTGTCTACTATGCAGCAGGCAGTCACCCGATGAGCGTTGCAGATGAGCCGCTTGCTACGACCGATGCGTTGATCGCGATGTCGGCACACCCGAAATTCGTGGGTATTGGTGAAACGGGCTTGGATTATCACTACACGGCTGAAAGCGCCGATATTCAAAAACAGTCGCTACGGGTGCATATCGCGGCTGCACGCGAAACCAAGCTTCCGCTGATTATTCACGCGCGAGCGGCGGATGATGACATGACGCAGATCTTGCGCGACGAATATGCAAACGGGGCCTACACTTGCGTGATGCATTGCTTTTCCAGCAGCGCGGCATTGGGCAAGGCAGCGCTTGATCTGGGATTTTACCTCTCTATGTCCGGCATTGCAGCATTCCCAAAAAGCCAAGAACTCCGCGATATTTTCGCGGGCGCGCCTGTGGACCGTATCCTTGTCGAAACCGACAGCCCGTACCTTGCTCCGCCCCCATTTCGGGGCCGCCGCAATGAACCCGCCTACACCGCCCACACCGCAAAGGTCGGGGCAGAGGTCTTTGGGCTTTCCTATGAAGACTTCGCCAAACAAACGACGACAAACTTTGACCGCCTGTTTTGGAAGGCCAAACCATGAGCGACACACTCAGCTTTCGTATCCTTGGATGCGGATCATCTGGTGGCGTGCCGCGTTTGGGTGGGCAATGGGGCGCGTGTGATCCCGTAAACCCCAAGAACATGCGGTTGCGTTGCTCGCTTTTGATCACACGGCAAAGCGGTGATAAACTTACCCGAGTTTTGATCGACACGACGCCAGATATGCGCAGTCAATTGCTGGCAGCAGAGGTCGGCACGCTGGATGCTGTGGTCTACACGCACGGCCACGCTGATCATGTGCACGGCATTGATGATCTGCGGATGATCGTCTTCAACATGCGTCAACGCTTGCAAGTTTGGGCGGATGGCGACACCAGCAACGACCTATTGGGGCGCTTCGGATACGCGTTTGTGCAGCCCAAAGGGTCTGCCTATCCACCGATTTGCGAGCTGAACGCCATCGAAGGCGATATCACAATCAGCGGTGAAGGTGGCGATATCACCCTTACCCCCTTCGAAGTGGAACACGGTCGCATCGACGCTTTGGGCTTTCGGATTGGTGATGTGGCCTATCTTCCTGATGTCTCGACGATCCCCGACACAGCATGGGAAGCGTTGCAAAACTTAGACATATGGATCGTCGACGCACTGCGACGCGAACCGCATCCAACCCATTCGCATTTAGCCAACACACTTGAATGGATCGTACGCGCGGCCCCACGCCAAGCGATCCTGACCAACATGCACAACGACCTCGATTATGCGGCGGTTGCCGCAGAAACACCTGATCATGTCCATCCTGCCTATGACGGTCTGACTTTGACCGTCACACTACCCTGATCTTCTTCCGAGCCTAAATATCCCCGCCGGAGGCATATAAGTCGCGGCATCGCCGCAACTGCCAAGGAATCCAAATATGGCTGCCCTCATTGACGTCATCTTGCCCGTCTTCTTGGTGATCGGCTTTGGTTATGTCGCCGTTTGGAAAGGGTATTTTGCCGACACTGCTGTTGATGGCCTGATGAAGTTCACCCAAAACTTCGCCATTCCTTGCCTGCTGTTTCGCGCAATTTCGACCCTCGATCTGGGCCAAAGCTTTGATCTGGCATTGCTGGCCAGCTATTACGCAGGTGCGTTGACCGGATTTACCGCAGGGCTTCTGGGCGCGCACTACCTATTTGGCCGCGACTGGGAAGACAGCGTCGCCATTGGCTTTTGCTGTCTTTTCTCAAATTCATTGTTGCTGGGTTTGCCGATCACCGAACGTGCGTATGGTCTTTCAGCGCTTGAAGCTAACTATGCGATTATCGCGATCCATTCGCCGTTCTGCTACGCGGTCGGAATCACCGCGATGGAGATCGCACGCAATCGGGGCGCGTCCGTGGCGGCCTTGCCGGGCAAGGTCCTTAAGGCGATGTTCAATAATGCGCTGATCCTTGGGATCACCTTGGGTTTCATCGTTAACCTCGGCGGTATTCCCATGCCGGCCGTTTTGACTGACGCTATTGATTTGATGGTTCAAGCAGCTTTGCCTGCAGCCTTGTTCGGTCTTGGCGGCGTGCTCTATCGCTACCGGCCCGAAGGGGACATGCGCACAATCATGTTTGTTGTGGCAATTTCACTGGTCCTTCACCCCTTGATCGTTTGGGGGCTAGCTAAATCCAATGACCTTTCGGACGCAGCCCTACGTTCGGCGATTATGACGGCGGCGATGGCTCCGGGCATCAACGCCTATGTGTTTGCAAACATGTACGGCAAGGCGCGACGGGTCGCGGCTTCTGCCGTGTTGGTGGGAACAGGGTTATCGATCTTCACGGTCTGGATCTGGTTGGCGGTCTTGCCTTAAACGCCTTCGACCAAGACGATCATGCTATTGGAATTTTCTCGCCTGATCTGCGCAACCTCCTGATACTCTGGGGAATTATAAAGTGATTTGGCACTCGCATAGTCCGGAAATTCAAAGATGACATGTCGGCCAAACGGGCCGCCTTCGACCTCCTCGGATGCGCCACCGCGCACAATTGGCATGCCGCCGAAAGCCGCAATAATCGGTGAAGCGCGGACAATATATTCTTGGTAGGCCTCTGCGTCAGAGACAGTGATATGACCGATGATGTACCCTTTAGGCATGGTTTGGGTTTCCTTGGCTGCTTTGGTTTGAGGTCAAATTGTCCGGCATCTGCGCCAACCACAAGTTTTACCTGCATTTTATTGGTCCAAAGTAATTCCAATGGCGTAAAGAGAACAGACCAACATCATGCAACTGATCGGTGAAAGCAATTAAGCAGCACCCGTTCAGCACGACCTTAATCACGGATGGAGCCCCCCAAGATGCGTTTGCTGACCCTCATTGTGATCGCGATCACTGCTTTCACGGCCTCGGTACAGGCGCAGCCGCGCGCGGCCTCCGTCGGTGTGCAAGCCGTTGAAATGCGCGCTTTGGCCGAAACCGTTCCGGTTTTCGCTGAAGTGATCACCGCACGCGATGGCAACATCGCCGGACGGGTTGCGGGCAACGTTGATCTAGTGGCCGTACTGGCAGGCACACGGGTTGCGGCTGGTGATCTTCTGGTCGAACTCAACGCTGAATTGTTGACGATCCAAGTTGCCCAATCCCAAGCACAATTGGCCGAAGCGCAAGCAGGCATCGATACCGCGAGCGCCCGTGTTGATCGCGCGAAAATTGCGCTGGACCGGATCGAAGCATTGCGTGGGGGCACCGCCTTTAGCCAAGGTCGTTTTGATGACACGCGCGCTGATTTCCTCGAAGCCGAAGCACTTTTTGCAGAAGCCCAAGCGCGCGCGAAAAGCGCCGAAGCCCGCGAAAATGAAGCCCAATACCAGCTAGCACGCAGTGAAATTCGCGCGCCGTTTTCTGGTGTGGTGCTTGAAGTATACACAATTCCCGGCGCCTTTATCCAAGCAGGCACACCCGTTGTGCGGCTTTTGGACACCGATGCGTTTGAAGTGCAGGCCAACGTCCCGTCGCGCTACACAGCATTTTTGGAACCCGGTCAAATGGTGCAAGCCAGCACCGAAACTGGCGTCATAATGACGCTGGAATTGCGCGCAATCTTACCAGTTGAAGACCCGTCGACCCGCACCCGCGCTGTGCTTTTTACAGCGCCTGAACTGACGACAACGGGTGGTGCCGCTGTGGGCCAGTCGTTGAACGTGGACATCCCTGTGGGTGCGGCCCGCGATGTGTTGTCCGTGCCCAAGGATGCTTTGGTGCAGGCGCGTGGCGGCTGGACCGTCTTTGTTGCAGCAGAGGATCAGGCGCAGCCCCGCACTGTGACGCTGGGCGTGCCACTAGGCGACCGCTACGAAGTGCTGGATGGCCTTGCCCCCGGTGATCTTGTTGTCGTGCGCGGCAACGAACGCTTGCGGCCCGGTCAGGCAATTGCCCCTAACATGCTGGAGGCCAACTAATGGACTTCATTCGGTATTCAATTGAACGTCCTGTTGCCGTAATTGCGGCGGTCTTGATGGCCGTACTTTTTGGTATTTTGGCGCTGACCCAAATCCCAATCCAATTGGCCCCTGACGTGCGCAAACCCATCGTCGTGATTTCAACCAGCTGGCCCGGTGCCGCACCTTCAGAGGTTGAACGCGAAATCGTCAATCCGCAGGAAGAAACCTTGCGCGGGCTGGACGGGCTAGAGATTATGACGTCCCGCTCGCGCAGTGGTCAGGCCGAAGTCACGCTTGAATTCGCGATCGGCACCGACATGACCCAGTCATTGTTGTTGGTATCAAACCGCCTTGACCGCGTGGGCGGGTATCCTGCCGAAGCAAACGAGCCGACATTGAACACATCAGGCGCAGATGACAGCCCGATTGCTTGGGTGTTGATCACCGCCGCCGAAGGGAACACAACGTCTATCCCGTCATACGGTGACTTCCTTGAAGACATCGTCAAAGACCGCGTTGAACGCATTGCTGGGGTCGCTGCCGTGAACGTATTCGGTGGCGTCGGCCAAGAGCTTCAGGTCGTTGTGGACCCACAACGGCTGTCGCGTTTTGGTATGACGGTGCCCGAAGTCGTGCAGCGGCTCCGCGCCGAGAATATCTCGATTTCTGCGGGTGATGTGGACGAAGGCAAACGCCGCTATATTGTGCGGACCGAAAGCAATCTGAATACCGTCGAAGC
>RCNE010001387.1_pt1 | contig 13764 bp, 13 predicted proteins | sample 2041361 | NCBI WGS metagenome assembly RCNE01 (sample SAMN09708229, study PRJNA481090) | Marine sediment metagenome, whole genome shotgun sequencing project.
CCGTTTCGAACGCGAGCTCATAGTCGAGCAGCATGTTGGAGTTCTTGGTGACGGCGTAGGCAAGTACGGCTATGCGCAGGCCGTTTACTTCAAGGCTCGCAAAATCGTCGACGCGTCCGGAGTGATGCATGCCCGCCGCCGCGATCGCCAGCATGCTGCTGCTGCGACCCTCTTCGCCGAAGTCACGCGCGTGGTTGTTGGCCAGGCTCAATACGTCGAAACCGGCGGCGCGATAGTGGTTGACGTAACGCGTCGGAGATCGGAACAGGTAGCAGGCCGCCGGGTTGCTGCATTTCTTTCCGGGTTCGCCACCATCGAGTAGCACGCCCTCGAGGTTGCCGAAAGCAATGTCGGCAGCCGACAGGAATGGCGCGACATTTGTGAGGAAGCCCAGGCCGTCATCATCCGGAAGGTGATTCTGCGGGTAGTCGGTGCCGATCATCATGTCGCCAACCGATGCTATACGGACACGCAGGTCGGACTTGGCCGGTGGAGCCGGTGCAAGCGGTGTTTGCGAAGGTGGCGGAGGCTCTGCTGGCCTGGTTTCTGATTCGAGCTGTGGTTGCGGCGCCGGGACTGTGGCGCATGCGGCCAACAGCAGTGCCGCGAGGATTCCGGTGACAAACCGGGCAGATTTCGCCGCATCAGTCACTGAGGCGGATCCGGAAAACGTCGATCTTCGCGGCGCGCAGGCGGCTGCGCAACAGGTTAAGTTCGTCGAGATCTTCAGTGGGCCCAATGTACACGCGGTGATAGTTGCGATCGTTAACCTTTACGCGCTGAATGTGAGATTCGATGCCGTGCAGCGCGAGTTCGGCGCGGCGCCGATCTGCATCCTTGTTGGTAGAGAATGATCCGGCCTGCAGGACATACACACCGGGCTCCTCAATAGCCTGTGGCACAGAGTCAGCCTCTATCGTGGGGGTCGTGTCCGGCGTGACCATCTCGAAATTGGGCAGTATGTCGTAGAAAGTGAAACGCTTGTCATCCGCTTTCTTTTCGACGGCGACTACGGCAACTGATTCGCTGTTGTCATCGATTGCGCTCTGCAGGCTGGCTGGCTGTGGCGTCGCGTTTTGTGCGACCTCTACCGGCTCCTTACCGTTCATGTAGACGGCAAACGCAACCGACAGGCCGATAGCCAGGCCGAAGAGCATCCAGACAAACGGCGGGTACTCCGATTTTTTCGTACGATTGACGCGGCGTCTCTTACGCTTTGCCACTACATTTTCTCCGGCGCAGATACGCCAAGAATGCCAAGCCCATTGGCGACAACAACCTGCGTTGCAGCGACAAGATAGAGTCGTGCATTTCGCAGCGACGCATCGTCGACAATAAACGCATGGGCGTTGTAATAGGTATGAAAATCGTTGGCAAGGTCGCGAAGGAAATGTACGAGGTGCTGCGGCGCACGATTGTTAGCAGCAAGCTCCACAACTTCCGGGTAACGGCTTAGCGAGGTCATCAGCGCCTTTTCCTGAGGTTCGGCCAGGGCCGGGAGTTGTTCCCTGCCGTTTGCTTCGTCCCATTGCAGCGACTTTTCTGCGAGTTGACGAAAAACACTGGCAACGCGCGCATGCGCGTACTGAATATAGTAGACCGGGTTGTCACTGGACTGGGACTTTGCAACATCGAGGTCGAAGTCGAGGTGCTGATCATTTGACCTGGACACGTAGTAGAAGCGCGCCGCATCGTTGCCCACGTCCGCTCGCAGCTGCCGCAGCGTATCGAACTCACCGGAGCGCGTCGACATCTGCATTTTCTCGCCGTCGCGGTAGAGCGTTACGAACTGTACAAGTTCAACCTCGAGCGAATCGCCTTCATAGCCCATGGCCTCAAGCCCTGCCCGAACTCTCGGCACATAGCCGTGGTGGTCTGCGCCGAGAATATCGATCAGGTGGTCGAAGCCGCGTTCGCGCTTCTCGTAGTGATAGGCGATATCCGAGGCAAAATAGGTCTTTACGCCGTTCTCACGAACGACAACACGATCTTTCTCGTCGCCAAAGTCCGTCGCCCTGAACCAGGTTGCACCGTCTTTCTTGTACAGCATGCCGCGCTCTTCGAGCACGCTGAGCGCTTTGTCGATCGCGTTGCCCCTGGTCAGGCTCTGTTCCGAATACCAGCGATCGAAAGTAACTCCGAATTCGGCGAGATCATCTTCGATATCATCGCGGATCGCATCGAGCGACTGTTGGCGAATGTGGTCAAAGGCGGCCTCGCCCAGCAAGGTTTTCGCTGTTTCGATCAGCGCCTCGACATACGCCTCCTTGTCCCCCTCGGGCTCGTCCGGCGGGATGTCTGAGAGCACTGCCTCGGCGGTCACCGAAGCGACGCCGTCGGTGTTGATTGCCGCGGCGATGTCTTGAATGTAGTCGCCGCGATAGCCGCCTTTCGGAAAGGCGACTACGATGCCGTCTTTCTCCAGCAGTCGCAGCCACACGCTCAGCCCGAGAATATCCATCTGGCGGCCAGCATCGTTAACGTAGTACTCGCGGGTCAGCGGATAGCCAGCCGCCTCGAGCAGGTTGCCAACCGTCGCGCCGTACGAGGCATGCCGACCATGACCAACATGCAGGGGGCCGGTCGGGTTGGCCGATACAAACTCAAGCAGGATGCTCGGCGTCTCTCTGGCGGGTTGGCGCCCGTACTCATGCCCGCGCTGCAGAATGGTTTCGAGTTCGGCGTGAAAGGCGGCAGGGCTGAGGTGAAAATTGATGAAGCCCGGGCCTGCGATATCGATGCGCTCGATGGCGTCGCTGCCGGATATTGCTGCCACGATGTCATTAGCAATATCACGCGGACTGCGGCGCGCTGGTTTGGCCAGGCGCATGGCGATATTGCTGGCAAAGTCGCCATGGCTGGCGTCACGCGTACGCTCGACGGTGCTCTCGATTACGAGATCCGATGCGGCCTCGGCCAGATCGGGGAGCTTCTTCAGGGCAGTGCCAAGGACTGCAGCGACGATGTGTTTCATTACAGGGGGGGCCGACTTTAAGAGCCGGCAATTCTACCCCGATATTCGCCCGGATGTTGTTCGTAGCGACAGTTCTCCGCTGGCCCCGGCATTCAGCCAGACTGCCGCGAGCTCCGGAAATCACCCGGTCGGCCGATCCGCGACCGGGTTTCCGCGTCAGCCGCTGAAATATTCGGTCTAGAAAAGTTCTATCGGGTCCACGTCAATCGACCAGCGTACCTTACGGGCCGAGGGGTCCTCTTCGAGCGCTGGCCGCAATTTTGCGAGCAGCGCGTGTAGCTTCTTGCGGTCGCTGCTCTGCAACAGGAGCTGGACGCGATAACGACCGGCTTTTCGGGCCATAGGGGCGTCGACGGGGCCCAGGACCCGCAGTGTTTCGTCGGCTTCGGCCGCAATCCGCTGTCTTGCCTGTTCGAGAAACTCGAGCGCATCGCGATGCTTGTGCGCCGCTGCTCGCAGCAGTGCCAGCCGCGTGAACGGCGGCCAGCGCGTGATTTCGCGCTCGGACAGAGCCTCATTCGCCACGCGTTCATACCCCCCGTCGATCAGCGTCGCCCAGAACGGATTGTCCGGGAACGCCGTCTGGATCAGGACCTCGCCGCGACGGCTCTCGCGCCCCGCACGACCAGCGACCTGCACGATCGACTGTGCCATGCGTTCGGCGCTGCGAAAGTCCGTGCCGAACAATCCCTGGTCTGCGTTCACGACGCCCACAAGGGTCAGCTTCGGGAAATGGTGACCTTTTGAGAGCATCTGGGTACCGACGAGTATGTCGGCTTCGCCCTTCGTCGCATGCTCGAGTACGGCGTGCATCGCTCCTTTGCGCTGCGTGCTGTCACTATCGACACGCGTGATGACATGGTCGGGAAAGCGTGCAGCGAGCGCCTCTTCGACGCGCTGCGTTCCTTCGCCCAGCGGCTTGACCGATTCTCCACATTCACGGCACTGCTCATCGAGCGCGCGCGAGGCGCCGCAATGATGGCAACGCAGCTCGCGACTGTGCGCGTGCACCGTGAGCCGAGAGTCACAGCGTTCGCAGCCAGCAATGTGACCGCAGCTTGCGCAGATCAGCGTCGGCGCAAAGCCGCGACGATTCAGAAAGACAAGTACCTGTCCGCCCGTTTTGAGATGGTTCTTGATCGCCTCAGCGAGTGGCTCACTGACGCCATCAACAGCTGGCGCGCGCAGGGTGTCTACGAGGCGTATCGCTGGTGGTTCCGCGCCGCCTGCCCGGACCGGCAAGTGAATGTGCTGGTAGCTACCTTCACGGCAGTGATGCAGCATCTCAAGCGTTGGCGTTGCGGTACCGAGAATGACGGGCACGTCCAGGTGTTTGGCGCGCACGATGGCCAGGTCACGCGCCGAATAACGTAAGCCCTCCTGCTGTTTGAAAGAGTGGTCGTGTTCTTCGTCAACGATGATCAGGCCGGGGTTTTTCAATGGCGTGTATATCGCCGAACGTGTGCCGACCACAAGTCGTGCGGCGCCCGCCCGTGCCGCCCGCCATGCCGCCAGGCGTTCTATATCGCTCAGGCCGGAATGCAACAGCGCAGGCTCGATGCCAAGACGATCGCGCAGGCGCCCGACGAGCTGGGGTGTCAGCCCTATCTCCGGCGCCAGCACGAGGACCTGCTTGCCGAGGTCGATGACGTCCTTCATGCGCTGCAAATACACTTCGGTCTTGCCGCTGCCGGTCACGCCGTCGATAAGGAAGACGCCAAAGTCATCGCTGCGGCGGAGGGACTCAAGCGCTCGCTGCTGATCTTCATTCAATATCAGACTGTCCGATGGCGGGGCTACGAGCCGCTCGTCAAAATCCTCGGAGCGGGCCTCGAACCGGGTGATGTGCCCCTTCTTCAACAGGCTTGTCGCTGCACGGCGCCAATTCGGCAGCTCTTCATTCAGGCGATCGGCTTCGATGCCGGTGCCACCAGCATCCATCAGGTGCGTGAGCAGTTCAGCCTGTCTGGGTGCACGCTTTTGCAAAGCCTCGATGTTTTCCCGTTCGCCGCTATCGGTGACGGCGATGGTTTCGACCGACGGATAGAGTGTCTTGCCCTGACGAAGCAGCGCCGGCATCGCCGCTGCGACCACCTCACCGACAGGATGGTGATAATAGTCGCTGGTAAAGCGGATCAAGCGAAGCTCCGGCCCGGACAGCACAGGAGCATCGTCCAGCGCTTCGATGCAGCGGCGAATCTTGTGGGCGGGCAGTGACGAAACCGCGGAGTGCCCCATGACCAGTCCGACTTCCTGCCGTCGCCCGAAGGGCACGAGGACGCGGCACCCCGGCATTGGCAGACCGCCGGATTCTGGCGGCAAATAGTCGAAATGGCGTGACAGAGGCACGTTTACAGCGATGTTGAGGAGGGTGCTGTGGCTAATCGGGCTATCACTCAATTTTTACATAATGCGAAAAAACGGCCGGGAACCTGTCAACCGGGACTGCAGCTCGGGCGTTAAACAGGGGAGACAAGTTAGATGACCTCGTCGTGGAGTCAAGAGATATGGAAGTCAGCACCACGGTTTTTGCGGTATCTTGTGCCGGCGCGCCATCAACAGGGGCAATGGCACTGCAAAAAGAACGGCAACTAAACCAGTTTCTGGCCGAGATTGAACGGCGTGCCTTCCGTATTGCCCAGATCGGAGTACGCGATCGGGATGAAGCGCTCGATCTCGTCCAGGACGCAATGATCAAGCTGGTGCGCAATTACTCGGACCGGGCGCGCGAGGAATGGACACCCCTCTTCTATCGGATATTGCAGAATGGTGTTCGCGACTGGCATCGCCGACAGGCAGTGCGCAATCGTGTCATGGTCTGGTTCGGCCGCAAGCCCTCCGATGACAACGACTACGATGCGATTGCGTCGGCGCCGGACCTCGCGGGGCGAGCGCCGGATGAGGAACTTCAGAATAGCGAGGCGATGGACAGTCTCGAGATCGCCGTGCACCAACTGCCCGCACGACAGCGCGAGGCATTCATGCTGCGCACGTTTGAAGGACTGGATGTAGCCGGCACCGCGGTGGCGATGGGCTGCAGTGCAGGCAGTGTGAAGACGCACTACTCCCGGGCGGTCCATGCGCTAAGGGAAAAATTGGAGGAACACAGGCCGGGGACTACGGGTCTTGAGGAAGGAAAATCATGAACGAGCAACGCGAGATGTTCGAGAAAAGGATGAAGGATACGTTCGACGAGTCTGTTGACGCGCTCGATGCAGCAACGCTGTCGAAGTTGAACCGCGGCCGGCAAGAGGCGCTAACCCAGTTGCAGCATCCGCAGCGCCAATGGTCACGCTGGATGCCTGCCACGGGCGCCGTCGCTGCCATTCTGGTTGCCGTTGTAGTGCTGCAGAGTCCGTCAGCGATCGATGACGTTGCCGGCATAGCCACGGTTACGGATATGGAGATACTGCTGGGCGAAGACAGTATAGAAATGCTGGAGGACCTCGAGTTTTACAGCTGGATTGATATGGCGGACCTGGAAGGCGATGTTGGCTGATTGCCAGATTGGCGCAATGGTCTGCGGCTTGCTGCTGTGTGGCGCCGCCGCCGCCGCTGAAGACGCTGTGCCGGATGTCGAGTTTCTTGAATATCTGGGCATGTGGGAAGAATCGGATGAGGACTGGCTGCTACTCGAAGGAACGATAGAGGCCGAAACGGAGGAACGGAGCGATCCCGCACCGCAAGGTGAAGAATCGACGGAGAAAGAAGATGAAAGTGAAAAGCAAAGTCGCTAGAGCCACAGTTGCCATTGCCGCGCTGCTGATATTTGGCTCGGCTTTTGCCCAGACAGACGGTGTCAGCTGGGGAGACCTGAGCGATGGACAGCGTGAGGTTCTCGGTCAGTTTGAGGGAAGCTGGGACACGCTCCCTGCGGAGCGTCGCGAGAGGTTGTCGAAAGGCGCCGAGCGTTGGGCGGGAATGTCGCGGGACGAGCGCCGTAGTGCTCGCGACCGGTTTCGTTCATGGCAGGATTTGCCCGCCGATCGTCGCGATCAGATTCGCGAACGTGCGCAGCTATTCAAAGACCTGAGCCCGGAAGAGCAGGATCGCATCCGCCAGAACTATCGCGACTACCGCAAGATGAATCGCGATCGTCGCCAGCAGCTTCGAGATCGCTTCAAACGCATGACACCGGATCAGCGCCAGCACCTGCGCGACAGGCTCTCGACGCGGCCGCGCCCGAGGGGCCGTGATTAGGCCGACCTTCGGAAAGTCCCTATCAAAAGGCCTCCCTTGTGGAGGCCTTTTTCTTTGTGCCTGCAGATTGCCTTCGTTACACTGCCGCAGTCCAAATGGAGGCGAACAATGAGAATTGGTGTTCCAAAAGAGATTCATTCGGGTGAGCGGCGGGTCGCAACGACCCCTGACGTAGCTGCACAGCTCGTCAAGCTCGGCTACAGCGTAGCGGTGGAATCGGGCGCCGGCAGCAAGGCGAGCTATGCCGATGCGGCCTACAAAGACGCAGGGTGCGAGATCGTCGCCTCCGGCAGCGATCTCTGGTCCGGGTCCGACATCCTTCTGAAGGTCCGGGCGCCGGAAGGCGACGAGGCGGCCCGACTTCGCGCCGACCAGACCCTGATTAGCTTCCTCTGGCCAGGCCAGAACCCGGAGCTGCTAAAGCAGCTGACGGACAGCGGCGCTACCGTCATGGCCATGGACAGCGTGCCGCGAATCTCGCGCGCACAGAAGATGGACGCCTTGAGCTCGATGGCCAACATCGCCGGCTACAGGGCCGTCGTCGAGGCAGCGCAGCACTTCGGACGTTTCTTTACCGGCCAGATCACAGCCGCAGGCAAAGTTCCGCCGGCCAAAGTAATGGTGATCGGCGCCGGCGTTGCAGGCCTCGCCGCTATCGGCGCGGCAAAGAGTATGGGCGCCATCGTTCGCGCATTCGATACGCGCCCCGAGGTCAAGGAACAGGTTGAGAGCATGGACGCGGAGTTCCTGATGCTCGACTTCGAAGACGATGAAGACGGCGCTGGCGAGGGCGGCTATGCCAAGGTGATGAGCGAGGAGTTCATCAAGGCCGAGATGGCGCTATTCGCGGAGCAGGCCAGGGACGTCGACATCATTATTACGACGGCGTTGATTCCAGGTAAGCCAGCGCCGCGGCTGATCACTGCGGACATGGTCCGGTCGATGAAAGACGGCAGCGTCATCGTAGACCTCGCGGCTGAACAGGGCGGCAACTGCGAGCTGACCAAACCAAACGAGGTTGTCGAGACTGACGGCGTATCGATCATTGGTTATACGGACCTGCCCAGCCGACTCGCCGCACAGTCGAGCCAGCTGTATGCAACCAACCTTCGACACCTGCTGACGGATATGACGCCCGAGAAGGACGGCGGCATCGTAGTGAATTTCGAGGATGAAGTCGTACGCGGCGCGACTGTTTGTAAAGGTGGCGAAACAACGTGGCCACCGCCGGCACCGAAACTTTCGGCGGCGCCGCCGAAAGCGGCTCCCGCACCCGCGCCTGTCGTGGTTGAGGAAAAAGAGCGATCGGTGATGGGCCCCATTATCGGCATGGTCATCGCGGGTCTGGCGTTGCTCGGCCTTGGCGCCGTCGCACCGCAGTCCTTCATGGCGCACTTCACGGTGTTTGTGCTGGCGTGCTTTGTTGGCTACATGGTCATCTGGAATGTATCGGCTGCCCTGCACACGCCATTGATGAGCGTAACGAACGCAATATCAAGCATCATTATTATCGGTGGCTTGATACAGATAAGTTCGCCCAACGCAGTCACAATGTGGATCGCCGCAGCTACGGTGTTGATAACGAGCATCAACATCGCAGGCGGATTCGCCGTTACACGTCGCATGCTCGAAATGTTCAGAAAGTAAGAACAAATGAACAGAGGCTCCTAAGATGATTAGTGCTGGTGTAGTAACTGCGTCGTATATCGCTGCGACAATTCTCTTTATCCTGGCCCTCGGCGGCCTTTCCAATCAGGAAACCGCGCGCCGCGGTAACTGGTATGGCATTACCGGCATGGCCATAGCGCTGCTGGCGACGTTACTCGGAGTCGTTACGCAGAACTACACGATCCTGCTGGTAGCCCTGCTGATTGGTGGAAGTATCGGTATTCTGCTCGCCCGGCGCGTGCAAATGACGCAGATGCCGGAACTGGTCGCTATCCTGCACAGCCTGGTTGGTATTGCGGCCGTCGCCGTGGGCTACGTCAATTTTATGGATCCGGAGCACCACCTGACGGGCGTTGAGCTGACGATCCATGACATCGAAACCTATCTTGGCATCCTGATTGGTGCTGTGACCTTCTCGGGTTCGGTGATTGCATTCGGCAAGCTGTCAGGACGCATCAGCGGTAGCCCATTGATGCTGCCAGCGCGGCACTGGCTCAATCTCGCGCTTTTGATTGGTGCGATCTGGTTCGGCCGTGAGTTCGTCGTGCAGTCGGCAGCGGGCAGCGGCATGGAGCCGTTGATGATAATGACCGTTATCGCGCTGCTATTTGGAATCCACATGGTCATGGCAATCGGCGGTGCAGATATGCCCGTTGTTGTGTCGATGCTGAATAGCTACTCCGGGTGGGCGGCATCCGCCACCGGCTTCATGCTCGGCAACGACCTTTTGATCGTGACAGGAGCCCTGGTTGGCTCGAGTGGCGCGATCCTTAGCTACATCATGTGCCGCGCCATGAATCGCAAGTTTTTCGCGGTTATCGCGGGCGGCTTCGGCACCGGCGGCGGCAAGGCTGCCAGCAGCGATGGCGAGGACCAGGGCGAGGTTCTGCCCATCGACCCACAGGAAACTGCGGAACTGCTGAACAACGCGAAAGAAGTCATGATCATCCCGGGTTATGGCATGGCTGTAGCGCAGGCACAGCACACCGTTTTTGAAATTACGCGCGTGCTGCGCGAAAAAGGCGTCAACGTTCGATTCGGAATTCATCCTGTCGCAGGGCGCATGCCCGGGCACATGAACGTGCTGCTGGCCGAGGCTCGCGTCCCTTACGACATCGTTTTCGAGATGGACGAAGTCAACGACGATTTTCCGAAAGTTGATGTTTCGGTTGTTATTGGCGCGAACGACATCGTAAATCCGTCCGCACTAACCGATCCTGACAGCCCGATCGCTGGCATGCCGGTGCTGGAGTGCTGGAAGGGCGAAACATCGATCGTGCTCAAGCGCAGCATGGCGACAGGCTATGCAGGTGTGCAGAATCCGCTGTTCTTCCTGGAGAACACGCGCATGCTATTTGGAGACGCAAAGACGACGCTTGACGAAGTTTTGAAGGATCTTTAGCGCTTCGCGAGCCTTATTGCCTTGGCGGGGCACGCTTGTTTCGTCATAATCAGGCGATGCTCGCAGGACTCGCATCCGATATCTCGCAGCAGGTTCTCAGAACCGACGTTGCAGGCATGCCGCTGGAGTGGATTGACTACCGCGACGCGGTGCGTCTGTATCACTCCGAGCAGGTTGCTTACGACTGTGGCACGCTTCTTTACTCTGTTTTCGGCGGCTACAGTTCCATCGACGGCTGTCGTAGCCGTATCGACGTCAACTCCATCATCGCCACGCACGGCACAAGCCAGGGCCTTTCGCGTAATCGCGACAAGTACGTCCCGCCGCTGAATAACCGCACCCTGTTCAGGCGCGATGCAAACCTCTGCCTTTATTGCGGTATGCGCTACCTGACGCGCGACCTGACCAGGGATCACATCACGCCGGTGTCGCGCGGCGGCACCGACACCTGGACAAACGTCGCCACGGCCTGTCGTCGCTGTAACAACTACAAAGGTGGCCGAACGCCGGAGCAGGCGGCGATGCAGTTGATCGCCGTACCGTTCACACCAAACTATGCTGAGTACATTTATCTGAAAGGCCGCCGCGTGCTGACCGACCAGATGCAGTACCTGCTCGCGCATATTCCGCGCTCCAGCCCACTGCACGCACGACTCAGCGATCACTTGTCCAACGGTGACGAAATCGTCGAAGTGCACTTCCATGACTGACGTGCACGTTGCGCCGAGTCGCACGATGTTGAAATGCAATATCTAATCGACGCCAGCGTTTACGTGTTTCGCGCTTACTACTCCATTCCGGACGACATGGTTGATGAGAATGGCAATCCCGTAAACGCGCTGTACGGATTCAGCCGCTTCATAGGCGACTTCATGGAAAACGTAACGCCCGAGTACGTTGCCGTGCTGTTCGACGAAAGCCTGTCGAAATCATTCCGGAGCGACATCTATCCTCTCTACAAAGCCAATCGGGACCCGGCACCGCCGGAGCTCAGACGTCAGTTCGAGCAGTGCCGGCGATACGTTCGCGCGCTGGGCGTGATGGAACACGCGAGCCCGAGGTATGAGGCCGACGATCTGATTGGGACCCTGGTGACGCACGGCAGGAGCCAGGGGCGCGCATCGACAATCGTCACTCGTGACAAGGACCTGACTCAACTGTTGACGAAAGAGGACGTGTTCTGGGATTTCTCAGGCAAGGGCAAGCTCGGTTACGACGAGATCCCGGGATCATTCGGCGTCTGGCCGGAGCAAATTGCCGACTTCCTGGCGCTTGCCGGTGACGCGGTTGACAACATCAAGGGTGTCCCTGGTGTTGGCAAGAAGACGGCCGTCGGGCTGCTGGAGCACTTTGGCAGTCTCGAGGCGATCTACGACAATCTCGACAAGGTGCATGAGGTCAATGTGCGCGGCGCCAAAACGCTCGCTACCAAACTCGAAACGCACCGTGATGACGCGATGCTCGCGCGTCGTCTTACCGGCATTGCCTGCGATGTGCCCATAGACAACGCGGAAACAGCCATGCAGCCATCGGCACCGAGGTTGGGGGAAATCAATGCGTTGTTCGACGAAGCCAACATAGGCAGTGCACTGCGCAGACAGGCCGAGCGCGTCTCCGATATCTACCGGCACTAGCGCGCAAGATGCCGGACTGGTCGTCTATAGCACGGCAGCTGAACGAGGCCGGCATTCCGGTAGGCGACAACCCGGCACCGATACCGGTTGGTGGTGGGGATATCAGTGCAGCCTGGCGCCTCAAAGCCGATGATCGTGACGTCTTCATGAAGACTGGGCGCATTGATTCGCTGCACATGTTCACCGGCGAGGCGGAAGGTCTGGCTGAGATCGCCAAAGCGAAGGCCTTGCGAATTCCCGAGGTGTACGCGGTCGGACAGACGGCCGATGCGGCGTTTCTCGCTCTCGAGTGGCTGTCTTTCGACCGGTCGGACCCGGTTGTCGAGCGGTGCTTTGGCGAGGGCCTGGCGTCGCTGCATCGAACAACCGCCAGCCGCTTCGGCTGGCATCGTGACAATACGATCGGGTTGACCGCGCAGCACAACGCCTGGTCGACGGACTGGGTCGCGTTCTTCCAGGAGCACCGACTCGGCTACCAGCTGCGGCTGGCCCGGGAAAACGGCTTCTCTGGTGAGCTGCAGAAACACGGCCGCCGACTACAAAAACGGCTGCCTTCGCTTTTCGAGAACTACGAGCCCGTGCCGTCATTGCTGCACGGTGACCTGTGGGGTGGTAACTGGGCCAGCAGCGGCGGCGAGCCGGTTATCTTCGACCCGGCCGTCTACTACGGCGACCGCGAAACGGATCTCGCGATGACGAGGCTGTTTGGCGGTTTCGGCAAAGCGTTCTACGAGGGTTATGAAACTGCCTGGCCGTTGCAGCCTGGTAGCGGCGACCGACTTGCGCTTTACCAGCTCTACCATGTGCTGAATCATCTGAACCTGTTCGGAAGTGGCTACCTCGGACGCGCTCTGGCGCTGACTTCCGCGCTGTTATAGGGTTCCGCCAAAGGAGTCCCGCCATGAAGAAAACAATAGTAGCGATCGGTGTGCTCATTCCGGTTGCGGTGCTGTTGCTGGCAATGGTCCTCTGCGACGAGGGCGCGGGACCGGGCCTCATCGAAGACAGGCTGGCTAGAATTGATACCGCTATCGAGGCAGAGGTGGCGGCGGGGAAGATTCCCGGTGCCGTCGCGCTGGTAGTCAGGAATGGTGAGGTTGCCTATCACAAGCGCTTTGGTTTCGCCGATATCGATGCACAGACGCCTATGCAGCTGGACAGCATTTTCCGCATCGCATCGATGACCAAGGCGGTTACGTCCGTCGCGGTGATGATGTTGAGCAAGGGCTCTTACAGTTAAACGACCCGCTCGCGAAGTACATCCCCGAGTTTGCGAGCATGACGGTAATCTCGGAAGTTGATGAACAGGGCAACATCAAGGCAACGGTACCTGCAACCAAACCGATTCGTATCATCGATCTGCTCACGCATTCGTCCGGGATTGCGTACCCGTTCATTCCGGGCAAACTCCAGGCATCGTACCGAGAGGCTGGAATCATCGATGGCCCAACGACACTGGACGTCAGGTTGGCTGAGCAAATGAAGTTGCTGGCAAAGCAACCGCTGCTGTTCGAGCCGGGGTCGCAGTTCGCCTATGGACTGAGCACCGATTTGCTCGGCCACCTGGTCGAGGTGATCGGTGGCAAACCGCTGGACCAGTTTTTTGCGGACGAAATTCTTCGGCCGCTGGGCATGCAGGATACGCACTTCTACCTGCCGGATGAAAAGGCAGGCCGACTGGTTACTTTGTACAGCTACGTCGACGGTACAGGTCTGGCTGCCTATGAAAGTTCTGACTTTGACACTGGAGCAAACGAGGCGCTCTATCCTGTCAGTGGCGCAAAGACTTACTTTTCTGGGGGTGCCGGCCTGTCCTCTACGGCGGCAGATTACATGCGCTTCCTGCAGATGCTGCTCAATGACGGCGAGCTCGACGGGGTGAGGCT
>RCNE010001567.1_pt1 | contig 13750 bp, 11 predicted proteins | sample 2041361 | NCBI WGS metagenome assembly RCNE01 (sample SAMN09708229, study PRJNA481090) | Marine sediment metagenome, whole genome shotgun sequencing project.
TTGGCCGTCCTTTGCCAAAATCGCCAAGTCTCTCGGAGGTGAGGGGTTTGAGGTGCGTTCGAATGAACAGCTTGATGAGGCGTTGAAGGCCCTCGAGAACCGCAGTGGTCCATTTCTGATCGAGCTTCGCCTAGACCCCGCCGATGTCCCCGCAATGCGCATCTGATGACATCTTCCCCTGACAGCGCCAAAGCGGACCCATAAGCGTCAAACGGCAACGACAGCTTTGCAGGCCTTAATGCTCGGCGCGGTGAAGGTCTGCTCGGAGCCCATTCTGGAAGTGTCAATTTCTCGGCGCGCGCGCTCGCAGCCCGGAAATCGCCGAACAAGTGGAATTTCCCGTGCCGCCATGAGGCGAAAAATCTGACATTCCTCAACTTTGCGGCAAACCTTGGAATGTCGAAAGCTGGGTCGCGAGACAAACGCTCGTCACCAGTTCGCAGGTAAAACTTCCTCTTTTCCAGGCGTACTTAACATTTTCTTGAAACGTGGATGGTCGCGTAGCGAGGTAAAATCGGGATCGTTACGCGTCCAATCTCGTTGAACGTGACCGAGGTCCGGATAGATCTCTTCGAGCCAGCTTAATGCGCGCTCGGTCTCTCCAAGAAGGGCAAGAGTACAAGCAATATTGTAACCGTTGGTCGTGCGACCCTCCGGGTCCATAGCATCGGCGAGATCCAACCTCGCACGGGCCTCTTCAAACCTGCCGAGACCAGCGAGAACGCACGCCGACAGTTCCAGCGGATCGCGGTAGCCTGGGTTGAGCCGCATCGCCTCATCCGCACGCTTGATCCCCATTTCAAGGTAACGCTCGCGTTCTTCAACGCGCCCAAGATCTTCGAGATCCGCAATAAGCAGCAAAGGAGAGCGGTAGTCGTCGGGCCTGATTTCGAGCGCCCTTATGAAGTGGTACGCGCTGCGTTCAGGATCCAGCTGGCCCCGACAGTAGCGTGCGAAATTATGATGCGCGTTATAGCAGAGCGGATCGAGCGACAGCGCCTTTCGATAAGCCGCAACCGCGGCGTCGTTCTCTCCAGATATATGCAGGGCCAGCCCAAGGCCAGCATACCCCTCAGCGAGGTTCGGGTTCAGGTCGATGGCGCGCCGGGCCATGGCAATAATGTCCTCGGGCGCGTATTTCGTGCCAAACCAGTCGTTCAACCGAGCTTCACATTCGGCCAGACCCACGTAGGCGCGGGCGTAATCCGGGTCGTGTTGCAGCGCTTCCAGAAACAGGATACGCGCCTCTCCAAGGTATTTCCGGGTTCGCATTTGGAAAAACTGACGGCCCTTTAGATAGAGAGTGTAGGCTTCGGCATTTCCTGTGGGCGCAGTGCTGGTGGTTTCGGCTTCAAGAAGTCGGACCTGTAGCTGGTCGACGATCGTTTTGGTGATCTCGTCCTGCAGGGTAAAGATGTCCGAAATGTCGCGGTCATATCGGTCTGCCCAGAGGTGGCCACCGGTGACACCATCGATCAGTTGAGCGGTAATGCGGACACGGTTTCCGGCCTTGCGCACACTGCCTTCGAGAAGGTTTCGCACGCCGAGGTTGCGAGCAACCTCCTGCATGTTCGAGGGCCGGTCCTTGTAGACGAAACTTGAGTTTCGGCTGACAACGAAGAGACCCGAGAGCTTGGAAAGGTCGGTAATCAGGTCTTCGGTGATCCCGTCGGCAAAATATTCCTGCTCAGGGTCGCCGCTCATGTTGGCGAAAGGAAGAACGGCAATGGACGGGCGGCTGGCGGCGTCGGAGATCGATGGTTGCTTGTCAGCGGCTTTGGAATGCACATGGAAGACCGGGACCGCGCCTTCGATATTTTTCAGCAGTTGTTCACCAGCGGCCTCGAAAGTAACTTTAAGTCGGTTGCCGACCTGGTCGCGTACGACACCTGAGACTGCAACGCAGCCGGGACGTGCTAGTGCCTCAATCCGGGCAGCAATATTGACACCGTCGCCGAAGACATCGCCATCCTCGAACAGCACGTCGCCAATATTCACCCCCATGCGAAAGCGGATCTGACGATCTTCAGGAATGTCGACGTTGCGTTGTTCCATTTCCTGCTGGATTTCGAGCGCGGATTCCAAGGCGCTGACGACGCTAGCGAACTCGGCAAGTATGCCATCGCCCATCAGCTTAACTATGCGTCCGCCTGCAGCGCTGATATTGCCTTCGATTAACCCAATGCGAATTTCGCTCAGTGCCTTCAATGTAGCAACTTCGTTGGCGCCCATAAGGCGGCTGTAACCTACTACGTCAACGGCGAGGATCGCAGCGAGGCGTCGTTCCATAAAATTACATCCATTCTGATTGATTTGAACCTATCATTATTGGAGGAATTAAACAGCTTCTGATGCTGCGTTTTTTGCGTGAGCGAAAATGATTAAATGCGCTAAGTGTTTCAACCTGAGCAAAAGCCTCGTCGGCTCAAGTCCGCTCCGTCTGCGTCTTGATTGTTTGACCCAACTGCAGCGAAAGGACAGATAGAATCAGGCGTCACATGACGAAACCCAATGGCCGGCTTGACGACGCTGGCTGCAACGCAGCGCAAGGCCAGCCAAAGGCTGCCAGGCATGCTGTGCAAGCAATAGCTACGACTGCACAAGTCTGGTTTGTCCCGCTGAGCAGACGTATGTGCCCGGAGGATTGGCTCATTGTCGAAGGGCGCTCGCGGACCACGGCCGAAAACGCCTCCCTGTTCCGCGCGATGACACCCGATGGAAATGGCCCGTGGATATTGCTCACCAGCGCGTTTCATATGCCGCGAGCGGTTGGGTCTTTTTGTGCTGCGGGCTCGCGCAATCTGGTGCCGTATCCAACAGATCATTGCGGAGGCACAATCCGGGATCAGATTGGCTGGAACCTAGCGGAAGACCTCGCAGACTTAAACATTTGGGTAAAGGAATGGGTCGAACTTCTAGCCTATCGGCTCACTGGCCACACAGAAAACTTCTTGCCCAAAGAGTTACGCTGAAAAAACACGCTTCGAGTATCGGCCGTATGACACAAAATTACTGACCCCCGTTACACGACGTTCTAAGAGATTCACTCCTTCAAGTGGTGCACTCACCCCAAACAACGATATGTAGCAGCATGGTAGACGTAGCCCCACATGATATGGTATTTTCCTAGCCAGAATAGTCGTAGTTTGGGAGGTTCTGCGCGCAACATCAAAGGAGTGCATGCATGTCCAACGACCTAACACCCCCCGACCCCACCCGCTTTGGGCTGACGAGTTTTGCGGACCTACTCCCCGCCAGAGACCATATAGTTGGCGAAGATCCCGGATCTTTTGACGGGTTCCACGACGGCATGATGCGTTCGCTGATCCCCAGTACCCCATATGAATGCGTCGTCGCCGAGAACCTTATCGCCATCGAATGGGAGCTTGTGCAGCATCGACGCATGCGAGATGTGGGATTGCGACAGAGTATTCGTGAAAACATTCAGGCTGCCGTCATAAATAGACAGGAATCCCATTGCGATTCTAGGCTCGATACAGCCTGGGATGCGCATGTGGCGGTAGGGGGTTCAGAGGACGATTGGAAACCTCCATTCGACTTCGATCAAGACGCTGCGGTGGCCGAAGGAGAAGACCTTGCAAAGCGCGCCGTTTCAAAAGATCTGAACACAGGAACAAGCCTGTGCCGAGATTATAGAACTTGGCCTCGAACCGGTTGAACTGATGGGCGAAGCGTATCGGTCCTACGACAGATCAATCATCAACCATGATCGGAAGCTTCCAGATCTTGAGCGGCGGCGTCGCGAGGTCAAACGTGACCTTGACATGCTGCAGCGCGCCCGCCCAGTTGAGGCAGAGGTGATCAAAGGATGACCCGCGAGGAGATTGCTGCGCGCAACCGTGTGAATGCGCAGAAAAGTACGGGTCCAAAAACGGCAAGCGGCAAAGCCGTGGTTGCGGGCAATGCGCGGCGGCATGGTGCTACGGCACGTCCAGATCCAGACACCGTCGCTACGTGGATTAGGATCATTCTTGATGATCCTGAAATCACAGCGGAGGCCCTACTCCCTATAAACGAGCGCGGCGCCCGAGCGCTGCTGCTTGCACAGGCTGAAGTGCAATTGGTCACTGCGAAGAGAGCGCTGCGCGATTTTGAGGCCACGATACCTTTGACCTTAAGGTTAGGAGGACGGCTTTCGTGGAAGGATATCGTTGAAGGCTTGGCCTCTGGAGAATTTCCGCGCCCAGACATGACTCTGACGCAACACCAAGTTTATCAAAATATTCTAGCTCGAAGACAGGAATACTAATCAGCGGAGAAGGGACAGAGGTTGCTCAAACGTTACTGGGGCGAGGCACGTGCACAACGACGCAAAGCACTTTCGGCCTGGCTTAACGCAAGCGGTGGAGAACGGGTGGCAGCATAAAAACACTCATTCCCGGAACAAAGCCAAATTTCCATCTATAGCAGTATGGTAGTTTTATTTCAAATTAACATATTGATTAAAAACACTAATAATCCAGTCATGCTTCCCTACCCAAGACCCAAACACCCGATAATACCGCACATCAGACTGCCAATTTTGCGGATTGTTCAAATGCCCGATAACGCGCAACAGCGTCACTTCAAAACGCCCCTTAGTCCTTGTTATCTGGCATCCAAGTCACGCCCAAACATTATGCTCGGCCATCTCCAAGTACCGCCCCAGAACATTTATCAACTTCTATCCTCCCGCCCGCATATCGCCGCGGTATCGTGACCCGTACTTAGGAGATCCTGCGCAGCACCAACGCGCATAGAGTGACCGCTGAATTCGAAAACTTCTGACGGGTTGCAGCCTGCCTTTTTTGCGGACTCTTTGATCAATCTTTTGACCGTGCAGGAGCTCAATTCGCGGTTCATGGCTTTGTGATGGTAGATGGGACAAAACAGAAGATTGATGTCCGCCCCTCGCCAGTCAAGCCACTGTTCCAAGAGATTGGCTGAGCGTTTGGAACAATGGCGATGCCTTCCTGACCAAATGGGTCCGCCTTGTTACGCCTGATGATTACGCGGGGCGTCCCCTCTGCACACCAACTGATGTCCTCTGTCATCGCGCCAAAAGATCGTAACCTAGTGACAACATCGTTTTGTTACATAATTCCCTTGGATTATCCGGCTGCACATCGAGGAACCTCTCAAGATATTCCCGCATCAGTCCCTTTGTGTGCTTTGGGCGCGCGGTGGTCGGCGTTTGAAGTCAATGCCTTAATCGTCTTGATGTAGTTGCGCAATTTATCGGAAGCTTTTCAGGCGCAGAATATTAGTCGGATTATTCATCAGACAACCATAAATAATTCAGACCTGGCAAACAACTTGGCAATACCCGTCAACCAATTGGGTTATGCGGTTAACATGGCGCAACATCTTAGCCATGGCAGGTCTATCGTTCCATGTTCCTTCGTGACAGGGTTCGAGACATTGAAGCAATTAGTAGTTGCCTTGCGGTGCGCAAATACGGTTTTCGTCAAAATCATTTCGTGGAAATAACGATCAACATTTGAATGTCATAACGAGATAATCGCGCGCGCCTAGAGGCGTGCATTGCCCTAACGATTTGGGTCAAAAACCCTGCATGAGCATGTCGACAGCTATTGTGACCGTGTCGAATTCCTCTTTGAGGTTTCCAACAGAGGATTTGAGAATTCCAATCGGGACCGCAGCTAGGAACTGGGTGACCATGACGACAGATTGACCATCAATATCGAAAGTCGGATTGAGTCTCGTCGCGGGCTTGGGTGCACTGTACTTTGGCAAAAGCGGCACAACAACCCGTGTGTTGAGATCGCTCAGAAGATCAGTCTGCACATCTAAAAGGAAGCCATCGCCGGATGGATTGGGAAACACATCGTATTTGGCCATTAGAACTGGCGGAAGCTGTCGAGCGGCAAACCATGCTCTTCTACGTAGGCGTTGGAGCTCCTGAGCGCCGTAGCATTCTCCGCTTTCCACTGCTCCACTTTGGCGGCAGAGACCGCACTTCGAACACCCTCTTCCGCTGCGCGTGACAAATTCACCTTCAGCGACTTGGCTTCGGTGAGCAACGCGGCATCTAGCGACAAGTTCGTAGGTTTTCGTGGTTGAGCATTCATCATCAAGCCTCCTTTAAGAAGGTTACCACCCAGCACTATGCGTGTACACCATGCGCATAAAAAATGCGTATGGCAATCAATCTTATGGTAAATTTCTAACTTTCCGAATGACAGATTGAGGGCGTGAGCTTTAGAAACATAGACTGTGCAGCCAAAATGTAGGTAATTCTCGTCACATCCCTTTGTATGCTTCAAGAATTCATCAAGTGGTACAATCCAAAATGGAGTGTAAGGTCAGGTTTAAGCATATTTAGACCAACGACCAGACTTGTAAGAGCGGAAGCAAGATAACGCTGGGTGAAAAATCTAACGAACTGAATTGAAACGTCGATATCAACCATCTCTCCTTATTCTTGCGTCGAACTCAGCGAAATCGACCCCTCGCTCAGTTGCAAATTCCCGCATTGCACGCAAACCGTCAGCGGTGCCACCCAGATGCCCCGCCACCGAACGCAACAGGCTGGTCGCGACAGCCGCATCGTTCTCAATCACAGCAAGCAGTTCACTTGCACCAATCCGCAGAAACGTGCTGTCTTCGATTGCGGCCAAGTTCAGTGAGCGTTCTTTGTTTTGGATTACAGCTAACTCACCGATGAGACGTCCAGATTTGACCTCTGAAATAATAATGCCAGTTCTTCCGGTTCAGGCCAATACAGCCCCGCCAAGCCCTTAATACACAAGTACGCGGCGTCAGCCTCTTGCGTTCGGTGGCGGGGCATCTGGGTGGCAACGCCGCCTCACCGACTTCACCTCGCTTTGGCATGATGCCTGCCAAGCGTGGGTAAATATCATCACTCATATTGAAGCGCCGGAACAGCGGATGGTCGGTGCCGTCCGTGCCAAAAGTCGCGGTTAGCCCCTCTATCACCCCAACAGACATCTGCGCCAATTCATCGACCAATCCGCTCGCGTCCAGCATTTCAAGAAAGCCAACTTCCTTTGAAGGTGTTTCTTGGGTCAGAAAACGTATGAGTATCGCATAAAGCAGATTGAGACCTAGTGGAGAAACAGGGTTGAATTTTTCTGGATCAAAGGCATGAACAATGTCATCGAGGCCAGCCTTGGCCAATCGCTCTGCAATCTGTGGCCGCATTTGCACGATCGCATTTTCAAGCTCGAGTTGCGCGTTCGGTTCAACGTTAGATCGCAGCGCACCATAAGATCATCCGTGCCCATCGCTTCTACAAGCTGAAACCACCGTCCCCGGATGTCTCCTGAGGTCTCAAAGCCTGCAAAGCTAGGATCAATCCAATCAGTATCGAATTGGTTGATGCTGTTCCCTGAACGGCATCAACAGTTTCTCGCAAAGCGCTCCCTGAAAAATGTGAGGTTTTGAATGGGCCTAGCCGATGCTGTTAGCGACCACTACTTGATGCAACCCATTCAGGTCATGTCCGGCGATCTGGACGTCCCCTGACCTCTCGCGTTAGAAGATCAGCAAAGGCCAAAGCTGTGGCTTCATTGTTCGTTTTGATGGCGACGCGTGCGCCTTTTGGGATGACGAGATTGACATCTTCCAGAACTGGATGCCCTTCATCATCAAGCACCGTCACATCCTGCAATTCGATGTCACCGCTCAGGTTGGGGAATGCGTCGGGTGAACCCTCAAACAACGCGTCATCGACCAAAGTCCTGGGCGCAAACTTCTCGGTTACAACCTCCCAACACAGCGCCATATCTTGGGTCTGGTTGTAATAGACAAGCAGCTCTTTCCATGGCGAGGACAGGTCTTTGTATGCGGCCAGCGCGCCCACTGTAGTCTCTCCTGTGATCGCCAGACAACCACCAACCGAATAGAAAAGGAACGGGGTCAACTGGTTGATGAAGTTGTTGAGGAACTTCATAAAGAATCTCTTTTGGGAGATATCAAGGCGAAGGTTGAATTGGTTTCCCAAGCGGTCAGAAAACAGCGACATCATTTGGCGAACACCACCATTGGTGCGAGTATCGCTCACACCGACTGCCGTCTCGCCAATATCCGCGGCAAGCTTACGCACCTCCTGAATTCTGGCTTTGTTCAACAGGTTAATTTGACGCTGGAGCCTTGGGATGGTCCACGCCTGTAGCGGGATGAGTGCGACAGCACGCCAAGCCGAACCAGAAACTCTGCGCAAATTCTATTCCCCCTTGCGACAAGACCCACGGCTTTGCGGTTAACGGATACCCCAAAAACGTCGACAGGCAATATCGTTTCACTGGGCGCATGGCGACGGCTTTCAGATTTGGAAAAATACCGATCAACTGGCAGGATTTGGATCGGGAAGGCATGAAAGTGGGAGGACCAAACATGACACCCCCAATGACCACTGATGAACAACGCAACATGGTTCTGAGCATCCTTGTGAACTTCGCAGACGAACCCGACAATTCGGTGAATTATTTGGACCATGTTGGCTTTGACATCGGAACGCTTTCCGACCCCAAGGAACTCCCACATGCTTGGGTTGCTCATCCCGGTTATCCGAGCAGCTGCAGGGTGTGCCTTGGCCCCAGATACGCCTCTAAGCGCTAAAAGCCACACCAGAGAAGGCCACGCTGCAGGCACAAGGCGGGCTATGGCTTCTCAGGCATCAGCAACGTGCGACACCGCAAAGGGCTTCGGACCCAAAAGGCTTGAGTGTGACACAAAACTGGGTCAAAAGTTAAAAAGGCATTCTAATTGGGGAATGTAGGGTTAAACAACAGAGGGCGAAGTTCATGGCCGAAATGAGAAAGCTCCCAGAAAAAATTACTTGGCAGATCAGTTTGAGCGCAGTTTTTCTTGCAGCTACCGGCCTGTTAGGGATTTCGGCGCAAGCACAGCAGAGCGGAACTGAAAGGCCTAAAGTCGTGATTGCAGCAGCTTACAGTGAGGAAATCACTCGGGAAACGACTTTTGTCGGGCGAGGTGAAGCAGCTGCAAAGGTCGACTTGGTGCCCCAAGTCACAGGAACCGTGACACAAATCGTCGTAGAAGACGGCACGGCTGTAGACGAAGGCGATCTCATCTATACCATTGACCCCGACAGCTACGAAGCTGCAGTTGCAGCAGAAAGCGCTACGGTACAAAGCGCAAAAGCCAACCTTTTGCTCACCGAAATCGAGTTGAAACGAAAGCAGGAACTGCTAAAACGGGACACGATTTCGCAATCTGAACTAGACGTAGCACAAGCAAATGAAGCTGTTGCCCTAGCTGATGTCGCGGCCACCCAAGCAGCACTTCAAAAAGCCGAACTGGACCTTGAACGCACTGAAATCAAAGCGCCATTCGCCGGACGTATCGGCAAATCGTCGGTTAGTCTTGGTGCGCTGGTCGGACCTACCAGCGGCGCACTATCGACTTTAGTACAGCAATCACCGATGTACGTGACCTTTTCGCTGTCTGAACCACAGTTGCTGATGGTGGTTGAACAGCTTGATACTGGGATGGAAGCCCTGCTGGCAAACGATGCGTCGCCAAATGTACTTGTCAGCCTGTCTGATGGGACAATCTTGGATGAGTTGGGCGAGATTGTTTTTATCGACAACGGAATTAATCCCTCTACCGGAACGATTTCGGTACGCGCGGAGTTTGAAAACAAGCGCCAGATGATCCTTGACGGCAGTTTTGTTTCGGTAATCATCGAAGCTCTGGAACCGACACTGAGCGTGCTCATTCCGCAAAATGCGGTTCAGCGCGATCAGCGCGGTGATTTCGTATTGGTGGTTACGGAGCAGCAGCTCGTGGAACAGCGCTACATTGTTCTCGGACCTCAAGCTGAAACAGCCGTGATTGTGGCTGACGGGTTGCGGGAAGGCGAGAGTGTTATCGTCGATGGGCTTCAAAGGGTCCGCCCTGGCGTTGAGGTCAATGCCGTCCTTCTCGGCACCTCTGAAGGGAACTGACCTATGCTGTCTAGCGTCTTCATCAAAAAGCCGAAAATGGCCATCGTCATCTCGACTGTTCTGACACTAATGGGCCTAGTTGCGTATTCCGTTATCCCGGTTGAGCAGTTTCCAAATATTACGCCGCCTGTCGTCAATGTAACGGCAACATATACCGGTGCAGATGCAGAAACGGTTGAGAACACGGTAGCGGCACCAATTGAGGCCGAGGTGAACGGTGTCGAAGACATGATCTATATGTCTTCAGACAGTTCAGATTCTGGTCGCTACAGTCTGTCGGTGACCTTTGATGTTGGCACCGATCCAACGATTGCGACCGTGAACGTACAGAACAGAGTGACACAGGCGACTTCCGGATTACCTATAGAAGTGACCTCAACAGGTGTTGTCACAGAAAAATCATCGACAAGCATGCTGCTGGTCGCCACGCTTTTCTCGCCAAATAACACCTATGACGAAGTTTTCTTGTCAAACTATGCGTCAATCAACCTAAAGGACGCACTTGCGCGGGTTCCCGGTGTTGGCAAGGCCGACGTGCTAACTGACTTTGCATATGCCATGCGCGTGTGGATGGATCCTGACAAGATGACAGGACTTGGCGTCGCGCCTTCGGATGTAATCGCCGCGATCAGCGAACAAAACCTAACAGTATCTGCTGGACAAATCGGCGCGCCGCCGGTGCCGGACGGGCAACAGTTTCAATATACGGTAACGGCGCAGGGCCGACTTTCTACTGTGGAAGAGTTTGAGAATATTATCATTCGAACCGGTGATGCTGGCAGCGTTTTGCGTCTGCGAGATGTTGCACGGATCGAGCTTGGCTCAAGCTACTATGGGGTTTCAGGACAATATGAAGGTAATCCTGCGACCGTGCTGGCGATCTATCAGGCCCCGGGCGAAAATGCCTTGGCGGTGGCCTCCGGAGTTTATGCTGAACTTGAGCGGCTCTCGCACGCCTTCCCCGAGGATGTGGTCTACGAGGTGCCTTTCGATAGCACCGACTTCGTGCAACAATCTCTGAACGATGTGGTCTCGACGCTCATTTTGACATTCATTTTGGTCATATCAGTCGTTTTCGTCTTCCTCGGCAATTTCCGCGCTACGCTGATCCCTGCCGTCGCTATTCCTGTTTCTCTCATTGGCACGTTTGCCTTCCTGCTCTTGATGGGGATGACTCTGAACACGATATCTTTATTCGCGCTGGTTCTCGCAATTGGGATCGTTGTGGATGACGCGATCATCGTGGTCGAGAATGTAGAACGTATTATTGCGGATGAAGGTCTCAGCCCACCTGAGGCAACCGCCAAGGCGATGACGCAGATCACCACCCCTGTCATTGCGACCACACTTGTCTTATTGGCTGTTTTTGTGCCTGTAACCTTTATGCCGGGCATATCGGGGCAGCTGTTTTCGCAGTTCGCCGTTACCATATCGGTGGCCGTTGTGATTTCTTCTGTCAATGCGTTGACGTTGTCGCCGGCGCTTTGTGCAATTGTGCTTAAGGCGCGCTCAGGTCCGCCCACGGGATTACTTGCAACATTTGAAAAGGCCGTTGACGGAACCAGGAACACATATGTGGGCGTTGTCCGCCGCATGGTCCGACTTCCCATTTTAGGGTTTTTGATCCTGGTTGCGCTCGGTGTCGGCTCGGGTGCGATGATGGGCGCTCTTCCCAAGGGTTTCTTGCCGTTAGAGGACAACGGCTATGTCTTCGTCGATATCCAGCTTCCAGACGGGGCTGCGTTGCAGCGAACCGAGGTTGTTTCTGAGCGCGTGAACGCACATATCCGCGCACTCCCCGGAGTTGCTAACACTGTTCAGGTGAGTGGCTTTGGTCTCTTGAATGGCTCAGGGTCAAACAGCGCAATGATCATCGTGAACCTCAACCCTTGGGAAGAACGTTCGACACCTGAGTTGAGCGCGAACGGCATTCTTGCGCAGATTTTTGGAATCGCCGAACAAGAGATTTCAGCTAATGTGATCGCCTTCAATCCGCCCCCAATTACTGGGCTGGGTGTGAGCGCAGGCGTCGAAATGAAGGTTCAACAAACCGGTGGCGGTTCAGCTACGGACCTATCTGCGGCTGTCGGGTCCCTCGTATATGCTGCAAACCAGAGACCAGAGATCGCACGTGCCTACACGACTTTCAGCGCCAATGTCCCGAAGCTGTTTGTCGACCTTGATCGGGAAAAAACGCAGACACTCGACGTCTCGGTGAGCGAAGTCTTTCAGATACTACAGGCTCATCTCGGCTCAATCTATGTGAACGACCTCAACCTATACGGTAAGGTTTACAGGGTCATGATCCAGGCAGAAGGCAACTTCCGGGACAATGTCGATGATATTGGCCGACTGCACGTGCGGACGGCTGACGGTCAAATGGTTCCACTACTTTGATGAGTGTCGAAAAAATCCTCGGTCCGGTGCTTCTCAATCGGTATAATTTGTTCCGGTCGGCCACAGTTACGGCCGTACCAGCTCCAGGCTTTTCCACAGGCGACGCGATTCAAGTTCTACAGGAAGAGGCTATTACCGCCCTTCCCCCTGGTTATGGGTATGAATGGACGGGGACCGCTCAACAACAACTCAGCGCCGGAAACACAGTGGTTCTAATTCTGGCGGCGGCAATTGTTTTTGCCTATCTGTTTCTTGTCGCTCAGTATGAAAGCTGGACAATGCCTTTTGGTATTCTGCTCTCCGTAACAGTAGCCCTATTTGGCGCGCTGGCGGCGGTTTTGGTCACAGCGGGAGATGTGAACCTCTACACGCAGATCGGGATGATAATGCTCATCGGCCTCGCTTCCAAGAACGCGATCCTGATTGTTGAATTTGCTATGGAACAGCGCGCAGGTGGTGCCTCGATACGTGACGCGGCGCTAGAAGCTGCACGACAGAGATTTCGCGCTGTGATGATGACTGCTCTGTCTTTCCTTCTGGGGGTTGTACCATTGGTGGTGGCATCAGGCGCTGGCGCTGCAAGTCAAAAGGCCATCGGTATCGCCGTTTTCGGCGGGATGCTTTGTGCGACGGTGATCGGCATCATCATCGTGCCAGTACTCTATGTTCTCCTGCAATCCATTCGAGAACGGATCAAAGGTGCTTGAAGCTAGCTAACTTACTGCCATAATTGGCTTTGTTGTACAAATCGGCTGAGCGGATTCATGTTGTGAATCGAGCGTGGTAGCTGACACCTATGAGGAGCTGGACACCAACGACCTACAAGACAAAAAACTGGTGAAACTATATCCGAGCTTTTAGGCAACGCGGCTCTATCGATCTGGTTTGATGCTGAGATGCCTGGTCCTGCAGAGCCGCCCTTCGCAGACACTCCAGTGCAGCAAAGTGCGTGCCAACCATTTGCGCATTATTCATGCCCTCTGCCCCCTCCTTTAGGCGCAACACTCTCATAGAACTCGAGGGCATGAATAACGCGGGCACTGACTTCTGCTTCGTTCAGGTCTTTGGGCACCATCAACGGAAAATGCTTCACGCACAATATCCACTGACATGATCTGCACCACAGACTGCTTGAGGTTGGTCTGTTTCTCAGAGGTTATCTTTTCGCCGTGCCAACAGTCTTGCGTAGCCTACCCTAGAAATCAAAATGTATCATTTACTGTGCAAAGAGCTGAATTTGAATTTCCAGTATCGCCTCCCCCACCATACACCATAGTCCAAATGGCCGGTCTTGTTGCTCTTGTAGAAGGCACGGGACTGAGACTTATCAACAAACGCCCGCTATCCTCGCCTATCGTTGGTTCTGCAAGATGGATTTTACGAACCCGATCCCGGAT
>RCNE010001258.1_pt1 | contig 13743 bp, 15 predicted proteins | sample 2041361 | NCBI WGS metagenome assembly RCNE01 (sample SAMN09708229, study PRJNA481090) | Marine sediment metagenome, whole genome shotgun sequencing project.
GCCCATACCCATAAAAACAACGTTGGTAACGGCTGGCGCACCGTTGTTCCGACGTGGCAGCTCCTCAATCGCGTGCCGCACCTGGCCGACAATCTCGGCACTACTCAGGTTACGGTTGAAACCCTGCGCGCCTGTCGCACAAAACGCGCAGTCGAGCGCGCAACCGACCTGCGAGGAAATGCAAAGCGTGCCGCGCCCGGGCTCAGGGATGAAAACCGTCTCAACGGCCTGCCCGGCACCGCTTGCAAACAGCCACTTGACCGTGCCGTCCGCCGAATCGTGTCGCGCTGTCACTTCGGGCAGCGCAACTTCGGTTTCTGCGGCCAGCCAGGCGCGGGTCGCTTTGGACAAGTCCGTCATCTCGTCGAAGTCGGTGACGCCGCGTTGATAGATCCACTGCAGAAGCTGGCGTACACGAAACGGCTTTTCGCCATGCGCCGCGAAGAATTGCTCGAGATCGGACTGTGACATCCCGAGCAGATTTATCTTGGCGTCGACGGAAGACATGATGCAGATACCGCTTAGCGGGTCCTCGGGCAAACGCCGTCATCGCCAAAGAAGAAAGCGATCTCGACGGCTGCGGTCTCTGCAGCGTCGGAGCCGTGCACAACATTCTCCTCGATGCTCGCCGCAAAGTCCGCGCGTATGCTGCCCGGCTCGGCATCGGCCGGATTGGTTGCGCCCATGATCTCGCGATTGCTGGCAACTGCGTTGTCGCCGCTGAGAGCCTGGACCATGACCGGACCTGAAGTCATGTAGCTCACGAGGTCGTTGAAGAACGGACGCTCCTTGTGGACGGCATAAAACCCCTCTGCCTGGTCCTTTGTCAGATGCATCATCCGCGCCGCAACGATTTGCAGCCCGGCTTTCTCGAAACGGCTGTAGATCTCACCAATCAGGTTCTTTTGCACGCCATCAGGCTTGATGATGGACAGCGTTTGTTCAACGGCCATGTGTTACTTCCTTTTTCTACTGTTCTTGAGGGTGGTGCCCGGCGATCCTGCCGGGCGTACAGATGCTAACCGCCAATTGTACTACGGTGATTTCAGACGTTGAAGCTTTCGCCGCAGCCGCATTCGCCGGTGATATTGGGATTTCGGAAACTGAAGGCCTCGTTGAGGCCATTCTTGATGAAATCGACCTCGGTTCCATCGATCAGCTGCAGTGCCTCCGGATCAACGACGACTTTGACGCCCTTGTCCTCGAAAATAACGTCGGATTCCTCGATGTCATCGGCATAATTAATGACATAGGAATAGCCGGAGCAGCCGGTTTGCGTAACGCCCAGCCGCAGGCCCAGGCCCGTGCCGCGCTTCTGCAAATGGCTGCGGACGCGCTCGGCCGCCGAATCGGTTAGCGAAATCGCCATGGTTAGTCTCTCATCTTGAATACGACTATTCTTGAATACAGCTATGGAGGTACAGAACCGCCGCAAAAACTCTGCCCAAGCGACCGCACCGCATCTTCTAGGACAAGTATACGTCCGGTTTTCTCCACAGGTACAGGCAGAATTTGCATTATGTCCGAAGCGAGAAACCCTTCGAGACCCTCGACAGGCTCGCCCTCGTAGCGGGTGCAGAAGCACTCACAGGCGGCTATGAAGTGTGGGCAGCCCCACGCCCGGAAGCGAAGTACCTGTATTTGCCCGTCGCGCGCGCTGCCTGAGAGGCTGAGACGGACGCCCTGGCTCTCGACCGCGATGGCGACACCCTCCTCAAAGTCACCCGCATGCGCTGGCCTCGCGAAGTACTCCCGGACCAGCGGGCCGTAAGGATCCTCGCTCACGCGACTGCCACCGGCGCCAAATCGCGCAGCCGGGTCACCGCCTCACGGTAGCGACGTGCCGCGAATTCGACCTCTTGTTTCCGCGTGGGCCGACCCAGGCTGAAGCGAATAGCGCTCTCCGCCTGGCGATCATTGCGACCCAGCGCCCGCAGCACATACGAGGGCTCTTGCGCCTTCGAGTTGCAGGCCGAACCGGTCGCCACGCAGATCGAACCCAGAGCAAGCAACAGGCTTTCACCTTCGACATCGTCCACAGACACATTCAGTATCCCTGGAAAGCCGCCCTCGAGGTCGCCGTTTACGAGCAGACCGTCCACCTCGCGAATACCGACCCACAGTACTTCGCGCAGATCCTTCAGGTGGCAGAGGTCAGCCTCGATGCTCGATGCCGCAATTTCCGCGGCAAGGCCCAGCCCGGCGATGAGATCCGTCGGCAATGTACCGGGTCGGATCCGACGCTGCTGGCCACCGCCAAACAGTATCGGCTCGACGCCACAGCCGGGGCGATTGGCGATATACAGTGCGCCAACACCTTTTGGCCCGTAAAACTTGTGACCGGTCAGGGATAACAGGTCGACCGGTAGTGCGCCGAGGTCGATCGGAAGCTTGCCGACAGCCTGCGCCGCATCAACATGAAACAGTACATCGCGTTCACGGCAGAGGCTGCCAAGCGTCGCAATATCCTGCATCACACCGGTCTCGTTGTTCACATACATGATTGAAGCAAGCTGCGTGTCAGCACGCAGGACCCGCGCGAAAACGTCCGGGTCCAGGTAGCCATTCGCATCCGGCTCGAGCCAGGTAACCTCGAAACCCTGCTTCTCCAGCTCATGAAACATGTCGGTGACCGCTTTATGCTCCGTCGGCATTGTTACCAGGTGCTTGCCGCGATGCGCACGAAATCTCGCCGCACCCGCAATCGCAAGGTTATCCGACTCGGTCGCACCAGAGGTCCAGACCAGCGTCCCGGGATCTGCGTTCAGCAGCGCCCCGACCTGTTCCGTGGCGTTACGGATGATTGCCGCGCTCTTGCGACCGGCGATATGAGTCGATGAAGGATTTGCAAACCCGGATTCGCGGCATTCGTACATGAGCTCGGCAACGCGCCGGTCGACAGGCGTCGAGGCGGCGAAGTCGAGGTAGATAAATTCGTCACTCATTTTCGGCCTGCCCTTTGCGGTCGATCGCGGTCAGGATGCCACGAAGAATATTGACCTCGTTCTTGTCGGGGCGTGCCCGGATGAAAAGCCGTCGCAGGCGACGCATCAGGTGTCGCGGATTCTCCGGGTTGAGGAAGCGGAGGTCTTCGAGCACATTCTCGAGGTGCGTATAAAAGTGCTCCATTTCCTCGATCGTCGCCGGAGGTGCCTCGGTCTCGAACTGCGGGCCTGTGTTCAGCAGGCTGGCGACGCGCAGCTCGTAGGTTAATACCTGCACAGCCATCGCCACATTCAGCGAGCTAAATCCCGGGTCGGTCGGGATAGTCAGCAGCGTATGACACAGATCCAGGTCATCGTTATGCAGGCCCGTCTTCTCGGGCCCGAAGACCACGGCCACCGTGCCCTGCTCGCTTTCACTGATCATGCGTTCGGCGCAATCCCGCGGACCCATGCTCGGCCAGCTAATGGTCCTGGAGCGAGCGCTGGCGCCGGCGACATAGACACAACCGCTCAGCGCATCGGCAAGATTTGTAAATACGGTGGCGTTGTCGAGAACGTCGGTTGCGCCCGAAGCTCGCACCGCCGCGTCCTGATGGGGAAAATAGCGCGGATTGACGAGCGCCAGGTCACTGAGACCCATGTTCTTCATGGCGCGCGCTGCCGCCCCGATATTCCCAGGGTGCGTGGTTCCAACCAGTACAATTCGTATCGACATAGCGTGTGGGCGCTCCCTTGACGACAGCTACCTAAAAGTCCGGTATTCTAGCGCCCCGGCGGCCCGCCCCGACAGTCCCCAGCGGACCGTGGCGAGGAATCGGCCCAGTTCTTTACCATTGATGGAATCGTTTCATGCACGCACTACTCAACGTAGCGGTAATGGCGGCGCGCCGCGCCGGTGCCGTTTTGATCAGGAACCTGCCGAAGCTCGAGAAACTCAAGGTTGAGCAAAAAGGCCACAACGATTACGTCAGTGATGCCGATCGCGCCGCCGAACGCGCAGTCATCGACGTCATCCAGAGGCACTACCCCGATCACGCCATCCTCGCCGAGGAATCCGGAATGCAGGGCAACGAGGATTCCGACACGGTCTGGATCATCGACCCGCTGGATGGCACCACCAACTATTTGCATGGTTTTCCAGTATTCGCCGTATCGATCGGCGTCAAAGTCGACGGTCGTCTGTCGCACGGCGTAGTCTACGACCCGCTGCGTCAGGACCTCTTCACCGCCTCGCGTGGCGCCGGCGCGCAGCTCAATGAACACAAGATCCGCGTGAGTGGTCAGAAAGAGCTCGAGCGTGCGTTGATTGGCACCGGCTTCCCGTATCGCCAGGCAAACAGTGACCTGGAGCCTTTCCTGAGCATGCTCGGCAAAGTGCTCAAGAACACCTCCGGTGTGCGTCGGCCAGGGGCCGCGGCACTGGATCTTTGCTACGTCGCAGCCGGACGGCTGGACGCATTCTGGGAGACAGGACTCGCGCCGTGGGACCTCGCAGCCGGGTCGCTCATCATCCGCGAGGCGGGTGGCATCATAAGCGGCCTCGATGGCAGCGAGGGTTACCTCGATTCAGGGCACGTTCTGTGCGGCACACCCAAGATCTACAGCGCTATCGCCAAACTCTGCGCCAGCGACATCAAGGCGATCCTTCACGATTCATGACACGCGGGGCGGGGCTGCCCGAGACACATCAGAATTTTCAGGCGTATCGTTGTAGGAGCGGCTCCCAGCCGCGAAGCGCAGCGGCGCTCGTCAGAGCGCTACTGGAATCCGATCGAAGAATCGTAGCGGCCTACGGAAGATCGTCGATCAGTGACGGATCCTTGATCGGCTCAATCAGGTCCTGCGCGTTGACGTTCAGCTCGAGTGCCGTTGCGCTCGCCGTGTAAATCGACGAGTAGGTACCGACCACCACGCCGACGATCAGCGCGATCGAGAACGGTGCGATCGACTCGCCACCGAGGACCAGCAAAGCCACCAGAACGAGCAAGGTCGTAAGACCTGTAATCAACGTGCGCGCCAGCATCTCATTGATCGAGATGTTCATAGACTCTTCAGCATCGACACCGCGCAGCGTGAAGAAGTTCTCACGAATACGGTCAAACGCCACGACCGTGTCGTTTAGCGAATAACCGATTACCGCGAGTACGGCCGCGACGACCGTCAGGTCGAATGGAAAATGAAAAAACGAAAAGAAACCGACGGTCACGATAGCGTCGTGCGCGAGCGCCGCAACGGCGCCTGCGGAGAACTTCCACTGGAAGCGAACCATGACGTACATGAAAATCATCAATAACGCGATTACCAGCGCCAGCGCGCCGCGTTCGGCAAGCTCACTTCCCACCTGCGCGCTTACGACATCGCCGCGACGCAGGTCTATCTTCTGCCCATCCTTCTGCAGAATCTGCTGCAGGCGTTCACGAACCTCGTTGGCATCGCTACCTGGCTGCGGCGGCAAACGCAGCAGCACATCAGTGTCTCTGCCAAAACGCTGAACCTGCGCATCGGTGAACCCCTCTGCAGCGAGGTTGTTGCGAATCTGCTCGAGATCCGCCGCCTGGGAATAACCCACCTCGAGCAAGATGCCGCCGGTGAAGTCGATACCGAATTCCAGGCCACGTGTTGCCAGCGATACAAGCGAGGCTATGACGAGTAGCATCGAGATCGCGAGCGCAATGCGTCGTCGTGACTTGCTGAGGAAATCGATCTTGGTTGTCTTGCTGATGATCTTCATGGTTGGCCCCTAGACCGGTATCGACGTGAGCTTGCGCCCGCCGAACACCAGGTTGACCACTGCGCGCGTGCCAACGATGGCCGTGAACATGGAGGTGATAATGCCCAGCATTAGCGTTATCGCGAAGCCCTTGATCGGGCCGGTACCGACACCGAACAGGACGATCGCCGCAATGAGCGTCGTGATATTGGCGTCGGTAATCGAGGACAGCGCTTTTTCATAGCCGGAGTTAATAGCATGCTGTGGCGACGCGCCCGCGGTGATCTCCTCGCGTATTCGTTCAAAAATAAGCACGTTGGCATCGACGGCCATACCGACGGTCAGGACGATGCCGGCGATACCCGGCAACGTCAGCGACGCCTGCAGGAATGACAGCATGGCAACGATGAAGACGAGATTCGAGAGCAGCGCCAGGTTGGCGATCAGACCGAAGGCCTTGTAGTAAATTGCCATGAAGACGATGACGGCGAAGAAGCCGATCCTGATTGCGTTGAAGCCGCGATCAATGTTGTCCTGGCCGAGGCTCGGCCCGATAGTGCGTTCATCAATTTTGTAGACCGGTGCAGCCAGCGCGCCGGCGCGCAGCAACAGCGCCAGGTCGCGGGCTTCGGTAGGCGTGAGTCCGGTGATCTGAAAGCTGTTCTTGAATACGCCACGAATGGTCGCCGTATTGATGACCTCTTCGATCTTGACCGTGCGCTGCTCCTCGACGCCGTTGCGCATGACCGTTTCGCGGCGGGTCTCGATGAATATGGACGCCATCGGCTTGTTCAGGTTTTCCATCGTCGTCTTCAGCATGCTTTCGCCACCCGCGCTGTCGAGCGTGATGAACACGGCAGGCTGGCCCTCGCTGAAGCCGGATTCTGCATCGATGATCTGGTCGCCTGACGCAATCACCTTGCGTTTCAGTATCTGCGCCTGCTCGGTGCCTCGGCCCGGATAGCGACGTGATCCCGGCTCGTCGCCCGACTGGTCCACGAGGCGAAACTCAAGAGTGGCCGTCGCGGTCAGGATCTTGTTGAGTTGATTGGGATCTTGCACACCGGGCAGCTGCACGACGATACGGTCCTCGCCCTCGCGCTGTACCAGCGGCTCAGCCACGCCCAGCTGATTGACACGATTGCGCAGCGTTGTCAGGTTCTGGTCAATGGCGAAATTCTGGCGGGCCTGGATTTGCGCGTCCGTCATGCGCACGGTCAGCGACTTGCCGTCGGCAGCGTCCTCAACATAAACGTCGGGATCCGCGCGCTCAATAATTTCGCGCGCCGCAGACTGGTCATCCGCGCTGGTCAGGCGAACAGTGATCAGCTGCTCATCGAGATCGACGCGGTTGCGGATCTTCGCGTCGCGAAGACGATCCGAGAAATCCTCTTGATAGAGTTTCAGCCGGCTTTCGACGGCGGTGGCCATGTCCACTTCGAGCAGGACGTAAACGCCACCCCGGAGATCGAGGCCAAGACTCATCGGGCTTAAGCCCAGGTCGCGAACCCATTCCGGCAATTTCGGTGTCAGCGTCGTGGCAATATTTGCCTCACGGCTATACTGGTCACGCAAGCGCTCGCCGGCCAGCTCCTGATCCTCAGTTGACTCGAAACGTATGACGGCACGACCCTCCTGCAGGTAAGACGCCTCAGGCGTGATCCCTGCCGCTTCGACAACGCGCACGAACTCGTCGAGCTTTGCTTCCGCAAACGGTTCGCCGTCATTGTCGGCGATCTGCACAGCCTCGACGCTGCCGTAAATATTTGGTAACGCCAGCAGGCAGCCCGCCATAAAAATGACGAGTACGAGCAGGTTTACCCACCAGGAGTATTTATTCATCGTATTTTGCCGCCGCCGGTTCAGGCTTCGTCGTAGGTCCCTTTAGGAACAACGACAGAGACGCTGCTTTTTTGTATTTTTATTTCCGTGTTGTCGCTGATCTTGACGATCGCATAGTGTTCACTAACGGCCGTAATCTTGCCAAGAACACCGCCGGCAGTTAACACCTCGTCACCTGCCTTAAGCCCGGAAACAAGTTCCGTGTGCGCTTTTTGTTTCTTTTGCTGCGGTCGAATCAACAGAAAATAGAATGCACCGAACATCAGTACCATCATGATGATGAAACTGGTTGAGTCGCCCTGTTGCGCGCCCTGCGCGTAGGCATTTTGAATGAAGAAGTCCATTAGGTATCCAGGATTTTAGAGTTGACGATCTAGTGTTGAAAAAGTGATCGGAACGTCTCGTCGGCCACGAGACACCGCGAGCCGGGAGGGTGTCCCGAAAATTAGCGCGGTATTATGGCACAAGCGCAAGGAGTTGGGGGCGACTTCGGCAATACCAAGGCGACAGCGGGCAGATTCACCGGCTGCTGTAGGTAGCCCGCAGGCCATCGACGAATTCAGGCAGCGTGCCGACGCGAATCGCGGCCCTGATGTCATTCATAAGTAATTGATAATAATGTAGATTATGAATGGTCGCCAGGCGTGGACCCAGGATCTCCCCGCATTTCACGAGATGCCTCAGGTACGACAGGCTGTAATGCTGGCAGGTATAGCAGCTGCATTCGGGGTCGGGCGGCGAGGTGTCATCGCGATAGCCGGCATGCCGAAACTTGACGGTGCCGCGCGAAGTAAACAGCTGACCGTTCCTGGCGTGGCGCGTCGGTATGACGCAGTCGAACATGTCTACGCCACGCAGCACAGCCTCCGCAATATCGATCGGGTTGCCGACGCCCATGAGATAACGCGGCGCATCTTCCGGCATTTGCGGCATCAGCCCGTCGAGCACCGCATGACGCTCTTTCTCGGGCTCACCCACGGCGAGGCCGCCGATCGCATAGCCGTCAAAACCGATCTGACGCAGACCATTGAGCGACTCCTGCCTGAGCGCGTCGTAAATGCCACCCTGGACGATCCCAAACAACGCTTCGCCACGACCCGGCTCGCTGTGCTTCAGCTCATCGAATCGGCGTCGGCTGCGAAGCGCCCAGCGCAGCGACAGCTGCATCGATGCTTCCGCGTCGTCGGGCGACGCCGGGTATGGCGTGCACTCATCGAACACCATGGTGACGTCGGCGTTGAGATCGTGCTGCACCTCGATCGATTTTTCAGGCGTCAGGAAGACTTCGTCGCCATTGACCGGCGACTGAAATTTGACACCCTCCTCCGTCAGCTTGCGCATAGCCGCGAGCGAGAAGACCTGGAAGCCGCCCGAATCCGTGAGTATCGGTTTGTGCCAGTTCATGAATTCGTGCAGGCCGCCGTGCTTTCGCACGATCTCGGCACCCGGCCGCAGCATGAGGTGAAAAGTATTGCCGAGAATGATCTCAGCGCCGTCTGCCGCAACCTCCTCCGGCGTGACGCTCTTGACGGTCCCGTACGTACCTACAGGCATGAACGCCGGCGTCCGCACATCACCACGGCGAAATTTCAGCGTGCCACAGCGCGCCGCTCCGCATCTTTCGGCGACCTCAAATTTCATGGCGAGTTCTCGGGTGTCATGAACATGGCGTCACCGTAACTGAAGAATCGGTAATTCTCACTCACGGCGTGGCGATAGGCCGACAGGACCCTGTCTTTCCCGGCGAATGCGGCAACCAGCATCAGCAGCGACGACTGCGGCAGGTGGAAATTCGTAATCATGGCGTCAACGACGCGAAACCGGTATCCGGGCAGAATAAAGAGATCCGTCTCGCCGGCGAACGGACCAAGTTCGCCGCTGGCGGCAGCCGATTCAAGAGCACGCACGGACGTGGTGCCGACCGCGACAACCCGTCCTCCCGACGCGCGCGTCTCACGCACAGCGTCGCAACACGACTGGCCGACCTCAACTCGCTCGCTGTGCAGGCGATTCGCCTCGATCTGCTCGTCTCGCAAAGACTGGAATGTGCCGGCACCGACGTGCAAGGTCACCCAGCCATGTTGAACCCCCATGGCGCGCGTCTCCTCCAGCATCGCATCATCGAAGTGCAGTCCCGCGGTCGGCGCGGCAACCGCGCCGGGGTCGCGTGCGTAGACGGTCTGGTACCGATCAATATCGGCATCGCCGGCGGGCCGCTGCAGGTACGGCGGCAGCGGCACCTCGCCGAACTTATCGAGAAACGGCATGACGTCAACGGAGAACCGCAAGTCAAACAATTCGCCCTCGCGGCCCGACACGACGGCTTCAGTCTCACCTTCAAGCAACAGCCGACCGCCCGGCTTCGGCGATTTGCTCGCCCGCACGTGGGCCAGCGCGTTGCGCTCTCCGGTGACGCGTTCGATCAGGATTTCTGCACGACCACCGGTGTCCTTTGTGGCCTGCAGACGCGCCCGAATCACCCGGGTATCGTTGAATACCAGCAGGTCACCTGGACGCAGCAACTGCGGCAGCTCGGCAAACTGCCTGTCTTCGAGTTCTTCCATAACCGCGAGCAGGCGACTATCCCGACGCGACGCGGCCGGGAATTGCGCGATCAGCTCGTCTGGAAGCTGGTAATCGAAATCCGAAATCAACATGGGCGCGCATGGTAGCAAAGCCATGCGCGCCCCGGTGACTTGATCAGCCGTCGGATAGGGGACCGACCTGCGTCAGGTTCTGCTTGTCTCACGTACCGGTCGTGGTTCCTTGGCCGGCATCGGTGCCGTAGCGGGTCGCACCGGCTGTTGCCACCCATCAAACAGCGCGCCATGCGAGTCCGCCGGAATCTCGATCTGCAGCGTCTTTTTCTTCTTGTCACGCATGATGCCTAGCTTCAGTTTTTCACCGCCCTGGTACGAACTCAGGATCCGCATGGCATGCCGGGCGTCTTTGGGCTCACGCCCGTCGATGCTCTGGATTACATCGCCATCCTGGATCTCGAACGCGTCGGACTCCGGTGCACTGATGACCAGCAGGCCGCTGTCGGTGCCGAAGTATCGGCCAAGGCCCTTGTTCAGCTCGACCAACTCCAGCTCGCCAAGTCCGCTGCCGGTCCAGGGGAAAAACTCCATATTGAAGTTCCTTACGACCTGCGGCGATCCCGGTACTTTCGGAGCTTGCGGCATCTTGAAGTGCGGAGCACCGTCGCCCTTCCAGACGAACATGTTGCGTTCGACGACTCGCGGCTCGACCTCAACCGAACCCACTTTGCCCTTGCGCAGGTACTCCACTTTCAGGACGTCACCTTCCTCGACACCCTCCATGAAATCGAGCAATCGACGGTTTGCCATTTCAGAATTCTCTGCGCTGAGCGATTCATCGTTGACCGCCGTAATAATATCGGCCGCGCGCAATCCCGCGTCGCTCGCGCCACTTCCCGGCGTCACACCGATAACCGTCACGCCCTCAACCGGTCCTTTCTGCTGCTGCCCGTCGATCGCAACACCCAGTCGAGGCTTGTCGGAAAATTCGAAGCGTCTCTCGATCTGCAGCATGCCCGGCAGGCGGCCGCTGGTAATCTCGGCGATCTGCTGCGCCGCCTTCGCCATACTCTTTTCCGCTTCCGCAAGTCGCCGGTCCAGCTCAGCCTCTGATGCCACTTCCGCTCGCACCTCCTTGTCTACATCAGTTTGCGCAAGGGCAGACGCGGCAAGCAAAAACGCCGCGGCGAGTATCAAAGTTACTTTCAAGGTATTCATCTTTCAGTACTCCTGGATTAGAAAGCTGCTCGTTGCGCTTGCGCATAACGCAACTGCAGCAGCGAATTCATCAACCTGACGCGCTCACGCCAGAAAAGCTCTCTGTCGTCGGACGTCATCTTCACGTCAGGGTCATTTAACTGGTAGTCGATTGCAGCAACGCGATCCTCGAGGTCCGAGATCGTCGCAAAGGTGCTGGCACGCATGACACGTGGCTCGTCGGGCAGGGACCTGAGGTCACTCTCCAGCTGCCTCGACTGCACCATCAGCGTCTGCAGTGTCGTGAGCGTGGTTGTATTGCTCGGCAGGTTCTGTGGAACGGTGATGCCCTCGGATTGCGGCGGCATCAACGCCGGCATCATCACGGCCAGCAGAACGGCAGCCGCGAGGCCCGCACCGGCGAACCACATTCGGCGACTGCCTGCGGACCCCTGTTGCAACAACCCTTCCGCTTCGGCCTGTTCACGAATCCTGTTCCACACGGCGCGCGGCGGCATCGTTTCCGGCAGCTCTCGCAGTCCACGTTGCAATGCGCCGGCCTCATTCGCTGTTAACGCGCAAATCATCTCGTCATCCTTTTGCTTGTTGCTCATCTCAGCAACTCCTCACGACAGCCCCTTCCGGCTGCGTATTGTCTTCGCGGACCTCGAGCATCGGCCGGAGGCGCATGTAGGCCCGCGACAACTGCGACTTGGAGAAACTCTCTGTCTTGCCCATCAGTCCCGCTATCTCCTTGTGCGTAAATCCCTCGACATCGTGTAACCACACAACCGCCCGGGCGACGTCTGGCAGATTTGCCAGCGCCGCGTCGAGATCCATCGCATCGTCCGGGTGAGCGGACACGCCATGACTCTGGACTGCGCCCTCGGTCACGTCGTGCCAGTCATCCGCGAGCGACTGGCTGCGCTTGGTCCACGCCGAGCGCAGGAACATCAATGCCTTGGTAACGGCAATGCGGCGAATCCAGCTTCCCAAAGCGGCTTCGCCGCGAAACCTGGAAATCGAGCGCATCACTTCGATAAAGGTTTCCTGCACCAGGTCCTCAGCGTGCGCCGGCACTTTCGTAAAGCGGAGACAGATCGAATACACCGGAGTCGCAAACGCGCGGTAGATAATCTCGTGAGCCCGGGCGTCGCCTCGAGCGGCTCGCTTCACGATGCTGGTGTCGATCTGTATGTCGGCGAATTTGCTCATAGCTCGTCTGTAAGATGCGTCTGCATCCCAAAGGGTCGCACACGCGCGCGTGCGCGCATATACTGTGCGCCTTTCAGGTGGGGGACGCATGGCGGATCCCACCACGCACAACATGCCGGGATGGCGGAACTGGTAGACGCGCCGGATTCAAAATCCGGTTTCCGAAAGGAAGTGGGGGTTCGATTCCCCCTCCCGGCACCACTTTGGATAACAATGAAATACTGCTCGAGTTGCGGCAGCACAGTAAGCCGCAGGACGCCCGAAAGAGACACTCGTAAACGCTGGGTCTGCGATGACTGCGGCATCGTGCACTATCAGAACCCCCTGCTCGTCGTCGGCTGTGTGGCCGAACGTAACGGCAAGGTGTTGTTGTGCAAACGCGCCATCGAACCGCGTTATGGTTACTGGACGGTTCCGGCAGGATTCATGGAACTCGGTGAGACCATAGCCGGCGGCGCGGCACGTGAAACGCTGGAAGAGGCCTGTGCGACTGTCGAGCTCGGACACCTGTTCGCATCCGTCGATGTTGTCGACGCGGGCCAGGTACACCTGTTCTTCTCAGGAAAACTGGTGAGCGACTACGGCGTTGGCGAAGAAAGTCTCGAAGTAGCGCTTTTCAGCGAAGACGAAATACCCTGGGACGATCTCGCATTCCAGAGCGGCATATTTGCGTTACGGAAGTACTTCGAGGATCGCGGCGACAACCACGGTGTGCATTTTCACGAACTGCGACGTTCGCGCTCATAGGGCCTGTTGACACTAAGCGCCGTCAGTTGGTCGCAAACGAGCTCAAGCGCATACCGAGCTGCGCCGGCGGCAAATAGCCACCAATCAAGGTTCCGTCCTCCAGGACGATTGCCGGCGTGCCGCTCAGGCCGATGTCCTGACCGAGGCTGTAATGCTTGCTGATGACGGACGCGTCGCACTGTGAGCTTTTGAACGCACGATCGAGTTTGGCTGAAGTAAGCGCCTGGTTACGGTCCGCCGCACACCACACCTGCTCGGACTTGGTCCATGCTTTCGAGGCCGGGCCGTTCCGAGGGTATAACGCGTAGCGAATCTGGATGCCCAGGTCGAGATACTCGTCGATCTGGCCGTGCAGTTTTCGGCAATAGGTGCAGTCGACGTCCGTAAAGATGGTTACCGAATGTTTGATCTCAGCTGGCGAGAAGACGATCGACTGGTCATCTGCAAGCGCCGAAACCAGCTTGTGGCGCGTCTCGTTGCGGCTCTCCTCGGTCAGGTTCACCTGATGCTCGAGATCGATCAGGTCGCCCTGCAGCAGGTAGCGGCC
>RCNE010001259.1_pt1 | contig 13742 bp, 9 predicted proteins | sample 2041361 | NCBI WGS metagenome assembly RCNE01 (sample SAMN09708229, study PRJNA481090) | Marine sediment metagenome, whole genome shotgun sequencing project.
CCGGTGTTAGTAGAATTGCAGCCTCAAACTTGATGTTGACCAAAAGAGGCCCTATGTTTTTAGCAGATACTACCATCAATGTCGATCCAACCGCTGAACAATTAGTAAAAATCACACATTTAACAGCTTCACTTGCACGACTGTTTAATATCCAACCAAATATTGCAATGCTTTCTTATTCAAATTTCGGAGCATCAAATGGAAAAAATGCCAGTAAAATAGCTGAGGCAATCAAAGATATTCATGAGCATTTTCCAAATGTGGTAATTGATGGGGAATTGCAAGCTGATTTTGCCTTAAATCCAAAAATGCTTAAGAAAGTATTTCCATTTTCTAAGCTGGTTGACAAAAAGGTAAATGTCTTAATTTTCCCTAATTTAGATTCGGCCAATATTACCTATAAAATGATGAAAGAATTATATGGTGCAGAATCAATTGGCCCTATCATGATGGGCTTAAAAAAGCCAGCTCACATCTTGCAATTAGGAGCCAGTGTTGATGAGATTGTAAATATGACTGCAATTGCAGTGATAGATGCTCAAGAAAAATCTAAAAATTAACTTTTGTTTTTGTATTATTGCAGTGACAAGGTCTAAAGATAACATATGATATAAAACTACTTCGTTAATTATCATCAAAATTACACAGCATTTATAGTTGTATAATTTTGATAGTTTATTTTAAACCTACTGCTAAATGATTACTCACATACGAGGTAAATTAGTTGAAAAAAATCCTACCTACGCCATTATTGAATGTAATGGTGTTGGCTATTTGTTACACATATCACTCAATACTTTTTCTAAAATTCCCGATAGTGAAGCCGTATTATTATTTACGCATCTATCTATTCGTGAAGACGCTCATACACTCTTCGGTTTTGCCGATAAAACGGAGCGAGAAATTTTCAAATTATTAATCTCAGTATCTGGTGTAGGCCCTAGTATTGCTAGAACAATGCTTTCATCAATGACTACCGAGCAAATTCAGCAAGCAATTGGTTCAGAAGATATTGCTACTATACAATCGGTGAAGGGTATAGGAGCCAAAACTGCACAACGTGTCGTAATCGATTTAAAAGATAAAATTTTAAAAACGTATGAATTACAAGAGAATTCTATCAGCACTAACAATACCATAAAAGAAGAAGCGTTATCAGCATTAGAAGTTCTTGGTTTTACTCGCAAACAAGTGGATAAAATGGTACAAAGAATTCTACATGAGTCACCAAGTATTAGTCTTGAAAACATTATCAAACAAGCACTTAAAAACTTGTAATTTTTTGAATTTCAGAATATTAAAAACATATAAATCACTACTATTTTTTGTGTTGTTTTTTACAGCACTAACAGTACAAGCGCAGGTACCTCCAAAACCACCTGTGCCTGTAAAAAATGATACTGTCAAAATTCCACCTGTTAAAAAAATAGATACTACTAAAATAGAGACTGTCACAAACTTACCTTATACATTTAAACCGTATCAACAAGGAAGTCTTTTTTTAAATGAATTAAGAAACGTAGAAGTAATTTATGACCCCGTAAAAGGTCAATATATTTTCGTAGAAAAAGTTGGTGATTATTTTATTAAACATCCTTTTTATATGACTAAAAAGGAGTATGAAGAATATCGCTTAAGACGCGATATGCTCGATTACTTTAAAGAAAAAGTGAGTGCTGTTGGGGGTAGAAAAAAAGATGCTGCCGAAGCACAAAAGAATTTACTGCCTAAATACTATGTGAAATCAGAGTTTTTCGAAAATCTATTTGGTGGTAACGCTATCGAAGTGAATCCGCAAGGATCTGTATTGGTAAAAATGGGAATCCTATTTCAAAGAGTAGAAAACCCTCAACTATCAGAACGTAACAGAAGTAGTAGGACGTTCGTTTTCGACCAAGAAATAAATGCTAGTTTAAATGCCCAAGTAGGGAAACGTTTAAAAGTAAATGCAGCATTTGATACGCAGTCAACATTTAATTTTCAAAATCAGATAAAACTAGAATATACACCTACCGAAGATGATATCATCCGTAAAATTGAAGTAGGTAATGTAAGTATGCCAATACAAAGCTCTTTAATATCTGGAGCACAAAATTTATTTGGTGTAAAAACACAATTGCAATTTGGTAAAACAACAGTAACTGGTGTGTTCTCTCAGCAACGATCTCAAACCAGATCGGTACGAGCACAAGGGGGTTCCACTATACAAGAATTTGATATTAGGGCTAGTGATTATGATGATAACCGTCATTTCTTTTTATCTCAAAAATTTAGAGATGATTATAATGATGCATTAAAAAGATTGCCTTTAGTTACTAGTTCTAAATATGTAACCAGAGTAGAAGTTTGGATTACCAATAGAAACTCTACTACCGAAGATGTACGAAATATTGTTGCTTTAGCAGATTTAGGAGAAGGTATTGAAGATAATATAGGTGCTGAAATAGGTATTTTTCCAGGAGAGATAGAACTCAATAATTCGCAAGATCCGTCTAACGGAACAAATAGTTTGAGTGGTTTTTTAACAGTCGATAATCAGATAAGAAATATCTCTACAGTAACCAGTGCATTAGCAGGTTTTTCGCAAGGAAGTGATTATTCTATTTTAGAAAACGCTAGAAAATTAACACTAGGTATCGATTTTGAATTGAACCCACAATTAGGTTATATCACATTAAATAGACGTTTAGCTGATAGTGATATTTTAGCGGTTGCCTTTGAGTATACAGAAAGCAATCCTAATATAAACAACACTGGTGAAAATGTTTTTAGAGTTGGTGAGTTGAGTGGTGATGGTGTTACTGCACCAGATAATTTAGTCGTAAAATTATTGCGCAGTGAAATTATAGATACTAGTTTACCAATCTGGGATTTAATGATGAAAAATGTCTATAGCTTACAAGGTGCTTTTCAATTGAATCAGGATGGGTTTCGATTAGAGGTTTTGTATCAAGATGATGAAACTGGTGTAGCCATAAACTTTTTACAAAATGCCAAGACTGATGATGGAACTCCTGATCAAGTGAAGGATAAACCTTTATTAAATTTACTACGTTTAGATATCCTCGACGGAACAAATAATGAACTAGCTGGTGGCGATGGTTATTTTGATTTTGTAGAAGGTATTACTATAAATTCTCAAAACGGATATATTATTTTCCCTACAGTAGAACCATTTGGATCGAGCGGTTCTGAAACTACCAATTTGTTAGAAACCGGAGAATTAGGGCAAATACTAACAAACCCTTTAGACGAAAAATTCATTTTTAACGAATTATACGATCAAACAAAAGCGCAGGCTCAAAATAATTTTCAAAGTAAAGACAAATATTCTTTGAAGGGCTATTTTAAATCAGAATCGAGCGGCGGTATACGACTCAATGCTTTTAATGTACCTCGTGGCTCTGTTACTGTTACCTCTGGCGGTAGAGAATTAGCAGAAGGTATTGACTATATAGTTGATTATCAAATTGGTACTGTTCAAATTATAAATCCAAACCTTATTGCTTCAGATGCTCCAATCGAAGCAAAAGTAGAAAATAATAATGGTTTCAACCAGCAACGACGCACCTTTATTGGTGTAGATGTACAACATATCTTTTCTGATAATTTTGCAATTGGTGGTACTGTTGTGAATCTTAATGAGCGTCCATTTACGCAAAAACCTCAGTTTGGTGCTGAGCCTGTTAATAATACCATTATTGGCTTTAATTTGAATTACAGTACCGAAGTACAAAAATTCACTAAGTGGGTAAATAAATTACCTAATATTGATACCGATGTACCTTCTAATTTTTCAGTAAGAGCAGAAGCTGCTTATTTGTTGCCAGGTTCTCCTAAAGGGATTGACCTTAACGGAGAGGCGGCATCGTACATCGATGATTTTGAAGGATCACAAATACCTTTAGATATCAGCTCACCAAGACAGTGGTTTTTGGCGAGTGTACCACAAAAACAAACAACAAATTCTGATTTAGATTTTACAAATGCTGATATTGCTCCCGGGTTAAATCCTACTATACCATTAGCTAACAATGATAATTTAAAATTAGGGGCTGAAAGGTCAAAATTGGCATGGTATACTATTGATCGTCTATTTTATGGTTCGACCCTAAAACCTAGTAATATTGATGATATAGAATTATCTAGAGCTGAAGTTCGTCGTGTTGGTTTTCAAGAACTATTCCCAGAACTTGACTTAGATGTCACCCAGAGTAATATCATAAACACTTTAGATTTAGCTTATTATCCTGAAGAAAGAGGCCCTTACAACTTTAATGAAGGTCTTATTAATGGCGCTACGGTTCCGTATGATTTAAATCCTGAAGACAAATGGGGTGGTATTATGCGTTCATTAAATACAACCGATTTTCAGCAAGCCAATGTAGAATATATTCAATTTTGGTTAATGAACCCTTATGAAAACTATTCTATCACTCCCGAAGAAGGAGCTCCAGCTGTAGTTACTGATGCCGACTTTGGTGGTGATTTGTATTTTAATCTAGGGAATATCTCTGAAGATATTTTACCTGATAATAGGAGAATGTATGAAAACGGGTTGCCTAGAGATGGTGTTAAAATTGATGATACCGGACTCACACCAAACATAAATAGAACAGAATGGGCAGATGTACCAATAAATCAATCATTAATTTATGCCTTTTCGGAAGAAGATGATGAACGTCCTAATCAAGATATAGGATTGGATGGATTAACTGATGAAGAAGAAATTGAGAGATTTGGAAATGAGTTTGGAACAGATCCAGCAAATGATAATTATAATTTCTTTAGAGGAGGTGAATTAGATAATATAGATGCTTCTATATTGACACGTTATCGTAATTTCAACAACACCCAAGGAAACTCTCCTACTATTAATAATTCGAGTGAATCTTTCCCTACTTCTGGCACCTCTTTTCCCGATATTGAAGATATCAATAAAGATCAAACGATGAGTGCAATAGAGAGTTACTATCAATACAAGGTTTCTCTAGATGTCGATAGTTTAGATGTAGGTATCAACAATATTGTAGATAAAAAAATAGTACCTGTTAATTTGCCTGATGGTACTACACAAGAATCAACTTGGTATCAATTTCGTATTCCAGTAACAAGTGGTACCGCAATTGGTGAAATTTCTGATTTTAATTCTATTCGTTTTATGCGGATGTTTTTAACTCAGTTTAAAATACCTATCGTTTTGCGTTTTGGGGAACTTGAATTGGTAAGAGGTGATTGGAGACGTTATACACAATCATTAGCAGAACCTTTACCGGCTGATCCTGAATTAGATGAAGAAGAAAATAGAAATTTCGAAGTTGGTGTCGTAAATATTCAGGAAAATGAAGGAAAATCACCAATACCTTATGTATTGCCTCCGGGTGTTCGAAGAGAACGCCTACAAGGTAGTACAACAATACAACAACAAAATGAACAATCATTACTCGTAAGAGTAAAAGAATTAGAACCAGGCGAAACACGAGCAGTGTTTAAAAATTTAAGCTATGATATGCGTATGTTTAACAAACTGAAAATGTTTGTGCATGCCGAAAGTATTTCTGGGTTACCTGATACTGACAGCAATGATTTAACAGCAATTATACGATTAGGTAGTGATACCAATGACAATTTTTACCAGTTAGAAGTTCCATTAAAAATAACTGAATCTGGAGAATTCTCAGCAGATAGTATTTGGAAAAACGATTTTAATGCCGAGCTTAAAGAATTAGGTAAGTTAAAATTAGAAAAGTTTACCAGCAGCGCACCTAATAATGAAATATACCCAAGTATCGCATCAGATCCTGAAGCCAGAATTCGAGTAAAAGGAAGCCCAAATCTTTCTAATATAAGAACCTTGATGATTGGTGTTAGAAATGATGCTACAACAAATAAAACTGCTGAACTTTGGTTTAATGAATTACGTGTTGTCGATTTTGACAACAAAGGTGGTTGGGCGGCCGTATTAAATGCAGATGCTAATTTTGCAGATTTTGCTGATGTGTCGATTGCTGGTAGAGCAAATTCTGATGGCTTTGGCTCATTAGAACAACGAGTTAGTGAAAGAAGTCAAGAAGATGTAAAGCAATATGACATTGTTACAAATGTAAATTTAGGACAACTACTCCCTAAAAAAGCAGGGATAAAAATACCTTTAAACTATAGTATTTCTGAAGAAATAAGAGATCCTAAATGGGATCCTCAATACCAAGATGTATTGTTTGAAGATGCAAAAGATATCAATCCAAACAGTAAAAATTCAAGAGATTATACCAAACGTAGAAGTTTTAACCTAATAAATGTTCGTAAAGAAAGAACAAATACCGAAAAGAAGAAACATTTTTATGATATAGAAAATGTCTCGGCTTCTTATTCTTTTAATGAAACTAACCATAAAGATTATAATATCGTACGATTTATAGACCAAAATCTACGAGCATCTGCTACATATAATTATAGTTTTAAACCTTTTTCTTTGGAGCCTTTAAAAAATTGGAAATTTTTAAATAAAGGGAGTTATCTAAAATTCATTAAAGATTTTAACATCAACTTGCTACCATCCTCTATATCGGTAAACTCAAATATCATAAGAAGTTATAACCAGCAAGAATCTAGATCATTAGTAGAAAATTTACCTACGCTGCCTATTCTAACACAACGTCGTTTCTTATTTGATTGGGATTATAATATCGCTTACGACCTCACAAAATCGTTACAATTCTCTTTTAGTGCGGCCAATAATTTTATTATTGATGAATTCAATCAAGATGTAGATAGTGAAGATGTAACTATATTTGATAACTTCTTTGAGGTAGGTAGACCTAATAATTACCATCAAACGTTAGATGCAAATTATAAAATACCTATAAACAAAATACCTATTTTCGATTTTGTAAGTGCTTCGTATAAATATAGTGCCGATTTCGATTGGCAAGCACCTTCTAATAGCTTTGTTGACGCAATAGGTAATGTAATTCAAAATGCGAATACGCATACCCTTTCTGCTGATCTTGATATGCGAAAACTCTATAAAAGAACTGGAATTTTAGATTTAGCTAAGCCAAAAAAGAAAAAGGCTAAAAAGAAGAAAAACAAAAAAGGAAGTACTATAGATAAACCAACAATTGCTACTGCTGTAAAACCAAGAACACCAAAAACGAATTCTAAAAAGAAGACAGGTGGTCAAAAAGTAGTTCAAGGGTTGGTAGATGTTATAACTTCAGTTAAAAAAATAAGGATTGGTTATAGCGAGAATAGTGGTACTGTGTTACCCGGTTATAATCCAGAAATTGGCTTTCTAGGTAGAGATCGTTATTCGGGAAGTACAGCGCCAACCTTAGGTTTTGTTTTTGGTAGTCAACGAGATATTAGACAAATAGCAATTGCTAATGATTGGCTTAATTTAAATGATGAATTCAGTCAAATTTACAGTACAAGAAATTTAACGAAACTAGATATAAGTGCTGAAGTAAAACCAGCTAAAAACTTAAATATTGAGCTTTCTGCAAACAGAATATATGCCAGCAATATATCACAACAAATAGCTATAAACGGTGGTGGAAATCTAGACACAGGATTTCCTGTCAATGAAGTTGGTAATTTTAGCATTAGTACGTTTATGCTCAAAAATGCTTTTGATGGTAATGGCGATGCAACGTTTGAAAAGTTTAAAGAGAGTAGAGCTATCATTTCAAGACGACTAGCTGTGGCTAATGGTATAGACATTAACAATCCTATTAATCAAAATAGCGATGGTACTTTTGCTGGTTACGGCGCGAACAGTTCAGATGTATTGTTGCCTGCATTTTTAGCAACCTATACCGGACAAAGTCCTACGAAAGTGAAAACGAGTGCGTTTAGAGATATTCCTATCCCTAATTGGCGCGTTAATTATAAAGGTTTAATGCAATTTGCTTGGTTTAAAAAGCACTTTAGAAGTTTTACTTTAGAACATAAGTACAACTCCACCTATTCTATTATTGGTTTTAGTAATAATTTACTTTATGATAGTAGTGACCCTTTCACTGAAACAGATTTAAATGGTAATTATCAACCCGAAAAATTATTTAGAGGTGTTAATTTAGTAGAAGAATTTTCCCCCTTGATAAAAGTTGATATGAAAATGCGTAATTCGTTTTCGTTGAGAGCGGAAGTCCGTAAAGACAAAGCCTTAAATTTAAATTTCAACAATAATACGTTAACAGAAATTAGAGGTATAGAATATATTGTTGGCTTAGGTTATCGTTTTAAAGATGTACGTTTAAAGATGAAAACAGGTGAAACAACGACCACTTTTAAAGGTGATATTAATTTAAAAGCTGATATAGGCATCCGAAATAATTCAACAATTATTCGATCAATCGATATTAATAACAATCAGATAACAGGAGGTCAAAAATTAGTATCGTTTAAACTTATCGCTGATTACGCTTTAAACAGAAGCTTATTAGCCTCTTTTTTCTACGATCAAAACTCGTCTCAATTCTTAATTTCTACCACTTTCCCTAGAAAATCTGTTAACGCAGGAATTAGTTTACGATATACTATTGGAAATTAACCGAAAAAAATTAAATTCGCATTAATAAATAAAATGATATGAATATTCCCGCTGAATTAAAATATACGAAAGACCACGAATGGATACAAATCGATGGTGATGTTGCAACTGTTGGTATTACTTCTTTTGCTCAAGGCGAATTAGGTGATATTGTATATGTAGATGTAGACACCTTAGATGAAAGTATTGATAAAGATGAAGTTTTTGGAACAGTAGAAGCTGTAAAAACAGTTTCAGATCTTTTTATGCCTTTAACAGGAGAAATCATAGAATTTAATGAAGACCTAGAAGATAATCCAGAAAATGTAAATAGTGATCCTTATGGAACTGGCTGGATGATTAAAATTAAACTTAGCGACTCAACCCAAATAGATTCATTATTAGATGCTGATGCCTATAAAGAACTTATTGGCGCGTAATGCCATTATCATTGCAATTGCATTAACTATTTTTATTACTATTGCTAGTTTAGCCTCTTTAAGAGGCCTTAAAACTATTTCAATTAATATTAGTAATTTTGATAAAATTGTTCATTTTACATCTTATTTTTTACTTACACTAAGCTGGTTTTTCGCTACGCAGCACACTATTAAAAAAACAACATCAAAAGCCATACTCATAGGCATTTTAATCTCTTATGGCATAATTATTGAAGCTTTACAAGGTGGAATGACAACTCATAGACAAGCTGATTTTTATGATATTTTGGCAAATTCTATAGGAGTACTATTAGCAGCAACTTTATTTCCTAAATTAAACAAATGGTTTAATTCTATTTAAAAAAGTTGTTTTTATCATTTATTATTCATTAAATTAGCACACATAAAAATCTCTTTTACAGATGGAAGTTAAAAAAAACCCAAAAGCAAATTTAGAAAGTTATAGCAAGTTATTTTTACAACTTGGCTTGGTACTTGCCTTGCTTGTTATTTATCTAGGCATTGAATACAAAACTTTTGACAGAAGCTTAGCCGATTTAGGTGACGCAAATAATCAGGAAGAAGTTGAAGAAGACATTCCGATTACGGAGCGTATTGAGCAAATAAAACCACCACCACCACCACCACCAGCTCCAGAAAAAATTGAAGTTGTTGAAGATGAGAAAGAGGTTGAAGAAACTGTTTTAGAAAGTACTGAAACGGACGAATCAGAAGCAGTAGAGATTGAAGAGATTGAAGAAGCTGTAGAAGAAGAAGAAGTTGCCGAAGATGTTCCTTTTGCAATTATTGAAGATGTACCTGTATATCCTGGTTGCAAAGGCACGAAACAACAAAAGAAAGATTGTTTGAATAAATCTATGCAAAAACACGTTGCGCGTAAATTTAATGCCGATTTAGCAACAGATTTAGGGTTATCACCTGGTAAGAAAAAGATTTATATTCAATTTAAAATTACGAAAACTGGTACTATTCAAATTATTGGAGCTCGTGCACCTCACGCAAGACTAGAAAAAGAGGCAAAGAGAGTTGTAAGCTTATTACCTAGAATGACTCCTGGTAAACAGAGAGGTCGTCCAGTAAACGTAACATATATGTTACCTATATCATTTAATGTAGAATAATATTTTTACATATTTATATTTGAAACCCAGCTAATAGCTGGGTTTTTTTTGTCGACATGATTTTTATCATACTTTTTATCCTCCATTGTAAATATTTTTGATGTGTAATTAGTAAAATTAAATATCATGGAAGCAAAGAAAAGTGATAAAGTAAAAATTGAAAGATATAGTACGATATTTTTTGAATTAGGATTAGTACTAGCACTATTTATAGTATATCTATCTCTAGAGCACAAAGTAATGGAACGAAATCTTAGTGAGTTGGTAGGTATCTCAAATCAAAATGAGTTAATTGAAGATATACCAATTACTGAGAGAATAGAAATGGTTAAACCACCTCCACCACCTCCACCTGCTCCAGAAAAAATTGAAATCGTTGAAGATCAAACAGAAATTGAAGAAACTGTATTAGAATCTACAGAATCGGATCAAGATCAAGCAGTTGATATTGTAGAAATTAATGAGATTGATGAGGTAGTTGAAGACGAGTTAATTGTTGAAGATGTGCCATTTGCAATTGTAGAAGAGGCTCCTATATATCCTGGTTGTAAAGGCACAAAAGCTCAAAAAAAGGAATGCTTCGTTAAAAAAATAAAAGAGCATGTTAGTAAAAAATACAACGTAAACTTAGCCCAAGAGTTAGGTCTTGAAAAAGGCAAGAAAAAACTATTTGTACTATTCAAAATTGATAGAACTGGAAAGGTTGTTGGTATTCAAGCTAGAGGACCGCATAAAAGGTTAGAAACCGAGGCTGTAAAAGTAATAAAGTCATTACCACGAATGACTCCAGCTAAACAAAGGGGTAGAGCGGTTGGTGTGAAATATACATTACCTATTACTTTTGATGTACAATAATTAGTTAGATATACATACAAAACCCCAACCTTTTGGTTGGGGTTTTTTTTTGGTACGTTTCTTGTTGTTAACATAATTTTAACGTCTTAAATTAAAATCTTATGAATCCACAACAAGAACACCGAAATGACAAGTTACAAAAAAGCTCCGTATTATTTCTTCAATTAGGTCTGGTATTGGCTTTATTTTTTGTTTATACCGCTCTCGAATTTGAAAGTATTAAAAAAGAGTTTCCTTTAGCAGAAGGTGTACTCGATGAGCCTCTATTTACAATTACACCTGACATTATTTTCAGCGTTGAAAGAAAAGTTCAAAAATCGCCTGAAAAACCACCTCAATCGGTCTCTACAGAAATTTTCACTAAAATACCAGATGAGGAACCAACTATTGAAGAAATTTTAAAACCTATAGATCCAGTAATTGAACTAACAATTGGTAATCAAATTGACATCTTACCTAATGGAGATACAGACATAGAATACACTCCTAATGATATAGATTTTAAAATTCTAGAAGATGCTCCCATTTTTCCAGGTTGTGAAGGTTTAGAAAAAGAAGCATCAAAAGCATGCTTTACAACAGAGATTTCAAAATTTGTTAGTAGAAAATTCAATACAGATATTGCAGAAATCTTGAATATTAGTGGTAAGCAAAGAATATGGGTTGAGTTTAAAATAGATAAAACAGGAGCCGTAACTGACATCAAAGCCAGATCTCCTTATAAAACATTAGAAAAGGAAGCTATAAGAGTTGTGAAAAAACTACCACAAATGACGCCAGGTAAGCAACGTACGAAACCTGTTAATGTAAAATATGTACTACCAATTATATTTCAAGTGCATTAAAAACTTTAAAATCTGGCTTAACAGCTGGATTTTTTATTATAAAAATTGGTACTTTCGTAATACCTAGAATTTTGTAAAATGAAACAGTATTTAGAAAGCACCTATTTAAAAACTTCAGTACAATCAAATAGTACTGATAGTGAAACCTTATTAGCTGTAAAAGAACTCATACAAGAAGCAATACATTATAATTTTAAGTTGGTTATGATTCGACCTGAGTTTGTTGTATTAGCAAAAAAAATGATTACTGAAGCTAAAAGCAATGTATTAGTTGGAACAGTAATTGGATTTCATGAAGGAACAAATACTATAGAACAAAAACTAGAAGAAGCTAAATTAGCTATCAAAAATAATGTTGATGATTTAGATTTTGTTATTAACTATACTACTTATCTTCATGGTGATATAGATTTAGTAAAAAAAGAAGTCTTTGAATGTACTAAACTTGTTTTAGAACACCATAAAACTATAAAATGGATCATAGAAATCGCCGCTTTAACCAATGAGCAAATTGCAAGTATAACAACGCTAATTAAAGCTGTTGTTTTATCAAATTTTGGAGAAAAGTCCGCCTCTAAGGTATTTGTAAAATCTTCAACTGGTTTCTACAAAACTAAAGATAATAAGCCTAACGGAGCCACATTTGAGGGTATCGAAATAATGCAAAAAAATGCTTCCCCATTACCCATTAAAGCAGCTGGAGGTGTAAAAACGTATGATGATGCTTTAAAAATGATTAAATTAGGTGTTTCTAGAATTGGAACTTCTTCCGCGAAAGCGATTATGAATAAAAAAAATATAAACTCTGACTATTAAATTTATGACTACTAATTATTTTGCACATGAAACTGCAGTAATCGATGACAATTGTTCAATTGGTAATGGTACTAAAATTTGGCATTTTAGCCATATTATGCCCAACTGCACAATAGGTAACAAATGTAATATTGGTCAAAACGTGGTGGTTTCACCTGATGTTGTTTTAGGAAACAACGTGAAAGTACAAAATAACATTTCCATTTATACAGGTGTTATTTGTGAAGATGATGTTTTTTTAGGCCCTTCAATGGTATTTACAAATGTGATAAATCCACGGAGTGCAGTCATCCGTAAAGACGAATACAAAACGACAATTGTAAAAAAAGGAGCAAGTATTGGTGCAAATGCAACCATTATTTGTGGTAATGATATTGGTGAATATGCCCTTATAGGAGCTGGTAGTGTTGTGACCAAAGAAGTTTTACCGTACGCATTAGTTGTTGGCAACCCTTCTAAACAAATTGGTTGGATTAGTGAATACGGACACCGTTTAACTTTCGATGCTGACGGAATAGCTACATGCCCCGAAAGCAATGAAAAATATGAACTGAAAAACAATAAAGTGCAAAAAATTTAGCACTACTTTTGTAAAAATTAAGTCAATACCTATGAATAAGTTACTGTTAGTAGTTCTTGCAATTATTTCTTTTCAAGCTACTTTTGCCCAACAAACTTTTCAAAAGAAACTATTTCCGGAACACAATAGCGATTTGAATATTCCTTTTACACATAGTTCATATGCCGAATTAGAGTACTATTATAATAAAGGTGAGAACTCACATACAGCTTCAAAACCTTATTCATATAATGATGCTGCCCTTTATGTGAATTTAAATACATTAAAAACACCTTTACTAAAAGATAAAACATCGAAAGCTGGTAAAAAATTATGGAATGAACATTTTGTTTCTGTTCAAGGCGAAAATTATTGGTTTACAATCAATCCTGTCTTTGATTTGCAGATAGGAAAAGATAATTCAGATAATATTGATTTCACCTACAACAACACACGAGCCATACAAATACAAGGAGGCTTGGGTAAGAATTTTAATTTTTCTACTTCATTTTATGAAAGTCAGGGTCGATTTCCTGATTATATAACACAATA
>RCNE010001260.1_pt1 | contig 13734 bp, 13 predicted proteins | sample 2041361 | NCBI WGS metagenome assembly RCNE01 (sample SAMN09708229, study PRJNA481090) | Marine sediment metagenome, whole genome shotgun sequencing project.
TTTCCGGCGAAGGCAAAACGTTGATGCCGATCAATGCAACGGGTGGCACCGGAGAACTCGTCACGAGCGTTCCACCGCCACTGCCTGCGATGGAACTAAAAACTAAGAACTAAAAACTAAGAACTAAAACCTCATGCCCGATATCCGCGAGCTTCACTCGCTACTTCGGCGCCTCCGTCTGGGTCAGCATCTCCATGGCCTCGGGTCGCGGCTCATTCTTCTTCGCATCCCAGTACGGCGAGAGCCGCCGCAGGCTGGCGACGATCCCGGGGAAGACCTCGATGACCTTGTCGACTTCGGCGTCGGTGTTGTAGCGGCTGAGGCTGAATCGCACCGAACCGTGGACCGCCGAGAAGGGGATGTGCATGGCTCTGAGAACGTGGGACGGTTCGAGGGAGCCCGATGTGCAGGCGGAGCCCGATGAGGCGCAGATGCCCTGCGCGCTGAGCTGGAAGAGGATGCCTTCGCCCTCGATGAAGTGGCAGGCGACGTTGAGGGGGTTGGAGAGCCGTGGGGAGTTCTTTCCGTTGACCTCGAGATAGGGAATCCGCGCCATCAGTTCTTTCTCGAGCCGATCGCGCATGGCGAGGATCCGTTGTTCATCTTCATCGTGTAGTTCCATGGCGAGTTCGAGGGCTTTAGCGAGCCCGACGATGAAGGCCACGTTCTCGGTCCCCGCTCGACGCCCATCCTCCTGGTGCCCGCCGAGGAGGAACGGCCGGCAGCGGGTGCCCCGACGGATGTAGAGGGCGCCGATGCCCTTGGGGGCGTGCAGCTTGTGCCCGGAGAACGACAGGAGGTCGACGTGTTCGAACGCGCCGCGGAGGTCGATGGGGAGCTTGCCCACGGTCTGGGTGGCGTCGGTGTGGAAGATGATGCTCTCGTCGGTCTCTTTGGTGATGCGGGACAGTTCTTCGACCGGGAAGATGACCCCGGTTTCGTTGTTGGCGTGCATCACCGAAACCAATAGGGTGTCTGATCGAAGGGCGCGGACGAATTCGACGCGATCGATCTGACCATCGGCGTCAACCGGGATGAAGTCGACCTCGATGCCTCTGCGCTGAAGATCTTCGCCGACCGAGAAGATGGCCGGGTGTTCGACCCCGGTGGTGATGATGTGGCGGCGGTCCGGATTCGCGGTGATGGAGCCGAAGACCGCGGTGTTGTTGGACTCGGTGGCGCAGGAGGTGAAGAGGATTTCGGACGGCCGGGCGTTGCCGAGAAGCCTGGCGACCGTCTTGCGCGCCGCGGTGATCGCTTCGGCGGGTCTGTGCGCCGGCTCGTAGAGCGAACTCGGGTTGAAATAGTCGTCGGTGAGGAAGGGCATCAACGCTTCGACGACCTCGGGCGCGACTCGAGTCGTGGCGTTGTTGTCCATGTAGATGATGTTCATGGGTTCGCCTTCAAACTTCGATGACTTGAATCCGTTGGTCGATCTGGTCCTTGAGTGATTGTTCAACCAGCATCTTGATGGTGCTCTGCGAACCCATGCAGTTGGCGCAGGCGCCCTTCATGGTGCAGTAGACCTTGGAGTCCTTGATATCGATGATCTCGATGTCGCCGGCGTCCTTGGCGAGCTGGGGCCGGACATAGGTCTCGATGACCTCCTCAACCCTCTTGGCGAATTTGAAGGGCGACATCTCAGCCGGTGGTTGGGCCTTGGGCGCTCTCGCCATCGGGAGGACCGGAAGCTGTTTCAAGGTGGTGGCCCGCGCCCCGTTGACTTGATCGAGCATATCCTGGAGCCCGCCTGGGGTGTGGTGGCACGACATGCAGGCGCCGCCGGCCTTGATGGCATTGGTGATTTCGGGGATGGAGGTCAGGTTGAGTTCCTCGATCTTTCGCAGGATATAGGGTTCGGTGAGACCGAAGCAGGTGCAGACCAGTCGGCCCTCCTCCTGTTCGTCGTGGCGGATGTCGATCCCGAGTTCTGAGAGGTCGACGCCTCGTTTCTGCGCCCAGTTGAAGACCGCGGCCTCGAGCGCCTCGGCGCCCATGACCGAGCAGTGGATCTTGGCCTGGGGAAGCCCGTCGAGATAGTCGACGATGTCTTGGTTGGTGATCTGGAGTGCATCGATGGGAGTGAAATCCCCCTCCTCGATGATGGCGCACAGGGCTTCAGACGCGGCGATGGCCGAGGTGCAGCCAAAGGTGAGATAGCGAGCCTCGATGATCCGATCCTGCCGAGGGTCGGTGGGATGACGATCGGCGCGGAAGGTGAATCGCAGGGCGTCGCCGCAGGCGAGGGACCCGTGCTCGCCGAAACCATCGGCGTCTTCGATCTCTCCGAGGTGCGTGCCGGGTTGCCCCGATACGGCTGCCATGAAGAGTTCGGTTGTTTTCTTCGAGTAGTTCCAGGTCATAGTGCCTCCGCCTGCGAGCCACGCAGGCACTGGATGATACCTGATCCCGTGCTGCATTATTCCCTATCGAACACCTCGCCGGGGTCGATCCCGAGTTCGCCAGCAATCTGAGCGATCTCGTGGTGTTCCAACGTACAGAAACAGCCGTCGGCCTTGGCGACGGCGGTCAGGAGGGTCGAAATCGACTCGCGCTGCGTACGATCGAGCCTCGACCGAAGTCCGCGGCTGATGGCGTAAGCGCTCCCGCAGTCGGCAAGCTGGGCCCGGTGGCAGGCGATTTCGGTGTCCCCTCCAATTTGTTTTACGCAGCTGTCCGGGCAGGAGTTGCAGTAAACTCGGCCGATGACGCACCCTAGGTCTTCCCGCCGTCTCGTGGTCTTACTCGTTCTCATCGTCATTGCGGCGCCGGTTTTGGCGGCCTCGCCCGATCCTGTCCGAGGAACCGGAGGTGCGGTGGCGAGCGCGGCTCCCGCGGCCACCGAGGCGGGTCTGGAGATTCTCCGCGCCGGTGGCAATGCCGTTGATGCGGCGGTGGCGACGGCCATCGCCCTCGCGGTAGTCCACCCCCAGGCCGGCAATCTCGGTGGCGGCGGGTTCGCGGTTACGCGGATGGGCGGCAAGGTGTCGACCCTTGATTTTCGCGAAGCGGCCCCGGCTGCCGCCGACCATGACATGTATCTCGACGCCAAGGGCGAACCGGTGGCCGAGAAGAGCCTGGTCGGTCCGCTGGCGGCCGGGGTGCCCGGGTCGCCGGCAGGTCTGTGGGAGCTCCACCGGCGATACGGTTTGTTGGACTGGGCGCAGGTGGTTGCCCCAGCCTCCCGGCTGGCCGGCGACGGATTCGTGGTGACCTCCCGACTGGAGAAATCCGTTGCCAAAGCGGCAAAACTGCTCGGCCGATTCCCCGAAACCGCGGCGGTGTGGCTGCCCGGTGGCAAACCGCCGGCCGCGGGCTCTGTCATGAAGATCCCCGATCTCGCGGCGACGCTTCATGCCTATGCTGAGAAGGGTCCCAAAGCCATCACCGGCGGCGCCGTGGCAGCGGCCATCGAAACCGTTTCGGACCGGCACGGCGGCATTCTCACCGCGGCGGACCTCGAGGCCTACCGTCCAGTGTGGCGTGAGCCCATATTCTTTGATGCCTTTGGGTGGAGGGTGGCCTCCATGCCGTTGCCCTCGTCCGGCGGAATCATCCTCGGCCAGACGACGGGTCTGCTCGAGCGCGTGGAGTGGCAGCAGGTGCCGCGGTTCGGTGCCGGACGAGCTCGTCTGCTCGTCGAGGCTTGGCGCCGGGCCTACGCCGACCGGTTCCTGCTCGGAGACCCCGCCACCACGCGCGCCACCGCCGCCGATCTCCTCGATGACGAGTGGCTCGATTCCAAGGCTCGCGAGCTTGATGTTCCGAAAGCCACGCCTTCGGCCGATGTCAGGCCATGGAGCCCCCCGGTAGCCCGCGAGTCCACCGAAACCACCCACCTCTCGGTGGCCGACGGCGCCGGTAACGTGGTCAGCATCACCACCACCCTCAACGGGGGCTTCGGCTGTGGTCTGCTCGTGCCGGGAGTCGGTTTCCTGCTCAACAACGAGATGGATGATTTTGCCGCCGCGCCGGGTCGGTCAAACCTCTATGGGTTGATCCAGGGCGAGGCCAATGCAGTGGGGCCGGGCAAACGAATGCTGTCGTCCATGTCGCCCGCCGTTGCCTGGCGCGAGGGTGAAACGGTGGCGCTGGGATCCCCCGGTGGTTCCACAATTCCAACCGTGACGGCACAGGTCCTCCTCAATGTGATCGTTGACGGGGATGACATCCAGGCCGCAATCAACCGGCCCCGGATCCACCACCAGTGGATGCCTGATGAGATCGCAGTCGAGCCCGATGCGCTCTCGCCGGAAACGGCGATGGAGCTCAAACGACGCGGCTACCGGCTCAAGGATCGAAGCCGGCTGGGAGAGGTGAACGCGGTGCGGGTGACATCCGATGGGGCGGTCGAGGCGGCCGCCGATCCGCGAGGACCGGGCTCGGCGGGAGTGGTCCAATCCGGTGCGGGCTCGTAATGCGAATCCTAGAAGAGGTCCGTGAGGAGCACCGTCTCATCGATGAGGTGACGGGCTCATTGTTCTTCTGGGCCGATCGCGGTTCAAAACATCCCGACGCGGCCGATGACCTCCGAGACCTGATCAGTTTTCTACGCGTGTATGTGCATGGTTCTCACCACCACCGCGAAGAGATTCTCTTCAGAGCATTGGTGGAACACGGTGAGGTTCCGGGCGATCACGGTCCATTGGTGACCCTCGCCGAGGAGCACGAGAGCGTGCCGAAGGTTCTCGATGAGCTGGCGGCGGCCGGCGCATGCACCCAATCGGAGGCGACGGCGAAGCGGCTGGCGGCCGAGATCTGGCAGCATCTCGACAAGGAGGAGACGGTGCTGTTCCCGGAGGCCGAGCGCCGCCTCATTGATGGCGGAATCCGAGAACTCGCGGGACCGCCGGCGTCGGATGAGGTCGAGGCCGCTCGGGTGTTGGGACTCGAGCTGGTTCGAAGACTGCCGCCCATGGACGATCCGGATCTCATCCGCGGCGACGGTTGTATCCCATGTGCGGCCTTTGGTGACACCTGCCATGGAATCGAAACCGAGTGGTGGAGTGACTGGGAGATGGAGCACCACCAGGGCCTCGACGAGGGCTGAGGTGCGGGTGACCGTGATGCGGAAGGAGATAGTGATGTCGAAGAAGACGATGGCGACGGGTGTCTGTGTGCTCATGGCCATGGTGATGCTCGCGTGCGGAGCTGCGCCCGAACCGGCGGATCTCGTGATCACCGGCGGCCGTATCGTGACGCTGGATCCGGAGCGACCCGAGGTCGAGGCCATGGCGGCCCGCGGCCAGAAGATCATCGCCACCGGGAGCGCGGCGGAGATGGCGAAGCTCATCGGCGGTACGACCGAGGTCATCGATCTTGACGGCGCCCTCGCGGTGCCCGGATTCATCGAGGGCCACGGCCACTTCACCGGTCTGGGGCGGTCGCGGATGATCCTCGATCTAATGCAGGTGGAGAGCTTCGACGAAATCGTCGAGATGGTGGCCGTGGCGGTGGCCGAGGCCGAGCCCGGAGCCTGGATTCTCGGCCGTGGCTGGCATCAGGAGAAGTGGAATTCGACCCCCGAACCCAACGTCTCGGGCCTGCCGTATCACCATGCTCTGAGTGAGGTCTCCCCGGCAAACCCGGTGTTTCTCACCCATGCCAGCGGCCATGCGGCCATGGTCAACGCAGTCGCCCTGGAACTCGCCGGAATCGATGCCGACACCCCCGACCCCGCGGGGGGTGAGATCGTTCGCTCTGCCGACGGCCGCGCCATCGGCGTGCTTCGGGAAACCGCCGAAGATCTGGTGGGGGACCATCTCGAGAGTGATCCGGACGAAACCACCCTCCGGCGCGCCATCGATCTTGCGATCCGGGAATGTCTCGCCAAGGGCATCACGTCGTTTCAGGATGCGGGATCGAGCTTTGCAACGGTCGAACTGCTCAAGACCATGGCCGAGAACGGTGAATTGGGTCTCCGGCTGTGGGTCATGCTCAGCGAGGACAATGAGAGCCTGGCTGCCGGGCTGCCCGGATACCGGGTCCACCGGGCCGGCAATGACTATCTGACGGTGGGAGGCATCAAGCGGTGGATCGACGGCGCCCTCGGCTCGCACGGTGCGTGGCTGCTCGAACCCTACACCGATCTTCCCAGCAGCATCGGCCTCAATATCGTCACTCCGGAAGAGTTGCGCGAGACCGCGCGTCTCGCTCTCGAATTCCACCTCCAGCTCTGTTCGCACGCCATCGGGGATCGGGCCAACCGAACCACCCTCGATGTCTATGAAGAGGCCTATGACCGAGTTCCCCAGCCCCGCGATCTGCGCTGGCGGATCGAACACGCCCAGCACCTCCACCCGGAAGACATCGCGCGTTTCGCCGAGATCGGGGTGGTGGCCGCCATGCAGCCCATCCACTGCACCTCGGATGGGCCGTGGGTCCCCGTGCGGCTCGGTGAAGAACGTTCTCGGACCGGAGCCTATGTCTGGCGGGATCTCTTCTCCACGGGGGCGGTCATCGCCAGCGGCACCGATGTGCCGGTGGAGCCGGTCGATCCGTTGCCGTCGTTCCACGCCGCGGTGACTCGTCAGATGGCGGATGGCACGGCGTTCTATCCCGATCAGGTCATGACCCGGATGGAAGCGCTCTATGCACGGACCCTGGGCGCCGCTTATGCCGCTTTCGAGGAGGACATCAAGGGTTCCCTCGAGGTCGGCAAACTGGCCGATGTGACCGTGTTCTCGCACGATATTCTGGCGGTGCCGGCGGACGAGATCCTCGACGCCGAGGTCTTCTACACCATCGTCGGCGGTGAGGTGAGATATCGAGCGAGATAGATCACCAAAGGATTTCGGGAGATGAGTTAACCTCGGTTATCGGAAACCGGGAGTATGCAGGGTTACACCCACACATGCGCCGCCTGCGATGCGAAGCTCAAGATCCACGAGCGTTACGTGGGCCGGGCGTTGCACTGCCCGACCTGCGGGACGGAGTTTCTCGCCGACCCCACCCTCGCTGATATCGACGACATCATCGAGGAGCTTGTCCCGGATCGCAAGAGATCGATCCCGTGGTTGCCTATTCTCGCGGTTCTGGTTTTTGCGGTCGTCGCGTTTGTGTGGCTCGGGAAGGCCAATCAGGACGGCCCCTTCTCGAAGTTCTTCAAACCCAAACGGGCCCCGGGTCACTTTGCGGTGCTCGCCATCACGGGTCGGGATCGAGTTCCGGCGGCCATGGATCGCGAAACCGTCACGTTTTTGGTCAATGCCATCGAGGATGCCGATCCGGGATCGGTCGAAGCACTGAGCGCCCAGGGCAAGATCTTCGATCTCACCTCGGGCACCAGGATCAAGGTCCTCGAACGAGTCAAGAGCGACCGGTCCGCCCGGGTGCGGATTCTCGAAGGGGTTTGGACCGGCAGGGTCGTGTGGGTCCCGGAAATCGCCCTCGAGTGAGTTGAACCCAAGATGAGTGATTCTGCCGGATGAGATGCGCCAAGATCTTGATGCTCAGGTGCTCGCGAAAAGCGCAGGCATACCATGAGGTACGTCGAGCATTTTCGCGAGTGTCCTGAGCGCAAGGGATTGGGGCAGATCGCCGGTGAGAATCGCTCATCTTGGGTTGAAATAGACAGCACCCTCTCGCTTGCGTAGACTCGACGGGACCGAATATGGGGAAGACGGTGCGAATCCGTCGCGGACCCGCCGCTGTGACCGGGGACGATGATCGGCAGAACCACTGCAATCGGTGATTGTGGGAAGGGCCGGTAGGTAGGACGATCCGGGAGCCAGAAGACCCGCATTTCGGCTTTGATGACCCTCGTGGATTGGGGTCTGATTCTTAGAAATCCAGGATGGAATACGGCATCCCGGAGGCCTTGAGGCTTCCGGTTTTTGTGTATTGGAGCCATGACGAACGATCGCAGATTCGCCTCCGTACTCATCCTCGCCGTTCTGGTCGCCGCGACCTCGGCCTGTGGAGAGCGTAGGGCTCCCGCCCCGGTTGATGTGCCGCTGCGTATCGTGGCCATGGCCCCGAGCCTCACGGAGACGTTGCTCGCCCTCGATCTCGAAGACCGCGTTGTCGGGGTGACCCGGTACTGCCCGAAGATCGATGGGACCGTCAACGTCGGTGGATACTTCGATCCGAGTTACGAGACCATTCTCTCCCTCGATCCGGATCTGGTGATCGTCATGCAGTCGCACGATGAGCTGCACCGGCGGCTTCGCGATCTCGGTCTCGATACCCTGAAGGTTGATCAGCATGACGTTCAAGGGATCCTGACGTCGGTGGAGACCATCGCCTCGAGATGCGGGGTCGAGCAGCGCGGCCGCGACCTGGTCGAGAGCCTCCGTCGAGCTCTGGACGAGGTCGCGATCGCCGTCGAAGGACTCGATCGACCGAGGGTGCTCGTTGTCGTCGGCCGCGACCCCGGCGGCGGTCGGGTCGGCACATTGTGGGCGGCCGCCGCCGACACCTTCTACGATGACGTGATCGGCCTGGCCGGTGGCGTCAACGCGATTTCGAACACCGTTATCCGCTATCCGGAGTTATCCCGTGAGGGCGTCATCGCGGTGGATCCCGATGTCATTCTCGATGTCGTGGCCGATGGCGGGGTGCGGGGAGTCAGCCTGGACACGGCCGCCGCCGACTGGCTGGAACTCAAAGATCTGCGAGCGGTTCGGGACCATCGAGTCCACGTTCTGATGGAGGACTTCGTGGTCATCCCGGGGCCGCGAATCGTCGACACGGTCCGGGCATTTGCCGAGCATCTTCACCCGGAGCTTCGATGGGAGTGATCGGAAGCCGGCCGCGGATCGAGATCCACGAACTCGAGGTGCGCCTCGGAGAAACCGATATCCTCAACGGCGTTGATCTCGAGGTGGCTGCAGGAGAGTTGCTGGCCATCATCGGGCCCAACGGCGCCGGCAAATCGACCCTCCTCCGGGCCATCGATGGGCTCCAACCGGCTCACCGTGGCCGGGTCGAGGTCGATGGCCGGAAGGTGAGCGACTATCGCCGGCGAGACCTGGCGCGGGTGGTCAGCTTTGTTCCCCAGGCCGATGTCCCCGCCGACGACTACACGGTACGGGCCTTTGTCGAGATGGGTCGATATCCTCATCTCGCAACCTGGTCGGCTCTTTCCGTTGATGACCGGCGGGTGGTGGACGAGGCACTCGAACTCACCGAGATCGATCATCTCTCGGTGCGCCCCATGAAGACCCTTTCGGGTGGAGAACGACAGCGGGTTTGGATCGCGGCGGCGCTCGCCCAAGGTGGCACCATCCTGCTCCTCGATGAACCGACCAGCTTTCTCGACTATCGGCACCAGGTCCAGATCCTCGATCTCCTCGGCCGACTCCACGCCGAAAGCGGCTTCACGGTGGTTGCCGTGACCCACGATCTCAACGGGCTCGTAGCGGATGCTGACTCGGTGCTGGCCCTGGTGGACGGCCGGGTCGAGTTTTCGGGGCCGCCGCGCGAACTTTTCGATGCCGCCGCCCTGGCGCGGATCTTCGGCAACGATTTTGTTCTCCTGGATGGTGGGAGGCACGGTTTGCCGCTCGTGATCCCGGCGAGGAACGGCTCGTGAGCCGGGGCGTCGGTCTTGCCGTTCTGCTTGTCGGCGCCGTTGTGGTCGTGTTGACGGCGCCTCTGGTCGGTCCTGTGTCGCTGCCGTTCTCGGCCCTGACCGACCCCTTCGGTTCCGACCCGAGTTCGCGGATCTTCTGGCAGATCCGGGTGCCGCGGGTGGTGGCGGCGTTTCTCGGTGGTGCGGGTCTGGCGGTGGGCGGAGCGGTCTTTCAAGCCGTCTTCCGAAATCCCCTGGCCACACCCTACATTCTGGGAGTCGCGGCGGGCGCGTCGTTCGGTGTTGCGGCGGTTGCCCGGATCGGCGCAGGGGTGGTCTTTCTCGGTCTCGGCCTCCAGTCGTGGTCGGCCCTGGGCGGCGCCCTGCTCGCGGTGGGTGTGGTGTGGATGGTCACGCGGCTGCGACCCGATGCTCAGACCTCGACTCTCCTGCTCGCCGGCGTCTCGCTCAATTTCTTCTTCTCGAGCCTGATTCTCTTCCTTCAGTACACGGCTTCGTTTGCCGACGCCTATCGGGTTCTGCGCTGGCTCATGGGCGGTCTCGGCGGGGTCGATGTCTCGGCGGTGATTCAGATGACACCGTTCGTGGTGGTTGGGATGGCGGTCATCTTCGCCTTCGGACGCGAACTCGATCTGCTTGCCACCGGATCCGAACTCGCGGCCAGTCGCGGCGTGGCCGTGGCGAGAACGCGAACCACGCTCTTTGTGGCGACCTCGGTGATGGTGGGAGGAGTGGTGGCGGCCTGCGGACCCATCGGTTTTGTCGGCATGATGTCGCCCCACATCTGCCGCCTTCTGCTCGGGCCCGGGCACAGGCTGCTGCTGCCGGCTTCGGCAGTCTTCGGCGGAGCATTCCTGGTGCTCTGCGATGTCGCTGCGAGGACCATCGTCGCCCCCGCCGAACTCCCCGTTGGGGTGATCACCGCGTTTCTCGGCGCGCCGTTTTTTCTGTGGATCTTGCTCCGCAAATAGCCAGAAGTTCTTAGTTTTAAGTTGTTAGTTTTGAGTTGCATCGCAATAGCTCAGAAGCGCCTCGTGGAGCCGCCGATAACTAAAAGCTGAGCCTCTTGCAAGACAATCTGTTTCCCGATGGTTCGTGGTCTCTGTGCCGGCGAGACGCCAGCACTACAAAGGGCTGAAATCCATTGTAGGGCCGGCGTCTCGCCGGCCTAGTGGTGAGGAGGGTCGGAAGACTTCAGTGTCCGATTCTCGAATTTTGCAAGAGGTTCAGTTTTAAGTTACATCGCACATGGCCGTCTAAGGTGAGGCGGAGTGTTGCGACGGAAACTAAAAACTAAAAACTGAGAACTAAAACGAGTGCTGCGCTTTGCGCCTCACTCGTTTTCGGGAAAGTGCTCGACGACGACATCGAGATGATCGGTGAGTTCCTTGAGCTCGCGGGTCAGGGCGCGGCCGATGACGAGCCGTTGAACCTGGTTGGTGCCCTCGTAGATCTGGGTGATCTTGGCGTCGCGCATGTACTTCTCGATGGGGTAGTCCTTGCAGTAGCCATAGCCGCCGAAGAGCTGGACCGCGTCGGTGGTCACCTTCATGGCGGTGTCGGTGGCGAAGACCTTGCCCATGGCCGCGATTTTGTTGACGTTCTTGGCGCCCGAGTCGATGACCCGTGCCGAGTGGTAGACGAGTTGGCGTGCGGCCTCGATCTGAGTGGCCATATCGGCGAGCATGAACTGGATCGCCTGATGCGACATGACGGTTGAGCCGAATTGCCGACGTTCCGAGGTGTAGCGCAGGGCCCACTCGAAGGCGCCCTGGGCGAGACCGAGGGCTTGGGCGGCGACCCCGGGCCGCGCCCGGTCGAGGGTCATCATGGCGTTCTTGAAGCCGACGTTTTCCTTGTGGCCCATGAGCTGTGATGCTGGAACCCGGCAGTCGGTGAACTCGAGTTCGTTGACCGGGACGGTGCGGATTCCCATGGTGTCTTCGCGCTTGCCGACGGTGAACCCCGGGGTGTCCTTCTCGACGATGAAGGCCGAGATCCCACGCATCCCACGATCGGGGTCGGTGAGGGCGTAGACGGTGAAAGTCGAGGCGACTCCGCCGTTGGTGGTCCACTTTTTCTGGCCGTTGAGGATGTAGTCGTCGCCATCCTTGATGGCGGTGGTGCGCAGGCTGCCCGCGTCGGAGCCCGATGGCTTTTCGGACAGACCAAAGGCGATGAGGGAGTCGCCGGCGGCGATGGGCGGGAGGTATTTCAGTTTCTGTTCCTCGGTGCCACCGATGATGATGGGGAAGGAACCCAGTGCGTTGACGGCGAAGGCGACGCCGACGCCGCCGCAGGCGCGGGAGAGCTGTTCGACGATGAGACAGAGGTTGAGAACACCGGCGTCCTTGCCGCCGTACTCCTTGGGGATCCAGGCTCCGGTGAGTTCGTAGGATTTGAGGGCTTCGAGGATCTTCCAGCCGTACTCGCCGGTACGGTCGAGTTCGGCGGCGACCGGGCGAACGTATTTCTCGGCCACCTCACGCGCGCGCTCCTGATAGTCGAGGTTTTCCTTGGTCAGCAGATCGGTCATTGTTCCCTCCCCAAATCGTGCCCGTCATTCTCGCATATCAATCCGTTTCCGAGTCCCCGTCCGAGGTCCCGTCCGCGCCCGTACCCGTACCTGTGCCCGATCCCGATCCCGATCCCGTTCCCGAGTCCGAGTCCGAGCCCGTGCCCGAAGGCATCGTCGATGCCTCGCCCATCACAACGACGTCGCGCCATCGCCCGCGAGAAGCGGCCGATACAATCGCTGCACGTCGCCTTGTAGTGCAGGCGTCCCGCCTGCTGTGATTTCGCCTGATAGATCCTCAACTGATCACTCGCCCTGCTGCCGCCACTGACGCTGAGTCTGAACATCTGGAGAGGGAGAAGGAGAGGGAGAGGATCATCACGGGAACGGGAACGGGATCGGGAACGGGAACGGGATCGGGATCGGACACGGCCGCACCAGTGTCCGCGGGTGGTGGCTCACCCCGCGGCCTCGACGAGCCCGAAGGTCCGTCTTCTGCCGTGGTACCACGCGACTGCCCGGTCAAAATCCTCGGGGCCGAAATCCGGCCACTGGCGCTCGGTGAAATAGAGCTCGGCGTATGCGGACTGCCAGAGCAGGAAGTTCGACAATCGGCGATCGCCGCCGGAACGGATGACGAGATCCACCGGTGGTGTGTCCCGGGTGTCGAGTTCGCCGGCGAGGGCTGCCTCATCAACGGCGCCTGCATCGAGGTCACCGTCGATGACCCGCTGCACGAGTCGGCGCGCGGCGCGGGCGATCTCGTCGCGACCGCCGTAGGAGAGCGCGAGTGAGAGAGTCATGCCGTCGAGTTCTCGTGTCGATGCGATCACTCGGTGGAGCAGGGTTCGGGCGCGCCGGGGAAGCCGGCCGATGTCGCCGATGGCCCGGAGCTGGATACCGTGTTCGGCGAGCTCGCGGCCCCGTTCCGTGAGAAAACGGACGAGCAGCCGCATGAGCGCCTCGACCTCGTAGCGGGGTCGCGCCCAGTTCTCGCTGGAGAACGCGTAGAGGGTCAGGAACTGGAGTCCGGACTCGCGACAATGGGTGATGATCGTTCGCACGGACTCGGCTCCCCCGCGGTGGCCCTGGATGCGGGGCAATCCGCGTGCCTGCGCCCATCGCCCGTTGCCATCCATGATGATCGCGACATGCCGGAGATTCATGGTGTCCATGTTGATCATGATGGTGGATGGTGGTGATGGGGGTTGGGCAGAGATGTGGCAATCCCGAGGCGGGAGAACTCGGGACTCGATACTCGATGCTTGAGGCTCGGTGCTTGAGGTCGCTGGTCCTGGCTTGATATCTGAAACCCAGACGGCCTTGTGGTGGTACTCTCTCCAGAGCAGAACTGGAGGAGCATGGCAAAGAGACGCTACCGAATCCTAGCGCCGAGCGCGGTCACCTCGGCCAACATCGCGGCCGGTTTCATGGCGATGGTGGCGGCGGCCGACGGCCGCTACGAGCTCAGTGTCTATCTGCTCCTGGTCGCCATCCTCTGTGATGTACTCGACGGCACCATCGCCCGGCTGCTCGGTGCGACCAGCGATTTCGGGCAGGAGATGGACAGCTTCTCCGATGCGATCTCCTTCGGTGTCGCGCCCGCCTTCCTGATCTACCTCGCGGTGCTCCGTCCCCTCGGATTCTGGGGACTCATCGTCTGTCTGATCTATCTTCTCGCCGG
>RCNE010001262.1_pt1 | contig 13726 bp, 16 predicted proteins | sample 2041361 | NCBI WGS metagenome assembly RCNE01 (sample SAMN09708229, study PRJNA481090) | Marine sediment metagenome, whole genome shotgun sequencing project.
AGCGGAGCAGCTGTTACGCACGACCGATGCCGATATTGCAAAAATGGCCCTAGCTGAGGCGCTGGGGGTTCTCGATTCCTCAAAACTCGCCCCGATCTTTGCGCCAAGCACCTTGGCCGAGGTCGCGGTCAGTGCTGATCTGGGCACAACCCGCCTCTACGGGATTATCGACAGGCTAATCGTTAAGCAGGACCACGTACTGGCCGTTGACTTCAAAACCAACCGTACTGTGCCCGATACACCCGATGCGTGTCCCGAGGGGCTGCTGCGCCAAATGGGCGCTTATGCGCACGCTTTGTCGCTGGTTTATCCCAATCACCAGATCGAGACCGCGATACTATGGACCCACACCAGTACCCTTATGACATTACCCCACGATACCGTGACTGCTGCGTTGCAGCGCACTGGTCACCTTGACGCAGGCACCGTGTCTTCTTAGGTATCACTCATACCCGAACCCATGGAGAGCTTTATGGCCACCGTTGCAGTAACAGACGACACATTCGACGCCGAAGTGAAAAACTCAGACATCCCCGTAGTTGTGGATTTCTGGGCGGAATGGTGCGGCCCGTGCAAACAGATCGGCCCATCCCTTGAGGAACTGTCCGCCGAGATGGACGGACAAGTCAAAATCGTCAAAGTCGACGTAGACAGCAACCCGAACGCCGCCGCCCAAATGGGTGTGCGCGGTATTCCCGCGTTGTTCATCTTCAAAGACGGCGAAGTTGTTTCCAACATGGCCGGTGCGCGCCCCAAGGCAGCATTGAAAAGCTGGATCGAAGAAGCGATCTAACTCAACTGCCAAATTGATCGACAGTGTGCGCGTCAGGTGAAAGCTTGGCGCGCAATTTCTTTGAGACGCTCCAACCTCAACATGCTTTTTAGCGTTGTCTTATCCTGCATCCTGTTCCAATCAGTCAGAACCTGAACCTTGCTAAGAAAAATGACGGTTGGATCATCGGGTCCAACCAGATCGTACCCAGAGAAAAACGCATCCCACGCACGCTTCGGCACAGCGAACCCTTTTGAGAGGTCGTCAATATCTCCGACCATCTGCGTGTAACTTTGCAAGAACCGCGCGATATCGTAGGCGACGGGCGCATTGTCCGCCCCCAGAAAATCAAAAGCTGCTGTCGCGCGGTCGGATATAAGGATGTTGTGCGCGTTCAAGTCGCCGTGTTTTGCCGCAATCGTACCGATATGGCCTTCTGCATCACTCGCGAATTCACCAATACGATCGGCGAAGGCGACAAACTGGCTTTGGCCGCTGATACGCCGTTCCCCTGCCCGCATCTGACCGGCCAGTTTGTGCATGTGCCGCACCATAAAACGCGGCTGAAATGGGCGCTTTTGCTGAACGGTGCCTCCGTGAAACGCAGCCAGCCAAGACCCTGCTTTGCGCAGAAGAGTCGCGTGGTCAGTCTGGTATCGGCATAGCTCCAGAAATGTGTCACCAGCGATGTATTGCATCAGGTAGGCCTGCGCACTGCGGTCCTCAGCCAGTATCTCGGGAACGGTGTTGATTTCCGACCATTGCAACGCCGCCTGCGCACCATGATGGGCATCGAGTATCCGCGCGAAGGCATCCGTATCAACCGGACGTTGGGCAAATTTCAGAACCACAGACGGCGCACCAGATTTGTCGTAACGCTGTACGATGTGCAGCCTGTTTCGGTCATCCTTAATCCACTCGGCACAGCACCTGTAGTCCTTCACCACCAGATCAGCCTGCGCGCCAAGATCGCAAAACAGCCGATGCGCCTCCGTTTTCAGGCTCTTTATCTGAGGCAATTGATATCCTTTCTGGTAATGGCCTTGCTAAACACCAGCAGGGTTTTCATATAGGATTCAACTATGGAGGCTTTATGGCAACGCAAGAATTTCCCGGCTGGCACGGTACAACGATCATTGGTGTAAAGAAAGATGGCGAGGTTGTGATCGCAGGCGACGGGCAGGTCAGCCTTGGTCAGACCGTGATCAAAGGCACCGCGCGCAAGGTGCGCAGGCTCTCACCCGGCGGATATGATGTTGTGGTAGGCTTTGCCGGCTCAACAGCTGATGCATTCACGCTGCTGGAAAGGTTGGAGACTAAGCTCGAAGCTACGCCTGGTCAGTTACAGCGCGCGAGTGTTGATTTGGCAAAGGACTGGCGCACGGACAAATACCTGCAAAAGCTGGAAGCAATGTTGATTGTGACCGACGGGACCGAGCTCCTGATCATCACCGGAGCGGGTGATGTGCTGGAGCCCGAGCATGACATTGCGGCGATTGGCTCCGGCGGTAACTTTGCCCTCGCCGCCGCCCGTGGCCTGATCGACAGTGACCGTGATGCTGAAGCTGTGGCCCGTGATGCCATGAAGATCGCCTCCGAAATTTGCGTTTATACCAACGGCAATCTGACCGTGGAGAAAATCAAAGCATGACCGACCTGACCCCCCGCGAGATCGTATCCGAGCTGGACCGCTTTATCATCGGCCAGAATGACGCCAAGCGTGCCGTGGCCGTAGCCCTGCGCAACCGTTGGCGGTGTCGCAACCTGCCCGATGATATCCGCGCCGAAGTGTATCCCAAGAATATTCTGATGATCGGACCCACAGGCGTAGGCAAGACCGAGATCAGCCGCCGTCTGGCCAAGCTTGCGCGCGCGCCCTTCCTCAAGGTTGAAGCGACGAAGTTTACCGAAGTCGGCTATGTCGGCCGAGATGTGGAACAGATCATTCGCGACCTGCTGGATGCCGCGATAGCGATGACGCGAGAGCATATGCGTGAGGACGTAAAGACAAAAGCACAGAACGCTGCCGAAGAGCGTGTGATTGATGCCATCGCAGGGCCGGACGCACGCGAAGGCACGCGCACTATGTTCCGCAAGAAGCTACATGATGGGCAGCTTGATGAGACGATGATCGAGCTTGAGGTTGCGGATACGTCCAATCCGTTCTCGGCGATGGAGATACCCGGCCAGCCGCAAGGTGGTGGCATGATGAACATCGGCGATTTGTTTGGCAAAGCCATGGGCGGACGCACAACGAAAAAGCGTCTTACCGTGCGCGACAGCTATGAAATCTTGATTGGCGAAGAGGCCGACAAGCTGTTGGATGATGAAACTGTCACACGCGCCGCGATTGAAGCCGTCGAGCAGAATGGGATCGTATTCCTTGACGAGATTGATAAAGTCTGCACCCGCGCCGATGCCCGTGGGGGTGATGTATCGCGTGAGGGCGTGCAGCGTGATTTGCTGCCCCTGATCGAGGGAACCACGGTGAGCACCAAACATGGTCCGGTGAAAACCGACCATGTATTGTTCATCGCATCGGGTGCGTTTCATATCGCTAAACCGTCAGATTTGCTGCCCGAATTGCAGGGCCGCCTACCGATCCGTGTCGAACTGCGCGCGCTGACGGAAGAGGATTTTGTGCGCATCCTGACCGAAACCGACAATGCACTAACGCTGCAATACACCGCGCTGATGGGAACCGAAGAGGTCGAAGTGAGCTTTACCGCTGAGGGGATCGCCGCGCTGGCCAAGATTGCGGCAGATGTGAACCAATCGGTTGAGAATATCGGTGCGCGGCGCCTCTACACCGTGATGGAGCGGGTGTTTGAGGAGTTAAGCTTTACCGCACCAGACCGCGCAGGGGAGAAGATTGTGGTCGATGCCGCCTTTGTGGATGCCAATCTGGGCGAGCTGGTGAAATCCACCGATCTGAGCCGCTACGTGCTTTAACCCCTTCCCATTCTCATGCGTCCACGTAATCAAGGGCGCATGAGCTATTTCCGCTTCCTCATCGATAACCGGCTGTTCCTGCTTGCGGGATTTCTGCTGACGTTAACCTCATCCTTTGGGCAGACCTATTTCATCTCGCTTTTTGCGGGTGAGATTAAAGGCTCATTTGGCCTCAGCGATGGCGGTTGGGGCGGCGTCTATACCATTGGCACCACGCTGTCCGCGATCACAATGATCTGGGCGGGCGCGCTGACAGATCGTTTCCGTGTGCGGCAATTATCTCTCGGAGTGATGGTGCTGCTGGCGCTCGCTTGCGTGGCGATGTCGCTGGTGCCGAACGGGTTCCTGCTCGTTTTTGTGATCTATGCGCTGCGCCTGATGGGGCAAGGAATGCTTTCGCAACTGGGTGCCGTGGCCATGTCGCGCTGGTTTATTGCAACACGCGGGCGCGCACTTTCGATTTCTTCTATGGGATTCGCTGTGGGGCAGGCGATGCTGCCCGTTGTTTTTGTAGCACTGCTGGCGACTGTGGATTGGCGCAATTTGTGGCTGGTGGCCGCGCTTTGTATTGTGGTGCTGATCCCTGTGATGCAGATTCTCTTGCGGCAGGAACGTACGCCGCAATCCATGGCGGACGATTCACAAAGCCTCGGGATGGGCGGACGGCACTGGACACGGAATGAGATGCTGCGCCATCCGTTGTTCTATATCCTGATCCCTCTGGTGCTTGGGCCTTCCGCATGGGGAACGGCGCTGTTCTTCCAACAGGTGCATCTAACGGAGGTAAAGGGCTGGAGCCTTGTCTCCTTTGTCGCACTTATGCCGATCTATACGGTCGCGAGCATTTCGTTCACCTTCATCACAGGCTGGGCCGTTGACCGTATTGGTGTGAAGTGGATTGTACCATTTCAGATGGTGCCATTTGGCATATCGTTTCTGGTTTTGGCGTACGCAGATACGATCTTCATGGCCGGAGTAGGCCTTGTGATTTTTGGCGTAGGGCAGGGCACACAAGGCACGGCAACCTCTGCGTTTTGGGCCGTGTTTTATGGCACAAAAAACCTCGGTGCGATCAAAGCGGCGGCGGCGGCGTTGATGGTGTTTGGCTCAGCCATCGGGCCGGGGATAACGGGCGCTTTCATCGACTTCGGTGTGGATTTCCCTGACCAGATGATCCCGATTGCGGTGTTCTATTTCTGTGGGGCGCTGTTCGCCGGTCTGGGCATCTTACGGTATCAGCGAGACCTACCTGTGACGGCGTAGATAGACGTAATACGCACCACCACCCCCGTGGCTGACATGTGCCTGCGCAATTTGCAGAACGACTGATTTCATCGGCTGCATGGTAAGCCATTGTGGTACCTGATGACGCAACACGCCATGGCGTACGGGGATCGGGCCACCCTCATCGCGTTGCTTCCCTTTGCCTGTCACAACCAAAATTAACCGCTTTCCCTGCGCGTGGGCGTTCATGACAAAACCCGTCAGCAAAGGATGCGCACGGTCAAGCGTCATACCGTGCAGATCGATCTTTCCTTCTGGCCGCATCTTTCCGCGTTTGAGCTTTCCGAAAGACTTGTTGTCCATTTGCACGGGAGCCTGCCGAATATGATCATGAATAGCAGGAGCGAGATTGTGCGTTGGACCGCGTGAGGGGCTGACAGGTTTACCAAGGATGACCGACTTTGCTTTGCGCAAATTGCGGGGTGCGGGTGCGGGCAGGCTCACATCAGGGTCGAACCGCTCCACCTCAAGGTTGCTGCGCTCCATCCTCTCAGTGTTAGCACGCACGCGATCCCACAGTTCCCGATCCTCAGCGGTTAGGCGACGCCGTTTCAAATGGCGCTTTCAGGGAGCAGAGCATAAGCACGCTGGATCGGCATCAACACAATCAAGCGACCCGGATCACGCAGTGTGCCCGCCTGACGCCCTGCCTCATCACCTGTGCCAAAAAATACATCGGCGCGCTGGGCGCCTTTGATCGCTGACCCGGTATCTTGAGCAATCATCAAGCGGCGCAACGGAGATTTACCATCCTTCTCGATCCACACGGGGGAGCCTAAGCGCACAAAAGATGGGTCAATCGCCACCGTTCGCATGGTGGTGATAGAACGGTTCATCGCGCCAAGCGGTCCTTTATCGCTGGGGACACCACTTACCTCACGAAAGAAGACATATGAGGGGTTATGATAAAGGAGCTCCTGCCCCTCGACGGGATTTCGCCGAACCCAGTTCTTGATCACTTGCGCGCTCACTTGATGCGCTTGGTAGACGCCGCGACGGACCAATTCCTGACCGATCGAGCGGTAGTTATGACCATTGGAGCCGCGATAGCCCACGCGCACATAACTTCCGTTCGGCAGGCGGATACGACCTGATCCCTGGATTTGAAGAAAGAAAAGCTCCACCGGATCATCAACATAGGCAATCGCCAGACCCTGCCCCTCCATCACGCCGCTCTCAAGGATATCACGGCGGGTCAGCCATGGACGGTTCTCCCGTGCTTCGGCGGGCATTTTATAGACGGGAAAGCGGTAGCGGGCCGTTCGGGTGAGTGAGCCCTCGAGTTCGGGCTCGAAATATCCGGTAAACAGCGCCTCTTTTCCATCGTCCATAAGGACAGGGCGGAACAGAAGTTCAAAGAAATCGCGCGGATTGGGACGCGATTGTGCATAAGCACAGATCGCATTCCAATCAGGGTCTTTCATATCCTTACAGGTATTCAGAAACGTCTCAAAAGCGGCGGCATGATCGTCCTCCGCCCAACCTTCCAGTTGGTCAAACGACAACACATCGTATTTCACCTCAGACGCCAAAGGCCCCGCCAACAGCGAGGCCCCGATCACGGCACTGATGCGAAGCGCGCATGTTACCCGTCTGTAGAAACCAAGAACCAATTCGGATCATCCGAGCCCATGTGGCGGGCAAATACCCACGTGTCTTTTTGCTTTTTAGCATCAGTGATGCTGCCTTCGACAATCTCGCCTTCCGCGTTACGGACAGCCTGCGTCAATTCCGCCACAAATTTCAGCGTCATCTCCGCCTCTTTTGTGTCGGGGTCGAGAGTGACATTCTCAACGTTCATCTCACGCACACCGATGAAGTTGGCCTCGATCGTCAGCCCCTGATCTTCGCGCGCGGCAACACCGTCGACAAAGCTCTCGTAAATATCCTCGGACAGGAACGACTTGATATCATCAAGTTCGCCCCGCTCGTACCCCATGATAATCATCTCATAGGCACCACGTGCGCCCGCGATAAAATCCGTCACGTTGAAGGAGGGCTCGATACGCTTCATCTCGGCCAAGGCCCGGGCCTGCGCCGTTCCTTCGTCAAAATGATCAGTAATATCGAGATCAGGACCACCTTCGATTACTTCAAAGGCAGGACCACTGCGTTTTTCCTGTGGGGTGGGAAGAGGTGGCTTCTCAAAGCCCTCTCGCGTGCCAAGCACGTTCTTAAGCCGCAGGATGAGAAAAACCGCGATTGCGGCAAGCACCAGAAGCTGGATAAGCGGCGAATTCATATGGACCTCTTAGGGACTAGGCGTGGAAACAATGCTCTGAGCACCTTATGTAGGTGCGAAGGGGCCCCAAGTCCACTCTAGCCCCGATGAAAGGAAGCAATAACATGTGGCTTTTAATCGCATTCGTCGCCGTTCCGATGATTGAGATCGCGCTATTCATTCAAGTTGGCGGCTTTATCGGCCTCTGGCCCACTCTGTTGATCGTCATTTTGACAGCCCTTGCGGGGACATATCTGGTACGTAGTCAGGGGCGATTGGCGCTGAGCCAGCTTCAAAGCTCGTTCAGTGACCTACGCGACCCGACAGAGCCGCTGGTGCATGGCGCGATGATCCTGTTTTCAGGCGCGCTTTTGCTCACGCCGGGGTTTTTCACCGATGCGGTTGGATTTGCGCTACTGATCCCCGCGTTTCGCACAGCCGTATTCAAGGCGATCCGCGCCCGAATCAACATCCAGAGTTTTGGAACGCCCGGCGCTGGGCGGCCACATCCCCAACATACGCCTCATGGCAGCAATGATGTGATTGACGGCGAATTTACGGAATTGCCGGATGATGACGCGCCAAAAGGAAATTCTGGCTGGACCAAAAACTGAGTACCAAAACTAAGCGATTGAGCGATTTGACCTGACCTGATAAGTCAGCCGGAGTAATTTAACCTCCAAAGAGGAGCGCCTGATATGGCCGAGGCCGAAGCAACACCACCAGCAGCCCCAAAACTACGTGTCTTGGGCCAATTTATCCGTGATCTTTCGTTTGAAAACATCATGGCCCAAAAAGGTGCACCGAGCGATGTGCAACCCGATGTACAGGTTCAGGTGAACCTTGATGCGAAAAAGCGCACCGCCGACAATCAGTTTGAAACTGCAATCAAACTGAACGTGACATCGAAAGCCAAGGGCGCTGATACAACGCTATTCGCGCTGGAAATCGACTATGTCGGCATTTTTGACATTCAGGACGTGGCCGAAGACCAGCTGCATCCGTTCCTGCTCATCGAGTGCCCGCGCATGATCTTCCCGTTCCTGCGCCGCATCGTGAGCGATATCACGCGCGACGGTGGCTTCCCGCCGCTGAACCTTGAGAACATCGATTTTGTTGCATTGTACCGTGGCGAGATCGAACGCCGTCAAGCAGAAGTCGTAGCATCCGCTGACGCGTAAAACTGTCTAGCTTTTTAGCCAGACAGCATCGCCGCCCAATGTGCCGACAAACTCGGCGTGGGCGGCGTTTTCTTTTTCAGTGAGGCGTGTCGGCAGCGGTGTTGGCCGTGGGCGTGGCATCCATTCAGTGCTGGCCTCGCCTGCTTTCGGCTCTGCACGGGTGGAGAGGCCGAAGTCAGGCTGTTTGCCACCAATAAGCTCCAAATAAACCTCAGCCAGAATTTCACTGTCAAGCAGAGCGCCGTGAAGTGTGCGCGCACCATTATCAATACCAAAGCGGCGGCACAGTGCGTCGAGGGATGAGGGCGAGCCGGGGAATTTCTTGCGCGCTATCGCGAGGGTATCCACCGCTTGCTCCCATGGGAGCTGGCGCAGGCCCATTTTGCCCAGCTCGAAATTCAGAAATTTCATATCAAAAGAAGCGTTGTGAATGATCATCTTGCTGTCGCCAACAAAGTCCAGAAATGCCTGCCCCACTGCCGCAAATTTTGGCTTACCGCGCAGGAAATCATCGCCAAGGCCATGCACTTCAAACGCCTCTTGCGGCATGCCACGTTCGGGGTTGATGTATTCGTGAAAGGTTTGGCCTGTAGCGACATGACCCATCAGCTCAACCGCGCCAATCTCGACGATCCGGTCGCCTGTTTTGGGGTCAAAACCTGTGGTTTCGGTATCGAGGACGATCTCACGCATGATGCTGGCTCCGAATGGTTGCAACGATGTATTGCACCTGTGCGCGGGCGTGTTCAAGCGTTTCGGTCTCGATCACATAGGTAGCGCGGGCGCACTTATCTGCGGCAGGGAGTTGCTTGGCTTTGATACCAAGGAACTGGTCGCGGGTCATCGTGCCACGCTCCATCACACGGGCTTCTTGCGTGACGTCATCCGTGAAGACACAAGCGGTGGCATCCACGCGGGCATCGCCGCCTGTCTCAAACAGCAGCGGAATATCGAGCACAACAATATCCGCATCCGTCCGGGCAAGGAAATCTGCGCGATCTTGACCCACAAGCGGGTGCACGATGGCCTCAATCTGCTTTAGCGCGGACGGATCAAGTCCAATGATCTCTTTGAGAGCAGGGCGTGAAACGGCACCATTAATCACGGCATCGGGAAATTCTTGAGCGAAGGCCGCTACAGCTGCGCCGCCTTCGCTATAGAGACGGTGTACCGCAGCATCGGCATCCCAAAGCGCGCACCCTTCATCCACGAACATCTGCGCCGTGGTTGATTTTCCCATGCCGATGGAGCCGGTCAGCCCGAGCAGAAACATTAACGCAGCGCCGCCGCACGGGTCGCGCGGTCCACGTCTGGGCGGCGGCCGAACCAACGCTCGAACGCTGGAACCGCCTGATGTAGTAACATGCCCAGACCATCAACTGTGACACAGCCAGATTCCTCTGCGGCGGCAAGCATGTTCGTCTTGAGCGGGGCATAGACCAGGTCAGTAACAATCGTTGATGCGCGCAATCCATCCAGCGGCACGCGCAACTCGGACTTCCCGATCATGCCCAACGATGTGGTATTCACCAAGAGGGCCGCATCATCAATCATGTTGCCGGCCTGAACCCATTCATAAACGCGAATCCGGCTGCCAAAATCCTGTTTAATCTTATCCGCGCGCACGCGGGTGCGGTTTGACAGTCTGATCTCTGGCACGCCCGCTTCGATCAGGGATGAGATGACAGCTCGCGCAGCGCCTCCAGCACCCAGAACAGCAGCGGGGCCAGAGCGTGGATCCCACTGTGGGGCACCTGATTTCAAGTTCTCAATGAAGCCATAACCATCTGTATTATCGGCATGAATTTTACCATCTTTACGGAAGATCAGCGTATTGGCCGCCCCGATCAAGGTCGCGCGATCTGTTACTAGATCAGCAATGTCCATCACCTTCTCTTTGTGCGGAATCGTAATGTTCACACCAACAAATCCCATCCGGGGCAGGGTGTGCAGAACGTTCTCCAAGTTCTCGGCGCTGACATCCATCGGAATATAATGCCCCGCGATGCCATATGTTTTGAGCCAATGGCGATGCAGTTGGGGCGATTTTGAATGGGCGATGGGGGAGCCGATCACGCCAGCCAAAGGGATGCGAGGCAGTTCGGTCATTGTGCAATATCTCCACGAAGGGTCAGGTAGTTCAGAATTTCCAGCAAAGGCATGCCAAGCACATTAAAGTAATCGCCCTCAATACGCGAGAAAAGCCGCACGCCTTCTTCTTCCAGCTTATATGCGCCGACAGCGTGGCGAATGCTGTCCCAGTTTCGCGCGACATAGTCTTTGAGATAGGCATCACTCGCATCACGCATCCGAAGGCGCACTACACCAATATGCCGCCAAAGGGGTTTGCCGTTCTCATAGATTACCGCAGCAGACAAAAGCGTATGTCGATCCCCGCGCATCAGCTTGAGTTGGGTCAGCGCATCTTCAGGCGTTTCAGGTTTGCTAAGGAGCGTACTATTATGCTCAAGCACCTGATCACAACCGATCACCAAAGCGTTCGGGTTTTTGTCGCTGACTTTTGATGCTTTCATTTCCGCCAATGCATCGGCAATATCACGGGGTGGGGCACCCTCGGCAATAAGCGAAGCTTTGACCATATCCTCATCAACCCGCGCCTTTTGGACCTCGTGAGGAACGGCCGCTTGGCTCAGCATTTGGGTACGGATACTGGAACCGGAAGCTAGGATGATGTGGACACTCATGTGGATAACTCGTGCATAATGCTAAGATGTTCTCATCAACAACTTGTCGACAATTACGGGTTAGGGTTCAAGAGGGGGATAAGGGGCCATCTCCACTGCCTTAACCGCAGATTCGTCCACGGTGGATAAGGATAATTTTACCATTTGATAACTTTAGTTAATGTAATCTACTGCACAGAGTTACCCACAGAGGTAGAGTAAGGTATATTACTTTAAGTTACTGATAATTAACTAATTAATATCTAATTTTGATCTTGCTAACACGCGCTCTCTCATGCCTGAAACTACGGTTTGAAATTGGGGATAACCATTTAATCCACAGGAATTTCGCTCCCTACTTAAATCAACAATCTTTCTTTCTATCTTTATTATTATAAAGAGAGGGTCAGAGACGGAGAGAGTGACATGAGTGATATCCTGAGTTTGGCTTACCCTTGGATCAAGGGGCTTCATATCATGTCAGTGATCTCATGGATGGCAGCGCTCTTTTATCTTCCTCGTTTGATGGTTCACCATACGGAGCGGGCGGGACTGAGTGGGGAGACTCACGAGATTTTTGCCATGATGGAATACAAGCTGGCAAAAGTGATCATGCAACCTGCGATGATGGCGACCTGGTTGTTTGGTCTATTGCTTGTTGCGACGCCAGGAATTGTGTTCTGGGACGATGTCTGGCCATGGCTCAAAGGGGCGAGCGTCATCGCTATGACTGTGTTTCACATCTGGTTGATGCGCAGGATGCGTGGGTTTCAAGTTGGCGAGAATAGCACAACTGGCAGACAGTACCGGATGATGAACGAAGTGCCGACATTGCTGATGATCCTTATTGTGTTCTCGGTGACGGTTAAGTTCTGATTTAGGCCTTTATTGACAGACGAAGGCCAGCGGCGTATTGGGAACGCACCGCCTCGTCCGAGGCTGGATCAACCCTATTATTTTTACTGACCGGCTCATGATCGCTTTTGCGCGAGCCAAGGATATTTTCATGACACTTGAGACCCTTAAACTTGCTGATCTAAAGGCAAAATCTCCAAAAAGCCTGCTGTCCATGGCGGAAGAGCTAGAGATCGAAAATGCCTCTACGATGCGTAAGGGCGAGATGATGTTCCAGATTCTGCGCGAACGTGCGGATGAAGGCTGGGAAATCTATGGTGATGGTGTTTTGGAAGTCTTGCAGGATGGTTTTGGCTTCTTGCGCTCACCCGAGGCAAATTATTTGCCCGGTCCGGATGACATTTATGTGTCGCCCGAGATGATCCGCCAGCATTCCCTGCGCACTGGAGATACCATTGACGGTCTGATTAAAGCCCCTGACGACACCGAGCGGTACTTCGCCCTGACCGAGGTGACGCAGATCAACTTTGAAGCCCCTGAGAAGGCGCGTCACAAGGTTGCGTTCGAGAACCTGACGCCGCTTTATCCGGACGAGCGTCTGACGATGGAAGTTGATGATCCGACCGTCAAAGACCGCTCCGCGCGGATCATTGATCTGGTGGCACCAATCGGGAAGGGCCAACGTTCGCTTATCGTGGCACCTCCGCGCACGGGTAAAACAGTTCTGTTGCAGAACATCGCCAACTCGATCGAGAAGAATCACCCTGAATGCTATCTCATTGTACTGTTGATCGATGAACGGCCTGAGGAAGTTACGGACATGCAGCGTTCTGTGAAGGGTGAGGTTGTCTCTTCCACCTTTGACGAACCTGCCACGCGCCACGTTGCTGTGTCCGAGATGGTCATCGAGAAGGCAAAGCGTCTGGTCGAGCATAAGCGCGATGTCGTGATCCTGCTCGATTCTGTGACTCGCCTGGGCCGCGCGTTTAACACGGTTGTCCCGTCTTCTGGTAAGGTTCTCACCGGTGGTGTCGATGCTAATGCTCTGCAACGCCCCAAGCGTTTCTTTGGTGCAGCACGGAACATCGAAGAGGGCGGCTCCCTTACAATCATCGCGACAGCATTGATTGATACGGGAAGCCGGATGGATGAAGTCATCTTTGAAGAATTCAAAGGAACGGGTAACTCCGAAATCGTGCTGGATCGTAAGATTGCCGACAAGCGCGTGTACCCTGCCATCGACATCCTCAAATCCGGCACGCGGAAAGAAGAGCTGCTGGTCGACAAGATTGATTTGCAGAAAACATTTGTTTTGCGTCGTATTCTCAATCCGATGGGGACAACTGACGGTATCGAATTCCTGATATCAAAGTTGAAGCAAACCAAGACGAATTCTGACTTCTTTGATTCGATGAATACCTAAAACGTCACATAAATTCAAAGGCTTAGGTCGATGGATACTATTTTTGCCCAAGCAACTGCCATGGGCCGCGCGGGGGTGTCCGTTGTGCGGGTTTCTGGGCCTATGGCGCATCAGATTTGCACGCAGCTGGTAGGCTCTTTGCCGGAACCGCGATCAACAGCATTGCGTATGGTGAAAGATCGTGACGGGGGATTTATTGATCAAGCTTTGATCTTGCCATTTGCCGGGCCAGAGAGCTTTACGGGTGAAGATACTGTTGAGCTCCACCTCCATGGCAGTATTGCAATTATGCGCCGCGTTTTGGAAGAATTAGGGCGGTTTGACGGTGCCCGTTTGGCAAACCCGGGTGAATTT
>RCNE010001388.1_pt1 | contig 13724 bp, 13 predicted proteins | sample 2041361 | NCBI WGS metagenome assembly RCNE01 (sample SAMN09708229, study PRJNA481090) | Marine sediment metagenome, whole genome shotgun sequencing project.
TTTAATTAAAACAAAAGTTCTCATTTACGCTTTAAACAACTTTTCCAAAAATTTGTCCTGGTTACTTTTCATGAAGACCCAATTCTGCACCTTTTTTGATCATAAATTTATAAGCCGGATCATATTCATTTAGAATCTCACCTTCAAGAATTGCCTCTTTTATTGCGTCTTTGATGATGCCAATTTCTTTAGAGGGCTTAAGATTAAAAGCTTTCATAATTTCCTCACCACTTATTGGGGGTTGAAAATTTCTTAAATGATCACGTTCTTCTACTTCAATGATTTTTTGTCTTACAAACTTAAAATTGTTTTTATACTTTTTCTGCTTATAAGAATTTTTTGTAGTAATATCCGCCTCACAAAGGGTCATAAGATCATCTACATGCTCTCCGGCATCAAACACCAATCTTCTAACTGCTGCATCCGATACATTATCCTGCGAAAGAATTATGGGTCTTGAACTCATTCGTACCATTTTCTGGACAAATTTCATTTTGTCGTTTAATGGCATATGCAATCTCTTAAATAATTTAAAGACCATTTTAGAACCCACAAATTCATGAGCGTGAAAGGTCCAGCCTATCTTATTATCAAACCTCTTGGTGGGGGCCTTACCTATATCGTGTAATAGCGCTGCCCAGCGTAACCATAAATTGTCGGTGGTCTTAGCAATATTATCAACAACTTCAAGAGTGTGCCAAAAATTGTCTTTATGTCGTTGTCCCTCAATTTCTTCAATACCTTCCAAAGCAGTTAATTCGGGCAGCAAAAAGGGTAATAATTCGGTATTATGTAAAAGTTTCAGGCCAATGGATGGCTGATCACATGCTAGAATTTTGTTTACTTCGTCAACAATTCGTTCCTGAGAAATTATTTCTATTCGGTCCTTATTTTCTGTAATAGCTTGAAGCGATTTTAATTCGATGTTAAAATCCAGCTGAGTAGCAAAACGAATAGCTCTTAACATTCTCAAAGGATCATCAGAATAGGTTATGGAAGGATCTAATGGGGTTCGAATTAGTTTATTTTTCAGGTCTTTAACCCCATCAAACGGGTCTAGTAATTGGCCAAAATCTGATTCACTGAGTGATATGGCCATGGTATTTATAGTAAAGTCGCGTCTTTTCTGGTCATCTATAAGTGTTCCATCCTCAACAACAGGCTTTCTGCTATCTCTTGTATAACTTTCTGTTCTGGCACCCACAAATTCTATTTCCCAATTATGATGTTTTATCATCGCGGTCCCAAAATTCTTGAAGACAGATACTTTAGGTTTTCCCCTAAGTTTTGAGGCTACCTTTTTAGCGAGCTGAATTCCGCTACCTACGGCAACAATATCTATATCTTTAGATTTACCTCTTTCCAATATAAGATCCCTAACATATCCGCCTATCACGTAACTGTCAATAGAAAGCTCCTTTGCAGAGGCTGCAATAATTGGAAAAATAGAGTCTTGTAAGCTTTTTTTGTAATTTGTCAGCGTCATAATTTAGATCACTTCTGAATTTAGTTGCCAAGGTGGTAGAAATCCGGTATAAAAAAGCTGGGATTTTTTTGTTGTTCTACTTGCGGATAATTTTTATAGTTCCATCATTACCCAATTTAATAATGGAGGAAGGCGATTTAATAGTTGTTTTCCGCTCCAAATTTACCACATAGTCCACACCTTTTAAAATCAATTCACTTATTTCTGAAAAATTTCCCGGCGTAGGTTCACCACCTATATTGGCCGAAGTAGAAACAATGGGTCTTTTGAAATTTTGAATTAACCGTTGACAGAACTTATCAGACGCAACTCGTATAGCAAGCGTCTTATCCTCGGCAATAAGATTCCGAGCTACACCTTTTGGATTATCGTAAATAATAGTAACTGGTCTTTCAGATAGATCCATGATATCATAAGCCGTTTCAGGAACTTTTTCTATATATTGTTCCAGCATAAACTGATTAGATACCAGGCAGACCATTGTTTTTTTATCCGATCTTTTTTTGAGTTTGTATATTTTCTCTATTGCACTCTTATTTGCTGCATCACAGCCAATACCCCAAACCGTATCGGTGGGATAAAGAATAATTCCTCCTTTTTTTAAAATTTCTATTGCCGCCGCTATTTCTTCTTTGATCATTACTGTTTAAAAAAGGATAAAGTTTTATTACAACCTAATTCAGGCCATAATTTATGGCAAAATAGGTTGTTCTTGTTTTAACGATTTTCCCATGGGAAGTCCAATTAATATACGATGGAATAATTTAAAATATTTAGGTTTTACAATAGAAACCAGACCATAACGCAAAATAAAAAAAACTCTTAGCAATTGATAATGAAAATACCCGTAGTTCTTTCGTATAACATAGAACATAGATGTTTTAAGTTCAATTTTCGTTCGAATATTCCAAGCGGTTTTTTGGACGCTTTTACCTTGATAATGAAGATAAGACGCCGAGGGGATAAAATAAGTTTTTCTATTTTTCTTCTTAAGCCTGTAACAGATATCACTCTCCTCAAAATATAGGAAAATAGTGGTATCAAACCCCCCTACAGAATCAAAATCTTTAGCCCTAAAAAACATAAAGCTGCCATTTACATAATCAACTGATAATGGCTTTGAATACTGTTTTCGTCTGTTGGGCTTCGTTTTTGGAAAAATAAATTCCAACATTTTTTTACCTAAAATTTCCCTTCCTAAAGAAGTGAAATGATCAAAACTAACCTCTTTTTTTTGGTGCTCATTAAAAATCTGAGGCCCGCATAATGCTGCATCCTCTGTTTTTTCCATAAAATCAAAACATATTTTTATGGGATCTTTTATGAGTAAAGTGTCGTTGTTTAAAAATAGGTAATAGTTGGCATGGGCAAACTGAACCCCATACATGTTACCACCACCAAAACCAGTATTTATCCTGCTTCTGTAAAGTGTTATATTGGTGTTTTCTAGGTTAGAAATATAGTTTTTCAATGCCTCATAATCTCTATTTTTGGAGGCATTATCTACAATAATGATTTCATAGGAAATTGTACTTGTCGTATTTTCCAAAATACTTTTGATACACTTTTGGGAAAACTCAGAAGAATTGTAATTGATAATGACTATTGCTAAATCTAACTTAGTACTTCTCATTCAACGAATTATCTATTATGGCACTATTGCAATACTTATTTAGAAAAAGAAGTAATTCTTCCTCAAAAAGGATAGGTTTAAAATAAGCGTAGAGGGATCGTATTACTTTTTTAATTTTCTTTTTGTTCATATTTACAAATAATTCCGGGTGATAGTCATTTAGATGGATTGCAATATTCAACTCAGATGAACTATCATGCCACGCCTCCTTAACAATAAAAGGACTAAAGAGGCAAAATGTAGGCACCCTTAGTGCTTTGGCCATATTGGCTGCCCCTCCTTCATTCCCAATTAGGGCATCGCACTGTGAAAGTATCAGAATAAACTCCCTTAAAGAATTTGCATAAAAGTCAAAATTTATTAATGATTTAGAGACTTCGTTACACTGGTCATAAATGGCCCTGGCCTCATCTCTTTGATTTGGTAAGTAATTAAAAAGTACTATGCCATCAGTTTTTGAACAAATTATGTCAACAACTTTGGACATATATTCAGAGGGGTAAGTTTTTAAGGCACTACTGCCCAAAATACTTATCATGATTAGTTTCTGATCAGAATTTCTTTTTAATTCCCCAACTTTGTATTTGGCTAAATCAATTTCTTTCTCGCTAAGATATAATTTAGGAGAGATGGAATAATCATCAAATTCAGATGCGATAGGACTAAGTAATTGCAATCTGATTTTATTAGCAAGTGAATTGTTGTTATCAGCTATTTGGCTTTCTATTACCGTATCAGTATATATCCAGGAAGTGTACCACCTGTGGTGAGCAATTTTGCTTTGCGATCGGGCAAAAACAGAAATTAGGTTGCTTTCCAATTTCCCATAGGCATCTATAACCACATCGTAAGATTGCGTTCGAATCGATTTTAAAAATGAATAAAGCGCCCTTTTATTTTCGCTAAATTCTTGTTTAAAAATAATGATATGGTCTATGTGTGGATTGTTATTCAATACCGCTAAAGTATTTTCATTGGCGACATAATGCACAGTACATTCAGGGAATAAATGTTTTAAAGTACGGCAAATAAGCGTACTTGCTAATACATCCCCTATCATTTTTTGTTGAATTACAAGAAACTTCATTTTTCCCGTATTCTTACTAATAACTTCAGGTGTTTTAGACTCGATTTTATGATCTAATTGTACACAGACGGAACTATATCGAAGTTGCTTAAACTTAATCCCATAACTACGTAAACTTTCTCCAAGTACCCTGTCTTCACCGTTATATCGTAAGCCTTCTTCAAAACCATTAACTTTGAGAATATCTCTTTTCCACCCTGAAGAATTGTGCCTGTTCCAACTGTACTTTGCCGGTGTTAAAGTATTAATGACCGTTGTTATAAACCCTCTTGAAATAGGGCTGGTATTTTTGATTGATTTTTTTATTCCTTTCTCACTAAGCCAGTTGATTTTGAAGCAATTTTGTTCTTCAATGTCCTTTAGCGTTAAAGTCCTGGATATATTCAAAGGCAACAAATAAGAGACTCCTGAAATAAATGTTTTGGGTGCCTTATTTATATAGTGAACCTGCACAAAATCCTCTCTGGGAATGCAGTCACCTTCTGTCATAATTATGTAATCCGCGTTGGATGATAAAATGGCCTTATTTAATAGATTTCTTTTCTGAAAGCCATCATCCTCCTGCCAGATATGACTTATCGAAAAGGATACCCCGGTATTTATTTTATTAATTAATTCTTTAGTTCGGGCCCCTGATCCATGGTCGACAATGATCAGTTCGAAATCCATGTAAGTCTGGCAATTGAATCCCCAAAGAACCTTTTCCAGCAGTTCAGGTAGGTTGTAAGTACTAACTATTACACTTACCGCACTCATTTAAGATTATTTATTTTCACCATTATTACAAATGTAGTTTTTTGCATATCATATCCAATATGCTTTCCAAATTAATGCAGGCTGTATGCGCATGAAAAGGGCATTAAGTTCAATAAAGCAAAGATATCTGCAAAGTAAATAAAATGTGAATATGATCTTATAAAATTAGAAGAGTTTCAATATAGTTTTGCGCTAAAATAAGTAAAGATAATACCTCAAATTGGCAAAAAAATTAATCATAATTGCCTGGTTCACAATTATACCTTTCCGTTTATAAGTAATGAAATAAGAGTAAAGAAGAGTATCCGGACTTATTCTGGCATAACCAAATAATAAGAAAGGTCATTCGTATTCTCCAATCTCTTTAATTCCCGATAACGCTCTAAAACGCCAAGTGAATCGAGATAGCAGATAATAATGCCTTTTTTGCCATCAAGTATACCTAATCGAAGGAAATAACGATGTAAAAACTTCCAACATGGCTTAAGGACCATGTAAGCATAATTGAATTTATTCTCTTTAAAAAATGATTCTTTAGCCTTTAATTGACCATAGCTTATCATTTTCTCCTCATATTCCTCGAAATTTTTGTAGCAATAATGAATGAGTTTTTCATTAAAGATTCCCGAAGACCCAATAACATTCAAGGTCTCATGTACCAATTTTTCTTCAGAAAATTTAACTTTACTCTTTCTAAACAGGCGATAGTTCTTATCCGTTTGCCATCCGCTAAACAGTAAGGGTTTATCCTGGAACATAAACTTTCTATAAAACCAGTATGCAGCGTGTTCAGGTTTGGAACTTAGTGTTTTTAAAATCTCATATTTAAGATTTTCGGAAACAACCTCATCTGCATCTATAAAGAGAACCCAATCATTTGAAGCCTGTTTTAAGGCAAATGATTTTTGTAAGGTAAAGTTATCAAAAGGATGTTGAATTACTTTTACATTATCCAGATTGGCTAAATATTCATAAGTTCCATCCGTACTAAAAGAATCAACTACGATTATTTCATCGGCAAAATCTATAGATTGGATGCACTTTTCTATGTAACCAATTTCATTATAGGTAATAATTAAAGCTGATATTTTCTCCTTGGAACTCTTCATTTAAAAAATGATATGTAGGTATTATTCCTAAACAATTAACAAAGTTATAACTATAAATTAGAGAAAATATTATCCCAAACATTATTTTTTAAAAAAATTATACAGCTACATTATACTCCCTGAGCGCTTCATTTAAGGAAGTTTTTTTGTTTGTGCTTGCTTTGCGAACACCAATAATAAGAGCACAGGGAACCTGAAATTCTCCCGCAGGAAATTTCTTTGTATAGCTGCCTGGAATTACTACAGCTCTTGCAGGGACCAAACCTTTTCGCTCTACAGGAGTTACACCGGTGACATCAATAATTTTTGTGGAAGCAGTTAAAACAACATTTGCTCCTAAAACTGCCTCCTGCTCAACTCTTACTCCTTCAACGACAATACATCTGCTACCAATAAAGGCATTGTCTTCAATTATAACAGGGGCAGCCTGTAAGGGCTCTAAAACACCCCCTATACCAACACCTCCACTTAAATGTACATTTTTACCAATTTGCGCACAACTCCCAACGGTGGCCCAGGTATCAACCATAGTACCTTCATCTACATAAGCACCAATATTTACATAACTAGGCATGAGGATTGTGCCTTTTGAAATGTAGGCACCATGTCTGGCTACAGCGTGCGGGACCACGCGAATCCCCTTTTCCTTGTAGCCTCTCTTAAGCGGAATCTTATCGTGGTATTCAAAAATCCCTGCTTCCAGAGTTTCCATTTTTTGAATAGGGAAGTAAAGTACAACTGCTTTTTTCACCCATTCATTTATCTGCCAATCTCCATTTACAGGTTCAGCACATCGTAATTTTCCATCATCCATTAATTGAATTACCTCCCTTATTGCATCTTGTGTTTTAGTTTCTTTCAGGAGTTCTCGATTTTCCCAGGCATTTTCAATTGTATTTCGGAGCGTATTCATATTGTAAGAATAATTTGGGCAAAGATAAGAGGTAACTATTAATTAATCTTTAATTTTTATAGACGTAACAATTTATCCCTTATTTTTGCAAAAAAAATTAATTTGGCAAGAATTATTGCACTAGATTTTGGGAAACAGCGAACTGGGATAGCAGTTACAGATGAGTTGCAGCTTATTGCCTCTGGTTTAACTACTGTTAACACCAAAGATCTTTTGCATTATCTGAAAGATTATTCGGCCAAAGAGAATATTGCAGTTATAGTTGTTGGAGAACCCAAAAGGTGGGATAATACACCATCTGAATTAGAAGCATCAATCCAGGTATTTTTGAAAAAATTAAAGGCTTATTTTCCATTAATTCCAATTGATCGGCAAGATGAGCGATTTACATCAAAAGTTGCTTTTCAATCCATGGTCGCATCAGGGCTTAAAAAAAAGCAACGTCAGAATAAAGAATTGATAGACGAAATAAGCGCAACCCTAATTTTACAGTCATATTTAAACAGAATATAGTAGAATGACTTTATCTATTTTAGCATACGGGGATCCTATTTTAAGAAAAATAGGAAAATCTATAAAAAAAGACTACCCCCAATTAGAGGAATTAATTGCCAATATGTGGGAAACAATGTATAATGCAAATGGTGTAGGATTGGCTGCTCCACAAATTGGACTGCCAATTCGTTTATTTATGGCAGATACAGGACCTTTTGCGGATGATGATGAATTAACTCCGGAAGTACAGGAGGCTCTTAAAAATTTTAAAAAAGTATTTATTAATCCCAAAATTGAGGAGGAATCCGGGTCTAATTGGGCTTTTAATGAAGGTTGCCTTAGCATTCCCGATATCCGTGAGGATGTTACCCGCTTGGATACCATTGAAATTAGCTATTTGGATGCGAATTTCAATCCTCATAAAGAGACTTATAGTGGTCTTTTAGCCAGAGTTATACAACATGAATACGACCATATCGAGGGAATTCTCTTTACGGATAAACTCTCCAGCCTCAAAAAAAGGCTATTGAAAGGCAAGCTTACTAATATCTCAAAAGGTAAAATTAGTGTGGATTATAAAATGCGTTTTCCTGACTTGAAAAAAGTACGCTAAACTGGAAGATTAATTTAATAGAGTTTAATATTTATTGCTTTAAAAATAGTTATGAGTTTAGAAAAAATACTATCAATTGGCGGGAGGCCCGGACTTTACAGATTGCTTACACAAACCAGAACAGGTCTTGTAGCGGAGTCCCTGCTGGATAATAAAAAAGTTACTGTGGGAATGAGCAGTAATGTGAGTGTACTATCTGAAATCGCTATTTATACTTTAGAGGAAGAACTTCCGCTAAGAGTCGTATTTCAAAAAATTCAAGTCAAGGAAAAAGGAGGTAAAACCGCTGTTAAGCATAAAGATGATAAATTAAGCCTTGAGGAATATTTTTTTGAAGTATTGCCTAATTATGATGAGGACAAGGTCTATGTAAGCGATATCAAGAAAGTTATTCAATGGTATAACATTTTATACGATCATGGAATTACAGATTTTACGGCAACTTCTGAAGATGCAGATAAGGCAGACGAGGAAGAATAGTTTACTTTAAAAACTAGTCTTTTTGAATGGTTTTATAGGTAAATCTACTTTCCTTCCAATCAATTAATTTGGAAGGGTAAAATTTTACATTCATTCGGTCCATATATGGTGCCTGGTTGGCCAGGCGTACCTTGAAATTTTCCCAATTTCGGTTTTCTTCTGTGCTCCAGCTCAGTTCAGAATACCCGATAACTCTTGGAAATGCCAGATATTCTAATTCATCAATATTGCTTATAGTTTCGGACCAAAGAGGAGCCTCAACACCTAAAATGTTTTCTTTTGGAATACCTGCATAACTCTCTGGAGACCATACATATGCCGTATCAACAGGAATATATGCTGCCCAATGGAGTCCATATTTGGAAAGGGTATCATATTCCATATCCAAATATGCTTTTTTTGCAGGTGAAATAATTACCCTCATTCCTTTTCGAGAAGCTTCCATGGCATTTTTCTCACTTTCCCAGAATTGTGCAATAGATGTGCTATCCAGATCTGCATTTGCCACCTCATCCCAGCCAATCATTTGCTTACCATATTTCTGTACAATCTTTTCTACTTTATTAACAAAGAAATTATAGTCGTTCTTTTTGGTCACATGGCTTTCATCCCCACCAATATGGAAATATGGACCTGGTGTTATTGCAGAAATCTCCCGTACCACATCATCAATAAAAGTATAAACCGTATCCTTTCTGGTGTCAAAAGTGCTAAATCCCACCTTAGTTCCCTCATACAATTTCGGAGTTTTTCCATTTCCATTTAGAATGGGGTAGGAGACTGAAGCCGCATTAGTATGTCCGGGCATATCAATTTCAGGAATTATCATCATATATCTTTGCTGTGCATAGGCCACTATATCCTTATAATCTTCCTGTGTAAAGAAACCGCCTGCTTCTCCACCAACTTCTGTGCTACCCCCGACTTCGGTTAGCTTTGGCCATGATTTGATTTCTATCCGCCAGCCCTGATCATCTGTCAGATGCAGATGCAGCACATTTATCTTGTAGTAAGCCAGAAGATCAATATATTTTTTTACATCATCAACGCTAAAGAAATGTCGTGCAACATCTAACATGGAACCCCTGTATTCAAAATTAGGTTTATCCCAAATTTTTCCTGTGGGGACGGGCCATATTGGCATTTCGGTAAGTGTATCATTACTTGTTTCCGGGATGAGTTGTCTTAGGGTCTGTACTCCACGGAATGCCCCTTCAGATGTTTTTGCATTAAGTATAATTGAATCTTTAGATATATATAATTGGTAAGCTTCCGGACCTTCAAGTTCGTCGCTATCAGATTGATTTATAAAGATCATTCGGTTAACCTGGCCGGCATCGGTTTTGTTTACGGCAAGCCTTAAATTCGTTTTCGATTTTATTTTATCGGCAAGAAAGGAACCTACTTCTTCAAAACTCTTGTCGGTTTGTGAAGTGTAGATCGCGGTGGTATTATCTAAGCCAAAAGCGCTGTGGGTAGGAACTATCTTCAGTGGCTTGGGAATGAGATTTTCTGAACTCAGGTCTGTTGGAGGAAAAGCTATTTCTTTTATCTTATGCTCTTGACATGCAAAAAAAAATGCCATTACAAAAAGTATTATAAACGATTTTAAAAGAGTTGATTTTATCATTATCACTAATTTTATTGAACATAATTACTTATTACCTGATACCATAACTCATATCCTTTGGAATTAAGGTGGAGACCGTCCTCAATGAAAATATCTTGTCGTAATTTCTTTCTATCAAGCATTATATCCCAAATATTGGCATAGTCCAGATCTTGTTCTTTTTTACACAAGCGTTTAAACCTGCGATTAAGTCCTTTATATATTCTTTTTAGATGCCAGCGGGCCAAACTGGGTTTGGCAGAAATAATAACAATCCGGGTGTCAGGATTATAATTCCTTATTTTGGTTATTATTTCTTTAGTCACACAAATAATTTTCTTAGGTTTTTTATGATCATTTAAATCATTATCTCCTGCATATATAAAAACTTTTTTCGGATTGTATTGCAATATCAATTCATCTGTATAAGCTAATAAATCAGCTGTCTGAGAGCCACCGAAACCTGAATTAACTATCTGGTATTTAGGAAAAATTTCCTGTAGGTTTTTCCAAGTTCGTATACTGGAACTACCTGTAAAAACTATAGTCTCTTTGGTGCTGTCCCATTGCGCTTGGTATTTCTCTTGAATTGCCAGAATTTCTTCCTGAAAACGGGAAGGATCCTGGGCCAGAGATCCAATGCCTATAAACATAATGAAAACAAATAAAGGAATTCGCATGTTCCAAAAAAGAAAGCAAGATACTTTTAATTAAGGGAATGTTCAACAATTTTAGAATAATAGAAAGTAGCCCTCTCTTCAGAAAAATGGTCCAGCACAAATACGTAAAGGGATAAAAGCATTAATGCAATACCAATAGCCCGGATATTTGGGGCATGTGACAACAGCAAAAAAAGCATACCCAGGATCATAATACCAAAAAATATTTTTTGCGTAACTGGATACCATCTTATGAACTCTGCTGTCCGTTTCTTTTCGCTCTCTAAAAATTGCTGTGGATTTTCTTTAAATTGTATTTCATATCTCGGTATTCGATTCTGGTTTGTACTTACGAGGTAGATTCCTGCACTAATGGTCAGGAGGGCAATTACAAGCAAAGGCAAAAACATGGCCCGGGCTCCCGGGGTACTTCCCCATTTAAAATAGGCCAGGCTTATTAGTAGAATGAACAGTCCAAATAAGAGGCTCATTTTGCCCTCAAAAATTTCTCCTTTGCACCAGTTGAGTGTATCATTAATAAAGTCCATTTCTTCTAAATTTTGGTTTTAATTATTCAGTATATTCCTAATCTTCAGGAGAGTGGATTTGCCTTAAAATCACTAGTCAAAGTAACCAAATCCTTGCCTTGATTAATCGTAAACTTACAAAGGATATTTACACGATGATTTATCTGAGGTTTATATTGCACTTCAGGCAGATGAAACTTACAGAATCAAATTTAGAAATATAAAAATAAAAGAGTTTTAAATTAATTACCCCAGAAGATAAATAATGCCACTTTATTAATCTTTATTAATTTTTCACGAATAATAATGAGTAATTATGTGGAGGATATTTCATACAAATGTTTTATTCTTCTAATGAATTGTCGGGGTCTTCATTTGCCTGAATTTCTTCTTTGTTAAGATTATGTTGCATAATGTTCAGATTTTTCAACTTGGCTTTCCAAGTTGCCAAGGTTTCTTTCTGACGGTCTATGTTCTTTACAACATCTTTAACAAGAGGATTGTCTCCTGAAGTATTTGAGAAGAATAGTAGATTGTTTTCTAATTGGCGAATTTCATTTAAGCTTTCATCTATCTTTCTTCGAATGAATGTCCGCTCATTGAGCAGGGCTCTTTCATTATCTGCGTTTGCAAGTTTTTTAAGCTTGTCGCCATATTTCATAAGCTCCGATTCTTGTCTACTAACATCAAGCTTTTTTAAAATAGCATCCAGAATGGTGTTAAACTTTACATTTATATTCTTTTTATTAAAAGGAACCCTGCCATAGGACTTCCATTCTTCAATAAAAGCCTTCACTGTGGTCAAATCTTTTTCTTTATCACCACTCAGTTCAAATGTTTTAAGTTTTTCCAGACAGGTGAATTTATTATCAAAATTTACAGACTCTTCAGTATGAGCTTTATTTTTTACGGCATGCAACCTGTCAAAATAATGATTGCAGGCATTTTTAAAATCATTCCAAATCTTATCAGAATATTTTCGGGGCACATGCCCAATAGCTTTCCATTCCCTCTGAATTCTTTTCATTTCAGAGGTTGTCGTATCCCAGTCTTCACTTTCCTTTAAAGATTCTGCTAAGCTTACAAGGTCCCTTTTCTTGTCGAGATTACCCTGCTGACCTTTTTTAAGTTTTTTATAATAGGCGTTTTTATTTCTGTTAAACCCTCGAACAGCTTCCTTAAAATCTGCCCAGGTTTGTTCATTCACATTCTGAGGTACTTTACCGGCCTTAAAGAAAGCTTCTCGTTGTTCCTCTATATCTCTTATTTGTTGTTGCAAGTCTTTATGGTGGCTGGCAACATGAGACCCTATTTCGACAATCTTTTGAATAATGCTCTTTTTCTTTTCCAGGTTTTTTTCATACACTTTGTCAAGATCCTTGAAATAATCCTGTCTCCTTTGGTGCATGGCTTTGGTAGCATTACTAAAGCGTTCCCAAATTTCTTCTCGATGTTTTTTATCAACCGGCCCTATATCTTCTTTCCAAACCTTATGAAGTGTTTGTAATTCCCTAAACGCTTTATTGAGGTCCTCTTCTTCAGCCAGGGCTTCAGCACATTCAACTAGTTTTAACTTTTCCTCTAAATTATGCTTAAAATCCAGGTCTCTTAATTCCCTGTTAAGATGCAGGAAGTCGTAAAAAATCTCAATATGGTGATGGTATGTTCTCCATACATCATTGTAGTTATTTCTTGGGATTGGTCCTGCATTTCGCCATCTTTCCAGAATTTAAAATTTCGGTAAGTGGTGTTAATATCTTCTTCAACATTCACGAGCCCCTTCAGCTCAGCAATAATTTCCAGTCGGTTTGCAAGGTTTTCGTTTAGATTTTGCTCTAGACTTTTATAGTATGTATTTCTTTTATCACGGTATTCAGAATAGACCTCGTTGAATTGCCGTTTGGTAACAGAATTATATCTGAAGTCAATTTCGTTACCACCCTTGGCTATGAAATCTTCTTTTTTATGTTCTAAAAAATCAAGGAATTTTAAGTCAAATTCGTATTTTATGCCATCGACATGTTTTTTAATGGCCTGCACTTTCTCATTTCGAACCAATCTCTGCAATTCCCCAACCAGATTTTCCATAGACATGGCGTGATAGTCCGGGATTGGAATATGATGCCTCCGATGATTGTCTTTGTCTTCGGCGTCTTCTGCGTTAGATTCATTTATTTCTTCATGGACGTCCTCTTTAACAGTTTCTGTATTATCGGCTGTTATCACATCCTGGGATTTATCTTCTGGTTCAGTGCTTTTCTCTGATTCCTGTTTAGATTCAGTAGTTTCTGAATTTACTTCTCCCTCTACAGTATCTTGTAGTTTATGGTCTTTATTTTCCAACATTTTATTTAATG
>RCNE010001263.1_pt1 | contig 13716 bp, 14 predicted proteins | sample 2041361 | NCBI WGS metagenome assembly RCNE01 (sample SAMN09708229, study PRJNA481090) | Marine sediment metagenome, whole genome shotgun sequencing project.
TGAAAATCAATTGATTAGCAAGGGTTTCTGTACTCGAGATGGGACTTGTACTGGCTTTTTGGAGGATTGGCGGTTCTAATGTCAGTTTTAAATTAAATATTGTGCTTACCGTTCTTACGGTTTTTTCTTTATTCGTTTGGCAAATATTGAATCCTAATTCTTTAGATAATTTTATTAGCAAACCCTATTTAATTGTATTTCCTATTATTTATTTTACAGGGTTAATTGGATTGTTTTTTATAAAAAAAATCAAAAAATACAGCTATGCTTTTGCCTTGTCAACCTTATTAATAGTAGAAGGAATCACATCATCGCTAGCATCATTATTCCCTGTAATATTACCTTCTGTTAAAACCATTAATGAGCCTTTAACCATATACAATACTGCTGCAGACGAATATGGCCTTTCGGGCGGTATCAACTGGCTTGTCTGCGCCCTGGACCTCGAGGCACTTTATATCATAGTTCAATATCGAATTTTAAAGGAAAAATGTATGATCTGAGGTATTGCGTTTGCGCCACCAAACGCTATTTCAAAACCGAGGGTTAAGTTGATAGTGCATGAAGACAAATATGCTGATCACTTTCAAAACTTTTGTAACAGCTAAAATAGTTACCTTTTAATCAGTAATTTTTGTAGAGATTCGTTACCATCATTGTCAAGTACTTTTACACCGTAAATACCTATTGATAAAGCTCCAATATTTATGGAGTAACCTGAGTTTTGATCTGCCTCGGTAGGTATAAAAGTCTTTATGTATTTCCCACCAATATCAAAAAGTGAAATTGAGACGATTTCTAGGGAATTTGGTAATGCCAAAGTGATCTCGTCTGAAGCCGGATTTGGGTAAATCAATAATCCTTCTGTCTCTGGCAATTCTGGTTCAGCATTTTCATTTACCGTGATAGTAATGGTACTGGTTGTTATTATTCCATCTGAATCTTCAACCGAAAGTATTACATTATAGACGCCAGGTTCTGTATAAACAAAACTAGGTGAGACAGTAGTATTTATAGCAGAACCATCACCAAAGTCCCAAGTATAGCCGACAATACCAATATCGTCAGTAGATCCGCTTCCATCAAATTCAATGCTTAAAGGAGCATCTCCCTCATATAAATTAGCAGTTGCCAAAGCCATTGGAGGATCGTTATTAATCTGAGTGAATAATACCTCAATGGTATGATTTTCTGTCACATTAGTAAACGTATAATTTCCTTCCACTCCAACAGAAACATTATCTACTACTATATCAGCTACTAAGAAGCCAGCATCTGCGGTTATTATATATTCTTGATTAGAGCCTTCAATTACATTAGTTTCTCCTGAAGGAGTAATCGTACCATTTGATCCGGCAGTAGATGTGACAGTATAAGATGTTTCAAATTCAACCGTAATCTGAACTGTATCGAAACTTGTGCTTCCATCTGCATCAGTTACAGTTAGGGTTGCTGTATAGATACCTTGTTGGGTATACGTAAATGACGGATTAGCAGCATTAGACTGAGAGGAAAGCGCATCACCAAATTGCCAGAGATAACCAGTTATTCCATTATCATCAGTTGAATTAGAACCCGTAAAATTCACTTGCAAAGGTAAATTACCTGTTAAAGGTGTTGCACTAGCAACTGCTGTAGGACCATCATCTATGCTATTTAACAAAATATCAACTGAGGATGAGGCTCCGTAATTTATGGTTAATATAGCATTAGCATTAGAAGCGGCACCATTGCGAGATATAGTAACTTGATTTGAACTTCCGGCATTTAATAAAGCATTTGTTAAGGCACCCAAGGTAATTTGGAAATTTGAGGCACCTGCACCTGATATTTGCATAGAACGTACAATAACACCTACATTACCTACTGTAATATCAATGTCAAAATTACCCGAAGTATTGGCTTCTACTATCAATGAGTTAGGAGCTGTCAATGTACTAGCTGTACTTACTTCACCAACTGGGGCATCTTGCCCAAAATACTCCATATTCTTTTGATTGCCCCCTGCTAGATTAGGTGATCCTGCTAGAATAAATATCCCATTTCCAGAAACAATAGCTTGTGTACCATGTCGCTGATGAATTAAATCAGCAATACGTGTCCAAGTTTGCGTAGCAGGGTCATATTGTTCTGTTATTTTTAAGGCATCGCTTACATTTACGCCATAAACATTCTCATTTTGTACCTCACCACCAATTACAACCAATTTATTGTTAAAGACTGCCACAGCTGGTGCACCTCTTGGTGTGGGCAAATTTTGTGCTAGTGTACTCCATTGTGCAGTATTAAAATCATACACATCAACCTCTGCAATTACAGGTTTAAAAACACCTCCTGTACCACCAGACAAACGTCCTCCTGCCAAATACATTTTACTCCCTATAACACCAGCATGAAAATGATCACGTGCTCTTGGTGCATCGGCTAAAGGAGTCCAAATGCCAGTCGCTGGATCATATTCATCAAACCAACTTACATAACCGCCATCATGACCAATGGTGTTACCTCCGGAGATATAAAATTTATCATTATATACTACAAGACCAGTTGACCCTCTTCTGCGATTTACAGGAATCGATGGTCCTTTTATCCATTCTTGGTTTGCTGGGTTAAAAATCCATATAAATTCTGAAGGTTGTTCGGTAGGGTACGCATTCGTCTTAAAGGCCCCGATTACCCAGATCATCCCCTTGTATTCAGTTGCTTGAAAATGATTAAACTCTTCAGGTGCAGAATTTGAAATAGGAGCCCAAGTATTTGCAAAGTAGTCGTAAACATCTATTGTTTTCGCACTTTCTCGACCCCCCATTACATAAAACTTATTTCCAGCTTGAACTACGGAACATTCATGACGAGCAATGTAATTTTCAGACTCGTTTTTATCAACCCATTGAGCTTTTAAGCTAGTCGGGTAAAAAACAACTAGTGTGATAACAAACAAGATGCAAAAGTCCGTACTAGTGAAAAGTTGTTTCATAGTTTCAAAAAATGGATACGCTTTTCGAATCACCTCTCTTAATTCCATATTAGATATATCTACGTAAAAGTAAATATACAATTGAGAAAGAATTATGACATTTGTTATAATTCGTCACGAATCAATAACTTTTTTTAGTTTTTGTTAAAGTTAGTACTGTTAAGAAAGCGCCTTTTCTATTTGTAGCAGGCCCCATCGAACCTAAAAACCCCCTTCAGATTTGTACTATTTATATGAGGTTCAAGAAATAATATATTTTTTGTACATTTGTTAACCATTTGGTTAAACCATATAGTTAAAATGAATAAGACTAAAGACGAAAACACGGAAGGTCAAATATTAGATGCGGCAAAAGATGTATTTCAATCTAAAGGAATGGATGGAGCACGTATGCAAGAAATAGCAGATAAAGCTGGCATTAATAAAGCGATGCTTCATTATTATTATAGAAGTAAGCAATTACTTTTTGAAGCGGTTTTTAAAAATGCATTTTCATTGTTAGCACCTCAATTAAATGCGATTCTAAATGATGATTCTACTATTGAAGAGAAAGTAAAAAATTTCACTTCAAACTATATTTCATTCATAATTAGGCATCCTTATTTGCCGAATTTTATCATTCAAGAATTAAATAGAAATCAAGACTTTATTTTAAAACTGAAAGAAAACAAAGGATTTCCAAATCTTGATAAATTCAAGACACAAGTGGATAATGAAATTAAGAACGGTACTATAAAACCCGTAAGCGCAGAACAGTTATTCATCAATATTTTGGCACTCAATATTTTTCCTTTTGTAGCAAAGCCTTTAGTCATGGCTTTTACAAATTCAGATGATAATACATACAAACAACTTATGGAAGACCGTAAAACAGAAGTGTCTAATTTTATTATCAACTCAATAAAGGCATGACACATATCATTGTAAAGCATATCGAAATAAACGAATTTGGGAAGACTCTTAAATTGGTCCAAATGCAAAAAATTATGATTTTTCTGGCATTAGTTCTGCCCTTCGCTGCATCGGCTCAGCAAGAGATTACATTAGATGAGTGCTTTGACCTAGTAAGCGAGAACTATCCGCTGGCCAAACAATATGTTTTACTTAATAATCAATCACAATTGGACATTGATGCCATTAACAAAGGGAAACTGCCAAAGATCGATGTCAACGCTCAAGCGACATACCAATCGGATGTTACGAGTTTGCCCATACAACTTCCCAATACAACCATAGATCCGCCTAACAAAGACCAATACCGAGCAACAGTTGATGTGAACCAATTGATCTACAACGGGGGGCTGATAAACGCCACGACAAAAGTAATGGAGGCTAAAGGCAAAATCAACCAACAAGAAGTGGAGGTTAATTTATACGGATTGAAAAACCAGGTCAACCAACTCTACCTGTCCGTATTGCTCTTGCAGGAAAACCGTACCCTTTTAGAGGCCAAGGAAAAACAATTGCAAACACGCTTGGAAGAGGTAGCTGCTGGTGTGAAATTTGGAATGTTATTGTCATCTTCCGCCGACGCCCTTGAAGTGGAACTCCTAAAAATAAAACAGAATTATACCGAACTCGATTATTCAAAGTCAGGCTTGCTCGAAAGGCTGTCCCTCTTAATTGGTTTGGCACTCGATAAAAATGTGGATGTGCGACGGCCAGAAGTTTTTATGGAGGCTGACACCGAATCTCAAAGACCCGAACTGATACTTTTCGACCTCCAAAAAGAGCAAGTTGATCTTTCATCAGTGTTGGTTTCAAAATCGAATCACCCCAAGCTGAACGCTTTTGCACAGGGCGGTTATGGCAATCCGGGATTGAACATGCTCGACAATTCTTTCAACACTTTTTATATGACGGGATTTAAGTTGAACTGGAATGTTTTCGATTGGAACAAGAACAAGACAGAAAAACAATCCCTTCAAATCAATAAAGATATTATCGATAGTCAAAAGGAAACTTTTGAACTTAACAACAATCTGGAGCTTACGCAGCTACAGTCGGAAATCGATAAGATGGAAGAACTGATTTCTTATGATGAAGCAATAATCCCTTTGAGGGAGAAAATGGTAAAATCAGCGGAATCACAATTGAAAAATGGGGTCATTACTTCATCGGCATTTATTACAGATTTTACGAACCTGCACGAAGCAAAAAGCAATCTGGCCTTACATAAAATCCAAAGGCTTTTAAAACAGATACAGTATCAGATTACTAAAGGAACTTATGGAACTATCAATAATTGAATTTAATATTGGAAGAAAACGATGAAAACTACAAACGCAATTCTATATACGATTATACTGGCCACCCTCCTTTCCTGTAATGGCAATGGCAACAAAGCAGATGGGTACGGAAATTTTGAAGCTACGGAAACCACAATTTCCGCAGAGGCCAATGGTAAACTCCTATTTTTTAATGTGGAGGAAGGTAATGTACTCGAAGAAAATAAGATGGTCGGTGTCATCGACACCATCCAATTATCCCTAAAACGCGACCAACTATTAGCAGCAAAAAACACCGTTTTTTCGAAATCGCGCAATGTACTCTCTCAACGAGAGGTGATTAAAAAACAATTAAAAGTGGCTCAGAATGACCAGACCCGGTTTGAAAATTTGATCAATGAAAATGCTGCCACCCAAAAACAATTGGACGATATTAACGGGCAGATGGATATTCTTAAACAACAGATAAAAAGCGTCGAAACACAAAACGCACCAATAGTAAATGAAGTAAAAAGCATCGAGGTGCAGATACAACAGATCGAGGATCAAATTGAAAAAAGCATCATTAAAAACCCAATAAAGGGAACCGTGTTGGTAAAATATGCCGAACCTAATGAGGTTACAGGGTTTGGAAAACCGCTTTATAAAATCGCCAATCTCGATGAAATGGAACTTCGTGTCTACATTAGCGAAACCCAGTTAGCCAACATCGAAGTAGGGCAAGAGGTTACGGCAAAAATTGACGATGCGGAAGGTATGAAATCCTTTAAGGGAACCGTATCATGGATTTCGGATTCCGCAGAGTTTACACCCAAAATCATTCAAACCAAAGAGGAGCGAGTGAATTTGGTATATGCAGTAAAAATCAGAGTGAAAAACGATGGTAGCTTGAAAATTGGCATGCCTGCGGAGATGTGGGTTGGCGAGCCAGTCGGCAGTAACAGTCAACAGAAATAAAATAAACAAAATGAAAATCACACAAATAGTTTCAATAGCACTTGCTGGAATCATAGGCATTATGTCGGTTATTTCAGGTTCATCAGTACTTTTAGGACTGAAAGAGGTCAGCTATACGGTTTTGAACTGGTTGGTGATTTATAACGTGGCCGTAGGGATTCTATCTGTTATTACGGCGTTCTTGATTTGGAAATACTTCGCCCTTTCTAAGAAAATAATTTCAATAATCCTTTGTTTACATACCGTGGTACTGACCTTTCTCTACTTTTTGAGCGAAACGGTGGCCTCTGAAAGTATAAAGGCAATGACCTTTCGAGTCGGTATCTGGCTATTGATATACATTTTGGTACAACTGGGAAAATCTAAGAAAGCAAATACAACTAAAATAATACGTAAACAATGAAAAAAACAGCAATAATAATGGCCACACTTTTCTTGGTAATAAGCTGCAAGGAAGTAAAAAAGGAAATTCAAACACCTAATGAAAAAACGGTTAAGAAAACTGAAAATTATGATAATCATGCTGGAGCAACCCAAAAAATAGATGATTCCTGGGTCAATGAAATTGCCTTGAACAGGGGTGTCAAATGGCAGGCGAACATAGAGACTACTAATGGAGTTAGTGCCATGTTATCGTTAATAAACGAAAGCAAAGTTTCCACTAGTGATGATTATAAAAAACTGGGGGATACATTAAATAATGTTAAAAATACAGTCGTAAAAGAATGCACAATGAAAGGACCTTCACACGACAATCTGCATGTTTGGCTACATCCACTAATCAAAAAAATAGAAATGCTCCAGAAGACTGATAACACTAAAGATGGGGTGTACTTGACTTCCAAAATTAAGAAGCATTTGGAAGGGTATTATGATTATTTCAACTAAGGACAACTGCATCGTAATTATTAATCCACAAACGAAATGAGCATATCCGTAAAGAACATCGGCAAATCCTATGACAAGGTAAAAGCCTTGAACGATATATCCTTTGAAGTAAAACCTGGGGAACTATTTGGACTTATAGGTCCTGATGGAGCTGGCAAAACCACCTTGTTCCGAATTCTGACCACTTTATTGATCGCCGATGAGGGGGAAGCTACAGTTGCCGGTTATGATGTTGTCAAAGATTATAAGTCCATCAGAAATCATGTAGGCTATATGCCGGGACGATTCTCACTCTATCAAGACCTGACCGTCGAGGAAAATCTAAATTTCTTTGCTACGATTTTCGGAACGACTATAGCGGAAAACTACGATCTCATCAAGGATATTTATGTTCAAATTGAACCTTTCAAAAATAGAAGGGCAGGAAAACTTTCTGGAGGAATGAAACAGAAACTCGCCTTGTCGTGCGCCTTGATTCACAAACCAAAAGTGTTGTTTTTGGATGAACCGACAACTGGAGTAGACCCCGTATCAAGAAAAGAGTTTTGGGAAATGCTGAAACGTCTACAACAAAAAGACATCACGATTTTGGTGTCCACCCCCTATATGGATGAGGCTGCGCTCTGCGACCGTATCGCATTGATGACCGATGGGCAAATTTTACAATTAAGTACTCCAGAAGCGATTATCGCATCCTTCCCCAAGAAAATATTCAAGGTCAGAACGGCTGAAACCTATCGTTTAATCCAAGACTTGAAAACCTATAAGAAGACACATAGTGCCTATCCCTTTGGGGAATATATGCATTTTACGAGTAACGCATCCGATTTTAAAGTGGATGATCTGACTCTTTTTTTAAAGAAAAAACAACATAATAACATCGAGGTGTTCGAGACCAAGCCGACCATTGAGGACAGCTTTATGGAATTGTCAAAATGAAAAACGAAAACGTCATACAAGTAGAGCGCCTAACCAAAAAGTTCGGCGATTTCACAGCGGTGAACAACATCTCATTTCAAGTGGGTAAGGGGGAAGTCTTTGGATTTTTGGGCGCCAACGGAGCGGGAAAAACAACGGCCATGAAAATGCTCATCGGTATTTCAAAACCCACTTCGGGCGAAGCACAGGTGGCGGGTTTCGATGTGAAATCGCAGGCCGAAAAGGTTAAGAGAAGTATCGGATACATGAGTCAGCGGTTTTCATTGTACAATGACCTTACCATACGTGAAAACATTACTTTTTTCGGCGGAATTTATGGACTCAAGAAATCAGACATTAAAACGAAGTCCCAAAACCTGATTGATGAACTCAATCTGCATGAGGAAGCTGATAAACTGGTTGGTTCCCTGCCATTGGGCTGGAAACAGAAAGTAGCTTTTTCCGTTTCGTTATTACATAATCCTCAAATCATTTTTTTAGATGAACCCACGGGAGGTGTCGACCCAATTACCCGTCGGCAGTTCTGGGAAATGATCTATCGCGAAGCCAATAAAGGCAAGACCATTTTCGTAACCACGCATTATATGGATGAGGCTGAATACTGTGATCGAGTATCCATCATGGTAGCGGGAAAAATAGAAGCATTGGATACACCCAAAAACCTTAAAGAGCATTACAAGGTGGAATCCATGAACCAAGTGTTTTTGAAGTTGGCCAGGAACATAGAATAAAGAACAAAGTGACAAGAGACAAGATTGAATGTTGGAGTAAAAAATCTATATGGATTAGGCATTCTCCTCTTGAGAGGGGCTAGGGATGTGTCCTTCCTAACATGAAACTTAAAATTGGAATATAATTTACTAGAAATACAACTACAGTAAAAAAGAATGAAACGATTCATAGGATTCATAAAAAAAGAGTTTTATCACATTTTTCGTGACAAGCGCTCTTTGTTCATCCTTTTCGGAATGCCGATCGTTCAAGTCATGCTATTTGGCTTTGCGATAACCAATGAGATCAATAATGTGGATATCGCCATTTTGGACCATTCCAAAGATGCCAGTACCAAAGAAATCATACATAAGATTTCGGCTTCCAAATATTTTAGTGTAAAAGGTATGTTGGATAATGAAAGGGCTATTGAAGCCGCTTTTAAGAAGGGAGAGATCAAAGCCGTATTAAATTTTGAGGCTGATTTTAGTAAAAAATTAGTAACACAAAATCAGGCTACGATACAGATTTTGACCGATGCCACCGATCCCAATACTGCGAATACAATCAGCAACTATACCACTTCCATTTTACAGAAATATCAAGCAGAGCTGAACAAAGATGTAAAAATACCCTACCAAATCAATATCCAAACCCGACTGTTCTATAATCCGGAATTGAAAAGTGTTTTTATGTTCGTGCCGGGGGTAATGACGATAATTTTGATGTTGGTATCGGCCATGATGACCTCGATTTCCATAACCCGTGAGAAAGAATTGGGTACCATGGAAATTCTTTTGGTCTCGCCACTAAAGCCTCTTCAAGTGATTGTGGGTAAAGTAGTCCCATACATATTATTATCCGTCATCAACGCGATTGTTATTATTTTACTCAGCATTTTTGTTTTTAATATGCCCGTGGAAGGAAGCCTATTTTTATTGGCTGCCGAAAGCATTCTGTTTATCATCAATGCACTTTCATTGGGTATTTTGATTTCCACAGTTTCGGCATCACAACAAACGGCGATGATGGTCTCGTTGATGGGCTTGATGTTACCGGTAATTTTATTGTCGGGCTTTATATTTCCTGTCAGCAGTATGCCGCTTCCGCTTCAGGTCATTAGTAACATTATTCCTGCAAAATGGTTCATCATTATTTTAAAGGGGATTATGTTGAAAGGTGTGGGCTTGGCTTATCTCTGGAAAGAAACGCTGATATTGATAGGTATGACCTTATTTTTTATCGCTCTGAGCGTGAAGAAGTATAAAATCCGACTCGAATAATGAATACGATACGCTACATTATCCAAAAGGAATTCAAGCAAATCTTTAGAAATAAGGCAATGCTTCCTATTATTTTTATATTGCCCTTAATCCAATTGGTCATCTTGGCCAATGCTGCAACTTTTGAAGTCAAGAATATCAAATTTGGGTATATTGACAATGATAAAACTTCCTTCTCACGAGAACTCATTCAAAAATTTAATGCTTCGACTTATTTCAATGTATTAACTGATTTTCCCTCTTCCAAATTGGCCAATGCGCAGATGTTGGAAGGCGATGTGGATGTAGTTTTGCAAATTCCTCTCTATTTCGAACGGAGTCTTTTGAAAGAGAATAAGACTAATTTGTCTGTAAGGATCAATGCCATTGATGGTGCCGCTGCGGGAGTGGAAAACGTGTATGTGAACCAAATTGTACAGCAGTTCAATGCCAATGCCCGAGTGGAATTGATGCTGGCAGGAGCTAGCGCGAATAAACTTCAAAATATCGCCACGATCCCATCTTTTTGGTACAACGAGACCTTGAACTACAAAACTTTTATGGTGCCTGGTATTTTGGTGTTATTGGTCACGATGATCACACTTTTCCTTTCGGGAATGAATATCGTGCGAGAAAAAGAAATAGGCACCTTGGAACAGATCAATGTAACTCCTATCAAAAAATATCAGTTTATCATCGGTAAGTTATTTCCGTTTTTGGTTTTGGGGTTGGTACTACTGACCGTAGGTTTAATAATCGCAAAACTCCTTTTCCAAATTCCCATCGTTGGAAGTATTTTATTAATGTACGGCTATACCGTCATTTATATTTTGGTCATTTTGGGTATCGGACTGTTCATTTCAAACTATACCGACACCCAACAGCAAGCAATGTTTATCGCATGGTTTTTTATGGTCATCTTCATTTTAATGAGTGGGCTTTTTACCCCAATCGAAAGTATGCCGCAATGGGCGCAAATACTGACTGAATTCAATCCTGTAAAATATTTCGTACAGGTCATGCGTATGGTCATGTTGAAGGGAGCCGGACTCACCGATATTTATCCCCAAATACTCAAAACACTTGTTTATGCGCTAATAATGAATGGCTTGGCAGTTTGGAGTTATAAAAAGGTTACTTGATGGAAAAAAACAATAACAATCGTTTGCAGAACGAGGAATCAAAATTTTTACGTGGACCGCTATCTAGGTTCAAAGAGCTGTTCTTTACGTTTAGGGTACAGTTCAGTTTTATCAAAGCTTTTAGGAAAATGCACTTTATAGGGCCTTGTGTAACCGTATTCGGATCGGCGCGGTTTGAGGAGGACAACCCCTATTATCAACAAGCGGAAAAAGTTGGGGCCGCCTTGGCAAATTTGGGGTTTGCCGTTATGACAGGTGGTGGCCCGGGTATTATGGAGGCGGCCAACAAAGGAGCTTATGAAGCTGGCGGCTATTCGGTGGGCTGCAATATCATCCTTCCTTTTGAACAAAAACCGAATCCGTATCTGCATAAATGGATTGACATCCGCTATTTTTTTGTACGGAAATTTCTTTTGATAAAATACTCCTATGCATTCGTGGTTATGCCCGGCGGCATGGGTACTTTAGATGAACTCTTTGAATCGATAACGTTAATACAGACCAAGATGATCCAAGATTTTCCAGTCGTCATTTTCGGTTCAGTATACCATAAAGAATTGTGCCAACATATCCAGATTATGGCTGAGAATGAAAGTATAAGTCCCGAAGACATGAAACTACTTTTTGTTACTGACTCTGTAGAAGAAATGGCCGAACACATCAAGACACATTCAATCAAAAAATTCAACCTGGTTAAAAAAGAACAAAAGCCCAATTGGTGGATGGGCGAAGGATAGATGAAAGGACTTACATACATATCGATTGGTTTTTTTCTTTTTGTGGGAACGATTTATGCTCAAGACAGCATTGTATCCCCGATTATCGATTTGGCAAAAATCGCACAGGTTAACCAAAGCGACAGTTACATTACCTTCCCAACGGATATCGGCAATCTAGAACCCTTAATGTTCGAGGCTAATGTTAATCCTAGTTTTGTCATCCGTGAACGGAAAGAATCAAACTTGATGGCCGTACTAACTTCTCAGATTACAATCAGAATGTACAATGAAGATTCGTATCCCGTAAAAACGCCCAGTTATATTCCCCAGGTAACTTTTTATTATTTGATGGGGGATAAAAATCCCGCGGACCATTATACGCTGTTCGGGAAATTTGCACACCACTCCAATGGTCAGGATGGCAATTTTTTTGATGCAAATGGAAATATCAATTTACAGAACGGCAACTTCGCTACCAATTTTTTTGAACTAGGATTTATAAAAACTGGGTTTAGCAAAACGTTGAACGCTACAAAATTTTTCAAAAGTTCCTTCGAAGTGCATCCCCGAAGTTGGATGCTGGAAGAACTACATGGCGCTTATAGTGGCTTTCGCTGGCACAATGCTTTTTTTGCCTACAAACTCCCCGTTAAAATGAGGCATCGAGGATCGGTAAAGGCCGATTTTTCACTAAAAGTAGAAACCACTTGGTTGATCGACAATATCAATGATTGGGACTCCTTTAATCTAAAAAGGCTCAATATCGGGTTAAAGTTTTACTATCATCCCAAATTTTTGGAGGACATCGGTTTTTTCGTCCAATTATACCACGGGGCAGATTATTACAACATCTATTTTCAGCATCGGTTGAATGTCATTCGGTTTGGCATTATGACCGAATTGTTGCGCTTTTGAAACTGTAATTTTACAATTTTTTAGGTAACAAAAGTTGCCGTACGTGACATTTAAAAGCGTGAACTTTATCACAACCCAAAAGAAGATGTTTAAAACCTATTGACGAATATTATTTTAAACTTCTTTAATGAGAGTGTCTTTTTTGTGTAACATAGGTTGCTGTATACGTCTTTATTTCTATAGAACTTAGTATTCTAATTTAAAAAGTTTGCTATGAAATATTTAAAGAAAATAAGAAGGGCCATAGTAGTTTTAGGTCTACTAACGGTAAGCGTGTTTACAGCCTGTAGTAATGACGACTCCCAAACATCGTTAGATGATTTGGAGAACATATCTATTACCCAAAAAGACAAAGATGCACTCCTGTTTATGTTGGAGGAAGAGAAATTGGCGCGGGACACCTATAACTATTTGGATAATTTATATACCATCAATCAGTTTTCCAATATAAAAAAGAGCGAACAATCGCATATGGATGCTGTCGCTAATTTATTGGAACAATTTGATATACCCTATACGATCTTACCGGAGGGGCAATTTGCTAATCAGGATATTCAAGAGCTCTACGATCAGTTCGTTGCAAAAGGGGAGATTGATAACATAAGCGCGTTGGAAGTAGGCGCCACAATTGAAGATTTGGATATTGTGGATTTGGATGATTTTATTGAAGTTGCATCAAATGCCAAAATGATTACAGTATTTGAAAGCCTACAATGCGGTTCACGCAACCATTTAAGAAGTTTTGTTTCCGCTTTGGAAAATTCAGGAACCTCGTATACTCCCGAATTTTTAACAACTAATGAGTATGACCTTATTATAAACGACACCAATGAACGATGTGGTCGATAACCACAATGAAATTTAGATTCAAAAAAAATAATCTATAATTCCCCTGACTGATTTTTGGTTGGTTGATAAAAAGGTATCTCTTTAATGGGAGATACCTTTTTAGTTGGATTAGAAATTTAATAAAATCTA
>RCNE010001264.1_pt1 | contig 13712 bp, 13 predicted proteins | sample 2041361 | NCBI WGS metagenome assembly RCNE01 (sample SAMN09708229, study PRJNA481090) | Marine sediment metagenome, whole genome shotgun sequencing project.
TCCGCGCCTCGAAGAGATCAATGACCTCTTCGAAGTGATCGAGACCGAACGAGATGCAGAGATCGACCGTCTGCTCGCTGAGTTCTTCGCTGCGGTTGAGGAGATCGAGAACGGCTTGAGCTGACGGTCAGAGAGCTCGCATCGAGTTGTTGCGTGCACTGTGCTCGACCTCGGCCAGCCCAAGAGCTTCGAGAACAGGAGGGACGTAGTTGCCGAAACGGCCGCGGAGTCCCTTCTTGAGGCCATACCAACCACCGACGGGATTGCCGTCGTCGCGACCCCACGCCTCGACGGTGTCCTCGGTGACGGGTTTGCCTTCATCGGCATTGCCGAGGAGCATCCAGTCGCCCCGTTCGGTCAGCATCTGCTGAAGGTCCTCAATACATCGAAGGTGGTAGCGGAGCTGGGTCGACTTGACCTGAATGACCAATGCCGGTGGCTCTGCGTCGGGTTCGAGGTGTGCCTCGAACTCCGACTTACCCGGTGGGGTGAAGAGAATCCAGGGATCCTCCGCCGTGCCGTTTCCTTCGACGTTGCTCATGCTGTCTCCTCGTCATAATGATTGGAATGGATGAATGGAATGTAGGTGATAGTGACTGACATCTCTTGTCATGAATTCGATCAGCGTGCGAGTCACCGCACGTGAACTGGCGGTCGAGTTGGAAGGCCAGACAGTGCCGTGCTGACGTTGACCCCTTGAAATCCCGGGCTCTCAGCTAAGTCGCCCATAGAAGGTCTGAAGTGCTGACTCGGAGAGCTTCACATCAGGCTGATCGTTGAACGCGAAGACGACCAGCAACCGCGTGGTGTCGCCCTCGGCGGGCGTCACCCGGTGCAACGCGTCGCGGCCGCGGAACATGACGAGTGCTCCGGGCTCGAACGCCAACGTCGTCACCGGCGTTTTGCAATCGAGAACTTGGCCGACGGCTTCATAGGCCTGATCGCAAGCATCGGCGTTGCGAACGTGCGGCACGTACTCGAACACACCACCACCGACGGGCGCCTGGAGAAGCATCGTGACGGCGAATGCCGAGTTGTCGAAATGCCATCCAAGCTCCATGCCTGCTGAGGCGAAGTGCACGTTGATCGACGACAGATCGTCGTCATAGGGATGAATCGACGAGATGCCAAGGACCCCGCAGAGGAAGCTGCGGAAGTCGGCATCGCCGTACACCGAACGTAAGGGTGAGTCGGCCGGTACCTCGTCATCGGCAATGAGGCCCTTGCTGCTTACGACCTGTCGGTTCCGAGGATGGTCAACGGCGAAGTCGGAGTCGTTGGGCGTGAGGTAGACGTTGTGCGTGGAGCTGGCGTAGTACGCCCTGTTTGCCTTGGGCTCCGACGCTGCGATGATCTCGGCGATCGCGTCAGCAGAGAAGAAGTTGTCGAGTACCAGAGCGCCCTTGGCGTCGAGTCGATTACGGCAGTCGATGATGTAGCCCGCCTCGGTGATTGAGTGCTCGTGCAGGTTGATGTGCTCGGTGGTCACGACGAGGTCCTGGTGGTGGGTGGCGGTCCGAGGGGGCCGATCGTCTGACGAATAAGGGGAACCCCCGGACGGTAGGCCAGGTGGTGATGCGACGGTGCGTCAAGGATGACCACATGTCCCCGGGCGCCGGGAGCAAGGTGGCCGATATCATCCCGTCGCAGCGCCGTTGCGCCGCCGATGGTGACCGCCTGGATCGCCTCGTCGATCGTCATATTCATCTCGCGAACCGCAATAGCGATACAGAATGAGATCGATGTTGTGTAACTCGAGCCAGGGTTGCAGTTGGACGCAATAGCCACTGTTGCGCCAGCATCGATCACCCTGCGGGCATCGACATATGGCTGCTTCGTCGAGAAGTCAGCGGCAGGAAGAAAGGTGGCAACGGTGTCGCTGCCGGCAAGGGCTTCGATGTCGGCGTCGGAGAGGTGTGTGCAGTGATCGACCGATGCACATCCACACTCCACCGCCAGCTGCACGCCGCCGCTCGTGCCGAGTTGGTTGCCATGCAAGCGAAGACCCAGCCCAGCGGCTCGGCCAGCCTCCAATACGGCCCGGCTCTGGTCGACGTCAAACGCCCCGACCTCGCAGAACGCGTCGATCCACTTCGCATGTGGTGCCGCAGCCGTGAGCATGTCACCACACACCAGGTCGATGTAGTCGTCGGCCCGTCCCTCGAATTCGGTCGGCAGTAGGTGGGCGCCAAGGAAGGTTGTTTCGGTCGTGTGGGTCTCGGCGATCTGCAGAGCGCGAGCTTCATCGGCCACGTTGAGGCCGTACCCGGACTTGATCTCGATCGTTGTGGTGCCGGCACGATGGGCTTCGGCCAGGCGTAGTTGCACCAGCCGGTCGAGCTCGGCTGTTGAAGTCGATCGAGTGGCGTCAGTTGTGACCTGGATGCCGCCACCGTCGTAGGCCTGCCCCGCCATGCGGCTGGTGAATTCTTCGGCACGATCCCCGGCGAACACCAGGTGGGTGTGCGAGTCGACGAACCCGGGAAGTGCGCCTGCTCCATCGGCATCGATTCGATCGTCGGCAACAGCGCCGGCGGGACCGACAGAAACAACCGTGTCGTCGACGATGACAACCGATGCGTTCTCGACGATGCCCAAGGGACCGCGGCCGAGCGACGGTTCATTGGTGACCAGCAACCCAATGTTGTCGATGACCAGTGAACGTTCGGACGTCGTCATATCAAGAGCTCCTCAATGGTGGTAGTCAGTTCCGCAGCGACATCAATCTCGGTGTGACGTCCCTCCGACACGACGGTTCGACCGTCGACGATGACCGAGGTGATGTCGCTAGCTGAGGAAGCAAACACTGCGGCCTCGACAAGGAGGTCTGCGGGTGCGCCAGCGGTTCGTTCCGTGTCGAGCGCAATCGTGACCAGGTCGGCGCGCAGTCCGGCGTCGATCGCGCCGGCGTCATCCCATCCGAGGCTGCGGTGCCCGGCGATCGTGGCCATATGCATGAGCTCGGTTGCTGAGTGCGCGCCACGTTGTTCGGATCGCAGGCGCTCGTCGTGTTCGACCGCACGCGCTTCGACCATCTGGTCGATCGTTGCGTGGGAATCGCTGCCGAGGCAGAGCGAGACACCGGCTGTCACCAATTCGGGTGTGGGTCCGATGCCATCGCCAAGATCTCTTTCGGTCGTGGGACACATGCACACGCACGACCTCGACGATCCGAGCAGTTCGATGTCGTGGTCGGTGAGGTGCGTGGCGTGGACGGCGGTGAAGTCAGGTCCGAGTGCGCCGACCTGATCCAGCAGTTCGACTGGGGTGCAGCCGTGGTGCTCGAGACATTGATCGTTCTCCGCAACCTGCTCGCTGACGTGGGCGTGGAGAGGCGCTTGCCGATCGGTGGCCCATTCAGCGGCGACCCGCATGGCATCGGGACCGACGGCTCGGACGCTGTGGATAGCGGCACCGATTCGATGGCGTTCGCCATCGTTGAGCTGGTCCACGCGATCGAGCCATCCATGTGCATCCCGGTCGCTGTAGCGAAGCTGTGTACCCGATGGCGTGAGACGCCCTTCGCGAACCAGGCCACCGTGGAGGTACAGCGTGTCCAGCAGGCTGATCCGGATGCCCGTTTCGTCAGCTGCAGCCAACAATGCCGCTGCCATCGCGTTCGGGTCGTCATACGGTGTGCCGTCGATCTGGTGGTGTACGTAGTGGAATTCGCCCACGACCACCATTCCGCTGACTGCCATTTCGGCGAACACTGCGCGAGCGAGCCGGTGGTAATTGTCAGGGTTCAAGCGTTCCGCCGCGCTGTACATGATGTCGCGCCACGTCCAGAACGTTCCGCGGTCGGCTTGCACCCGTGAACGCAACGCACGATGAAACGCATGGCTGTGGGAATTGGCAAACCCAGGAACGGTGAACCCTTTCAGGATCGTCGCGCCAGCGGGCGCCGTCGAGCCAGTTTCGATCAGCGTGAACCGACCGGCCTCCGCAGTGATTGTTACGCCGCGCTCGACGGCATCGCCCACGAGGGCATGCTCACACCACCAGGTGGTCATGAACCCACGCGCTCCACGAACGCGGTGATCCGTTCGACGAACGCTGCACGGTGGTGTTCGTTGAACTCATCCCACGTGGCCAGCGTCGTCGGGTCCTGCACCTTGTCGATGAACAGCACCCCGTCCAGGTGGTCGCATTCGTGTTGCCATGTGGCAGCGGTGAGGCCGCGTTTGATCTCGTCGTGTTCCACGCCATCTCGGTCGTGATACCGAACGCGCACGTTGACGTACCGCTCCACGTTTCCGCGCATCGGGACCGACAAACACCCCTCGTTGACTTCCACCATCTCATCATCGAGCGGTTCGATGATTGGGTTGATGGCGATGGTCAGCGGGATACGCGGCTTGTAGGGATAGCGGGGGTTGTCGCCAACCTCCATGACCGCAATGCGAACATGGGCCCCAACCTGCGTCGCCGCGAGGCCTGCGCCGTTGGCATGACGCATCGTGTCGATCAGGTCGTCGATGAGTTCCTGGGTCGCCACGGAAGTGATGTCGGCAGGGTCGACGGCTTCTGCGACGACGCGAAGCTCGGGATTTCCAATGGTCAGAATGGGCTGGACGGTCATGCGCTTGGGGTGGATTGCATTGGAATCACTACGCCACGTTCGTTGGCTACTTCGATTGCACGGTCGTACCCGGCATCGACATGGCGGATGACGCCCATTGCGGGGTCGTTCGTCAGTACCCGTTCGAGTTTCTCTGCGGCCAGGTCCGTGCCGTCGGCAACGCTCACCTGGCCGGCGTGGATCGAGCGCCCGATTCCGACGCCGCCGCCATGATGAATGCTCACCCACGTGGCACCGGAGCATGTGTTCACCAGGCCATTGAGCAACGGCCAGTCGGCAATCGCGTCGGAACCGTCGATCATGCCTTCGGTCTCGCGGTACGGCGATGCCACCGACCCTGAGTCGAGGTGGTCCCGGCCAATGACGACCGGCGCCTTGAGTTCGCCCGACTTGACCATCTCGTTGAACCGCAGGCCGAGAAGATGGCGTTCGCCGTATCCAAGCCAGCAGATGCGAGCGGGCAAACCTTGGAAGGCCACACGTTCGCCCGCGAGTCGAAGCCACTTCGCGAGGCCTTCGTTGTCGGGGAACATCTCGAGGGCGGCTCGATCGGTGGCGGCGATGTCGGCGGGGTCTCCGGAGAGTGCCACCCAGCGGAACGGCCCCAGACCCTCGCAGAAGAGCGGGCGGATGTAGGCGGGGAGGAAGCCGGGATAGTCAAAGGCCCGATCGAAGCCACCCAGTTTCGCTTCGGCACGCAGGCTGTTTCCGTAGTCGAACACCTCGGCGCCTGCATCCATGAAGCCAACCATCGCCTGACAGTGCGCAGCCATGGCCGCCCTGGAGCGGCGGGTGAACTCGGTCGGATCAGTCGTCTTCAGTTCCGCCGCGGCTTCGGGTGAGAGGTCGTTGGGGACGTAGCTGAGCGGATCGTGGGCGCTGGTCTGGTCGGTGACGATGTCGGCATCGATTCCATCGGCCAGTAGGCGTGGCAGCACGTCGGCCGCATTGCCGAGCAGGCCCACGGAAAGAGGTGTCTTGGTCCGTTTGGCTTCAATCACCCGAGCCACGGCCGTGTCGTAATCGGGTGCGATTTCATCCAAGTATCGGTGGGCCACTCGGCGATCGAGCATGTGTTGGTCGACATCGACCACGAGGACGACACCATCGTTCATGGTGACGGCGAGGGGCTGAGCGCCACCCATACCGCCGGCGCCAGCGGTGATGGTAAGCGTGCCGGCCAACGTGTCGCCGAACCGTTTCCGCGCAATCTCTCTGAAACACTCGTAGGTGCCTTGGAGAATGCCCTGCGTCCCGATGTAGATCCACGAGCCGGCGGTCATCTGGCCATACATGGTCAGGCCCTGATGTTCGAGCCGTCGGAACTCGTCCCAGTTGGCCCAGTCGGGGACCAGATTGGAATTTGCGAGGATGACTCGGGGTGCCCACTCGTGGGTGCGCATGACCCCGACCGGCTTGCCCGACTGCACCAGCATTGTTTCGTCGCGTTCGAGCGTGGTGAGCGTGTGCAGCATGGCCTTGTATGCGGGCCACGACCGAGCTGCACGTCCGGTGCCGCCGTAGACGACCAGTTCGTCGGGGTTCTCGGCAACCTCAGGGTCGAGGTTGTTCTGCAGCATTCGGTATGCGGCCTCCTGCTGCCACCCCTTGCACGTAAGGTTCGTCCCCCTTGGCGCCGCGATACCGGTGACGGGCGTGCCGATGCTGAAGTTCGTCGTCTGTGCGGAGTTCATGGTTGCAGTCTGGGGTCCGTTGGCTTAAGTTGTCAACCCATAACATAAGATGTCACTAGCTGACATGTACTGAGGATTCATGCCACCCGATCTCCCACAGTCTGAACAGGTTCCTCGGTCGATCGAGCGGGTTCTCGACTTGCTCGAGATCGTGCTTGCCGAACCTGGCTGTTCCCTGACCACAGCGGCCTCAACCGCCGACCTCACTCCCACAACGGCACTGCGCTACTTGCGGGCGCTGGAGGTTCGTGGGTACCTCGATCGTGACCAGCAAGGCATGTTCCACGCTGGAGCAACCCTCCAACGGCTTGCAGCCGCACTCCATGACGGCGGCCCTCTCGACGGCCTTGTCATGACGGCCCAGCCACACATCGATTCGCTTGCGGCGCTGTCGGGCGAATCCGTCTACCTGGTCGTGTCCGATGGTCGAACAGCCACCTACGTTGCGACCGCCGAGAGTAGCCGAGCCATTCGCCACGTCGGCTGGGTCGGTCAGAACGTGCCCATCGACGGAACCGCTGCCGGAGCGGCCTTTGAAGAACCCGGCACTCCGGTCGTGCGGACCGGTGCAGTCGAACCCGACATCACCGCCATCTCGCTGGCGCTTACGGGCACAAGCAGTCTCGCCGTGGCGATCTCGATCGTCGGGCCCAACCAGCGACTCGTCGACAACGATCGAGCTCGTGCCATCAGCCAACTCACCCGGACCGTCGACGCGCTCACTGTCGATCTCGGGCTCTTCTCGACCAGCAATGAGGTTGCTTCATGACGTCTCTTCCCTCCGACACCACAGCCGCAATACAACTCGACGGTCCCGGAGTATTGATTGCTGAGGTCGGTCGAGTTGCACGCGACCTCGCCCCCGTGGAGCTCACGGCAGGTGCTCTCGAACGGATGGCCGCCGCGAGGGCAGTGGTCGATCGGCTTGCCGAAGGCGAACCGAAATACGGAATCTCCACAGGTTTCGGTGCGCTCGCGACTGTGTCGATTCCGGCCGAACGACGCCAAGCGCTACAAACTGCGTTGATTCGTTCACACGCTGCAGGCATGGGCGACCCAGTCGAGGACGAAGTCGTGCGCGCAATGGTCTTCCTGCGAGCGCGCACGCTCGCACTTGGTGCCAGCGGTGCACGCCCGATCGTCGCTCAGGCCATGGTCAACCTTCTGAACGCCAAGATCTCGCCGATCGTGCCCGAGTATGGGTCACTCGGTGCCAGCGGTGACCTTGCACCACTTGCCCATGGCGCCATGGCGATCCTCGGCGAAGGGGATGTGATCCACAATGGCGAACGGAAACCCGCCGCGGATGCACTCGCAGCGGCCGGACTGTCTCCGATCACGCTTGCAGAGAAGGAAGGCCTTTCTGTCACCAATGGCACCGATGCGATCCTCGGCATGTTGTGTCTTGCCGTCGAGGATGCCCAGCAGTTGCTTGCTCAGGCCGACATGATCACTGCGATCACGGTGGAGGGCCTGCTCGCTACCGACTCGCCGTTCGCCGAGGACCTGCAGCGACTGCGACCACAACCGGGTCAGGCGGTGAGCGCCGCCAATCTCCGCACGATGCTCGCCGGGTCGCCCATCGTCGAGAGCCACAAGACCGAGGACACGCGTGTGCAAGATGCGTATTCGATCCGTTGCACACCGTCGGTCAACGGCGCTGCCCGGGACACGCTCGATCATGTGCGACGGGTGACGGAGAACGAATTGGCGTCTGCGATCGACAACCCAATGGTGCTCGCAGATGGTCGCGTCGAATCATGTGGCAACTTCCATGGTGCACCCCTGGGCTTCGCCGCGGACTTTCTCGCAATCGCTATGTCGGAGATCGGAGCGATCTCCGAGCGTCGAATGGATCGGATGCTTGATCGCGCGAGAAGTCACGGTTTGCCACCCTTCCTTGCCGATGAGGTCGGAGTCGACAGCGGTCTCATGATCGGGCACTACACGGCAGCTGCAATGGCGTCGGAGAACAAGCGACTTGCCGCACCGGCCTCGGTCGATTCGCTTCCGACCTCGGGAATGCAGGAAGACCATGTTTCCATGGCATGGGGTGCGGTTCGCAAGCTTCGGCGGCTTCTCGACAACGTTCGTCGAATTCTCGCGGTCGAATGGGTCATTGCTTCACGGGCAGTCGACCTCCGGGCACCGCTACAGCCCTCGACTGCGACGAAACTGGCCATCGATGTACTGCGCATCGAGGTCGCCGGGCCAGGTCCCGACCGATTCTTGTCACCAGATCTAGGTCGCGCTGAAGCTCTACTGCGCGCTGGAGCGCCCGACCTTCGCCTGGCCGAAGAAGGCATCGTCCTTCGTTAGGTGAGATCGGTCGCCAGATGCGACGTTGCCGAGGGGCCGCTGTCCAAACGTGAACATTGCGGGAGTCGAATGGTGAAGGTCGCACCGGCTCCAGGCGCCGAGGTCACAAGCAGCCGACCCCCGTTCCGCTCCACGATGTCACGGCAGATCGTCAACCCGAGCCCCGTGCGGTTGTCGCCCTTAGTCGTGAAGTACGGATCGAACGCGTGGGCAAGCTCGGATTCGGTCATTCCGGATCCGTTGTCGCTGATGACGATGTCGACCCACGCAGAATCGCCAACTGTCGCCCCCGTCGAGATTGCAATGCGACCACCATCCGCATGGGCGGCATCGCGCGCATTGAGGACGAGATTGGTGATGACTTGTTGCAGCTCTCGAGATTCGATCGCAGCGCTGATCTCGGGATCCACGAGCATGACGTCGAAGTTGATCCTTGCTGGAACCGCGAGGCGAAGAAGAGGATTTGCCTGGTCGATCACCACACCGATCGTGTCGTAGTTGCCGGTCTGTCCTGCCGGACGCACGTAACTCATGATCGAGGTCAGTAGTGATTGTGTCCCTTCGACCTCGTACTTCAGGAGTTCGATCGCGGGGAGTAACCCATATTGGGCTTCGAGTGCATCGCCGACGAGGCCGACGGCCGCAATGTTGTTTCGGAGGTCGTGGACGGCCGCTGCGGTGACTTGGCCAATAGCGGCCGATCGTTGGAGCGACTCGATGCGCTGAGTTGTTGGGTCGGTTTGGGCTGCATCAACCAACACGGCATACCCGCCGATCGCAATGCCGTTTTCAAAGGAGACGCTTGCCAGCAGGTCGCCGACGAGAATCGATCCGTCTCGCCGGATGAACCGCTTTCGGGTCTGAGTGTGGGGGACTTCGCCGTTGAAGGATTTCTCGGATAAGTCCCAATCGTCTGGGTGGGTGAATTCGAGGGGCGAGTGGCCAACCAGATCTTTACTTGAGTACCCAAGCAGGTCGCAATATTTCTGGTTCACCCAGGTGTACCGGAAGTCCGCGTCAACAAGGCTGATGCCGATGTTCGCTTGTTCGGTTGCCGCCACAATGTCGGGTCGCGAGTTCGCTTCCAAAATCCGCCTCCTCCACCGCCGTGTAGAGAGGCCAAACCCTAATTCCAAGGCAAGTCGGGTGACTATATGGGCAAAAATCTCTTGCTCACGCCACGACGTCGCGGACCCCAGCGGGAACACTTTGCCTTGCGTCGCCTATGGCGATTTCGGTTGGGAGAAGTGCTGGGACAGTAGTTGTCGGTAGTTCGCCGTCCGCCGGCAGGTTGAGAAGTGCATGTGAGGGGAGAGGGGGAGGGAGAGCGGACCAGGCGTTCTCCTTTTCGATTGTTTGGACACGGCACATTCCGAAGATCGTCGTGGTTTCCATCGTGATGCTCGGCAAGTCCGACGTATCGGTCGTGACCTTGACGTCGAATTTGCTCGATGACAGCAGGCTCACTGCCGACGGCTGGACGTTCGCCCCGGGTGGAAGGATGAAGACCGCCCGACCGAACAAACAGAGCACGTCGAGTTTGATCTCCTCGAGGTCGTCGTCGGCGTACGCGTCGCGGTAGTCGATCTTGCAGTTCCCGAAGAGCACAAGAGCTTTTGTGTGCGAACGAATTTTCCACCTGCCGGTGCGTTTGCAGTTGCCGAGAACCGCTGTCAGTTTTGCCGCCATGGGTGCCTCACATCTGCAGTCAGGCCGCTTGTTGCTCGTCTACGTCGCCCGCGCATACGTCGCCGAGCGAGTCCACGAACGTGAGCAGTTCCTCATACGTGCTGGGTTTGATGATGTGCTGCAACGCGCCAGCGTCCAGACTTCGTCGAACCTCGCCGGGCTGAGACGAGTTGCTGAAGACGATTACCGGAACGTCAACGAGATGAGGTTTGGATCGGATCGACGTCAGCGTTTCGTGACCGTCGAGACGTGGCATCTCGAGGTCGAGGACGATGACGTTCGGCTGCTGGTGTGACGCAGACAGGTCTTGGAGAGTGTCCAACAACATGATGCCATCGCTGGCGAATGTGACCGTCGTTGTCGATCCGCAGTCTTGGGCGGCCATCGCGAAAAGCAGTTGGTCGTGAGGACTGTCCTCGGCGACCAGCACGTTGATGTGCTCGTCGCTCCTCTTTCGATTCCACATCTTTCCGCCTTTTGGGAGTCGTGATCGGTTGGCTGGGAACGCGCCTCTAGATTTCCTGTCGGTGGCAACGCGGAGTTTTAAAGTGCTCATGCAGGGAGGCGACGGCACCGATACCGGTTCATGTCCCAAACGACCGAACGTCAACTTGCAACCACTGCCACGTTCGCGCAGACGATCACATTAGGTTCACTTCTTCAGTCGCATCGGGTGAACTCCGGCCATTCCGTGCAGACACTGGCTTCAAGGACAGGGCTTTCGGCCACCGCGATTCGATCGGTCGAGGCAGGCCGCCATGACCTCGGGCTCGACTCGTTGGCTCGGCTGATCGAGGCGTATAAACCTCCCACGTTGATTGGTTCGGGTCGTTGGGCCGACGTCGTGGTTGACATCGAATCTGCATCGGTCGCGCTTGTCGGGTCAATGGAGCTCGTCTCCGACTTGGAACCTGCTGATCGAATCCTTGCCCACTATCTTGGCTTTCTCTACGCCGATCGCGACTTGCCCATGGGAACGAGGCTCTCGATTCGAGAGGTCGATCTGTCGGTCGTTCGTGACTCGCTGTCGCTGCGACGTGACGCTGTCGCTGTTCATATCGAACGGCTAGACGTGGGATCTGCCAGCTCGACTGACCGAAATAACCTCGTGTTGTTGACCGGCCTACTCTGCGCAACCGCAGCGTTGGTCGTTGGTGGCGGATCCACATCACATGAATCCAGTGGTGGTGTGCCAGAGGCTGTTGCGGCGGTCGTCACGGTCGAGGAGGCGCCGAGTGTGCCGACCGGTGAACTTGTCGTCGAGATTGGGACGGCGGCATCGATTACGCGGGCGCCAGCGACAACCAAGTCTCCGATCGCTGGCGCACAGGTAAACGTCGAGATCGGCACGGCGGTAGTCGAAGAGCGCTGAAGTCCGTACGCCTGTTTGCAATCGACCAAACCGGATAGACGATCCGGCCCCCAATCTGCGTAGATAGTGCATCGCAGATGTTTTGCCATCTCCTTGGCGACCGAGGGGAACGCCTAAGATTTGCTCTTGGAGCGGGGCCACCGACGATTGTGCGGGGGTCGAAAGGCATGCGTGACCCAACCAGGCAACAAGGATTTTAACCTTGCGGCTGGTATCCAGCGAGCGCCATGGATCGCACTCGTCCTGGCCTTACTGGTGTTCTTCAGTGGTTATCGCTCCGACATTGGTGCAGAACGCGAGCTGGTCGACGCCGAGCGGACGATTGCTCTCGATCGCATCGAGAGCTCGCTGACTCGCGACCTCAACCATCAGGTCGACTTGCTTGTGTCGATCAATGCGTTGTTTGGCGCAAGTGCCGAGGTGACTCGAACCGAGTTCCAAATGTTCCTGGAGATCTCCCGCACCTTCGAACGCAACCCCGGCTTGCTCGCCGTCGAATGGGTGCCACTAGTGCAGCCCGACCAGCTCGTCGTCACCTACGTCGAACCACTCGCTGGAAATGAGCAGGCGCTTGGATTCGACCTCAGCAGTAGTCCGGTTCGGCTCGACGCAATCCAACTCGCTCGAGAGACCGGCGATGTGGTGGGAACAGGACCTATTGAGCTGGTACGGCAGGCTGACTCAATGTTGGGCCTGTTGTTCGTCAATCCGGTATTCGACACCGCATCACCTAACGAGGAGGATGGTTTCGCCGGTGTGACGATCACCGTGTTCGACATCGAACGGTTGGTTGCCAATATCTCAGGGGACCTTCCGCCGTACGTCCTCTCCGACCTCGGCAGTGTCGGCTCACCAGAAGAAGCCGAACGCACCTTCATCTTCGACACCGATGACTCAACGGTGCCCTCAGCCGTCGATCGATCATTTCAGATTGCTGGAAGGCAATGGGAGATCGCTCTCGGAGAAGGCGCCATAGATCCGCCGTCGAAGTTGTCGATCTTTCTGCGACTGCTTCCTCAGCTGATCACGATCTTCGCAGTGATCTCGGTGCTCGGGCTACTGAGCAGGAAGAGCAGAATCTCGCAAGAACATGCCATGGCCCTGACGTCGGAGGTTCGTCAGAAGAATCGGGAGCTGGTCCGGTCGAACGAATGGTTGGAGAGCTTCACGAGAGTGGCGAGTCACGACCTTCGCTCACCTCTTCGCGCAGTCACGTCGCTGGTTGGTTTCATTCGAGAGGACAATCCGGACCTCGAAGAGTCTGCGACGTTCAACCTGACCAGAATCGAGCAGCGAGTTGATCGCATGAACGTCCTTATCGATGATCTACTAACCCTCGCCCGCATTTCCGATGCATCGGAGAAGCCCGCCGAAGTCGAGTTCCGGTCGGTGGTCGACGAAGTGCTCTCTACAGTCGACATTCCGCAAGGTTTCACGGTCGAGACGACGTTCTCTGGCCGTGAGTCCGCAGCCCTTGCACCTGTGCAGTTCAGAACCTGTGTGCAGAACCTGGTCGACAACGCAATCAAACATCACGATGAAGGGGTCGGCGTCGTGAAGATCGACGTGCTGGCTACCGATGACGAGGTTGAAATTGTGGTCGCCGACGACGGTCCAGGAATTCCCGCCCAGTACCTCGAGTCTGTCTTCGAGCCATTCAGGCGGCTAAAGCCCGATGATGATTCGCCCGGTAGTGGTATTGGATTAACCGCCATTCTTCGAACCACGGAAAACAACAACGGCACGATATCGGTGGACTCAGAGGACGGTACCGGCACGACGTTCACGCTGCGTTGGCCCCTGGGGGAGACCTCAGTCTGAGGTAGTGGAGTACCTATTCGGGCAATTCCCACTATGAGGGGAATCACTAAAAACTGATGACGTCGGGACGATGTGATTATCGCGGCACCTTCTCACGAGATGATCTCCCCGGGCGGACAAAGATGAAGACACTCGACGTTCTCCTCATCGAGGACAACGACACCGATGCCGAGAAGGCAACCCGGCTGCTCGCACGGATGAGCACGCCAACTGCGGTTGAGCGGTGCGCAACACT
>RCNE010001266.1_pt1 | contig 13700 bp, 12 predicted proteins | sample 2041361 | NCBI WGS metagenome assembly RCNE01 (sample SAMN09708229, study PRJNA481090) | Marine sediment metagenome, whole genome shotgun sequencing project.
ATTGAGGCTTTGAATCGCGGCCATATCGTAACCGCTGTATCACGGGACCCTTCCCGTATCACTCAAAACCACGACAGGCTTTCGGCTGTAAAAGGCGATGTCCTTGATACCGAAAGCGTGGCCAACCTCGTCTCCGGTCAAGACGTTGTCATCATTTCTGTACGCGGTGTCTTGGGCAAATCGAAAGACCCCAATGATGCCGTTCCACGTATCGCTGTAGAGAATGTGGTTAACGCACTGCGTGATATGGGAGCAACGGCACCGCGCGTGATTCATGTCGGTGGCTCAGGTTCACTCGTAGTCAAACCGGGGGTTGTCTATGCCGATACCCTGCCGATGGCGGTCATACCAAGAAAACTGCAGACAGAGATCGAGGGACAGGTATTGGCGCTGGAATACCTGCGAACGGTGACCGATGTTGACTGGACCTACGCCACACCCGCCAAAAACTTCACCAATGGCAAGCGCACCGGGGTTTTTCGGATTGGTGGCGACCAGTTACTTGAAAGCTCAAGCGGCAGGAGCAGAATCTCCCGGGCGGACTTTGCCGTTGCATTGATTGACGAGGTCGAAAACGCACAGTTCATTCAGCAACGCTTCTCCGTTGTCTACTGAACCTGTCGGGTATTATTGTTGATACTGATGCTCAAACCCTGAAACCAGTTGCTGTTCCCACCGGGCTGTATATTTGAGAAACTGAGACATTCCCCCTTTGAACGGATAGTTCACCCATAGAGAAACGCCGAAAAAATCGAAGTAAGCGACATGGGTAACACGGGTGCGGGTGCCATCGGCTTCCAACTGAATATAACCATAGTGATATTTCTGGCCGCACTCTTCCGGGTTCATCAGGGTATATTCAAGAAGATGTCGGTCCGGAAAAACCGAGGTCTGCCATTTGAAAACCTCCCTGGGTTTATAGGAATACTCAGTTTCTGTAATCACCAGGTTATCTTCACGGCTGACAAGCTTGTGAGAGTTTATATACCTGTTTTTATGCAGAAGCTCATTATCAAAATTGGTTTTATAATTCCAGAAAACATCTATCGGAGCATCCACAAAATACTCTAATTTAAAACCCCTGCCATGGGCCTGTTCCGGCATCAGTTTGGAGATAATCGGATCGTTGCTTGAAAATTGTTCTTGCGAGGGGTCGGAAGCGGACAGTTCTGACGCTAAACCACTGGTCGCAATAAGTACCAATGCACACGCGCAGTTTCGGGTAAATACCATTGCCTTATTCTGCATTTTAATATCGAATTGTGCCCATGCCTGATGAAGACCGGAAAATACCGGAAAAACCTTCACCCAGCAAAAAACGTCCAATCTACAGCACGGTGACGCGTTGGTACAAGCAGGATATCACCAGCATATATTTGTAAAGGATTGTTAATTGATGCTGATTTTTAGCGTAAATAAGTCAGGTGGTCTTATACTGAAAGCCTTCGTATGCATTCCAAAGGAGTTGCAGCATGTTGATTTCAGAAAAAAAGTGGCGTAAAGGCAGAAAGACGCGTTGGGCTATTGCATTGATGAGCCTGGCACTGATCTTTAACAGTGGAACACTTTCAGCCGACTGGCTCAGTAAGCTAAAAGACTCGCTTGGAAAGACCGATAAAGAACAGGCGCTTAGCACCGATGAAGTGGGTGGCGGACTCAAAGAAGCGCTTAGAGTAGGCACGGATACGGTGGTTGGCAATCTCGGCCAGGCGGGTGGTTTTGATCTCGATCCACTGATTCACATCCCGCTTCCCAAACAACTCGACCAGGCAAAAAAGCTGTTGGGCAAGCTTGGTATGGATTCCATGCTGGTCGATCTGGAAACAAAACTGAACGAAGCTGCGGAGATCGCGACTCCGAAAGCAAAACAGTTGTTTATGGATGCCATCAACGATATGACACTTGACGATGTCATGGCCATTTACAAGGGACCGGACGATGCCGCCACCGAGTACTTCAGGTCAAAAATGTCAGCGCCGCTGGCACTGGAGATGAAACCGGTTGTGGATAACAGCCTGCAAGACGTTGGAGCGGTCCAGCTATTTGACAGCACCATGCAACAGTATGATGAATTACCGTTTGCGCCGGAGGTTGATCTCGACCTGGGTGACTACGTGGTCGAAAAAGGTATGGACGGAATTTTTTATTACCTTGCAAAAGAAGAGGCAGCGATACGTAACAACCCGGCCAAACGCACCACCGATCTATTGAAAACCGTGTTTGGGCAATAAAGCCCGGCTCTAGGCCAGCTGCGTTTTAATCTCCAGGTCACTTTTCAGGGTCCGGTGCACGGGGCAGCGATCTGCAATTTCCAGTAGACGTTGCCGGTTTTGCTCGCTCAGGTCGCCCTTGAGGGTCACGATTCTGTTGATCACTTCAATCTTTTGTGGTTTCTCATCACAACCCTCGCAATCATCAATATATTGACGGTCATGGCTCAAGGTGACCGTAACATCATCAAGCGGCAGTTTTTTATGGTTTGCGTACATGCGAATCGTCATCGAGGTGCAGGTGCCCAGCGCCGCCAGTAAATGCTCATAGGGATCCGGCCCCAGGTCTGCACCGCCCACGGCTGTTGGTTCGTCGGCCAGCCACACGTGGGAATCGCTGATCACGGTGCGGGTAAATTGCTTGTTCTTCTCGGCCACCATCACATGCCCTGCGGTAACCGCACTGGTCTGCTTCTCGACATTGCCGGGTTCATCAATATAACGCGTGGCCCAGGCCGCTATGATGGTGGCCACGTACTCCGCATCCTCGACCCTGGTGAGCAGGTGATCGGCATTATCCAGGCTGACAAAACTCTTGGGGTGCTTCGCGCTGCGATAGATTTTCTCGGCCTCGCTAATCGACACAGTCGCATCCACCGGTGAATGAAACACCAAAAGGGCCTTTTTCAGGCTGGCAATTTTCTCCGACTGGTATTGATCGGCGAGATCGTCCAGAAACTGCTTTTTAATCGTAAAGGGTCTGCCCGCCAACTTGACCTCGGCCACACCGGCGTCGTTGATCTCATCGACCTTGCAGTCAAACTGCTTCACCACGTGTTGCGGATCCGCCGGCGCGCCGATGGTCACTACCCCTTTCACCTCATCCATAGCATGGGCTGCGGCCAGCACTGCCGCCCCACCGAGGCTGTGGCCTATCAACAGGGACGGCGCACGGTAGTTTTCACGCAGAAAATCAGCCGCCAGCACCAGGTCGTTCACATTCGATGAGAAATTGGAGTTGGCAAAGTCACCATCGCTCCCGCCCAGCCCGGTAAAGTCAAAACGCAATACCGCGTAGCCCCGAGCGACCAATGCCCGGGCAATGCGCGACGCTGACACTACGTCTTTTCCGCAGGTAAAGCAGTGTGCGAACAGCGCAAAAGAATGAGGGTTGGATTCTGGCGTCTCCAACAGTCCGGCTACGGTCAATCCGTCCGTGCCTGGAAACTCCAACTTGATGCGTCTGGGCATAGTGTTCTCCAAATCTTACAAAGTCGGGATTATGACATACGGTATATAATCTGCAGGCTACCCAAATTGGCTTGCCTCCAAGGTTCTCCCTGAAAATGCCAAGTACTGAACATCTCGACCAGAAAGCGCCTTCCAGAGCGCTCGATCCGGCACGGGTACCAAACCTCGACCTGGCTCCCCTTTTTGCTGACGATGCAGCCGCGCGCGATGACCTGGAGCAACAAATTCGCCATGCATGTATGCAGACCGGGTTTTTCTATGTTCACAATAGCTGTGTTGATGAGTTGCTTATCAACAATGCGATCACGGCGTCACAAGCGTTTTTCCGAATGTCAGACGACGGCACTGTGAAGCAGGCCGTACACAACCGTCTTTTCGACGGGATGAAGGGTTGGGGGCCCATCTTCGGAGAACCAGCCTACCAGCCGGGCACGGTGGCACATGTTGAATCCTTCGATATCGGTCAGCAACTCGGTAAACAACGCTATCGCGAACTGGGCATCCAACCCAATGCCTGGCCGGATATTCACGGTTTCCGGGATGCTGTGCTTACCTATTACGAGGCCGTTACTGCGATGGGGCGTGCCTTGAGCGAAGTGTTCTCGGGCATGCTCGGAATGAAACGGGACTTCATCAACCGCCACAGCGCCGAACGGGCGCCCCGGACCATGCGATTGTTGCATTACCCGGCCAACCAAACCCCTGCCGATGACCGCAACGTGGGGATTTCTGCGCACACCGATTTCGAATGTTTCACCATCATCAACCAGACAGCGGGTGGCCTGGAGCTCACAAACGTTAAAGGCGAATGGTGCCAGGCACCCTCGGATATCGGTAGTTTCACAATCCTGCTGGGCGACATGCTGGAGCGTTTTTCGAATGGTCACCTGAAAGCAACCGGCCACCGCGTGGTCAACACGCCGTGGCAGCGTATATCGATAGTGCTTTTTTTCGCATTGGATGGAGATTACGAGGTAACCCCGCTGCCGCAATTCATCGACCCCGAAACCCCTGCGCGTTATATACCCATCACGCAGGACGATCACATACGGATTGAACTGGAGCGCGCCGCTGCCAATCAGCCGACCACGATGTAGGCCAGGCCCGCCCTGGTGACGTTTCGGCGTTTGAGTTCGTCGAAGAAACTCATTTTGTGATCCCCATTAATAGGTAGGCTTCTTCGCGTTGGCGTTCCATGTCCGATTCGAAACGTGTCACCAGCTCCTGGTAGGCGGGTTCGCTTGCAAGCTGGCTTAGGACAACGTTGTAAAGGAGATCCGGACGCCAGCCGATCCGCCAATTTTTGTTCCAGGCTTTGTTGAGCCAGTCGATGGCTTCTTCGTTATTACCGCGGATGGTTGCGATGGCTGCCCGCGATATATTCGGATACCAGGCTCCCCAGGCCGGGTGTTGCTTATCAATGTGGGCTTCTGCCAGGCTTAGCAGCTCTTCCGGACGTTCAGACATGGGTTCAGCGAGTTTGAGCAGGCCAGCGATCTGGATGATGTCCCCGATCTGGTTCTGCACATTATCCGGCTGCTCAAACATCGGTTTGAATGCCCAGGGAAAAGCCTCCCGGTATGGTGTGAGTCCTGCCTGGTAGTCATCTTTTAGCCCGGATTCAAAGGCCCACATGTGTCGAAATATAGCATTCCTTCCATGCCGGTCTTCCGGTTTTTTATCGAGCACCTGTTTGACAAAATTGTGTGCCAGGTCGTGTTGCTCCCGGAACTGGAGGAGTTCCAGGCGTGACCACAGCGGAAAGGGCTGTCCTGCACCAATCGCTTCAGCGCGTTGCTGCCACTGATCAGCTTGTTCAGCATCACCCATCTGTACCCAGAAACTGGACATGGCGGACACCATTTCGTAGTCTCCCGGATCCCTTTCGATCGCGTCGGAAAAACCCTTAATTGCTCGGGCGATGTTACCCATATTCAGGTAGACGGTAGCCTCACCATACCAACCCAGCGGGCTTTCAGGAGCGATTTCCTTGATTCGGTTGCAGGAGATTTGTGCGTTTGCAAAATTCTGTATTAATGCGTTGGTCTGACAATGCTCCCATAGAACCGGAATCGCATATGGCTCAATTTCCAGGGCTGCGTCAATCAATGCAACCCCCCGGGTGACCTGTCCGTTGTCGAAAAGAAACCTCCCAAAATCCCTTAAGCCCTGGGAGTTTCGGGGATCTGCTTCAAGCGCGGAAATGAATGCCACCTCGGCCGCCTCATTGTCATTTTGAAATGCGCGAAACCTCGCCAGTTGTATACGGGCAATACTGTTGCCGGGTTGCTCTGCCAATACAGACTCAAGCAATGGCATACCGCGGTCCAGGGCTTCCTGGCGGGTAATTGAACCGGTTTTTGCCATGTCCAGCCAGCTTCCTGTCAGACCGAGTTTAGCCGGAGTAAAGCCCGGGTCCAGCACCAGGGCTTGCTGGAATTGGCTGACCGCGCTACTCAGCGACTCGAAGCTGTTTTCGTTCTGATTTTGTAACGCTTTCAGATAAATGTCATAGACGTTGATTTCTGTACTTGCGACCTGTTCCAGGCGGACTTCGTCCTCACCCAACAGGGTAATACGCAATGCTTTGGCGACCTTATGCGCAATTTCATCCTGGATGGCGAAGATATCATCAAGTTCACGGTCATAGGTCTCCGACCACAGGTGAAAACCATCGTCGACATTGACTAGCTGTGCCGTGATGCGGACGCGGTTTCGCTTGTCATCCCTGCGCACGCTGCCCTCAAGAATCGTGGCGACATTGAGTTTCTCGCCAATCAGGCGCAAGTCATCGTGTTGACCTTTGAAAGCGAAAGATGAAGTGCGACCGACAACGCGCAATTCCTTGATCTTGGCAAGGATATTGAGCAGTTCCTCGGTCAGACCATCAGAGAAGTACTCATTACTGCTGTCTTCGCTCATATTCACAAATGGTAAAACCGCAATGGTCCGGAGGTTATTCACCGGTGTTGCAGGTGTCGTATCAGCAACGGTGGCAGCGTCCTCGACTATTTGTGGACGTGCCAGGAACTTGTCATAGACAAAATAACCCAGGGTCAGCACCAGCAGCGCGATGATCGTATGGTTCAGTTTTTGCCCGGTGACATTGGTAATGGACTGGCTGCGGTCAACATCTTTTTCTTTCTTGATGCCCTCAGGGGTCATCTCAAATGCCCAGGAAAAGAACAACGCCAACGGGAAACCAAGGATCAGGAAAAAAGCCAGGGCAGAGTTGATCCACTCTGGAAGGAGCAATGCCGGTGCCAGGGTGTCTCCCGCCTGCATGATCAGCCAACTGATGATGATATAGGCAGCAGCGACCTTGATTACGTTGCGGCGTTTGAGTTCCTCAAAAAAACTCATTCAAAGCACCACGGGGTGGCAGATTGTTGGCCCGGCCAGATAAAAGACTTTTAACACGCCTCCGGATGGTGGCCTGTTTTTTTGATAATGCAATGCGTCTGCCACGCCACCAGGAATCCGGGTAGCATCAACAACTTTATGGCCGGCACGGTAAACGGTTCGGCGTTTTAGCTCTCCGGTCATGGACATGTCTTAATCCCTACAGTAAACAACAGGCTGAATACCGAGTCGGCAATATCACGCGTAAGGCAATCTGCTTGTTAATTCTTTCAGTATAGTTCTTTAAATAAATTCCATACTGAAATACGGCTTAATCCACTTAAAGTTAATGTTTTTGGATATATTGTTCCTTAGATAGTGACATATAACCGTGGCAGGTTGTTGATTATTTTAGTAAATCTGCCCCGACAACCAAGAGCTCAAAATACAGGGCGTTCACCCATAAAAAAGGGCTGGATACATTTACCCCTTGGGAATTTTGACCGCTGAAGCAACGATCGAATATTCATACTTTTCAGGTGTTGATGCGGCGGTCTCTCCCAGGTCAGCGGCATAATGCTCGGCCTGTTCCTTGCTTACACTTTTGCGTGAAAAAGTACCCAAAAGCACAACAGTTTTGCCACCGGAATCCGTAGGAATGAAAAACCCGTAATCCTTGAATGTCACTCGTGCTGTAGATGGTCCTTCCTGGGCAACAAAGAAACAGCCCTTTTTCTGACAGACCTTGGCGATGCGTGTTTCAACCATTACCTCCTGATCCAGGTACTTGTTCTCGTCATTCATCAGATCACCAAGACCAAGCGGTGTTCCGCTATTTGGTAGCGTGCTGCCAAAGACTTCGTGGGTTGCCGTCACTTCGACCGGTTCTGACAATCGTTTTACCTCACTCTCCCCGGCAAAAAGCCCGGGTGTGATACCGACGAGCGCCAGAGCCAGTAATGCCTGAAGTAACCGTGAGTTGAAGTGTCTCTTTTTCATGCAAAAAATCTCCTGTTTGATGGCGCATTGTAGAACAATGGAAGAAAACGTGTGAAAGAACTCCAGAAGACCATAAACCGGGTCAGGAACGTTGATAACTGCACTTCTTGCCACTCCCCGTGTGCAATACATGACCTTTCCCACTATGCAGGATCGGGGCATTGGGATAGTTTGTTCACAAATTCTCAGGAACCCGACCAACAATGAATTTCACTAGTAAAATCTTTTCGACCGTTCTACTAAGCCTGGTATTCGCCACGGCATACGCCCAGGATTGGGTGGAGGAAAGCAACGAACACACCAATGTTGTCTTAAAAGCCCAGTCTCAATTTCAGCCTGAAGGCGCCACCAGCCTGGGTTTGACCGAGTTTGATGAATCCGTTATGGATCTTGGCCCGGATCTGTTCGCCCGCACCATAGCGGTCGATAAAGAGTTGATTGAAATGACACAGGAGTGGCTGCGAACGACGGAAAACCCCAAGGTGATCCAGGATCTGAATATCATTCAACAGGCTTTGGAAGACGGTATTCGATCGGCCACCCTGACACATCAGTACATGTTGCCGTATTTCAACTTGTCACAAACCATGTTTTACGGATTCCGGGCTTTGTTGGACCCGCGCGCTGATTCCAGCCGCTACCCGGCAGCCCTGATACGACTCGCCAAGTACACCGGCAAGGCTGAAGGCTACACCCCGATTACCGAGCAGGCTATGCAACGTACTGCAGAGCGTTTTGCCGAGCCAGGATTGCTGGGGCCGTATAAAGGTGAACTCGAACGTGACCTGAACAACGTCGAGCGTTTTGCCGGTGGCCTTAAGCAGATATTCGAAGCATCCGGTTTGGAAGGCTACGAGGAAGACCTCGATGTTCTACTTGTACAACTGAATGACTATGCGGAGTGGCTGAAAGCAGAAATCGAACCACGTGCGCGACAGGATCACCGTTTACCGAAAGAACTCTACGCCGATAATCTCAAGAACTATGGTGTGCGTGAAGACCCCGAAACCCTGATCCGGGATGCCCAGTTTGGATTCCAGGAGATCAAGTCGCAGATGCGCTCGGTTGCACGTCAGATTGCCGACCAGCGCGGATGGGACAACGGCGACCTCATGTATGTGATGGCAGAGCTGAAGAAAGAGCAGATTCCGCAGGATAAAATCCTGGAAATCTATAAATCCCGACTCGCAGCCATTGAAGAAATGATCCGCAAGCATGATGTCATCACCCTGCCCGAGCGCAATGCCTCCATCCGGTTGGCAACCGAAGCGGAGTCTGCCAGTATCCCGGCACCCTTCATGAGCCCACCACAATTAATCGGCAATACCGGCCAATACGGCGAATTTGTACTGGTACAGAGCAACCCGGCGCTGGAGGGCGAAGACAGTAAGATGGATGACTGGAGCCACGAATCCGTGACCTGGGCACTAACCGTTCACGAAGCGCGACCCGGTCACGAAATGCAATTTGCCGCACTGGTCGAAAATGGCACCTCACTGGCCCGTATCACCTATGCCTTCAACAGCGCAAACGTGGAAGGCTGGGGCCTGTACTCGGAAGCCATCATGATGGAATACCTGCCGCTGGAAGGTCAGTTATTCACCCTGCTGGGCCGCTTGCAAAGAGCCGGGCGCATGTTTATGGACCCGATGGTTAACCTTGGCCTGCTAACACCTGAAGATGCGGTTGATTTCATGATCAACCAAATCGGTCTCTCCAAGGCGATGGCCAGCTCAGAAGCTGATCGTTATGCCTTTTTGGCACCGGGACAGGCCACTTCTTATTACTACGGGTACCGAAATCTTGAAAGGTTGCGCACCGAGGTTGAGATGGCCCTGGGCGAGAGATTCAATCAGCGGAAATATCATGATTTCCTGTTGAAACAGGGATTATTGCCACCTGAGTTATTAAGGCAGGCTGTGTTGCAGGATTTTGTGCCAATGCAGTGACCGATGATTGGTTTTTGAAAGCGATTAAGCCTTTTTATTCCGATTATGAAATCTCAGCCATGCACCGACGGCTAATCTCGTCTATTGTTATTGGTAGTTTGTGAAACATAACTGTATAAATGTGCTGAGCGAAAAAGTCGGCATATTTTTTAATCATTAAGTCACTCCCATAATTACCCCCATAATCAGGAGGTTTCGATGCGTGTTATTTACAGTTTGATCGGTCTCACCTTTGTGCTGCTGGCCACCAGCAATGTTTGTTTTGCAGAGGTCGAAGACGGTGCTCAGAAAGCCGTATTAGTAACGGGCGCCAGTACTGGCATTGGCCGCAAAATCACTGAGGTTTTCGCTGCAAAGGGATACTTTGTCTACGCAGGCGCGCGCAAGCAAAAAGATCTGGATGCCTTGAATGCAATCAAAAACGTACAGGCCATCAAGCTGGATGTGACCGTGCAGGAGCAAATTGATGCTGCAGTTGCCACCGTAGAGAAGGGTGGCCGTGGGTTGTACGGTTTGATTAATAACGCCGGCGTGTTTATTGGCGGTCCACTACTTGACGTAGACCTTGAGGAATTCAAATGGTTGATGGATGTCAATGTGAATGGTGTTTACCGCATGAATCAAGCATTCGGACCAATGATTATCGAGTCGAAGGGTCGGATATCTACCATCGGCTCTATCTCTGGTACTCTCTCAGGGCGCTACTCCGGCCAATACAGCATGAGCAAACATGCGATCGAGGCATACACCGACTCACTGGCAGCAGAAATTGAGCCGTTGGGTGTGCGTGTGAGTGTGATTGAGCCCGGTAATTATAATTCTGCCATTGCTGCTTCTGCGCAGGCGCGTATGCGCAAAAAGAATGAAGACTATGCCAAGAATGGTTCTCCATTTGCCGAAGCATACTCCGCGTGGATGGATACAGAATGGGACCGTAGCGTATATAAAAACCCTGAAGAAGTAGCAGAGGCCGCAGTACATGCCATGTTTTCGGATGAGCCGTTACGACGATACATGGTGGTTCCGGAAGAGAAAGAAGCAGGCTGGACCATCGGCAAACAAATTGCAGAACTGGTACAACTCAATGACTGGCAGGCCTACACTTACAGCCGCGAGCAGCTGATCGAGAAACTTGATGCAGCGATGGCCAGCGATGATGAAAATGAATTGACCACAATGCTACATAAATTTCTGGGTTCTTCTGACCAGCTGGAAGCACACGCCACTTTCTGGGCAGATGACCTTGTTTACACCTCTTCTAGTGGTGATCGTTTTGGAAAAGCAGAGATCATGTCAGGCTTTGAAGAGACGGATTCAGAAGAAAGTACCGGGCCAGCCGTTGCTTACACAGGCGAAGATGTGAAGGTACAGCTTTTTGGAACAACCGCAGTTGTCACATTTCAGCTGGTTGGGACGCCGGATGATGGATCGGGAGTCAAAAACTATTTCAATACGGGCACGTTCCTGAAACGTGGCGGTAACTGGCAGGCAGTCGCGTGGCAGGCGACGGTTATACCGGGTACGTAAAAAATGCTTTGGGTAAAGACAATTCATATTCTGTTTGTCATGTCATGGATGGCGGGTATTTTCTACCTCCCCAGGATATTCGTTCATTTTGTTGAAGGCCGGGAGGCCGGCGAGCAGGTTGACCGGTTGGCTATCATGGCACGCAAGCTCTATGGCTTCATGACAGTTATGATGGTATTGGCACTGGTTAGCGGGCTTGCGTTATGGCTTGTGTATGGCTTTGCCGGTGGCTGGATACACGTAAAGCTTTTGTTCGTCGTACTGTTGATGATGTATCACTTCTGGGCACGCAACAGGGTGAAAGAGATGCAGGCAGGAGATCTGAATAACAGTGGTGTTTACTATCGCTGGGCCAACGAGATTCCACTTGTTTTGCTCATCGTGATTTTGGTGATGGTGGTTGTAAAACCATTTTAAGGAGAAGAGAGATCTGGCCATATTTTTCCCTTTTCGATTAAAACAAAGTGGCTTTTGGCGTATGATTCCCACCCAAGTGCATTAAAAAGCATGTAGTTCCAACTCACCAAAATTCTAAGAAGGAGAGCACATGAATAAGAAGCCATTGACACTTGCGGCAATTGTTGCAACTGCAGTCTCGTTTATAAGCAGCCCTACGCTGTTGGCGCAAACCGCCGACGATGAAGAAAACGGTCTTCTTGAGGAGGTCATCGTAACGGCGACCAAACGCGAGGAGAGTATTTACGAAGTCCCTATTGCCATCACGGCCTTTACGCAGGCCGGAATCGAGCGCCAGGGCATTACGGACCTGACCGACATCGGTAAGTTTGTACCCAACATGAATGTCACTGGTTTTTCTGCCGGTCATACTTCATCGGTTAACCCCTTTATTCGTGGCATTGGCTTGCAGGATCATCTGATCACCACGGACCCGGGTGTTGGAGTCTACGTCGACGGTGTCTATCTTGGTCGTCAGGTTGGACAGAACTGGTCGCTGGCTAATGTTGAGCGTGTGGAGGTGATGCGTGGCCCGCAGGGTACGCTATATGGACGTAACTCAATCGGCGGTGCGATCAACATCATCACCCGCCAACCGGGCGACGAAACCGGTGGCCGAATGAAGGTGTACGGGGGTACCCGTGGCCGTCTTTACGGTGATGCTTATTACAATATGAAGCTGGGTGAGCAATTTGCCGTATCAGCCACCGGCTCCTGGACTCATCGCGATGGCGTGGGTGATTTTGTAAACCTGGATACCTCGAAAGACGTGGGTGAAATGAGAGACTGGTCAGGCCGGATCGCCGCCAAGTGGATGCCGACTGAAGACTTTTCTATCCTGGCTGCCTATGACAAGGCCAAAGGCGAAGGAGGCTTGAGGCCCTACACCACCCTGATTGATGAAGTACCTTCGGGTCTTTTGTACCAGTCGGGGGCAAGAAACAGCGATGTTTCTGAAGACCCGTACGATAACAACGGCGGTTTTTACGTTGATGCCGACGGAAACATCGTTGCATCCAATGTCGTTTCCAACGATGCCGACGGATGGTCGGTCACAGCCGATTGGGACATGAACGAAGAGCTTGCCTGGAAGTTTATCTACTCCGACCGAAGCTCCGAATACACTTCCGGTCTTGATGATGACAGCGTCGAATCCACCTTGTTCACCTATCCGGAAACGGGCTATGCCGATCAGCAATCAGCCGAACTTCAGTTCTTCGGCGATTTTGGCGGCTGGGATTTTGTTTCCGGCCTTTACTGGTACAAAGAAAAAGGCGCCAATAGGCAAGACCCCAATTTCTTCGCCGGTGGTCCGGGCACCTTTGAGCTGGGCCAGAAAGCCAAGAGCAAGGCCATCTATGCAAACGTCGGATTCCAGGCCACCGAATCCCTGCGTCTGTCAGGCGGTTTGCGATATACAAAGGATGACAAGGACGCCTGGGTCAACATCAATAGCAGTTTGATCGAGGAATCCGCCAGCCGGGACTGGAATGAAACCAGTTGGGAAATTGCCGCGGTCTGGGACATGAACGATAGCCTGAACCTGTACGGCACCATTCAAAATGGCTATCAGTCCGGCCAGTTTCCACCCCGGCCCTATTGCCTGTTTGGTAATCTCGATTTCACACAGCCGGGTAATGTCAGTCGGCCGAACTGTTTCGAAGCCAACGACAACGTAACAGCAACCAACTACGAAATCGGTTTGAAGGGCTCACCCAGCGATACGTTCCAGATGAGCATAGCCGCGTTCTACACCAATTATTCCAACCTGCCCTACCAGGTCAGTGAATCCAGCGGTGGTGGCTTTAATACCGTCAATATCATCGTCGACCAGACCTCCAAGGGTTTTGAGTGGGAAAGCACATGGGCGCCGACACAGGCCTTTACCCTTTACACCACCCTGGGCTATCTCGATGCGGATGTGGACAGTGATAACCCCCTCGCAGTCGCACCTTTGACACCCAAG
>RCNE010001267.1_pt1 | contig 13694 bp, 11 predicted proteins | sample 2041361 | NCBI WGS metagenome assembly RCNE01 (sample SAMN09708229, study PRJNA481090) | Marine sediment metagenome, whole genome shotgun sequencing project.
TTGTTGCATTCTCTTTTTTCTTTTTAATTGCATCCTATTTTGTAGGAATTCCCATAATGGGCGCTATCTTTTTTGTAACCCTTACAGTACTTGTTATTATTAATAAGTACTTATTAAATGGTTTAGAAAAAATACATAAGGGCGTAAGTAGTTATCAGTACCTAAAGGCATTCAACAAATGGATACAAAAGATGATAGCGATCAACAAGAGACTGGCTGTATTTTTGTACCCAACTTTTTTTATGTCACTTATTATTGGTTTTTGGTTTAAAGATGCCGAGGGAGTTCCTCTAGGTGAAAGACTGATTAGCGAAGTACTTTATGGTTTTCCAGATGTTTACTTGATACAAGGAGTTCCGCTAATAGCCATTGTTGTTATACTTCTAATTGTAGGTTTATTAGCATTTTTTGGTGGTAGAATTTACCAATGGGATTTAAACTTAGTGTATGGTAGAGTATTTAAAAAATTAGAAGAATTAATGGCTGACATAGAAAGTTTAAGGAGTTAAAACCCTTCAAGTAGCCTATAAATATTAAGATTTCAATTTTTTCTGGTGTTGTGTGTAATAATTATTGTTTTGAGCCACTAACCAAGAAAAGACAAACAATTATGACAATACAAGAAGCGAATATTTTTTTTGAAAGTTTAAAAACCGAAACAACTAAAAAGCATGAAATAAAGGTGTATGAAAATTTCCTTCAGATTTTAGCTGGATTGAAAACTAGAGCGTTTTCAAAAGATGAAATTCAATCTATAGAAAAAGAACTTGACGCCTTAGTTTTAGAATCAAGCCCTAGTAACAGAAAAAAGTACTTTAAGAAAGCACTTAGTACATTTGAAAAATATTTAAAGGAGACATTTTCCTTAACAACTGAAGGGTATTATACCAAATTATATGGCGCTTTAGGATTGTCATTCGGTTTGATGTTTGGAGTTGCTATTTTATCGAATCTAGAACGCTCTTTAGGTATTTCTTTAGGTTTAGTTGGAGGAATGGTAGTGGGTTCTCTTATTGGCCGTAGCAAGGATGCTGAGGCTAAAGCTGCAGGAAACATGCTTTAAAAAGGCATATCAATAAACATCTTTTACTACAAAAAGCATTAAAACTATTTTTTTAAATACCACACCGCTAAATAAAATTTGGCTAAAGCTAGAAAGAATAGGAGTGAAGAGATAACTGTCTTGAGTGCAGCAGAAGGGAGCCACTCCTCATGTACGATAGGAAGCTTCTCAGAAATGCGGAATTTTTTTGAGGAGATTTAATAAGATTTTCTTACGCTGAATAGTTGATATAAAAAAAGACCCTTTGGTAAAAAGGGCCTTATTTATGGCATTAGTCAAAAATTAAAAACATTAAATAGGGGCATTAAGATTTTTGGGGAACATAAGTCATGCGGTTACAAAATACCAACGGCCCAAAGAATCATAGCGACGACAACGGAAAGCAGAATGCCTACCAGAACCACAACCATAATACTTAAGAAACCATTAAGTAATCGAACACCGGGATTAATCTGTTGTTCCATTTTTATATAGTTTTCTCTAAATTTACGAAATTACAGGCTACAATAAGGAGTTTTAGGCCTTTATTTCGATTAACTGCCTCATATTTAGTATGTTCTATCGTTGAAACACCTATTTAATCGATAAGACGAATGACTATTAAAATTAAAGAGGTTCTTTTTTTCCGCTTAATTTTTCACTTAATTCTTCTAAAGATACCCCTTTGGTTTCAGGCATCATAAACAGTACAAAAAGTAATTGCAATACCATCATACCTGCAAAAAAGATAAAAATAGGCCATGGATTTTCTTTAAAAATGCCGTTATCCGCATCTAAAAATATGGGAGTAATAAGCGTTATAATCGCAGCAAATACCCAATGAGTACCTGTACCCCAAGACTGGCCTGAGGCTCTAACTTTTTGTGGAAAGATCTCTGAGATAAAAACCCAGATTACAGCCCCCTGTCCTACAGCATGTGACGCGATGAATAGTAGCACAAACGTTAATAATAATGTTGAGCTTGCTCCACTATAGAAACACCAACCGACCATGCCAAGGCTAATAATATAACCGACAGAACCAATTTTCATTAACTGCTTACGGCCTAATTTATCAATTAACCATACACCTGCGAATGTAAAAATTAAATTGACGATGCCTATAGCGATAGAGCTAAAGAGGGATTCTTGGGCAGCAAGGCCAGCTCTTTCTAAAATTTCAGGGGCGTAATACAAAACAAAATTTATACCTGATAGCTGGTTGAAAAACGCAATTAAAAAAGCAAGTATTAAGGGTGTTTTATACCGGCCCGAAAAGAGATTTTCTTTTATTTTGCTAGTATTAAGACTTTTCTTTATCTCTTGAAGTTTGGTAGACGCCATTTGTTCGTCATAGAGTATGCGCAAGGTTTTCATGGCGCCTACGTCATCTCCCTCGTTAATAGCCAACCATCTTGGGCTATTTGGAAGCTGTAAAGTCATTAAGGTGTAAAGAACTGCCGGAATTGCCTCAACGCCTAACATCCAACGCCAATCGTTATCCCCTCCAACACCTTGAAGTAAATAGTTCGAAATGAAGGCAATCAAGATGCCTAAGACCAGATTGAATTGATACAATCCGCCTAATTTTCCTCTATTTTCCGGAGATGATATTTCAGAAATATAGATAGGAGCTGCTACCGAAGAAGCTCCAACTCCCAATCCGCCAATAAATCTAAAAAATGAAAAGACATAAGGGTCATTAGCGAAAGCAGACCCTAGCGCGGAGGCCGCATATAAAATTCCAATCCAAAAAAGTGTTTTCTTTCTGCCAAATTTATCGCAAGGAATGCTTCCTAAAAGTGAGCCGACGACCGTGCCCCAAAGTGCCATTGACATAATAAAGGTGCCATGAAACCATGGTGAAGTATTCCAAAGTTCTTTGATGGGCAAATTTGCACCACTTATGACTACGGTATCAAATCCGAATAAAAATCCAGATAATGCAGCAGTTAAGGCAATTCGAAATATTTTGGAATTCATCAGTTCTAGTTTGTTGGTTCATGTAAAACTAACAAAAAAACCTAGAAACGCATTATGGTCACTTAGGGGATTACAACAATCGGTTTTAGCGTGTCTCTTTGCTTTGATTTTTTCTTTTTTCTTTCCTTATCTGTAGGTTCTATGACCTTAGGTTTTTCGAAAGGAAGCACATTTTCTTTACGCTCTGAAGAAGGAATCGTGCTTTTTTTGGGGGAAGTAGTTTGCTGTTCTACAGCCTTGTCATTACAAGAAATTGCAAAACAAAAAAGCGTAAATAGAAGTATTAGTTTTTGGGACAATACCATGACAAGTTATAATTAGGACTATAATAATGTACGCAGATAGTCAATGATTTGGACGCTTGCTCCTTTGTTTTTAGAAATATACAACGCGTTTATTTCGCCTATTTTTTTGATAAGTCCCGGTTGGGCTAACAGTTTTTTCATTAGTTCACTAAAACTCCATGCATCAGTAATAGGTAAAATGCCTTTTTGATGTACTAGGTCTTCAGCTTCTTTGAAACCATGGTAATTCGGGCCAATAATAACAGGAATACCAAATACAGCGGGCTCTAAAGTGTTGTGTAGTCCGGTTGCGAAACCACCACCAACATAAGCAATATCTGCATAGCTATAGATTTTGGTAAGCATACCAATATTGTCAATAATAAGCACTTCGAAATCGCCAATAGTATTTTCATCAATTTTAGAAAGAAGGGCTGTTTTCTTTGAAATGGCACCAGCTAGGCCTAGTATTTTCTCTTTTTTTATGGTGTGTGGTGCGATGACGTATTTTAAGTTTTTAGGATTATTATTGATATAGTCAATTAATATCGCTTCGTCTTCGGGCCAGGTACTTCCAGCTACAAAACAGAGACGGTCTTTTTTGAAATTATTCATGAACGAAAGGGTATTATCCCTATTCAAAATCTCTGAGACCCTGTCAAGTCTGGTATCGCCATTGACAGTTGTATTTTTAATTTGTATGGATGCTAAAAGCTGTTTTGAAGTTTCGTCTTGTACGAATAAATGTATGCAGGTCTTTAAGGCTTTGCGCATATACCCACCATATCCCTTAAAATAAATTTGCTCTTTTTTAAATTTTGCCGAGACCAAAACAGTAGGAATTTTCTTTTTCTTCAGCACTTTCATATAGTTAGGCCAAATCTCGTACTTAACAAAAATGGCTAATGTCGGGTTGGTGAGCGCTATAAAACGTTTCACATTTTGGATGGTGTCCATAGGAAGATAGGTGACCACATCAGCGGCAGTCGTATCTTTTTTTATTTCATACCCTGAAGGTGAAAAAAAAGTAACTAAGATTTTATGGGAAGGAAATTCTTGTCTTAATTTTTCAATAATAGGAAGCCCTTGTTCAAATTCGCCAAGTGATGCAGCATGCATCCAAATGACTTGCTCATTTTTTGAAATAGACTGCTCTAAAATGGCGAAAGTTTCTTTTCTGCCGTTTACAAAAAGTTTCATTTTGGAACTGAAAAGAGCAGCGAACTTCAAATGAAACCAAGCAATATGAGCAATCAGATTATATATAAAATCCAAATCAGAAATATTTGAAGCGAAAATACGCTTCTTTCAAATAAAATCATTGCTTGGGGTTTCGTATTTTTGTTGGGCAAATGTCATTTTTAATGCATTCTTAATCTAAAGTGTAGGCATGAAGAAAATACAAATGGTTGATCTTAAAGGCCAATATAAGGCAATTAAGGAGCAGGTAAATAGTTCAATTTCAAATGTTTTAGAGACTTCGGCCTTTATTAATGGGGCAGACGTAAAAGAGTTTCAAAAAGAATTGGAAGACTATTTAGGAGTAAAGCATGTTATACCCTGTGCCAATGGTACTGATGCGCTACAAATCGCAATGATGGGCTTAGGATTAAAACCAGGTGACGAAGTCATAACCGCTGATTTTACTTTCGCTGCAACTGTGGAGGTTATCGCTTTACTGCAATTGACACCTGTTTTGGTCGATGTGGAACCGGATACTTTTAATATCGACATCGCTGCTATTGAAAGAGCCATTACACCAAAAACGAAAGCCATTGTGCCGGTGCATTTGTTTGGTCAATGCGCCAATATGGATGCCCTGCTCGAACTAGGGGAGAAGCATAATGTTTTTATCATTGAAGATAATGCGCAAGCCATAGGCGCTAGTCACACTTTTAAAGACGGAAGAAAACAAAAAGCAGGAACCATGGGTCATGTAGGTTCCACTTCTTTTTTTCCATCTAAAAATTTAGGATGTTATGGCGATGGTGGAGCAATTTTTACCAACGATGATGATCTAGCGCATACCATTAGAGGAATTGTAAATCATGGTATGTATGTAAGATATCACCATGATGTAGTTGGCGTAAACTCGCGTTTGGACACTATTCAAGCCGCAGTTTTGAGAGCGAAACTGCCTAAGTTAGATGAGTATTGTGATGCCAGAAGAACTGCAGCTCGAAAATATTCAAAAGCATTTGAAGAACATGAAAACATTGTAGCGCCCACAACTGTAAATGGTTGTTCGGGTATATGCGATACCTGCGATTGTCATGTTTTTCACCAGTATACCTTGAAAATTACCAACGGAAAACGAGATGCTTTGGTACAACACTTCGCTGAGAAGGGTATTCCATGTGGGGTGTATTATCCGATTCCGCTGCATAAGCAAAAAGCATATGTCGATAGTCGATATAAAGAAGAAGATTTTCCTGTAACAAACCAATTGGTTAAAGAGGTAATTTCTTTGCCGATGCATACAGAGTTAGATGATGAGCAGATCAACTTCATTACTACAACGCTGATCGATTTTGTGAATAGATAGATAATTAGTTCATTAGTTTTGTCACGCTAAAGATTAAACAAACAAATATGAAAATTCTCGTAACAGGAGGTTTAGGTTTTATAGGTTCACATACTGTAGTTGAACTTCTAAACGAAGGTTTTGAAGTAGTCATCATCGATGATTGCTCAAATTCTTCTGAGGAGGTTTTAAATGGAATTACTACCATAACTGGTAAAACTCCACTTTTTGAAAAAATTGATTTAAAGGAAAAAGATAAGGTTGAGGATTTCTTCAAAAGACACCACGATGTGCAAGGTGTGATTCATTTTGCTGCCTCAAAAGCGGTAGGTGAGAGCGTTGAAAAACCATTGTTATATTATGAAAACAATATTGGTACCTTAGTATATATTTTGAAAGAGCTGGCTCAAAAAAATAGAGCTAGTTTCATTTTTAGTTCTTCTTGTACGGTGTATGGTCAAGCTGATGAGATGCCTATTACTGAAAGTGCACCAGTAAAAGTTGCAGAATCTCCTTATGGTAATACCAAGCAGATGGGTGAGGAAATTATTGCAGACACCTGCAAGGTTACTCCGGCTTTGAATGCTATTGCATTACGTTACTTTAACCCAATGGGCGCTCACCCTTCGATTGAAATTGGAGAGCTGCCCACAGGAGTTCCACAAAACCTGGTACCTTTTATTACACAAACTGGAATGGGAATGAGAGCAGAATTATCGGTTTTTGGTGATGATTACCCAACTCCAGATGGTACTGCTGTTCGCGATTATATATATGTGGTTGATTTAGCTAAAGCACATGTAATTGCTTTGAAGCGTTTGTTAGATGGTAAAAATGAGTTGAACTACGAGGTTTTCAATGTAGGTACTGGTACAGGTAGTAGTGTTCTTGAAGTTATTCAGAGTTTTGAAAAGGTTTCAGGGCAAAAATTAAATTATAAAATAAAACCTCGAAGAGCCGGTGATATTACTTCAGCTTATGCAGATACCACTAAAGCAAACAATGTTTTAGGATGGAAATCGGTATACAATCTTGACGAAGCCATGAAATCAGCATGGGAATGGGAACAAAAAATACGGAAGTAAAAGTTCTTAGGTTCTAAATAAAATCAAAAATGCCCTGAAATATATTGTACATTTCAGGGCATTTTTGATGAAACAATATCCAACTATGAAAAAACTACTACTTTTTTTAACTTTCTTTTCGACCGCTGTTCTTTCTGCTCAAGAGACCTATTTACATTGCGGAACCTTAATTGACACAGAAACAGGGAAAGCACAATCTGAAATGACAATTGTGGTTTCAGGCAATAAAATAAAAGGTATTCAAAAAGGGTTTGTTGTTGGTTCAAATGCTGATACTGTAATTGATTTGAAAGACAAAACGGTTTTGCCTGGCCTTATCGATATGCACGTGCATTTAGAATCTGAATTTAACCCGCAAGTATATATAAAAAGGTTCACGAACAACGAAGCTGATGTAGCTTTTGAGTCATCGGTACATGCGAAGTCAACCTTAATGGCGGGATTTACCACCGTTCGCGATTTAGGTGGTTCTGGGGTTAATATTGCTTTGCGAAATGCAGTAAATAAAGGCTATGTTCCGGGGCCAAGAATTTTTACTTCTGGCAAGGCTTTAGCAACAACAGGTGGGCATGCAGACCCAACAAATGGAATGAAGAACGATTTAATGGGAGACCCTGGGCCTAAAGAAGGGGTGGTGAATTCTCCATCTGATGGAAAAAAAGCGGTGCGTCAGCGATACAAAAATGGAGCTGATATGATCAAGATAACGGCTACCGGAGGTGTATTGAGTATCGCCAAAAGTGGACATAATCCGCAATTTACTTTAGAAGAAATACAATCTATTACCAGCACAGCTAAAAATTATGGAATGTCGGTTGCTGCTCATGCGCATGGTGATGAAGGCATGAAGTTAGCCGTTATTGGAGGTGTGAATACTATTGAGCATGGTTCTTTCATGAGCGAAGAAACAATGGAATTGATGATAAAACATAATTGCTATTTGATACCTACCATAAGCGCCGGAAAGCAAGTGGCAGAGAAAGCCAAGCAGCCTGGTTTTTTCCCTCCTGTAATAGCGAGAAAAGCATTAGAAATAGGTCCTAAACATCAAGCAACTATGGCTAAAGCCTATATAAAAGGAGTTCCGATGGGATTTGGTACTGATGCTGGTGTATTTCCTCACGGAACGAATGGTATTGAATTTGGATATTTGTTAGAAGCTGGAATTCCCTTAATAGAATCATTGAAAGCTGCTACGATTACCAATGCAAAACTCTTAGGCATGGAAAACGAACTCGGCCAATTAAAGGATGGTTTTCTGGCAGATATTATTGCTGTTGACGGCAATCCTATGAAAGATGCAAGGACCTTAGAGCAGGTCGTTTTTGTAATGAAAGATGGCGTTGTTTACAAAAAGTAAATGACACTCTTTATTGAAGAAATTAGTAATAGCTCTTCTTTACTCAGCCCTATGGATTTAGATTTTACTGATAGTATTTCACTTCTCGAAAAGGCGCAAGGTGAAGATCTCTACGACAAATTGGTAGCTCAATTACAAAAAGATTTTGCCTTGGCAAATATTGACATTGATATAACATCGGAAGCAATAACTTTAACAGCTTTAAAAACAATTTTGCACGAAAAAATCTACTATTTACTTTTAGAAAAATTTACCGAGTATCTCAATCTGTTATATGTTATTGATGTTCCTGAAAAAGTATTTAAAGATATTCAAGTAACTGATGTTGTTGAGGTTGCCGATCAGGTAACTTTCTTGGTGCTTAAGCGAGAGTTGCAAAAGGTTCGGTTGAAGGCTAAGTACTCTTAATCTAGTTGAGTCCTAGAAATAAACACGTACGAACGGAGCCCAAGCATTTAAATAAATACTTTCTTCATTGTCATGAAGCACATTGTATCGAATACCTACAGTAGCAAATTGGGTTCTATAACCGAGACCTAAAAATAGAGCTGGAGACCAAAAATCATTTTCTATAGTGCCTCCTAAGGTTTGAAAAGAGCTATTTACTCGTAATTGTTCAAATTCTCCTGAAATCTGAATTTGAGGTATGGGGTTCGCCAAGACAATCGCGCTTGGACCATAGGCCCAAAATTTTTGATCATTAAATTTATAAAAATTCAAATTTGCGCCAATTCCAGCCGCTATATAATCATTGAATTGATAAATAGCACTTGGTGATATGTTACCGTTGAAACCTCCATTAGAAAATCCAAGACCTATTCCTCCGCCAAATCGAACTCTGTTCCAAAAATCACTTTTTTGAGCTGGGTTTTGTGAAAAACATAAAAGGCATCCGAAGAGAAAGAAAAAGCCTAAAAAGAGATTTTTCAAACGCGAGGGAACAAATTTGTTCATATAACTACTTTTTTATTCGATAATACTTCCTAAGATACACCTAGAAATGGGAAATGTCGTATTTTTGATGCAAATTTATTCCAAGTACAGAGATAATATTTATGGATAAATATTCTTTTTTAAACGCTGCACACTCTTCTTTTTTTGCAGAATTATACGATAAGTATTTAATAAGTCCTGATAGTGTAGAACCTAGCTGGCGTGCATTTTTTCAAGGTTATGATTTTGGTTTAGAGAGTTCTCTAGATGGGCTTGATGTTTCATCTCAAAATGGAACTGTCGCTATTCCCCAATCACTACAGAAAGAATTTCAAGTTGTGAAGTTGATTGATAGTTACCGCAGTCGTGGGCATTTATTTACTAAAACCAATCCTGTTCGAGCTCGAAGGCAATATGTGCCTTCTCTAGATATTGAAAATTTCGGACTGAATGAAGGAGATTTAGATACCGTTTTTACAGCAGGTGAAATCATAGATATAGGTTCGACCACACTAAGAAATATCATCAAGCACCTGACTAACATTTATTGTGATGCTATCGGTGTTGAGTACATGTATATTCGTAAGCCAGAACGTGTTGAATGGATTCAAAACTGGATTAACGTTAATGATAATCAGCCTAAGTTTGAAACGGGTCGAAAAAAACACATTCTAAAAAAACTAAGTCAAGCCGTTTCTTTTGAAGGCTTTCTACATACGAAATACGTAGGGCAGAAACGATTTTCTTTAGAAGGAAATGAATCGCTAATACCAGGCTTAGATGCCATTGTTGAACGCGCAGCAGAGATGGGTGTTGAACAATTTGTGATGGGCATGGCGCATAGGGGTCGACTAAATGTTTTGACCAATATTTTTGGAAAAGCGGCAAAAGATATTTTTAGTGAATTTGATGGTAAAGATTACGAACAAGAAATTTTTGATGGTGATGTTAAGTATCATTTAGGTTGGACTTCAGAACGAAAATCTGATAAGGGCAATAATATCAAAATGAATATAGCGCCAAATCCTTCACACTTAGAAACTGTTGGTGCTGTTGTTGAAGGTATTGCGAGAGCCAAGCAAGATACGCACTATGCTGATGATTTCTCAAAAGTATTACCCATTGTGGTTCATGGTGATGCGGCGATAGCTGGTCAAGGTTTGATTTACGAAGTAGTTCAAATGGCTACGCTAGATGGTTACAAAACCAACGGTACCATTCATATTGTGGTGAACAATCAAATTGGTTTTACCACCAATTATTTAGATGCCAGATCTTCTACGTATTGCACCGATGTAGGTAAAGTGACGCTAAGTCCGGTATTGCATGTGAATGCTGATGATGCAGAAGCTGTGGTTCATGCTTCTATTTTTGCATTGGAATACAGAATGCGATTTAACAGAGATGTTTTTTTAGATTTATTAGGATATCGTAAATACGGGCACAATGAAGGTGATGAACCTCGTTTTACACAACCAAAATTGTACAAGGCAATTGCTAAGCATTCGAACCCAAGGGATATTTACGCGGCAAAATTGATTGCTGAAGGAATCATTGATGATTCTTATGTAAAACAATTGGACACTGATTATAAAGCTTCTTTGGAAGAGGAGCTAGAAGATTCAAGAAAAGAAGATAAAACGGTTATCACGCCTTTCATGGCGGATGAGTGGAAAGGTTTTGAAAACGCTCGCGAATGGGAGATGATGGATGCCGTTGACACTTCTTTTGATAAGAAAAAGCTATCGGCGATTGCTAAGGTTATTACCGAACTACCCAAAGACAAAAAGTTCTTACGAAAGGTGGAAAAATTAGTGAATGATCGTAGGAAAATGTTCTTTGAATCAGATAAGCTTGATTGGGCCATGGGAGAACTTTTGGCTTATGGAACGTTATTAGAAGAAGGTTTCGGAGTTCGAATGTCAGGCCAAGATGTTGAAAGGGGAACGTTCTCTCATCGGCATGCTGTTATGAAAGTTGAAGAGAGTGAAGAAGAAGTATTGTTGTTGAATCATCTTTCAGATAAACAAGCGCAATTTCAAATATATAATTCACTTTTATCGGAATATGGAGTAGTTGGTTTTGATTATGGTTATGCAATGGCTAGCCCAAACTGCTTAACTATTTGGGAAGCTCAATTCGGAGATTTTAGTAATGGAGCCCAGATCATGATTGATCAATATATTTCTGCTGCTGAAGACAAATGGAAATTGCAGAACGGTTTGGTGATGCTACTTCCTCACGGTTATGAGTTTCAGGGGGCGGAACATTCATCAGCACGAATGGAGCGCTACCTACAACTTTGTGCAAGAGATAACATGTATATCGCTGATGTTTCAACGCCGGCGAATATGTTTCATTTGTTGCGAAGACAAATGAAGTCGAACTTTAGAAAACCATTAATTGTATTTACTCCGAAAAGTTTATTAAGACACCCAAAGGCGGTTTCTACAGTTGACGAATTGGCAACGGGTGGCTTTCAAGAAGTTATAGATGATGTCAGCGCAGAAATAAAAAAGGTAAGGACATTGGTTTTTTGCACCGGTAAATTCTACTATGATTTACTTGCAGCAAAGGAAGAGCAAAAACGTGATGATGTTGCTTTGGTGAGAATAGAACAATTGTTTCCGGTGCCTTCTGAACAAATGAATGAAATAATCAAGAAGTATAAGAACGCTGATGATGTGGTATGGGCACAAGAAGAACCTAGAAATATGGGGGCTTGGAGTCATATGTTAATGCATTATAGAGAGGCTAGTAGTTTTAGGGTTGCATCAAGGAGATTTTATGCATCACCGGCTGCAGGTAGTGCTGTTCGATCTAAAAAACGGCATCAACAGATTATCGAATACGTTTTCGATAAGACTAAGGATAACATGACGAGGCCAAAAGCGAAAAAATAATACAACTAATTATACAGTAATATGATTTTAGAAATGAAAGTTCCCTCTCCGGGGGAGTCCATTACCGAAGTAGAGATAGCAGAATGGTTGGTTGAAGATGGTGATTATGTAGAAAAAGACCAAGCGATTGCAGAAGTCGATTCTGATAAGGCAACTTTAGAACTTCCTGCAGAAGAAGGAGGAATTATCACTTTGAAAGCAGAAGTGGGTGATGCTGTAGAAGTTGGAGCTGTCGTTTGTTTAATCGATACAAGTGCAGCTAAACCAGCTGGCGATGCTCCTAAAAAAGAAGAGACTAAGGTTGCGTCAAAGGCAGAAGAGAAAAAAGAGGATAAACCAGTAGCGAAAGAAAGTTATGCTGCGGGAACCGCATCACCTGCGGCAAAGAAAATATTGGAAGAAAAAGGTGTCGAAGCTGCTGCTGTAAAAGGTACAGGCAGAGATGGCAGAATTACCAAAGAAGATGCTGTTAATGCTAACCCTTCAATGGGTACACCAACTACAGGCGGAAACAGAGGAGAGTCGCGTTCTAAGCTTTCAATGTTACGGAGAAAGGTTGCTGAGCGTTTAGTTTCTGTCAAGAATGAAACGGCCATGTTGACCACGTTTAACGAAGTCGATATGTCTCCCATTTTTGAATTGCGTAAACAATACAAAGTAGATTTTAAAGAGAAGCACGGTGTAGGCTTAGGTTTTATGTCATTTTTTACGCTTGCCATTGTTCGCGCTTTAGAAATGTACCCGTCGGTGAACTCTATGATTGATGGTAAAGAAATGCTTTCTTATGATTTTTGTGATATTAGTATTGCGGTATCAGGCCCGAAAGGCTTAATGGTTCCTGTAATTCGTAATGCTGAAAACTTGACCTTTAGAGGTGTAGAAGCTGAGGTAAAACGATTGGCTATTCGTGCAAGAGAAGGAGACATCACAGTTGATGAAATGACGGGAGGAACTTTTACAATTACCAACGGGGGTGTTTTTGGATCGATGCTTTCAACGCCAATAATTAATCCTCCTCAAAGTGCAATTTTGGGGATGCATAATATTGTTGAGCGTCCTATTGCAAAAGATGGAGCGGTAGTCATAGCGCCAATTATGTATGTTGCTTTGTCATACGATCATCGAATTATTGATGGTAAAGAATCTGTTGGATTTTTAGTAGCTGTTAAAGAAGCATTAGAGAATCCTGAAGAAATTTTAATGAATAACAATGTGAAGAAAGCATTAGAAATGTAGTTTCGTGCTATTGTATGAAAATAGAAAAGCGTGAAAGGAAACTTTCACGCTTTTTGTTTTAAGTAAACATAACGCTTGTTATAGTCGATAATTGCTTTTGCTTTCTTGAGAATATCGGCGCCGATAATTCCGTCAACTGGCAATGCTTCGTGCGCTGTTAAGGCTTCATTTACATGAACGAGATCAAATAAGACTATTTTGGTTTTGTTTTTTTTCCAAGTCCCAATTTCAATTTGATTTTTGGTAGAAATTAAAGTTTCCATATTCGTAGCTCCGGCTCCAGCTGCTTTTATTTGCGGAAAGGACAAAGGCGCTGAAAAGAACAAAATTGAGCGTGATCGTTT
>RCNE010001489.1_pt1 | contig 13686 bp, 14 predicted proteins | sample 2041361 | NCBI WGS metagenome assembly RCNE01 (sample SAMN09708229, study PRJNA481090) | Marine sediment metagenome, whole genome shotgun sequencing project.
TGATGCAGCATTAGAAGCGTCAGTCTTGTAAATCAATTAGTTAGATTCTTTTTACTCTTTTTTTACTCTCGAATGTGAAAATATTTTACTTGACGTTGCAGCGTCAGAGGGGCGAACTATTTATGGGTGTTTTGCTGCGCCCAAAAAAACCGCCTTCCTGGTGGTTTTTTTATGTCCGTAATATTTCCATTCTGGAGTTCGTATGAAAATTCGACTGCGGTTGTTGCCGATTACTTTACATCTGGTTACATCATTCATTGAGATACTTACTCGAATCTGTCTAGGCGTATGTGTGTATCACTAGAAAGAGTAATATTTCCTCCTTGTAGAAAGCGTGCCCGAAAAACTTCCGCAGTTATTTATGACGTTAGCCAAATAAGGAATTAAAAATCACGCTACCGGCCGGTGGCTGATTTAGTCGAGTCATGATGATTCATACCTTTATTGCCCTTTCCTTGGGCCTTTCTCGTCAGAAACGTCTCTTAGTCGAATGCACCTGGCCATTTCCGTGAAGTGTGGTACACGCTCAGGATCTGCGCTTCGTCCTTTTTTATGCGATACGGCACAATATACGGCAGGTCATGAATGACCAGTTCGCTTGTTCCACGCACGCGCCCGGGTCGGCCAACATTTGGGTGTAGTTCGAGTTGACTGACAGCAACTCGTATCCGTTGGACGACTTCAAAAGCAGCTCTCGGATTATCCTTCGCTATATAATTCTGAATTCTATCCAGTGCCGCAGCGGCTGGTATAGTCCAGCGAATACGCACAATCAGATGTTTTCGTACTTGCCAAATATCTTTGCCATATCCGCGTCACTGGCAAACTGCCCCTCGTCAGCGGCCTTGATACCCTCCTTTACGCGTTCGGTCTGCCAAGCATGTAATTCCAGAAGTTGGTCAATCGCCTGATTCACTATGTAACTGCGAGACCTGTCCTGCTGTTTCGCAATTCTGTCCAGTTGTTTGACCTTTTTGCTGTCCGCCCGGACACTAAATGCTTCTGTTCCCATCTGACTATCATCCTTCTGGTTCACTGCGGTTCGTGCTGATTACTATGTAATCATAGCAGATGGATCGATTTGATTGAGGAATTTCGTGGATGTCCCAGCTTTTTCCCTCTCCTCGCCCCCCGCTATATCATGATTCCGGAGCGCCTGAATGGCAATTCCCGTATTCTGGTACCCGTCGCAGCGAATATTGCATTGGCAATCGCCGGTGCCGCTGCGGGAAATGCAGGTTCACCTAAACCAGTGGGTGAATTATCACTCTGTATAAAGTGAACTTCGATTTCAGGCGCTTGGCTGATCTTTAACAAACGATAATTCTGGAAGTTATTCTGCCGGGTTGCACCATCCTCAAATGATATTTCCAACTGTGCCGTGCTAAGCGCGTCGATGACCGATCCTTCCACCTGCGCTCGTGCACCGCTCAGGTTCAGGATGGGCCCCACGTCTACCTGCACCGGGATACTGGTCAAAAGTGCTATCAATAGCATGGTCAAGATTGACCATTTCACCGGCGATTTCTTCATTTCATCTCTCCTGAAAATTGCCTTGATAAAGGTATCCTGCAACAGATCATCGGCGACTTGGCTATCGTGCAACTGACCAATCAGGAAGCGAAATTTTGGGGGCATGTCATTACAGCTTGACTTCGTACCAAGGTCTTGTCCGGTTGACGATCCATACGACCGACAGCATCACGGGAACTTCGACCAGAACACCCACTACAGTTGCCAACGCCGCACCAGATTGCAGTCCGAAAATACTGATGGCTGCTGCCACGGCAAGCTCGAAGAAATTGCTGGCACCGATCAATGCGGAAGGAGCTGCCACACAGTGTGCAACCCCCAGTTTCTTGTTGAGTAAGTAAGCCAGACCTGAGTTGAAATACACCTGGATCAGAATCGGGATTGCCAACAAAAGGATAATGATTGGTTTGGCAGTGATCTGGCTACCCTGAAAACCGAACAACAGTACCAACGTGAGCAACAAAGCAGACAGGGAGACTGGGTGCATACGGTCCAGTACACGCTTCAACCGTGCCTCTCCTTCTTCATTCCGCATTAGCCATTTACGCCACAGGCTGGCTACGATCACCGGCAAAACGATGTACAAAACGACTGATAGGACCAGCGTATCCCATGGCACGTGGATAGAAGAAATACCCAGCAACAGGGCAACAATTGGTGCAAAGGCGAACACCATGATCAAGTCATTCAACGCTACTTGGGATAGCGTGAATCCGGGGTGACCACCACTAAGGTTGCTCCAAACAAAAACCATGGCAGTACAGGGAGCCGCTGCCAAAATAATCAGCCCCGCGATATAGCTATCCAGTTGATCCGCAGGTAACCAGCCTGAGAAAAGATTACGTATGAAAATCCAGGCCAGCAAGGCCATTGAGAATGGTTTCACTCCCCAATTGATGAACAACGTCACACCAACACCTTTCCAGTGGTGCCTGACTTCCTGTAAAGAGTGGAAATCTATTTTCAGCAGCATCGGCAGGATCATCAGCCAGATCAGCACCGCTACAGGTATATTGACACTTGCGACTTCCATCGCACCCAGGGCTTCAAATGTGTCCGGTAAAAACCGACCCAGCAAAATGCCGACGACAATACATAGGGCGACCCATATGCTCAGGTATCTCTCAAAAAATGGCATCTCTGCTACGGCAGCACGCCGACCTGTGGTTTCGCACTGAGCACTCACAACTCGACTCCTTCAGACAATTTGGCCAGCAGATCTCGAACTCTGGATTCAATCTCATCACACGTCGCTCTGAATTGATCCATAATTTCCTCTTCCGTCCCAGTGGCTTTTGCTGGATCAGTTAAAGGCCAATGAACTTTATTTACGCCAGGTGGCAAAATCGGACATTGTTCATCAGCATGGCCACACACTGTGACCACCACATCAGCACATCGCAGCATTTCATCACTGACAATCGTTGATTCCTGACCGGAAATATCAATTCCAGCCTCTTCCATGATCGCAATCGCACGTGGGTTCTTGCCGTGTGCTTCGATACCAGCGGATTGGACTTCAACCCAACCATTACCAATCAGGCGGGTCCAGCCTTCGGCTATCTGGGATCGACAAGAGTTGCCTGTACACAAGTAAAGGACATTGAGGGTTTCAGGCACAGTTTCTCTCCGGACGGTTTTTCATTTGGGTTAGTTGTTTTCTGTCGCCCCGGAAAGGGCTCAAGCTATGCAACTGGACATGCATCTGCTTGATGATCTCCTTGGACCAGTCAGGGAGGCTGGGATTGAGCCGATAGTGCATCCATGTGCCTTCACGGCGTGATTCGACAATGCCCGACTCTCGCATCAGTGCCAGGTGTCGAGAAATCTTGGGTTGCGATTCATCAAGTGCATAAGTGATTTCGCAGACACATGCTTCGCCCTCTTCCTGAATAAGCATCAGTGCCCGCAGACGAGTTTGATCGGAAAGAATACTAAAAAGATTGTCAGGTTCCATCACGGCATTATATGCGCATTGACATATATATGAAATATCAGATATTAACTGATTCTTATAGCTGGTGACTTGTAGATTTATGTGTCAATCAGAACTGGTTTAATCGTAGGTTGAAGTGTCAACATCGACTCTTTGCTAGCCCTCAAGAGGCAAAAAGCGATTCAACGATAGGGCATGCAGGAACTGAGTCGCTTTCACATCTGGTTACATCATTCATTGAGATACTTACTCGAATCTGTCTAGGCGTATGTGTGTATTACTAGAAAGAGTAATATTTCCTCCTTTTTTACTCTTTTTCATGTGTATTAGGGCTAGTTTGGCTTATCATTCCGCACAATAGCAACACCGTAAGATAATGTTTAATATCGATTATTACCTATGAATCAAAAGGTTACACACACTCCTTTAATGCAGCAATATCTGCGTATCAAAGCGGACTATCCGGATATTATCCTGTTGTTCCGGATGGGAGACTTCTACGAGGTTTTTTACGATGATGCCCGGCGTGCGGCCAAACTGCTGGATATCACGCTAACCGCCCGTGGCAAATCAGCGGGTGCACCCATTCCCATGGCCGGTATTCCCTATCACGCGCTGGATGGTTACCTGGTCAAGCTGATACGCAAGGGTGAATCAGCCGCCATTTGTGAACAGGTAAGTGAACCGACTGCAGGCAAAGGCATTGTTGACCGTAAGGTCGTACGTATCGTCACACCGGGTACCGTCACCGATGAGGCCCTTTTATCCGGGCGTCAGGATATTCTTCTTGCTGCGGCAGTGCGGATAGGAAAATCCTGGGCACTGTCATGGATGGATCTGTCTTCCGGACGATTTCTTGTCCGTTTGATACCAACGTTTGATGAGCTTGAAACCCAGTTGGAGAGATTGCTGCCGGCGGAGTTACTGGTTCCGGAAGACGCGGATTGGGCAGAATCCCTTACAGGCCAGCGCGGTCTCAAAAAACGTGCACCCTGGCATTTTGACGGGGAATCCGCCTACCACCTGCTGACCGAACAGTTTAGTACCCGTGACCTGGCTGGTTTTGGTCTTGAAGATGAACCGGTCTGCATCTCAGCCGCCGGAGCACTGCTCCAGTACGCACAGGAAACACAGCGCACTGCCCTGCCTCATCTACGCGCCATCCAGGTGGAAAACCCGCACAACCACTTACACCTCGATGCTGCCACACGTCGAAACCTCGAACTATTGCATCATCCTGAAGGTCGCGACGAACATACGCTGGCCGGTATCATGGATTCGACCGTCACACCGATGGGGGGCCGCTTGTTGCGACGCTGGATTGCCGAACCCATCTGTGATCGCCAGCGTTTGCAAGCACGCCACAATAGTATAGGGGTATTGCGGGAAACCAGGCTGTATGAAACCCTGCGCACGCTTTTCCGATCGGTGGGTGATATTGAGCGAATACTTGCCAGGGTCGCACTGGGTTCAGCCCGGCCACGCGACCTGACTACATTACGGCAGACTCTCGGTGTTTTACCGGAAATTAAATCCAGTTTAATAGCTGTTAATCGCGAACCACTGCAGACGTGTGGCGAAGAAATTGAGTGCTTGCCGCAACTATATGAATTGCTGAGTGCTGGTCTTGTTGATGAGCCACCGGTTCTGATTCGCAACGGCGGGGTCATCGCCGAAGGTTACGATCCGGAACTGGATGAGTTACGCGGCCTTTCGGAAAACGCCGATGAATTCCTGCTGGAATACGAAAACCGGCAGCGGGAGGAATCGGGCATCCCCGGTTTAAAAGTGGGTTACAACCGGGTGCATGGCTATTTTATTGAAATCACCCATGCCCATACAGACAAGGTGCCCCTGCATTACAAACGCCGTCAGACACTGAAGGCTGCCGAGCGTTATATCACCGAGGAACTGAAAACATTCGAGGACAAGGTCCTGTCCAGCCGTGAGCGCGCACAGGCCCGTGAGTTGTACTGTTATGAGGAACTGGTCAGCAGTCTGCAGGCCGAGCTCATACCATTGCAAACAATGGCCAATGCCATTTCCCGGCTGGATGTTTTATGTGCATTTACAGAACGTGCCATTACACTGGATTTCTGCTGCCCGGAACTCAGCGAACAGACCGGAATCGACATAAGTGACGGCCGCCACCCCGTGATTGAGCATGTTCAGTCAGAGGCATTTACACCCAATCATACCAGGATGAATCCACTGCGCCGGATGCTGATCATTACCGGCCCCAATATGGGTGGTAAATCAACCTATATGCGCCAGACAGCACTGATCTGCCTGCTGGCCTATACCGGCAGTTGGGTACCGGCTTCCAGTGCCGTTATTGGCCCCCTGGACAGGATATTTACACGTATTGGTGCCGGTGACGATTTAAGCCGGGGACGCTCGACCTTCATGGTGGAGATGACAGAGACTGCCAATATACTGCATAGCGCCAGCCAGAATTCCCTGGTCCTGATGGATGAAATCGGACGCGGAACCAGCACCTACGATGGTTTGGCCCTTGCCTGGGCAGTGGCCGAATACCTGGCGCGCCAGGTTAAGGCCTACACCTTGTTTGCGACTCATTATTTTGAACTGACACACCTGCCGGAACACCTCGAAGGTGTTCACAATGTACATCTGAAGGCGGTTGAGCACGGTGATCGAATTGTTTTCATGCATTCTGTCAATGACGGGCCTGCGAGCCAGAGTTACGGTTTGCAGGTAGCAGCACTGGCCGGTATTCCAAAGAATGTGTTGCGGCGGGCACGTTTTCAGTTGTCCAAGTTGGAAAAAGGCGACAATGAGAGTCCGCAGATGGGCTTGTTTACGACCTATGAAGAACCGGAACCCGAGCTTGAACCGGATAACCCGGTGCTGGACAAGCTCGAAGAAATTGATCCAGACGAATTGACCCCCAGGTCAGCACTGGATTTGATTTACAAACTAAAAGCCCTTCAAGACCGCTAAAACACCCTATGACGAAAGTTTGGCCTTGTTTTATTTCATCATCGGCTTTGTCGGTTTAAACTCCGAACATGGATTCATCGGTAAGACTGGATAAATGGCTTTGGGCCGCACGGTTTTTTAAAACCCGTTCTGTTGCAAGAGAAGCAGTAGCCGGTGGGAAGGTGCACCTCAACAGCAACCGGGCCAAACCCGGCCGTTCTCTCAATATTGGTGATGAACTGCGTGTTCAACGTGGTGAAGAAGAGTACACAATAACCATCGTTGAATTATCAATCCGCCGCGGACCGGCATCAGTTGCACGAACACTTTACGAAGAATCTGAAGAAAACCGTATCCGGCGAGAGAAGCTCGCAGAAGAACGCAAACTGGAGCACCAGCAGCACGCCACACGTGAACGGCGCCCGGACAAACGCCAGCGCCGGCGCATTGTCCGCTTCAAGAACAAATTTGATTGATGGTACTGTCATCCCTGCGGTCGCTCCGCACATCCGTGTGCTCCCGCGACATAAGCGCTTCCATGCGCAAAACCGCAGGGATGACAGTGCCAGTTACTAACCGGCTCTAAGCATCAACCGGTTAACACGCTGTACAAAGCCGGCGGGGTCTTCGAGTTGTCCACCTTCTGCAAGTACGGCCTGTTCGAATAGCAGTTCTGCCCAATCCTTGAACTCTTCGTCAGACTCAACAGCTGAAACCTGTTTTAGCAATTGGTGGTCCAGGTTGACTTCCAGCACAGGCTTGCTGTCAGGCATGGCCTGCCCTGCCTGCTCGAGCATACGACGCATGTGCATGGCGAGTTCCTGTTCGCTCAGCACCAGGCAGGAAGCAGACTCGGTCAGACGCTTGCTGGCCCTGACTTCGGTCACTTCCTCTGCCAGTACATCCGATAAACGCTTCAGCAGCGGATCTTTTTCAGCATCGTCCTGTTTCTCGTCTTCTTTTTTCTCGTCTTCAGATCCGAGATCAACATCACCCTTGGCGATGGAGCGCATCGTTTTACCGTCAAATTCGTTGAAGTAACCCATCACCCATTCGTCGATACGATCGGACATCAACAGAACTTCAATACCCTTTTTGCGGAATATTTCAAGATGTGGAGAATTTTCAGCTGCCTTGCGATTTTCCGCTGTGACATACCAGATCACATCCTGGCCTTCCGGCATACGGGAAACATAATCTGCCAGGCTCACACGCTGCTCTTTCGCTGCATCATGGGTTGATGAAAACCTCAGCAAATGCGCAATCTTTTCGCGATTGGGCATATCTTCGGCAAGACCTTCTTTCAGAACACCACCGAACTGGTCCCAGAAGCTGTTGTACTTCTCAAGTTCTTTGTCTGCCATGCGTGTGATCAAATCCAGGCTGCGCCTGACCACCGCTGAGCGGATTTTTCCTACCAGCTGATTTTCCTGCAACAGTTCGCGGGAAACATTCAATGGCAGGTCATCAGAATCGATCACACCACGAATGAACCGCAGATAATGCGGTAACAGTTGTTCCGCAGCATCCATGATAAACACACGTTTGACATATAAACGCAAACCGCGCCGTTCGTCCCGCTGCATCATCATGTCCATCGGCGCTTTAGATGGAACGTAAAGCAACGAGGTGTAATTCTGACTGCCTTCAACCTGGTTGTGACTCCAGCTCAGTGCATCTTCAAAATCGTGACTTACATGCTTGTAAAAGGCCTGGTAATCGTCACTGCTGATTTCTGACTTTTGCAATGTCCACAGGGCAGAAGACTGGTTGACGGCTTCCCACTCGGCTTGTGGTTCTACTTCCTCTGTCTCATCGGATTTGGGCAATGGCTGGGGCTTCATATAGATTGGAAACCCGATATGGTCGGAGTATTGCTGGACCAGCGAACGGATTTTCCAGGATGAACCGAATTCTTTGGCATCTTCACGCAGGTGCAAGGTGACCGTGGTGCCCTGTTTGGCTAACTCAAGCTGAGAAATGGAATACTCACCCGTGCCGTCCGATTCCCAACGCACACCTTCTGACGCATCACTGCCTGCGGCACGTGTCAACAGTGTTACCTTGTCTGCCACGATGAAGGATGAGTAAAACCCGACACCGAACTGGCCGATCAGGTTTGCATTGAATTCTTTATTCTCTGAGGCACTTTCAAGAAACTTCTTGGTACCGGAGCGGGCAATGGTGCCAATATTCTCAATTACGTCCTGCCGGGACATACCGTTACCATTATCACGGATAGTGACCAGACCGGCTTCTTCATCGATGTCTATTTCAATTTTCAGTTCGGCATCACCACCAAGTAACTCTTCATTCTGCAATGCGCTGAAGCGTAACTTGTCGCAGGCATCAGATGCGTTTGAAATGAGTTCACGCAAAAATATTTCACGATTGGAATACAGAGAATGAATCATCAGATTCAGTACTTCGCGTACCTCGGCCTGAAACTCATGTTTTTCGGGTTTGTTAACTTCAGTCTCTGGGCTTTCGGGTTGGATAGTTTCGGTCATAGTTTTTTCCGCTAAATTGAATGCTACTGCCCAAAGTTGGGTCGACTGTCCATCTTTCAAGGACAGACTGTATTTCTTTGGGATAAAAAAAAGCCCGCGATGCGGGCTTTTTCACAAAACCTGTAGCTTGATCAGCTCAGTTTTTCCTTGATACGGGCAGCCTTGCCTTCAAGATCACGCAAGTAGTACAACTTGGCACGCCGGACAGAACCACGACGTTTGACCTTGATTGAATCAACCATCTTACTGTGTGTCTGGAAAACGCGCTCAACACCTTCTCCATGTGAAATTTTACGGACGGTGAAAGCGGAGTTCAGGCCCCGGTTCTTGATTGCAATAACAACCCCTTCGAAAGCCTGCAGGCGTTCACGGTCACCCTCTCTTACTTTAACGCTAACGATGACGGTATCACCGGGACTGAATTCCGGTAACTCACGGGTCGCTTGCTCTGCGTTGATTTGCTCAATGATATTCATCGTTCTGTCCTTTCAATGTAAGCCGCTTTCGGCCTTTTAACTATCAATTTCCAATTCATGACGAAATTCTTTTAACAGTAACTTCGCCTCATCATCCATTTGCCTGTTTATCAGCAAGTCTGGTCGCAGTTGCCAGGTTCGACCCAGCGCCTGCTTCCTGCGCCAGCGGCGAATCGCCTCATGGTCGCCTGACAACAGTACTTCCGGTACCGCTTTGCCACCCATCACTTCGGGACGGGTGTAATGCGGATGATCCAACAGACCATCCACAAACGAATCCTCAACCGCCGATTGCGCGTGTCCCAGTACCCCCGGTAAAAGCCGGGTGACCGCATCGATTATGACGGCAGCGGCCAACTCTCCACCGCTGATAACATAATCACCAATCGACCATTCCTCATCGATCTCAGACTCGATCAGTCTTTCATCAATGCCTTCATAACGACCGCAAACAAGTATCAAACCCTGCCTGCCTGCCAACTCATCTACACCCGCCTGATCCAGCTTGCGGCCCTGTGGGCTCATCAAGCTGACCCGGGTCCCGTTGGCATGTTCCTTTTGTGCCGCAGCAATGGTTGTACTCAATGGCTCCACCGCCATCACCATGCCTGGACCACCGCCATATGGCCGGTCGTCGACCGTCCTGTGCCTGTCGGTCGCAAAATCACGGGGATTCCAGGTTTTTAACACCACCTGACCTTCCCTGATTGCCCGACCGGTAACACCCAGTCCTGTCAACCCTTCCAGTGACTCGGGAAACAGCGTGATCACGTCAATACGCATGATGCTCACCGTTTACTCCTAAAACTCAGGATCCCAGTCGACTTCTATCATTCCATCTTCAAGGTCAACACGGGTTACGTATTGCCCCTGGACGAACGGTACAAGATGCTCCCGGTTTCCGCGGATCACCAAAACATCATTGGCGCCGGTCTCCATCAGTTTTTCCACCCGGCCTAACAACTCGCCTTTGGTGGTCTTGACTTCCAGTCCTTCAAGATCAGACCAGTAGTATTCATCTTTACCTGCTGCCGGCAGTTGATCACGACCGACAAAAATCTGTTTTCCAACCAGGGTGGCTGCCTGCTCCCGGTCTTCAAACCCCGGTAATAACGCGGCAATCCCTTTACCCTGTTTACGCCCGTCAACTATCTTGACCGGTTTTTTATCTTCTCCCAGCAACCATGGCTGGTATTGAAGTATCGCTTCCATAGGTCGGGTCCAGGAATTAATCTTGACCCAACCTTTGATACCGTGAACTGCGGATATATACCCCAGCGCGATATTTTTATGCGCGCTATTCACGCAAACCCAACGAGATCAGCCACAAGCCATTCAGGCAGCAGCACTGCTCCGGGCCTGTTTAACCAGGTGATCAACACGCTCACTGAGCTGCGCACCGACACCGGTCCAGTAATCTACACGTTCCAGGTTAAGCCGCAGACGTTCTTCCTGACCACGGGCCAGCGGGTTAAAAAACCCAATTCTTTCAATACGACGTCCATCACGCTTGTTGCGGGCATCAGCTACCACGATGTGATAGAAAGGCCGCTTTTTAGCGCCACCGCGCGCCAACCGAATCTTTACCATTCCATATAACCTTTTGCTAAAGCCAATTATTTGGCCAGGTTTCTTTGTTGACCCTGGGTCACACAAACAAAACCAACTACTGATACCGGCCACACGAATACATCTCCGCGCACGCCGGCTCCACTAAACAGGGCATTTTAACCGCGTTTGTCACAAAAGAAAACAACAGCTTGTGTTTTTTTTAAAACAGACCCTGCTTCAGGAACCCACGTCCGTCAGAACGGCCCATTTATCTATCCCATATTCAGAAAAATCTGCCGGGATTCAGGAAAACCTGCCGGGCGGCATCTGACCTTTCATACTGGCCAGTTTTCGCATCATGCCCTTCATACCGCCCTTGCCAAATTTCTTCATCATTCTCTGCATCTGGGAAAACTGTTTGAGCATCCGGTTGACGTCCTGGATTTGGGTACCGGAGCCCATTGCGATTCTTTTTTTGCGCGAACCGCGGATAACATCGGGAAAGGTTCTTTCCTGTGGTGTCATGGAGTTAATGATGGCGATCATGCTCACTGTCTGCTTGTCATTAACCCGGTTCTTGACCTGATCCGGAACTTCGCTCATACCCGGCATTTTTTCCACCAGGTTGCCCAGTCCGCCCATGTTCTGCATCTGCTCCAACTGGCTGCGGAAATCCTCCAGGTCAAAGCCCTTGCCCTTTTTGATTTTTCTCGCAAGTTTTTCTGCTTTATCCTGATCAACATGCCGTTGGACATCCTCAACCAATGACAGCACGTCCCCCATACCCAGGATACGTGACGCAATTCGTTCGGGATGAAACGGCTGGAGCGCTTCCGTTTTTTCACCGGTTCCAACAAACTTGATCGGTTTTCCGGTGATCTGCCTGACCGACAAAGCCGCGCCACCACGGGCATCACCGTCCGTCTTGGTTAATACCACACCGGTTAGTGGTAGCGCTTCGTTAAAGGCCTGGGCCGTGTTGGCAGCATCCTGACCGGTCATGCTATCAACGACAAAGAGGGTTTCATGCGGGTTGACAGCGGAATGCAACTGACGGATCTCATCCATCATGTCCGTATCTATGTGCAATCGACCGGCGGTATCTACCAGCAGCACATCGACAAACTGTTTACTCGCAGCATCCAATGCAGCCTTGGCGATTGCGACAGGATTCTCTGTCACCGATGATGGGTGGAAGAGCACACCCACCTGGTCGGCAAGTGTTTTCAGCTGGTCTATAGCTGCGGGTCGATAAACGTCGCAACTGACTACCATGACTTTCTTTTTAAGCTGCTCACTAAGATGTTTTGCGAGCTTTGCAGTGGTGGTGGTTTTACCGGAGCCCTGCAAACCGGCCAACAGCACAACCACGGGTGGGCTGGCCTTGAGATCGAGGGCTTCGTTCTCCTCACCCATAACCTGAACCAGTTCATCATGGACGATCTTGACCAATGCCTGTCCGGGTTGGAGACTGCTGATAACTTCTTGTCCAAGAGCCCGCTCTTTGACCTGGCTGATAAAGGACTGAACTACCGGCAGTGCCACATCAGCTTCGAGTAGCGCAATCCGGACCTCACGTAAGGTCTCCCTGATACTATCTTCGGTCAAACGTCCTTTGCCACGCAGTTTTTGCATGGTTTGGGTGAGTCTTTGGGTCAGGTTATCAAACATTATTCACTCCGTGATTCAGCAGTCAGGTATTATAACGGCTGACTACTCCCAAACGGCACAGAATCAGAATTCGCCATGCATGACAAGATTTTATTGATAACCGCCGCCTGCTATCTGGTCGCTGTAATCCTTCTTTATGTAGCAATAGCGGAGCACTCCAGAAGCAAACGCATACTGGCAGCGGGCATCACCCTGGTCGGGCTGGTTCTGCACATTTGGGCCCAAAGCCAGCATTGGGTGGTTCCAACCTCTCCGAGTGTCAGTCTGTTGAATATTTTGTCTTTGTGCGCCCTGGTAACGGTTGCCATACCACTTTTCACATTCCCCTTTCGTAACAGTCTTTATGATGCCAGCCTGGTGGCACTACCACTCTCCGTACTGATTTTGGTTGCAGAAGGCACGCTCACCGCACCGGTACTGGAAATCAGCCACACCACGGCACATACCACAGCACATATCTTTTCTTCCGTCATTGCCTTCGGCGTGCTGGGTGTCGCAGGTGTTTACGCTGTATTTATTGCCACCATCGACCACTTGCTACGTCGACACAGTTTTAACAAACTGGTGCAAACCCTGCCAGCCCTTGACACCCTGGAAGCCTTATTGTTCCACCTGATCAGATTCGGTTTTGTGGTGTTAACTCTTGCCCTGGCGACGGGTCTGGTTTATGTCGATGATCTGTTTGGTCAACACCTGGCCCACAAGACAATATTGTCAATTTTTGCCTGGCTGGTATTCGCCCTTTTATTGTGGGGTCGTTGGAAAAGAGGATGGCGCGGGCGGGTTGCTGTTCGCATGACACTCGCGGGTATTGCACTGTTACTGCTATCCTATTTCGGTAGCAAACTGGTATTGGAAATTCTACTGGAACGCAGTTGGCACATTCAGGGTTAGTGCAGCGCATCGTAGTTGAACAGGAATAATAAACTGATTTGAACGACATCCCCCTAGGCGGCCTTTATACGGCGCTATTTATACTCATCGTACTTTCCGGCTTTTTTTCGAGCTCGGAAACCAGCTTGATGGCGATCAACCGTTATCGCCTGAAGCATTTATCCAACAGCGG
>RCNE010001270.1_pt1 | contig 13684 bp, 11 predicted proteins | sample 2041361 | NCBI WGS metagenome assembly RCNE01 (sample SAMN09708229, study PRJNA481090) | Marine sediment metagenome, whole genome shotgun sequencing project.
AAGATATTTCCACAAAGATGAAGGCTGCCGGTTTCAGTGTCAATACGGAGTGGTAAGTTTCTCCAAAAGAGGATAACAAAAGTTACTACATTCCCATGTTTGTTGTTAGATGTGAACTGGCGCTAATAAGGTGAAACATGTTGACTCTGGATGAAATCTTTACAGCTGACTGATAACGATGTCATCATTCTGTATAACATTCAAAAATGTGGGATATGAAGTTTCTAAGTATTCACTTGTTACGTGCTGTCCGTATTTTTCAATTTTGAATACTTCTGAGGTACAGAGCGCCGCGAGGAGGCTGTGAAGCACACTCATGAATAAACAATTATAAACCTGCATCCAGGTAAGTAATCGGATGTGCAAGTACTTTTCCCTCTTTTTAATGCAAACGAAGGAGTTTTGAACCAGTGTGTAGTAAGCGCGATTGAGAACATCGTTTTGTGAAAAGATTGTATAAGCATATAGAACAAGTACATTGGACTATTGAAAATGCTTAAATAATCAAAAAGATACGCTTCTGTAAGAACAAGGAAACTATATGAATAAGTTAAAATTTGGCGTCATTGGGACTTCAAGAAAAGAGGATGAGCGACGTATTCCAATCCATCCGGAACATCTGATACGCCTTCCTGAAAAAAATCGTCGTCAGCTAATATTTGAGGAAGGTTATGGAACACCCTTTGGTATTACTGATTCAGAAATGTCGGAGCAGTCAGGTGGCGTTGCAACACGGCACGAGCTACTAGCTGATATTGGCAATGTCATCCTTCCCAAACCCGTATTAGAGGATTTAGAAGAACTATGCGAGGGGGGAATCCTTTGGGGCTATCCGCATTGTGTGCAGCAAAGGTCGCACACTCAAGTTGCGATCGATCGCAAGCAGACACTTATCGCCTTTGAGGATATGTTTGTTTGGGGACCTAACGGGCAGATTGGCCGCCACACTTTTTATAAAAACAACGAAATAGCAGGCTATTGTGCGGTATTACATGCCCTGCAGCTGAAAGGAATCGACGGGCACTACGGTAACCAGCGTAAAGTGGTTATTTTTAGTTTTGGTGCGGTCAGTCGTGGCGCAATATACGCCCTAAAAGCACGTGGTTTTAGAGATATCACTATTTGTATTCAACGTCCCGACCACGAGGTGCGTGAGGAAGTACTTGATTGTCACTATGTCCGTATTCGGGAAGGCAATGAAGATGAATCACGCTTGTTGGTAGTAGATCACGATGGAACTGAACGACCATTGTTTGATCTGATCAACCAATCAGAAATCCTAGTCAACGGACTCCTACAAGAACCAGATCATCCCATCATTTTCGTGGCAAAAGATGAGATATCTTGTCTCAGACCAGGCTGTCTTATTATTGACGTCAGTTGCGACGAAGGTATGGGATTCTTTTTTGCCAAACCAACCACATTTAAAAAGCCTATAGTTAAAATTGGAAAGGCAGATTACTATGCCGTGGATCATACACCAAGCTATCTATGGGAAAGTGCCTCGCGGTGTCTCTCTGCTGCTCTCATTGTCCATTTGCCAACCGTGTTAGCGGGTTATGAGAGCTGGCAACAAAGTGAGACCATTCGACAAGCTGTGAATATTGATGCAGGCGTTATTCAAAAACGAGATATTTTATCATTTCAGAATCGTGAAGCGTTCTATCCCCATGCCCCCATTAATATTGAGGGAAACTAACATTTCAAGGAATATTGGATGAGGTAGCAGTTAATATTTCGCTCAACCTGAACGCAAACACGTTCATCGTCAGATCGGAAAGAGACTACTTGGCAATATTAAATTCAACGATCAGTTTTAAAAATTACGCTCTCAGAAAGAAGGTCAACCGTAGCGCTCTTGCCTGAGACAGTAACTTCAAAGTAGTAAGATAATATTTTAGATTTTTCTTTATTACAAAATATTATCACTTGCTGTCTAACATTTTAACTAGATCCACTGCTAAAAAATGATACATGGGTTCACATAAAAGGAGACATAATGGCAAAAGAAAAGGTTGTACTTGCATATTCAGGAGGTCTTGACACCTCTGTTATTTTAAAGTGGCTGCTGGAAGAGGGGTATGAGGTGTTTGCCTATATGGCCAACATCGGTCAGCAGGAAGATTTTGACGCCGCGGAACAAAAGGCGCTGAAAATCGGGGCCACCAAGGTCTTTATTGAAGACTTGAGAAAAGAATTTGTAACCGATTATATCTTTCCGGTGTACAAAGCCAACACCATCTATGAAGGCCGGTACCTTCTGGGTACTGCTATTGCCCGGCCGTTGATTTCAAAAAGACAGATTGAAATAGCCGAAGAGGTTAGTGCCCAGTATGTCTCTCACGGTGCCACAGGAAAAGGTAACGACCAAGTCCGGTTTGAGCTGGCCTATTATGCTCTGAACCCGAAAATCAAAGTCATTGCACCCTGGAAGAACACAGAGTTTTTAAACACCTTCAAGGGCAGGACCGATCTTCTGGAGTATGCCGAAAGACATGATATCGCCACTAAACAAAGCGCTTCTAAACCCTATAGCGAAGATGACAATCTTTTGCACATTTCTCATGAAGCAGGCATCTTGGAAGATCCCGGCCATGAAGCAGAAGAAAATATTTATTCGCATACCGTTGCCCCGGAGAAGGCTCCTGACACTCCGACAAAGATCAAGCTTGAATTCAAGGACGGTGTGCCAGTCAAGGTGACCAACCTTGGTGACAATACCGTTAAAACAGACCCTCTGGAATTATTCGAATACCTGAATCAGGTGGGAAGAGAAAACGGTATCGGTCGGCTTGACATGGTGGAAAACCGCTTTGTGGGTATAAAGTCCAGGGGGGTTTATGAAACACCAGGCGGTACCATTCTCCATCAAGCGCACATGGATATTGAGGGCATTGCCATGGACAGGGAGGTAATGAGACTTCGAGACATGCTGGCAGCCAAATTTGCTGAATTGGTATACAACGGTTTCTGGTTCAGCCCTGAAATGGACTTCCTCATGGTGGCCATTGACAAGAGCCAGGAACTGATTGACGGGGAAGTCACTCTGAAACTATACAAAGGCGTGGCCTATCCCGTGGCCCGAACAAGCCCCTCATCCCTGTATGACCAAGATCTATCCTCGATGGATATCGAGGGTGGATATAATCAAGAAGATGCAGAAGGGTTTATTAAAATCAACGCCATTCGCCTTATGGCCCACAGAAATATCGTGCGGAGAAACAAATAACTGCACAAGGCAGTTTTTTTGAAAGGGGAGAGCTCAAAAGGTCTAGGTAGCCTGGCTGACCATCTGGGTAGTCCTACACGTATCCACAAGATCATCAATGATGCTCGTGTCTCATCCTGTCTAATAATATTTGAAAGGCTGAAATTCCCTGGTTTGTAAACATGCCAGGGCTTAAATGGCCGGGCATACTGAAAATTCTCTCACTGCAATTTCTTGTATGATGGCCTCGTCTTTTAAAGTAAAAAGAGTTTCAGTCTAAAATTGTTGGACACTGTTTATAAAGCGATCAACGACCACTAAGCACAAGCAGTGGCAAATATATTTGTGCATAATTTTCTTATTAGAAATTAAACAGTATTGAAGTTTTTTCATTTAATCATATTATGTACCTAATAGTTTCTTTTTGGAAACTTTGTTGGGAGGTGCTTTGTGAGTAAAACGATTCTTGACGCATTGGACTATGAGATCATTCACCTGCTCACAGAGGATGGCCGCATGTCGATTGGGGAGATGGCCAAAAAGCTCGATGTTACCGCCCCGACTATTCGGAGCAGGATTAAAATTCTAGAGGAGAAAGGATTATTCAAAGTATCAGGCGTTGTTGATCCTAGCCAACACAAGGAGATGATAACTGCTATGGTGGCGATGAACGTCCAGTCAAAAGGAGAGATGGATAAAATTATAACCAAGATATCTCAACTTCCAAATGTCGCATGGGCAGGAGTGGTCGCTGGCCGTTACGATATCATTGCAGAGGTTGTTTGTTTGGGAGGGAGGGACGAATTATACCAATTTACCACAGAAACGATCTTAAAGATTGGTAATGTTGTCAGAAGTGAAACATTTATCATCATGAAATCTAGGCAAAACTGGCTGCACCTACCTGAAGGTGTGGTTAAAACGTAACTAACTAAAAAATGCAGGATAAAATGGAGGGAAAAATGAATAGAATATTCAGGCTTTCGGTAATTGCATCACTGGCGATTCTTTTTGTCTTTGGCGGATTCGCCTCAGCAGGGACCCTGGAAGAAATTTCCAAAAGAGGAGAACTTCGTGTTGCATGCCAGACCCAGGGCGCACCTTTTAGCTTTGTTGATAAAAATGGTGAGCGGACCGGCAGTTCCATAGAGCTCGTCGAAATGATCGCCAAGGAAATGGGCGTCAAGATAAAGTTCCTCAACTATGACTGGGATGGTCTTATTCCTGCACTGCTCTCCGGGAAGGCTGACATGTTAGCCGCTGATATGACCCCAACGTTGAAGAGAGCAATGAAGATTTCCTTTGTTGATCCTTATATGTACACCGGAAGTGTGGTTTTTGTGAAGCAAGACAGCCCGATCAAATCCATGGAAGATGTTAAAAAAACGGGGACTAAGCTGGCAGTTTTATTGGGTTCAACCGGTGAAAACGATGCAAAAAATGCATTTCCCGAGGCTCAATTGAAGACCTATAAAGGCGGAGGACCGATTTTGCTCAACGCTGTAATTGCAGGTCACACTGATGGCGGGGTAAATGACGGGTCGGCCGTGCGTGGCCAGAGCGCCAGCTATCCGCCGAATAGCCTCCGGATTCTGGATGGACAGTTGTCCGACTCTCCGCTGTCCTTTGCCGTGCGCTATGATTCTCAGGATCTACGCGATTGGCTCAATCTTTTCTTTCTACATACAAAACTTGACGGTCGCCTGGATGCTAACCTGGATTACTGGGTTAATTCTCTGGATTGGAAGAAAGATCACTAAACAATTCATGCTTTTTAGACCGACGACATCGCGTCTCGTGCGAGCCGGCATTACCGGCTCGCATTCTGTCGATATCAAACGCGTGGCATAAGATTATTATAGGTAAATAATATGCTTGAAGACTTCAATTTTAGAGTCATCTTGGAATACATGCCGCTTTATCTGCAGTGCTTCATGGCCACTATTTGGCTGTCTGCCCTGTCACTGATCGGAGCTATTTGTGTAGGAATAACTGCCTGCTCCATGCGATTGAGTCAGTCCAGGGTTCTCTCCAGAATTGCCGGTATTTATATCGAAAGTATCCGCGGCACACCTTTGTTGGTGCAGCTCTACTTTTTCTATTTCGGTCTCCCATCCATGGGCATTATGCTTCCGGAATGGGTCACCGGCGTGATCGCCCTGACCTTGAACAGCGGGGCATATTATGCAGAAATCATCAGAGCGGGCGTACAGGGCATTGCCTACGGCCAGATTGAAGCAGGGATAGCCTCCGGTTTGAACTATTTCCAGCGCATGCGCTATATCATTTTGCCTCAGGCTCTTGGCATGACGATTCGGCCCATGCTGGGACAAGCCATTGTTTTGGTTAAGGACTCGTCGCTCCTCTCGTTGATTTCGATCATGGAGTTGACACGGGCCGGCCAGATGTTGACATCGGATCGATTTATGCCCGCAGAGGGGTTCCTGACCACCGCGGTTTTTTATCTACTTATTTACTACCTGTTAAAAGCCTTCTCAAATTGGTCTGAAAAACGACTGATCTTCCGGGAAGCTCATTGATGACCGAGGGATAAGATATGTGGAGTTTCTATTTTCATGAATTGATGAACAGTCTGCCTTTTTTCCTCAAGGGCCTTTGGATGACCGTGGCGGTTGCCGGACTGGCTCTTATCGTAGCGACCATCATCGGCTTCGTTTTAGGAATTTTAAGGACCGGTCGAAATAAGATTCTGCGATATGGTATCGGCGTGTGGGTGGACCTTACTCGCGGAACACCCTTTCTGGTACAGGTATTCATTATATTTTTTATCCTGCCAGGCGTTGGCATAGAACTGGAAGCATTTCCGGCAGCGGTAATCGCGCTTAGCAATATGGGTGCCGCCTTTATCTGTGAGATTGTAGCCGGCGGTATCCTGGCTGTACCGCAGGGCCAAAGAGAGGCTGCGACCTCAGCCGGGCTCTCTGCTTATCTGCAAATGAGGTATATAATTATGCCCCAGGCCATGCCATCCATCATCCCCCCACTGGTAGGACAATATGTCCTTATTATAAAAGATTCATCTGTGGTCTCTGCGATCGGAGTGGTTGATGTTACCAGAGTCGGCTGGCTGACTGTGCAGCGCATTCCTGAAGGATTGATGGTGTTCGGTCTTGTCGGCCTTTTATACTTTGCGATCTGTTATCCGTTAATCAATTTGTCAAATTACCTGGAAAGGCGGATGAGTGCGCAAAATACAAATCTTTAAAAAGAAATTGAAAAGCATATTAAATAAGATATTTCTTAAAGTAGGGGAATGAGTCCATGATAGCTTTTAAAAACGTAAACAAATGGTTTGACAAGCTTCATGTCTTAAATGACATCAACTTAGAAGTTACCAAGGGAGAGGTGGTTGTGGTTTGCGGGCCCAGTGGATCAGGAAAAAGCACACTGATTCGTTGTATAAATCGACTGGAGCCTATCCAGCAAGGGGAGCTCGTCGTTGACAACATGAATGTCCATGACAAAAAGATCAATATGACCACAATTCGAGCAGAGATTGGATTTATCTTTCAATCCTTCAATTTATATCCCCACATGACAGCCTTGGAAAATGTTACAATAGCACCTAAGAAAGTCAGAAAAACACCGAAAAAAGAAGCTGAAGAGCTAGGCAGGGAAACATTAACACGTGTGGGATTAGGCGATAGAGTCGATAATTATCCAGCACAACTATCCGGTGGGCAACAGCAGCGAGTGGCTATCGCCAGGGGACTATGCATGCGACCCAAAATCATGCTATTTGATGAACCCACTTCGGCTCTTGATCCGGAGATGATTAATGAAGTTCTTGATGTCATGCGAGTTTTGGCTAAAGAAGGCATGACCATGATGGTCGTTACCCACGAAATGGGTTTTGCTCGAGAGGTGGCTAGCCGGGTCGTCTTTATGGATGAAGGACAAATCATCGAAGTCGCGCCACCGGACGACTTTTTCAATAATCCACAAACAGAACGAGGCAAACTCTTTTTGAGCTCAATTCTAAAACATTGATTACGTCTTTATTTTTTGGTTTCTCTGATAGATGCAACCCTTAATTTAAGACACATTTGCTCAGGTCTTTCATGAAAGTTGTTTTGATAAATTACCTGCCACTATCAAAATTTGATCGTGACACAGGCCTATCAAACGGAAGCACCATGGCTGACGTGCAGGAAAAAGTAAATCTAGTCTTATATCCAAAGACTAGCCATAATTTGAATTTGATAGAAATTTGTGAGACCCTATCTTAAAATATCTTTCTATCTATCACCTAACTTACCTAAAAATATGGAGAGGATAACAAGATGAACATTGCTGTGTTGGGCTCGGGGAATGGGGGCTGCGCCATTGCATTCGACTGCGCCGCTCACGGACATAAGGTCAGTCTCTTTGATTTTGAACAATTTCCGGAGAGTATAAAGGCTGTCCAAGTCAATGGAGGGATCTACTGTGAGGGTGCCCTGGAAGGATTTCAGCAGGTGGCCTATGCTGGGCATGAGATTGAAAAAGCTTTGGACGGGGCTGATATCATCTATGCTGTTGGCCCGGCATACAGCACCAAACCCTTTGCCGAAGTATGTCGGCCATACCTCAAGCATGGACAGGTCGTGATCGTCTGCCCGAGTTCGTGCGGGGGCAGTCTCGAGTTTAAAAACGGCGCTGGGTTGGAACTAAGGGATGAAGAGATCATTGTAGCGGAAACTTCGACCCTACCGTATGCTGTTAGATTGCTTGAACCTGGTAAACTCAGGATTTTTAACAAGCTCAAATCAGGGTTATTTCTGGCTGCGGTTCCTGCGCACAACACAAATTATGTGCTGGAGCAGGTACGAGATGTCTATCCAGCAATGATCGCGGCAAAGAACATCCTCCAGACCAGCTTGCAGAATGGTAATCCGGTCATCCATCCCGCGGTTACACTCATGAATGTTGCGTTAATCGAACGTGCCAACTGCGATTTCGATTTTTATCAGGAGGGTGTTACTCCTGCGGTTGGTAGGTTGATGGAAGGGGTTGATAGAGAGCGAATCGCCATTGGAAACAAATTGGGCGTGAACGTCGTTCCAGACCCTGAATTAGGCGTTACCCAGGGTTATATGACAGAAGCCACCTATGACACCGGATTTAACACCGCGCCGGGATTTCAAGGGGTCAAAGCTCAAACTGATCTGGATTACCGGTATTTCAATGAAGATGTGGGTTATGGTCTCGTGTTTTTTCAAAAACTTGCAGAGCAGGTCGGAATGGAAACACCGGTTATATCTGCCGTGATCACAATAGTTTCTCTATTGATGAAACGAGATTATTTGGGTGAAGGCAGGCGCACCATGGAAACATTAGGTCTTTCAAATTTCAATGCAGAAGAATTAGAGAAACTTTTGGCCTAAGGAGATATGAATTCAACTCAAAAAATTAAATCTGATAGTGGGACGACTGGAGTTTAGACTTTTCGTTGGTTCCTGTAATAGAGGAATCTGTATTTAAATGATATTTCAGCTGAAGGAGTTTTGAGCCATGGATCGGAGAATTGTTCTGCTGGGTTATGGAATGCAGGGCAAAGCATGCGTCTATGATCTTATAAAGTATGGAGAATTTGACGAATTAAGTATAGTCGACTGCTACGAAAACTTTCTCGATGATATAGAATCATTAGAAGATCCAAGGGTAAAGGGCTGCCATATTGACGGTACAGACTTGGCCAAAATCCGCGACCTTCTCAAGCCCAATGAGCTTGTTATTGAGTTGTTTCCTCCCCATCTCACTCTTACGATGGTTGAACTGGCTATTGATTGTAACTGTCATGCTATTACTTCAAGTTATATCAATAACCCAGCGTATGCTGCTCAGCCCGGATTTGCCGAAAGATTGGAGTTGCTTGATCAAAAAGCACGCCAAAAGGGCCTTGTTATTCTGGAGGAATTCGGCATGGACCCTGGTATCGACTTAGCCATGGGGCAAAGGGTAGTTGATTTGTTCGATGAGGTTCATGCGCTTCATTCCTACGGGGCAGGGTTTCCAGACTTGCAATCAGCAAAAAACCCTCTGAAATACAAATTCACCTGGTCGGTTATAGGAGTTATCCGCTCTCATCTACGACCAGCCAAGTATCTTGACAACAGTAAGGTTCGAGCTATTGAGGCTGACTCGATATTCACCTCTGAGAATATTCACTTCCTGGATATTCAAGGCTTAGGAGATACACTTGAGTGCTTTTACAACGGCAATTCGGCTCGATACCTTGATTACTTCGGAATACGAAAGACTATTAAAAGTATGGGGCGCTACATCTGTCGCTGGCCCGGGCACGGTGCATTTTGGGAAAAAATGGCCCGAAGCGGCTTTTTAAGTGACCAGCCGATCCAGGTAGGTGAACAGTTGGTAAAACCAGAGGAGTTTTGTGCCTCACTTTTGGGAAATCAAGAGCAGTTTTTTTACCAAAAAGATGAAAGAGATGTCGCTCTCCTCCGTATTGATGGAAGAGGGCTTATAGAGGGGCAGCCCAAACAGGTGTTGATGCAGTCCATCATTTACCAGGATCAACTCTTAGGATTCTCAGCTATGCAGCAAACTGTTGGATTTCCCATGGCCATTGGCAGCATGATGATACTAGGCGGAAAAATTGAAAAATCGGGCAGGGTAATGCCCATGGAAGTCCCTCTTGACCTTTACTTCAATGAACTAGGCGGGCGCGGTATCCATTTTGAAACGATCATAAGTGATTGGGATGGCAAACTAAATCCATGACCGCAGTTTTTTACTGATTGATCGTACATGCCCATCTCTTAAGGAGGCAAATAAATGCAGTCCCAAACGCCATTTCTGGGGGTTCTGTGCTGGGAAGAGGGTGGCAGCCCTAAAGGACTTGAACAACTTGAAAGTCTTACTGGAAACAGTATAAACCCTTTAACATACCCCTTCCCCGTTCTTTTTGAGAAAGTTGTAGGCGCTAATTACCAGTCAGTTCTGGTTTCTCCAGATGCCCGACTTGTTGGTCCCATGCTGGAAACTGCAGAATCGATGATAGATCGGGGTGTCAAAGCAATTATTACAAGTTGCGGCTTTAATGCTATTTTCCAAAAAGAGCTTGCTGATGCCCTCAAAGTTCCCGTTTATACTTCAGCCTTGCTACAGATACCGTTTATTCGCGCCTCCCTTGGGAGGCAAAAGCTGCTGGTCATTACCGCCTCAAAACAAGACCTCAAGCCTGAACATTTCCACGCAGTAGGCGTAATTGATATGCATGGAATCGAAATATACGGTATGGAAGAGATGCCGGAGTGGAGCAAAATCAGTCGTTCTCCAAACAAGCCTCTTTCAATGGAAAAAGTGAAAAATGAAGTAGTTTCATTGGCAGCAGTTGCAAAACAAGAGCACCCTGATCTAGGAGCAATCCTGCTCGAGTGCACCGATTTACCTCCTTTTGCAGATGCTGTCCGAAAAGCTCTTAATCTGCAAGTTTATGACTTGTTGACAATGGTTTCATTGATTCACAAATCATTTTCCACATAATCTTTAAAGGGAGCTAAACCTGTTCTTTGAAAACTACTTTGTAAATATGGTTGCAGTCAAGGGGAAGGTTACCTTGTTTTCGAATACCTAACACTTTTTTCATTTTTATCTCTTCATGGTCGCAACATGTTTTCAAAATACATACCAGAACTACGAGCCATTTTTACCTATTTATTCTGCCAAATCAGAGACTTCCAAAGGCAACTTTTCGATTGCGAATTTACTTCCAAGAAATTTCCCAATCTTTTTCTTCTTCTGTAAATCTGATTTTGTAGTTTTCCAATTCTTTCATTATTGGTTCGTAAATCTCCTTAACGGTTGGAATATGCACACCAGTAAGATCCGTAATTCCACCTGTTAACAACATTTTTGCAGCAATGGCTACCGGCAGGCCGACCGAAATAGACATGGCTGTATGAACATTGTCTTCACCATAAACAACCATCGAAGAGTATATTTTTTTGATCTCATCGTTCAATTCATACACAAATTGATGTTGCATCACTATCATATCGATATCGTCAGTATCCAAAGACCACTTTGATTCCAGTAGTTGCTGCAAGATTTCTGCAGGAGTTGCTTGTTCAAGACCAATTACATCATCATTAAAAATACCTAACCAGCGCAGCTTATACATCATAGCGCTATCTTCATCTACTTTCAGGTAATCAGCAACTTTATGTTCCACAGGTTTTTCTACATCATAAGGCAGGTAAGAATTAATAAACTGACGGTATGTTGCATCTATAGAATTGCTAAAAATATAATCATCACTTGTCATTCCAAGTTGAACAAAGGCATTCCATGCTTTGCAATACCCAGGACGACGAATGGTTCCACGGAATATAGTTTTAACATCGTCTAGGCCATATATAGTTTTATAGCACAAAGAGTCACGATTAGGATAAGCCTCAAATTCACCTAAATCTAATACGTTAATTCTCTCATAACGCTCAAAAAGCTTATTATATGGAATATATTTGTACATCCCGTTGTGTAAAAACTGTGAGTTACCTTGTCCGGCTAAAACTACATTTTTGGGATTCCAGGTGAATTTGTAGTTCCATGGATTATTATCGTACTTGGGAGCTACAAGCCCACCTGTATTCGATTCAAATTCAAGAATTTTTCCACCTTTTTCTTTTATTCTGTCTATAACCTGCATAGCAGACATATGATCTATTCCTGGGTCAACACCAACCTCATTAAGCATAACAATGCCTTTTTCTTTGGCTTTTTGATCCATGGCTCTTACCTCTTCCGAAACATAAGAAGCGGTGACCATATTTACAGCATGTTCTAAGCAACCTTTAGCAACGATATGATGCAAACTGGCTGGAAGCATAGAAATAACTATGTCGGCATTTTTTACTTCCAGGTCTACTTGTTTTTGATTCCTGACATCAAAAACAAAAGCTTCACCGTTTTTGTGTCCTGCAAGCTTTTTCTCACATAATGCAAGAGAAATATCACCTAACTTAATACCCCAATCGTACTCTTCTGAATGATCGATCATGTATTTTATCAGACTTGAAGTCGATAATCCTGCACCTAATATTAGCACTTTTTTCATGATACTCTTTCCTTATAGAAAAGTGAGGCCACCGGTGAAACCACAGGTTTCAAAAACACCAGACCAACATCGGTAAAGCTGTTTTTGTGATCAATAAATAAAGGTCCACTGCCGTTTCTCCTGTAACCCCAAGTTCACCTCGCGGTCTAGGTTGACTCATCCGCCGGACACAGGTGTAAGAAGTGTAACTGTATCACCATCTTTTAGTAATGAAGTCTCTTCACACCGTCTGCCGTTGATCAAGGTAAAACGTGGAACTTCATCGGGAACACTCAATGCAGCGAGCAAATCCGCGGCGGTCGCCCCTTGAGATAGGTCCAGGTTAAAAACATTGTCGTCCTCCCGGGAGTAGCTCTTCAAATCACCATAGAGTTTGACATTGACTAGAATCCGACCTGTTTCCTCAATAAGCCCAAGGCTCACCAATTTTTCCGTTGTCGGGATGCCGTCTGGCGTCCAGTCCCTCACCTGGTAATACTCATCAAGCATCTCCTCCAGGTGACATACGTGGCCCTCTGCAGGTCCAGCTGGCAGTGGCTCTTCGGTGAGGCGTCTGGGAAGACTATCATCCTTTCGGGAGAATCCGGCTTTTACAAGATACATTCTTTCAGCATTGATAATCCGCTGACCTGCCTCTGAGAGTTCCTGGAGGGTGTAGTCTGCTCCCGTGACGGCGTTCATATACTCAAGTACTCCTGTGGGGGCAATATCCAGGTCCTTCTCCACAAGATTACGGACCGTGAAAAATATGCACAGACCTGCTGAATCGATGATGGCAGAATGATCCTGAAACGCCTGGGTGGGACGCGCCTTGCCTTTCCACTCCAGGGGATCTAAGGGTTTGGGAATCCCAAACAGCTCGAAATATGCAGGATCGCCTCGCATGTGGGAGCCACCGATAGGACTGGTGGCATAAGCCAGGCCCATCGCCTGGGCGCCCCGGGGCTCGTAGCCCGGAAATTCCTGCTTCTTGGAAACCATGGCAAGCTCTGGGTGACCACAACTCTTAGCTAAGCGATAGCTGCCCTCTGCCAATATGTCACCAAACCCCTCACGGTATCCAGTCAAGCGGGTCAACTCAACCAAGGCATCGGCATCTCCCCATTGGAGGGAGCGGCCAACTTTCTCCTCAGCGAGGTATCCTCGTTCCACCAGCTCCATGGCGCAGGCGACAGTAGCTCCCATGGTGATGGTGTCCATCCCTAACTCGTTGCAAAGGTAGTTCGCCTTCACCACTGCTGCCAGGTTGTTGATCATGCAACTGGAGCCCATGGCGTAGATGGTTTCATATTCAGGCCCTTCTCCTTCTCCGATATATTCCGGACCCTCCAACTTAGTCTTCCGCCCGCACCCTATTGGGCAACCGAAACATGCGGAGTTTGTCACCAGATATT
>RCNE010001273.1_pt1 | contig 13679 bp, 11 predicted proteins | sample 2041361 | NCBI WGS metagenome assembly RCNE01 (sample SAMN09708229, study PRJNA481090) | Marine sediment metagenome, whole genome shotgun sequencing project.
CAGGCCAGCACGCGCCGCTGCGGGTCTTCGAAATCACGGAAGTCAGTGACCGTATCGGTGCACGGTGTCTTGCCGATGACAGCAACGCCGTTGTACGTCTTCTGGCCGCTGGCAAAAGACTGGTAACCGATCGCCTGTAACTCATCCGCCGGAAAGTTCTCGGTCAGCTGTTTGATCTCCTGCAAGACCAGGACATCTGGATCATTCGCCTGCAGCCACTCGACGACATGCGGCAGCCGCACTTTCATCGAGTTCACGTTCCAAGTTGCGATTTTCATGAGCTTGTTATTCCGTTTTGTCGGAGTAGTGCGTCGATCGTCGGTTTGCGGCCGCGAAAGGCGATATAGGCTTCCATGATGTCACGGCTGCCGCCGATTTCGAGGATTTCCTCGCGAAACCGTGCCGCCATCGCCGGGTCAAAAATACCGGCTTCCTCGAAGGCACCGAACGCATCAGCGGCCAGCACCTCGGCCCACTTGTAGCTGTAATACCCGGCCGCATAGCCACCCGCGAAGATGTGCGAGAACGCATGTGGCAAACGGTTGTAGTCCGGGTGCCGAATCAACGCGACCTCGTCACGAACTTCAGCCAGCGTTTCGAGAACTCGCGGCGGCGCGTCAAGATCGTATTCAGCATGCAGTCGAAAGTCGTACAGCCCGAGCTCCAGTTGCCGCAACATGGCGAGCGCAGCGCCAGCGTGACGACTCGCTTCGAGCTTGTCGAACAGGTTGCGCGGGAGCGGATCGCCGGATTCGCGGTGCGCCGAGCAGTGCGTCAGCACCTCGTAACTCCACGCGAAGTTCTCCATGAACTGGCTTGGTAGCTCGACGGCGTCCCAGGGCACGCCATTGATGCCCGCCACACTTGGGAAGCCGATGCGCGTCAGCAAGTGGTGCAGCATGTGTCCAAACTCATGAAAGACGGTGACCACCTCATCATGAGTCAGTAACGACACACCGTCTGCATCCGGCGGCTGAAAGTTACAGACAAGGTAGCCGACCGGTAACGTCACATCCCCGTCCAGCTGCTGACGCCCGATGCACTCGTCGATCCACGCACCGCTACGCTTGCCAGTACGGGCGAACAGGTCGGTGTAAAAGCCCCCGAGGATCTCGCCTTCAACGCTCTTCAGCGTGAAATAACGGGCATCCGGATGCCAGGAAGCGACACCGCCCGTCTCTGTGAAGACTACGTTGTAGAGTCTTTCCGCCAATGCGAACAGTCCGCTGACAACCGTATTGGCCGGAAAATATTGACGCAATTCTTCGTTGGAAATCGAAAACCGATCCTGTTTGAACTTCTCCAGCCAGAACGTGACGTCCCAGGGCTCAAGATCGATGTTGGCGAATGCGTTGAGTTCGGCCAGTTCTTCTTCCGCTGTCGCGCGCGAGTGTGACGCAAGCTCCCCGAGGAATGTAATGACTTGTTCCACCGAGTCGGCCATCTTGGTTGCCAGCGAATAGTCGGCGTAGGTTTTGAAACCAACCAGGTTGGCGGCTTCGTGACGCAGCGCGAGAATTGTTTCAATGTTTTCGTTGTTGTCCCAGTCGGCGTTGTCGCCGTGATCCGAGCCGCGTGTCACCCACGCCTTGTAAAGCGATTCACGCAAACGACGATTGTCTGCATGGGTTAACACGGCATCGTAGGTTGGATAGTCGAGCGACAGCAGCCAGCCCTCAACACCTTTGTCCGCGGCATGCTCAGCAGCGCGCGTCATCGCGCCCTGCGGCAGCCCTGCGAGCTCGGCGACATCGGTAATGTGCAACGACCAGGCGTCCGAGGCGTCCTGCACGTTGTGCTCGAAACTGGCCTGAATTGCGGCAAGTTCCTGCATGATGACCTTGAAGCGTTCTTTATCAGCCTCCTCGAGGTCGACGCCCGCCAGATGGAAGTTGCGTAGCGCCTGATCGACGGCGCTGCGGGCCTCTTCGCTGGCATCTGCCGATAATTCTTTCCCGACTTTGGCGTATGCCCGCTGCAGTTGCTCGTTCTGTGACATCTCCGTGCCGTGCTCGGTCAGCAGCGGCAGAGCCTCGGTATACGCCTTACGCCAGGCGGGCGAACCCAGTACACTTTGCAGGTGACTCACCGGCGACCAGATGCGGCTTAGTTCGTGCTCCATCTTTTCGACCGGCGCAACCAGAGAGTCAATACCCGGTTCGCCAGCGGTCTCGAGCAACTGCTCGAGCCTGGCGCGGTGCTCCGCGATGACTTGTGAGATTGCCGGCAAAACGTGCTCGGGCTCGATTTTGTCGAAGCGCGGCAGCGTTGCTGTGTCGAGCAATGGGTTGGGCATGATGTGTTTTTGCGTAGTTGGGAAGCGCTGGATCTTAGCACAGGCAGTGTTTTGCACCGTGTGCTGATCTCGGCATAGTCAAGGAAAAGTATCGTGATAAAAAAGTTTGATCTGCTGGTAATCGGCGGAGGTAGCGGCGGGTTGGCGCATGCGCAGCGTGCCGCCGAATACGGCGCCAGTGCAGCGGTTGTCGAGTACGGCCCACTGGGCGGGACCTGCGTAAACGTCGGCTGCGTGCCGAAGAAAGTCATGTGGTACACCGCGCAGCACGCGCACCACTTCGAACATGCCGCAGACTATGGCTTTGATATCAAGGTCAACGGCCACGACTGGCCGGCGCTCAAAGCACGGCGCGATGCCTACATCAAGCGGCTCAACGGCATTTATGCTAATAACCTCGACAAGCGCGGCGTTACTTTCATTGCAGGCAGTGCGAGTTTTATTGACGCTCACACAGTCGACGTCGCGGGCGTTCACTACCAGGCCGAGCGTATTGTGGTTGCGACCGGTGGCAAGCCGATGGTGCCCGATATAGAAGGCGCCGAACTCGGCATTACTTCCGACGGTTTTTTTGAGCTCGAGCAACGGCCCGAGCGCGTCCTGATTGCCGGCAGTGGTTACATCGCCGTGGAGCTTGCGGGTGTTTTCAACGCGCTGGGCTCGGACACAACAATTGTCGTGCGCAAAGAGGGCGTGCTACGCAGCTTTGACAGCATGCTGAGTAACGAGTTGATGGAAGCCATGCAAAAGAGCGGCATCAATCTCGATACCGGCGCGATACCGGCGCGCGTTGAGCAGACCGGCGACGGCCTGGTCTTGCATGCGGAGGACGGACGCACCTTCGGCCCGGTCGACGCACTGGTCTGGGCAGTGGGACGTTCGCCAAACACCGAGATGCTCGATGCTGCCAACGCCGGACTTGACCTCGACGCACGCGGTTTTGTGCCGACCGATGAGTACCAGCGAACTAACGTCGAGCATATCTTCGCGCTTGGCGACGTTACCGGACGCGACGCTCTAACGCCTGTTGCCATTGCGGCCGGCCGGCGTCTTGCCGATCGCCTCTATGGGGGCATGGAGGGCCGGCACCTCGAGTACCGGCTGATTCCTACCGTGATATTCAGTCACCCGACGATCGGCACGGTGGGCCTGACCGAAGCTGAGGCGCGCGCCGAGTACGGTGGCGCGGTAAAAGTCTATACGTCGGCGTTCACGGCCATGTACTACGCCTTAGGCGAGGACAAGCAGCGCACTGCGATGAAACTGGTTGTGACCGGCCCCGACGAGCGCGTTATCGGCTGTCACATCATCGGTGAGGGCGCCGACGAAATGCTGCAGGGTTTTGCGGTAGCCATACGAATGGGAGCAACAAAAGCCGACTTCGACGACACCGTCGCAATCCACCCGACCAGCTCCGAAGAACTCGTGACTATGCGCTGACCGGTAGCTCGGCTAACACCGGCGCTGTATCGGGGCGCACGCCGCGCCAGATGCGAAACGACTCGGCCGCTTGCTCAACCAGCATGCCCCAGCCCATTACCGATAGCGCGGCGCCCTGTTTCTGCCCCCATGCGCTGAAAGGTGTTGGCTTCAGCCCGTACGAGAGGTCGTAGCACACCGTATCTTTAGAGACTGCAGATTCGGGGAATGGCGGTATCTCGCCAGCCAGTCCGGCTGACGTCGCATTGATAATCAGGTCGTACTGCTTGTCCTTCGGCACGGCGTTGAAACGGCAACAGGTCACCGGACCCGAGCGCGAAAAATGCTCGGCCAGGGGCCGCGCTTTGGACAGGCTGCGGTTCGCGATACACAACGACTCGGGCTGCATCTCCAGCAGCGGCCCGACAACGCCGCGGGTAGCGCCGCCGGCGCCGAACAGCAGGATGCTGGCGCCTTCGATCGTGACGCCCAGGTTTACAACGAGGTCACGCAAGAGCCCGAAGCCGTCGGTGTTATCACCGAAGATCTCTTCATCGCGAAACGTCAGCGTGTTGACGGCGCCGGCCGTACTCGCACGCTCGGTCATGTGATCAACGAGCTTCGCGACCTCGCTCTTGTGCGGCACGGTCACGTTGAGTCCTTTGCCGCCCTCACGTTGAAACTGGTGCACCGCCCTCTCCAGTCGGTAGGGGGGCACTTGCATGGGTTTGTACTCGATGTCCTGCCCGGTTTGCTGTGCAAACAGGTGGTGAATAACAGGCGATCGACTATGTTTGATCGGGTAGCCCATCACGCCGTAACGGTCAGTACTCATCTATTGTCCTCTGCGAGCCAGCGAGCCGCATCAACGGCGTAGTAGGTCAGGATGCCATTAGCGCCCGCACGTTTGATGCCAAGCAGCGCCTCGAGGACTGTTTTGCGTTCATCCAGCCAGCCATTAGCCGCAGCCGCTTTCAGCATCGCATACTCACCGCTGACCTGGTAGGCAAAAGTTGGCACCTGGTACGTGTCTTTGACGCGCCGAACGATATCGAGGTACGGCATCGCCGGTTTGACCATAACAAGGTCTGCGCCTTCCTGTAAATCGAGCCCGACTTCCCGAATGGCTTCATCACTGTTGGCCGGTGCGACCTGGTAGGTTGATTTATCACCGCCGCCAAGATTTGCTGCCGAACCGACCGCATCACGAAACGGCCCGTAAAATGCCGAGGCAAATTTCGCGGCGTACGCGAGAATCAACGTATGGATATGACCGCTCGCTTCGAGCGCCTGGCGCATCGCACCGACGCGGCCGTCCATCATGTCGGAGGGCGCAACAATGTCGGCACCAGCCTCGGCATGGGACACGGCCTGCTTGACGAGCATGGCCACCGTTTCGTCGTTCAGCACGTAACCGTCATCGTCGATGATGCCATCCTGACCGTGGGTCGTGTACGGATCGAGCGCAACATCGGTAATTACCGCGAGATTTGGCAGCTCCGATTTGATCGCGCGCACCGTGCGCTGTACGAGGCCGTCGGGATTGGCGCATTCGGCGCCATCCAGGGATTTCAGGCTGCCATCGATGACCGGGAATAACGCCACCGCCGGGATGCCGAGCTCGTGGACTTCGGCAAGCTCAAGCAACAGCCGATCAATACTCTTGCGTGTGACGCCGGGCATTGAAGGCACGGCCTCGCTCTGGCCCTTGCCATCGAGCACGAATACCGGGTAAATGAAGTCGGCGCTGGACAGCGCTGTTTCAGCTACCAGGCGTCGCAGCGCCGGAGTGCGGCGGCTGCGCCGCAGACGCAGCAGTGGGAACTCACCAGGAATGGTCATGCTCATAATGATCAATAATAACTAAAAGAAGTTCTTATTTTCCCTATATTTAGGTAGGGTTTCCACGTTTGCAGTGCCGAATTCGGCATTTGCCGTAATAAATAGGATCAGGGGCGGGTCATCTCGTATGAACAGTAGTAGTACTGACGCAGCCAGAAGGCAGAAATTTGACCGATTAGTGGTTGTGTTCCATGCGGATATGTACCGCTACGCCGCCTGGTTATGCCGCGACAAGGCCATTGCGGAAGACGTTGTACAGGAGGCGTTGTTGCGGGCCTGGAAGTCGCTGGATGCGTTGCGCGATGAAGCGGCAGCCAAACACTGGCTACTGACGATCGTGAGGCGGGAAAATGCTCGGTATTTTGAGCGGCGCCGGCTGGAAACGGTCGATATTGATAATTTAACGGCCTCTCAGTCAGCATTGCTGGCCGAGGCGCCGGACGAACAGCTCAACGAATTGCGAGAGGCGATCTACGAGCTCGAAGATGACTACAGAGAACCACTGGTTTTGCAGGTCATGATGGGCTACAGCACCAGCGAGATTGCAGAACTTATGGGCCTTAAACAGGGCGCGATATTGACGCGTCTGCATCGGGCGCGACTGAAACTGAAAGACAACGTGGCCCGGGAAGAATTGTCCCGGGAAAATCGGGAATGACTACGGCGAACAAAACGATGAATTGCGAACAATACAGACAAGCGGTTGCAGCGGAGCCATCCTTTGATGGTGGTGCTGAGCATGTGTCTGTATGCGCCGAATGCCAGACGTTTCGCGACGAGATGCGCGCGCTGGACGTGGACATCGCGACAGCGCTGCGGCTCGATACGCCGCCACTGACACTGCCGGAGTTGCCAGCCCTGGATGTGCAAGGCAACGATGCGCAAGATAACGTTGTGTCACTCGCGTCGCGTCGATCGCTGCCAAAGCCCAGGTGGTTTGCTTTGGCGGCCAGCGTGATGCTCGCGGCAGTCATTGGTGTTCGCATGTTTACGGCTAGCGTCGACAATTATTCATTAGCTGATGAAGTGTTGGCACATCTCGATCACGATCCGGCCGCATTGGCTGTCTCTCGCACGCCGGTTAGTGACGACACCCTCTCAAGAGCGGTGCCAGCTACCGTCGCGCACATGGACCACAGCGCCGGTCTGATTACGTATGCGAAGAGCTGCGTGATCAACGGCAAGACAGTGCCGCATCTGGTGATCCAGGGCGAGAAGGGCCCGGTCACTATCCTGCTGATGCCGGAGGAAGAGGTAGCGGCGGCGCAGACGTTCGGCGGCGACAATGTCCATGGTGTTATCTTGCCGGTCGGCAATGGCAGCATCGCAATCATCGGCGCTCGTGACGAGCCGCTGGAACGCATCGAAAAAAGTGTTTTGAGCTCGGTGGCCTGGAGTACGTAACTCCAGTTCGCGGGGAAATTAGCGCCCGGTCTTGGGCAAACTATCCTGGTAGGAGATTTAAAGATGTCAGAAACGAAAATAATCAAGCCGGTCGCACTCGCTGTTGGCCTCGCACTTGCGGGTACCTTTGCGATCAGCGGCGCGGTTAATGCCGACACGGCCGAGAATCCTTTCTCAATGTCTACACTGAGCGCGGGCTATATGCTGGGCGCTGCCGAAGGTGCGTGTGGCGAAGACAAGAAGAGTGAAGGTTCTTGCGGCGAGAAGAAAGGCGAGGGTTCGTGTGGCGAGGACAAGAAAGGCGAAGGTTCGTGTGGCGAGGGTTCGTGTGGCGAGGACAAGAAGGGCGAAGGTTCTTGCGGTGAGAAGAAAGGCGAGGGTTCGTGTGGCGAGGACAAGAAAGGTGAAGGTTCTTGCGGCGAGAAGAAAGGCGAAGGCAGCTGTGGTGAAGGTTCCTGCGGCGGCGATAAGAAAGATAAGGGCGCCGAAGGCAGTTGTGGCGAGGGCTCTTGTGGTGCCGACACCGAAGAGAAGGGTGCCGAGGGCAGCTGCGGCGCGGAAAAGAAGGCTGAAGGCTCCTGCGGTTCTGACGACACCTGAGATTAGCCTGAGTACCGGCTTTATGAAGCCCGCGCAATTGCGCGGGCTTTTTTGTGGGCGACGGTGAGAAATGGCAGCTGACGCATCGAGCGACTGCTGTTAGGTTTGGGCCTGATCATTCGATCCAGACAGAAGGCCAAGTTGTAATGAGCAAGTTGTAATGAGCAAGTTGTAATGAGTAAGTCGCCATGAGCAAGAAAGTCACACGCTGCAAATGGGCAGAAGGTGTCAGCCTCGCTTATATCGAGTATCACGATAACGAGTGGGGCGTCCCCGTGTGGGACGATCGCAAACAGTTCGAGTTCCTGATTCTCGAGGGTGCCCAGGCAGGTCTTAGCTGGTCGACTATTCTCAACAAGCGCGATGGGTACCGGCGGCTGTTTGCGGATTTTGATCCGCAGAAGGTGGCCTGCTTTACGGACAAGCGCGTGCAAAAAATTCTGCTCGATGCGTCAATCGTAAGAAACCGTCTCAAAGTGCAATCGGCGGTGAGCAACGCAAAGGCCTTTCTTAAAGTGCAGGATGAATTCGGCACATTCTGTGACTACATCTGGGACTTCGTCGATGGTCGGCCTTTGCAAAATCGCTTTCGTAAGGACGCCGACGTGCCGGCAACGTCACCGCAGTCGGATGCGTTGAGCAAGGATTTGAAGCAGCGTGGGTTCAAGTTCGTCGGCAGCACGATCATCTACGCGCACATGCAAGCGACCGGCATGGTGAACGATCATGTCACGCAGTGCTTCCGCCACAAAGCCTGCGCGACGCTAGCAAAATCAAGCCCTTGAAGCTGCCCGCTTGCAATTTTGATAGCGCGAGTGGAATATCGGGCGACTCCAAAAAAATTAAAAAAGGGGAATGCTATGTCCGACGCACTCAACGGTAAGCCGCCGACTTTGTTCTGGGTCATCGCCGTGATACTGCTACTCTGGAACTTCACCGGCCTGATGTTCTATTACGGTCAGGTCACAATGACGCCGGAAATGCTGGCCGCGAATTTTTCTGTCGCCGAACGAGAGTTCATGGCCCAAACACCGGTCTGGGCAACCGCGGCCTACGCAACCGCAGTGACTGCCGGGGTGATTGGCGCTGTGCTGCTGCTGTTGCGCAAAGCGTGGGCGCTGCCATTTTTCGTCTTGTCATTTGTCGGCGTGCTGATTCAGGATTTCGACGCGTTTGTTCTCAGTGACGCCATCGGCGTGTGGGGCAGCAGTGCATTAACGCTGCCGGTCGTCGTTATCGTGATTTGTATTTTCGAGATCTGGTACACGCGCTCGGCCAAGGCGAAAGGCTGGCTGACTTGAGGCGCTATGCGACGCTGTGGTTGGCGACCGGGGTTAGTTGCTTGGGTTAGTTACCAATCGTGACAATAGTCAGGCCCGACATGCCCTGCGGCGTGTTGTGTGTAATGCCACCCAGATAAATCGTATTTGACAGCAGATCTGACCAGGTTACCGCGATATCTGCCGTGTCGCCGGGATTGACGAATACGGGTCCCGATGCCGTCAGGTTGCCTTTATCGTCATTGTTGCCGATTGCCCAGGCGAGAAGCTGGTAGTTGGCCCCTGGCCCACCAGCAACCGGGTCTGTCTCGAAGCCGTGCACGAGCACCGCGTACAGGCCTGCTGCCGGGCGAAATACGTTGAACTGTTCCTCAGACGTGGGCTCACCACTTTCGCCGATCTTGTTGCAGCTGGTGCCGTCGGCACCGCAAAAGTAGACGTACATGTCGAGGTCGTCGTTGCCGTCCGTCAACGCGTCGAATAGTGAGAAGCGCGCGTACAGCTGGTCAGCGGGCACTGAAATGATATGTGATGTCACGCCGCTGTCAGTGCGAAACGAAAATGTCTTCGTGGCGTCATTCGCCACAAAACCGTCCACGATACGCGGCTCGTTCAAGCCGTGCACGCCTGTGGTATAGCCGCCGGCGTAACCGAACTCGACAGAGAAGCTGGCCGAGCCGCTGCCGCCAAACGAAGTAATTTCGCCCGGCGCGAGTATTGAGGCTGGCTTGATCGCGACCGGACTGTAAACGTCCACCGACTCGTTCGACCAGGTCAACGAGCCGAACCGCCATAAATCGAGCGGCCCTGACAGGTAGGTAAATGTTGCATCGTAGCGGGCGGACTCGCCCGGCCCGAGAGACAGGGTCGTTGGCGTGACCGCAATGCTGATTCCCGGTGGTGTCGAGATCGCGATCGTATAGGCGCCCGCCTCATCCGAAACATTGGTGACTCGGCGGCTGATCGTGCGCGAATTGATAAGCCGGGCAACGGCAATGGCCGGTTGATTCAGATCGGCGGGGGCGAACGAGAGGCCGGTGCCTGCCAGTGCCTCACAGCGCTCGGTGGTGACGGCGGGCGATGCCACGCCGCAGGCGAATGCGTCATACGCATCATTGGAAACATCGTAGACGAGGCCCGGATTCAGGGCGCTGTTTGGTTCTATGTGACCTGCGCCAAAGTCGAACGGATTCGCGTCGGCGAGGCCGGCAGACGCACTGACATCCTGTCGGGCAGTAGTCATTAACGCCGACTTGACCGCTGCCGGCGCCCAGGTCGGGTGTGCCTGCAGCAGGAGTGCGGCGACACCCGCAACGTGCGGCGTCGACATCGACGTGCCACTTAAGAAAGCGAAATTCTCACCCGGCGTTGCATTCGCGGTGTCCGGCGTAAATCCGGCGAGTATGTTCATGCCCGGCGCGGTGACATCGGGCTTCAGAATATCGGCGACAGGGGCCGGCCCGCGCGCGGAAAACGTCGCCATGACGTTGCCCGTATCGTCAGTGGTCAGCAGGAAGCTCTTGTCGAGAACGACCGTTACCTCGTTGCCTGCGTCGAGCTCGGCAAGAATGAGGTTGCCATCTGCCTGGCCGAGCATCACGGCGGGAATGTCAGACAGCCCTTCGTCACCGTTCATAACAATCGGATCACCCGCCAGGTTGTAGACAACGGCCGCAATGGCGCCGGCGTCAGCTGCGTTTTTCACCATTTCATCGAAGCGACAGCCGCTTCGCTGCAGCAGTGCAATATTGCTACTGATCGCATCGCCATTGGTCAGTGCCTGACAACCGTCGCTCGTATTGCCTGTGCCGCCGTCAGGCAGCGAGTCGTCTTCGTCGTCAGCGAGTACGAGACTCGCTTCGAGCGGATCGACGTCCTGTAGCGGTGGCGTGAAACGCGCCTCCCGGGTAGCGTATTTTCCCGCGAGGCCTGGCGGAGTCGTTATTTGCAGCGCTTCAACCGATGACTCGCCGTCGCGACTCGAGGCGCCTGCCGTGATGACCCAGGGGCCGCCGGCGGGCGAACCGATGGTGCCAAGGTTGGGGCCTTCATTACCGGCGGCGACAACCGCCAGAACGCCTGCTTTGGTTGCGGCCATCAGCGCAACGTCGTCGGGCGCCGTTATTTTGCTGAGCGAGCTGCCCACCGAGTAGTTGATGATGTCGACGCCGTCCGCCACGGCCGCGTCAATGGCATTGGCAAGGTCCGACGTGTTGCAGCTGGCGCGTGCGTCGCCGGGACGCAGCCAGCAGGCTTTGTAAACCGATGCGCGTGCTTTGGGCGCAATGCCCTCGACGTCGCCGATCAGCGTGCCGAAAATTGATGCGCTGGTACGGTTGCCAACGGCGGTCGTAATCGTGTGCGTGCCGTGGCCGTCCGCATCGCGGGCGGAGCGAATTTCGTTCTCGTCAATCGGACCCGTCTCAAGGGCACCGTCGATGAACCAGCGCGCTCCGATCAGCTTGTTATTGCAGTCGGTGGCGGCGAAATCCTCGCCGCTATCGCAACTACCATTCCAGTCTTCCGGCGCCTCAAAGACAAGGGTGTCCGGGAGCTTGCGGTAGCTGCGACACAGCCACCGACCCAGCAACGTAGTCTCGCCCCAGGTACCGCTGCAGAGCGATGGGCGGTCGGCCTCGCGCGTGTCCTTGAGCGCCGGGTGCTCAGGCGCGACGCCGCTGTCGATGAAGCCAATGACGATGCCGTCACCGTCAAGCCCCTCAATGCTGCGCAAGCCCTCGTCGGCATCAAACAGCTTGAGAAAGGTCGGGCTATAACGAGTGGCCAGCGGGCGAATCTCGTCTTCCCAGACATTCAGGACCTCGGGCAGGTGTTTGAGTTTTTGCGCCTGCGCCGTCGTCATGCGGGCAGCGAAACCGTTGAGACCGTATTGGTAACTGTAGATCGGTTGCGTATCCGGCCCCAGCCTCGCCAGCACGCGCTGCTGGGCCTCGACCAGGCCCGAGGCATACTGTTTGACCGCCGCACTGCTGCTGTCGATACGCTTACCTGGCTTGCCGGCAGTCCTCGGGGCAGTGCGCGCGATCCTGGCATGCTCTTCAGCGACCGACGGCGCGCGCAACTGCACGATATAGACTCGTGATTCTCCAGGTTCTGCGCCGCCTGCGAGGTGCACCGGTATCGGCCCTGCGTCTCGCAGCACCGACTCAACCTGGGCAAAGGAGCCAGCCGACACGAGCAACAAGCCGAGCAACGAGCCGAGCAACAAGCCGAGCGGCAATAACGAGCGCATCTCTTTCACTGGGCGGTTTGTCATTGGACGGGCTGCGACTTAGTCGTCGCGGTAACCGGCCAGCTCTTCAGCCGACGCCGTCACCCCGAGGCCCAGTGCGATTCGGTTCACGAAATTGAAGTACGCAACGATCAGCGTCAGGTCCAGAATGTCCTTGTCAGAAAGACCTTCGGCGCGCAGTTCGTCCAGATCGCTTTCCGTCATCGCAGCCGGCGCGTTCGTCAGCTTCTCGGCGTGCCGTACGATATTGCTCAATCGTGGTTCAAGCGTTTCGAGGCCATCAGCACTCTGCAACATCGTGAGCGTTTCCTCATCATCGATGTAGTGTTTCAGTGCTTCGATGTGATGCGCGACGCAATACTCGCAGTCATTATTAGCGGACACGACAACTGCAATTGCTTCGCGCTCGGCACGACTGAGCCCGGACTTGCCGAACATCAACGTCATGTAGAGATCGAGGTGGTTGCCCATCGCCTCAGGATTGAGGCTGTGCACCTTTAGTATGTTGGAGACTTTACCGCGCTGCTTTATGAGCGCGGCGTACATTTCTGCCAGCTTGCCGTCAGCGTTACTGACGTCGACTTCATCAATCCAGAACATGGCTCCTCGCGACGGTGGTCTCGCCGGTGCTGTCATCCTGGTTATCGTCCTGGCTTTCGTCCAAGTGCTCGATAAAATCGAAACTTGCGCCATCTTCACCGAAGACAAACACGCGGCAGCTACCCCATTCAGGTGCGAGCGTCCACGACGGGCCTGCTTCGACGTCGCCGCGGATGCGATTGGTTTCGCACCGTGCTTCAAAGCTAATGACGTTACCACTGAGGTTGGCAAAAGAGAACGTCCCGCGAGTCGGCCGATAGGTCCAAAGAGGCTGGCCAGCATCGCAATCGCAGGGATTATAGATTGTGGCGCGCGCAGACAGCGGTTCGGCGCCGCGTATGAGCGCATGAATTTCCTCGGCACGTGGTCCGAACTTGGCTATTTCCGCGCTGTTGTTGACCTCTTTCTCAATCAGTTTGTACGTTCGTACGGCGCTGGCGTACTGGCCAAACTGATCCTCGAGCTCAAAAATCCTCGACAACAATTCACGCCGATCGTCGCCACCAATGGCTTTGCGAGTGCCAATCGCCAGAGCGCGTTGGTAGCTCTCGAGTTTGCCGACGAAGTCTCCCTCAGCGCCATCGACGCGACCGACCATCAGCCAGAGCATGGCGGATTCATAAAGATTCCAGCCACCCAGCTTTTGGGCTTCATCGACAAGCTTGCGAGCGTCTGCATATTCCTCAAAATGCAGGTGCGTGACGATACGGCGATACCGCCTGATGAAGTTAGAGGTCGCTGCGTCTCTGCCACGGCGAATTTCCGAGCGTACATTAACGATATTGCCGGGAATCTCTGCTCCGGACGCCGGTGGCTCGAACCGCCATTTCTCCATCGCGTCACGAATAGCGGTCTCAAAGCCGGCCCCACCGCTCGAATTCACGATGATCGGGTCGATCGCCCGGCCATCCGCACTGACCACGTAGTTAACCCGGACCCAGCCTTCCTGGCCCTTGCGCACCGTGTGGCCGGGATAGTCCGGTAG
>RCNE010001274.1_pt1 | contig 13676 bp, 13 predicted proteins | sample 2041361 | NCBI WGS metagenome assembly RCNE01 (sample SAMN09708229, study PRJNA481090) | Marine sediment metagenome, whole genome shotgun sequencing project.
GCTTCATCTATTTTTAACACTTCAGGTTTTTCTACTGACGATAGAAGAAAAAATTTATATAGAGATTATGCTTATTTGTATGAATTAAAAAAGGATTATAAAAATGCATTCCTCAATATGCAAAAAGCAATAGTTTTTAAAGATACACTGTATGAAGATAAAAATAATAAAATTGCTATGGAGCTGGAAGCAAAATATCAAAACAAAGAGAAAAAACAAGAAATCACCCTGTTAAAATCTCAAAATGAACTTGCTGAACAGCAAAAAGCAAATCAACGTAATCAATTACTAGGAGGCATCAGTTTAACCTCATTAGCTGGAATCTTTTTTTTCTTTTTATACCGTAATCGTCAGAAAACAACTAATAAATTAAAAGAGTTAGACAAAGCAAAGTCAAACTTCTTTGCCAATATTTCACATGAGTTTCGTACCCCTCTAACCATGATTTCTGGACCTATACAAAGTCAATTGCAAAAAGAAAATTTAAAGGAAGAAGATAAATTAAACTTTGAAATGATGCACCGGAATTCCACCAGATTACTCTCCTTGGTTGATCAATTACTTGATATTTCTAAAATTGAGGCAGGTAGCTTGCAATTAAAAGTTTCTAAGAATAGTGTGATTCCTTTTATAGGTACGTTAGCTGATGGATTTACATTTAAAGCAAATCAAAAAGAAATAAATTACATAGTATATACTAACCCTACCGAAGTTGATACTTATTTTGATGCAGATATTATAGAGAAAATAGTAGTAAACCTACTCTCAAATGCGATGAAGTATACGCCAGAGAAAGGTTCTATTGTTTGTAATTCTACTGTGAAAAAGAACGAATTACATGTTACGGTTAAGAATACAGGGAAAAGCTTATCTAAAGATGAAATTTCAAAAATATTTGAACGCTTTTATAAAATCAATGAAAATAAAGAAGGAGTCGGTATTGGTTTAGCGTTGGTTAAAGAGCTAGTAACTTTACATAAAGGGGCAATTACTGTTGAGAGTGACCCAAATGAGTGGACAACTTTCAACGTAGTAATTCCTATGAGTAAAGAGAGTTTTACAAAAAGTGAGTTGGTATCTCAAGATGTTCCTATAGCATATAAACAAGAAATAAGCACAAAACATATTCCTGAGACTGTTGATGTTGTAAATGATTTAGATGAAAAAGAAGAAAATCCTATTTTGTTAATTGTAGACGATAATGCTGATATAAGGACGTATGTAAGCGGCTTATTTAAAAATACCTATACCGTTTTAAAAGCTAAGAATGGTCAAAAAGGTATCGATTTGGCGATAGAACAAATACCAGATATCATTATTAGTGATATTATGATGCCAGTTAAAAACGGTATTGACTTATGTAATACTCTAAAAGTTGATGAACGTACTTCTCATATACCTATTATTTTATTGACAGCAAAAGCTGGAGAGGAAAATGAAATGGAAGGTATTAAAACAGGCGCTGATGATTATGTCACCAAGCCTTTTAATGAAGAATTGCTAAAGATTCGAGTCGAAAAATTAATTGAAAGCAGAAAAAAATTACAACTTAGATATAGCCAAGAAGTCATTCTACGTCCTAAAGATATTGCTATTACTTCTGTTGATGAACAATTTTTAGAGCGCTGGCAAAAAGTATTAGATGATAAATTAATTGAGTCTTCATTTAGTATTGAAGATTTTAGTAAAGCCGTTGGTATGAGCCGTATGCAACTGCACAGAAAGTTAAAAGCGTTGACAGGTTTATCAGCTTCAGAGTTTATACGCTCTCAACGTTTAAAATTGGCAGCTCAATTATTAAAGAAATCTGAAATCAATGTTTCTCAAGTAGGTTATAGTGTTGGTTTTAATGATCATGCTTACTTTAGTAAATGTTTTAAAGAGATGTATCATTGTACACCAACCCAATATGTGAAATCTTCACAAGACAACAACTAAATTTTAAGCCCCGTTCATGGGGCTTTTTCCTGTTTATTATATAGGATATTTCCCTTTTTTAACCATGTTACAATACTTACAACTTCTGTTACAACAGTTATAACTGTCTGTAAATATGTGCACTAGTTTTACCATTGAGTTTAGAAACCTACAGCTATAGCAGGCTTTAAATGAATACTTAATGAAGAGAAAAAAGTATGAGGGTACACTAGAAGACATACCATCAGATAGTATCTATCTAAATATAAATAATTTAAAGAAAGGTATGTACACTTTAAAGATTGTGAACAAAAACAAAGTAATAAAAAAAACAAGGTTTAATAAAAAATGAAAGAAAATGGAATATAAAATAAAAGCGCTATTACTTATTGCAGCATTGTGTTTTTCTACGAATAGTAATGCACAGTTCTGGAAAAAATTAAAAAAGAGAGCTGAAGAAGCGGCTAAGGAAACAGTAGCTATGAAAGTAGAGGAAAAAACAGCAAGAGAAACAGAAAAATCTTTCGATTCTGTTTTTAATAACAAAGGGAAATTATTTAAAGGTAAAAAAGCTGCTCCATCTGAAAACTATTCTTTTACCCATATTTATGAGATGGCAATTGTATCAGATAAAGATACCATGCCTATTACCTATTACTTGACGAATAGCGGTAAATACATGGGGTTTTCATCAAAAATGGGCAAAGGTCAACAAATGTTGACTGTAATGGATGCCTCCAAAAAAACAGCTTATATGTTTATGGAAATGGGTGGTAAAAAGACCATCACATCGATTCCCTTAGATTTTGAAGAAGCCGTAGAGGAAGAAACGGATATGAACGCTGCTCCAGTAACCCTTACTGGAAGAACGAAAGATATTCTAGGATATTCTTGTTCCGAATATGAGGTGATTAGTGATGATTTTGAAGGTACTATTTGGGTAACCCAAGACGCAGATATTACTTTTTCAAATGCCTTTGATACACTCAAACAGAAAAGGAAAAGTAAAGGCCCCAGTCAAAATGTTTTAAAACTTATAGATGGACTGACTTTAGAAATGGATATGACAGATACAAGTAAGAAAGACCCAAAGCCGGTGAAGATGATTTGTACCAGCCTTTATAAAAGTGACTTTAGTATTGAAACATCAAAATATCAAAACAATTTTTAAAATAAATGATTATGAAAAATATTAGTGTCATTTTAGTTGTAATTATCAGTTTGCTGTCTTGTAAAAAGAACAATGAAGAACAGATTTCAACCGACAACGATTCAGTCCAAAATCAAGAAGTAAAGACCAAATCACTTTCTGAAAAAGAAATTGTGAATACCAACAATTTATGTCAAATCAATGGGCAGGCCTGGGCCTATACCAAAGCTTCCGGTATTGTATCAACACATGCAAGAACAAAAAAACGTACCGCGTTGATCACCTTTACAAAAAAGTTGAATAAAGGTAGTGAAAGTATTCAGTTGCATTATGATGCCGATTCTTTTGAGATCATAATCGCATCCTTACAACTGAAATTTAAAAATAAAGATGGCAAACTCTTTACCTGTTATTATGATCTCCACCCTGATACTAGAAATCGACACCCTCAAAGTGAGCTATCTGGAAGTATCAATTTGTCCGATCCATCTAGTGCTTCGGGTGTGGCAGAAATAAAGAATCTCAATATTAAATATGAAAAGGAAAAACTATTAAATGCTGAAGACGCTGTAATATCAGTAACAGGCTTAAAATTTACCAATATTGGCTATTCAGATATTGATAACTTATTTAAACCATCGAAGAAATAAGTGATGCAATTTTTCAGTGTCAATATGAAATTATCGTATTAGGTAAATTCTTTAATTAAAAATAAAACATCGCAAATAACCCGTACTAAAAATTCATTATTATGAAATCAATTATGTTAAAACCATTCCTAATTATTGCTTTTTTAGCAATCAGTTATGCTGGCCATACACAACTTATAGATCCATTTGGTAAAATCATTACGCATGAAATCAAAATGAACAAGCAAAAAGACGGTACTTATATTGGGGCAGTTGAATGGACCACTGGCGGTATAGATTCTTTACAACGATATGTAGTAAATGGTTTGGATATTAATGCTCCGGTGATGGTAAGAATTGTTTCAAAAGCTCCCGATCATAATATTGATCTAGGCTTCTATAAAAAGAATTGGGATAAACAAGAATCTAAAATTTCAACAGACGGAGATAAATTTGTTGATAAAATATTCAGAACCATGAACACTGCTGGACTTGGCGTGCATTCAAAAGTTGCTGGAATTCCTTATTTGATTACCGTCAAGGTAGGCTTGCAATTTCCTTCCACTCAATCTTTAATTCGCATTACAGATAACAAGGAGGAATATAGGAAACATCTAAGAAAAATGGGTTTTAACGGTCAAATTTTTGGTGAAAATAATGACTCTAATTCTAATAGTACAAGCTCTATCAGTAGTAATAATAATTCAGAAAAAAATAATAGTCTTATGTATATTATTATAGGCCTCTTAGCAGTAATTGCTGCGGTATTGATTGTCTTTTTAATGAAAAGAAAGACCTCTAAAATTACAACTCTGTTGGTGTTTACAATTTGTTTTTCTTCGTATACAGTGGCTCAGAGCGAAGCACCAAAACAAGTGCCTATTCCTGGCCAAGGTGAGTCTCCTGTTTTTTTTCAATATAGAACTCAAAATGTAGCTAATCAAGTTCCTATTACTGATTTAACCAATACTACGTCACAACCTGACAAGAGTGGCAGAATTTATACGCCCGTTGGCATAGAACTTGGTTCTGGGGTAAAAGAACTAACTGGAGACGAAGTAAAAGAAGTTCAAAGAAGGATGCAAGAAGCAACAGAAGAATTTGATCGAAATTATAGAGATAATTCTCCAGGAGTAGAGACTGAAGGTGATCAAAGAACGCTACCCACAGATGGAACTCAAGAGGAGTTAGACCAATTAAGAATACAAGTGCAAAGATTGCAAAACCAGGTAGATTTACTCTCACAAGAAGACGAAGAATTTGATGTAGATGAAGATGCTGGCGGTGGAGCTTTACTCTATTGTGAAGATCTTGAGTCGTGCCAAAGTTGTTTAAATGAAGGTATTGACAAATTCAATACGCACGTAGCTTATTTAAATTACCTACAGAGGTTTTATTTAAAAGAGGTAGATGATTTAAATGACAAGATAGAATATGGAAACACACTAGCATCTATGCCTGGTTTTGGAATTGCCTGGGGTCCAATACTAACAACAGTAATAAGACCCGCTATGAACGAATTAAAAGCAGCCTATAATAAAAAATTTAATGAATATATTGAATCATTGGAGGCAGACCTCCAAGTCATTAGTGATTGCTACCAGGGTGAAAATGGCAGGTTTCGCAGTAGCGAATCGTTTGAAATACAGGCTTATGCGATTATTAACGCATTAAAAGCTTCAAGAATTAACAAATAATAGTTATGAAAAAATTAATTTTCTTTTTAATACTAATTTCCATCCTGCATTCTTGTGCAGAAAGTGCAAAGCAATCTCAGGATTCAGAAATTAATTTTGATTCAACTTCAAATACAGAGGCTAACAAAGAAACAATTGTTTCTAAAAATGACTCTAAAGACGAAGCCAATTCCCAATTGAATGACCTCTTTAAAATGGGACAAGGTTTACTAGAAAAGTCAGACACTCAAGGAGCACAAGGAATGCAATTAGATACTGATATGATTTTAGACCTCTTAGGAGAGAGCGGGGTTTCCAGAGAAGAAATGGAAAAACTCATTAACAACCCTGATAGTCTTAGAATTTTGGCGCAAGAAGCTATGAAGATCAGAAAAAATTCACAAGAAAAAGAAGTCTATAAAAATAAAGGAAAACTATCCAAAGAACAATTGGCCTCAAAAAATACACCTACAGGCGTTTCGTTGGAGGAAGCCATTTTATTGGTACAGGCAGAATCAGGACCAGAAGCTACGATGGCTAAACTAAAAAAGATAGACTCTTTGGCGGGTACCAATGTGATGGACCAGCTAGATTTGACCGAGGCGGGTTATGTAATGAGAGATGTAGAACGGAAAAATGAACCTAAGGCAAGTGCCGAAGAAGAAAAGAAAATAGCAGCTCTTAACAAACTTTCAGGACAGATGCATAGCTTAACAGAAGCAAAGGAGTTAATGGCCAAACTGGAAGCCATTGAGAAAGATATTGCATCAGGAAAGTTGAAGGCCTCGCCAAAATATCAGCGCGTCATTAAGCACAGGAAAGGAATGGTCAAAATTTTTGGGAATGAAATTATCCAAAAGGCCACTTTGGCAAAACAAAAATTTCAAAAGTTGAATCCCGATCTCTATTTTGGCGATGAAGTGGGTAACACCTATATAGGCCATCAAAAAAAAGCAGTTTATCTGCCCCTTGGCAAATTATCGTTTGCAGATAAAGTGGTAAAAGTCAATCATCCACTATTGATGACTCAGCAAGTTAAAAATGTACTAGGCGAACCTGATGTGATTTTGGGCTTTCTTCTCGAAGATGTAACCGGTATTCATAGTCTTGGACTGGGCGGTGACTTAACTGTACAATTTGTAGACAATGCCCTAACAGATGTGAATGGACCCGATTTATATATTTTCGAAATCGGACAAATAGAACCTACCGACCTAGAAATATCAAAAGATGGTAAAAAATGGATTAAGGTAGGTAAAATTGATGGTGGTGTAGCCCAAGTGGATATTGCCAAATTCGTACAACCAGGAGAGCTATTCTATTATGTACGTCTTAAAGATTTAAAAGAGACAAGTGGATTACCTGGGGCAGATGTAGATGCCATTGCGGCCATAGGTGCTGCCATGAGATTGAATTTAGATAGCAAAGTGCTATTTGAAACAGGAAAAGCCGAATTAAAGCCAGCAGGCATTGCAGCATTAAAAAAATTAGTAGAAAGTATCTCAATTCTTAAAAGAGGAAATGTGATTGTAGAAGGGCATACTGATGATGTTGGGAGTGCTGATTCTAATCAGAAATTATCATTGGCCAGAGCTAAAAGTGTATCTGCCGAATTGAAAAAATTGATTCCGTCAAAGAGTTTTAGGTGGCGTGAAAAGGGTTTAGGAGAATCAAAACCTTTGGTTGAGAATGATTCAGATGTAAACCGAGCTAAAAACAGAAGAGTAGAGGTTTTAGTAGTGCCTAACTAAATCTAATAAAAAATAATTATGAAAAAGAAGTATCTAATAATATTCGTTGTATTGATTTTTATAAGCCGTACAACATATAGTCAAGAGTCACAACAACGAAAAGTGGAGCAACTAACACAAGAATTGAATACTAGTGTTGCTCCAAACTTTTTAGTAGAATTGAAAGGGAATAAGGGATTTGTTAAAATAGATTCGTTCAATCAAACACTTGACTTAAGAAATGCTAATGAAATAATTCGTGATACCCTTTCAAAGAAAGGTAAAGCTAAGTTACATCATTCTGGTCGTTATGTAGGACCTGTTTTTTGGATGTATGATTTTCAAACAGCAGTAAATTCCAAAGTGCTATTTAACTCGACTAAAAATCAACAAATATTCTGCACAATTTCATTTACTGAACAAGATACTATTTCTTTAAAAAGTAAGCTGAACGCTTATACTAGTAATCATAGAACATCAGATTCTTCTGGACATACTGTACAATGGCTTGGAGACAAATACATAAGCCTTCTGCTAACACCAAAATGGGTAGATAACAATATTGAAATGGAAGTAAGAGGTATCACTATAAGTGGAAAATTTCAAAGACGTGACCAAAAGGTCATCGCAAAAAATTATGTCAAATCACTACGAAAAATTTTAAGAAGAGAATTTGAAATACTTTTCGAATCAGAAGAAATGACCAAGCTACTATCACAAAAATTAAAGGAGTAACCTCCTTTTAATAAAGGAGTGTCATAATAATAAATTAAAACAATTAAATATAAATAAACATTAAAATCGAGAAACTATGAAAAATTTACTAAGTATTATTACAGTAGTATGTATGACATTGTCTATGCAGGCAAGCAATTCGGTAAACCCAACTATAGATCAAGGTATTGTATTGCCATCCATTTTTTTTGCTAATATGAATATTAAATCTATAAAAGCAGATATAGACAGTAATAAAAGAGCCTATTTTATGACAGGATCATTTACCGTTTTAAAAACTCCTACGAGTCGAGATGGAGACGTGGCTAAAACGGTTGATGTTTCATTTCGCAATAGCTTAGTCTTATCAAGAAAAGGAAGCAATTACATTCAGGCAAATGCAAAAGCAAAACGAAATGACAACAACAGTATCAATGAGTTTAGAATCTATGTACATCGCGATAGCGGTACTCAGGGGAATATTGATAAAAGAAACATCAAAGTCAACTGGAAAACTGGCTCTCTTGAGGTGGTAGATAAATTGGCGAATGTTTCTGTGTTATATCAAAAAGATGGTATTTTAATTATTGGTACCATGCAAAAGAACGGATATACTATCGGGGTTAGTCTTGCCATTTCAAAAGAAGTAAAATTAATATAACAACAATGTTTACGTGGTACGGATACGCCTTTCTTTTTGTTTATGAAAAGGGAGGCAAAATCCACCATAAATTATTCTCAAAAATTGTATTCAAACTACTTTAATTATAGATCGAAACCTATAATTACTGGATGAACTTAGATTAATAAAAACAACAGCTATGAAAAATTTAATAGCAACAATCGCATTTTTAGTACTGGGAGTAACTATAAATTTAAACGCACAATTACTCGTTGACGATTTCTCAACAGGCCCTTTTGCAAAAAAAGCCTTTGATATTGGTACGAGCACACATTTCTTTCAAAATGGAACAGGAATTATTGGTAAAGATCGTAGAATTTATACTAAGGTAAATCAAAACCCATATAATCAAGATATTCAGGTAACTGTTAAAAAAGGATTTTTGGTAATAAGTGCTGCTTATGACACAAGAGGAACTGTTTATGTCGGTTACGGACATAACAAAAAAGGACTCGTCCCTATGAATAAAGATGTAAGTAAATACAAGACACTAAAAATAAAATTTGCGGCTAAAAGTACTATTAATGGTATATATGTATCACTATTTACAGGAACTTCCAGAGGCGTTTTTAGTAGCCATGTACAAGCACGAGAAGGTGAATTTACATTTCCAATTCCTTTAAGGAGTATTAAAAAAATAGGACCAAATTATACCCTTTCGGATATCGACTATATCCGTTTTCAATTCGATTCACGAAGTAAAACAGGTTGTAATATGGCCATTGATAAAATTTGGTTTGAGTAAATAATCACAAAAACAAACGTCATGAAAAGAATAATAATCTTTTTAGCAGTACTAACTTTTAGTACTGCTAAAGCTCAAATAAAAAAAACAGGATTAAATACCAAGGTAAAGATTCATAAGGTAAACCAAGGTGTGAAAATTAAAAACATTAAAGACTTATCAATTAAAGAGTTGGCGGCTAAAAACATTCCATTGGTTTCTATAACTGAAGAGCAACGTAATGCTAGGCCTTTAACCTCATGGAAGATTGAACCAAATCGTCCTAAGGATAATTGGTTATCCGTTAAAAGTTTTTATGGATGGTTACGTTCAGATACGTGGCGTATTGAATCAATTCCTTTTCGTGAAGGAAGTCAATCGGTAAGATGGATTCCAGGATGGTTGGATCTCAATTTCAGACAATCTAAAGGGATTGAATATAGATTGAAAGTGAAAATCCAAGGTTCATATCACCGTGGAAAATCACTATATGTGCAGTTAGACGAGATGGCTGGTCGTTACCCAGTAAACCCTGATGGTACCATACATGTTGTATGGACCTCGACGCTATCCTCGCATATAGGTGTTATTAGTATTGGGCGTTTATTATCTAATGATTATCCTCAAGGCTTTCCTCAAACGGTTGTTGAATATGTTAGTATTGACAAAATTTAAAAGTCGTAATAAAATAAAATGTTGTAAAATGAGAATAATAATGAGTATGGCTGCGGCTTAAAATATAGACAGACAAGCTGTTTCTTTAGCTGGTAACTCCGTAAGTAATGCCAATCATAAAATCACTTTTACCATTGGTCAATCCATTATTGGTACAATACAGAACATTACTCTAATAGGTCAAGGTTTTTTAGCAGCTACAAGTAGTAGCACAACATTAACAGTTTATGAACAATTGTTGAGTAGAGGTATTAAGGCATATCCAAATCCGGTTACCTTCTGCATGCACTAGGAGAAACCAAGATTTTAATCTATAATAATATTGGACAATTAGTAAAAAATTGAAAAATTGAGCGAATTAAAGAATACACTTAGTCTACGCAATTTGAAAAGCGGTGTCTATCTTTTGAATCTGCTTTTTTCAGATTATAAAACGACCAAATCTTTTTAAAATTAAAGAAAAATAAGGCCATAAAGAAGTCCTTCCCGAACTTGTACTGAGTATAGCCGAAGTAGAAAGGATTTAGGATGGAAATTTTGTTTTAAAACCCTACATTTGCCTTCCTAAATTTTCACAAAATGATTAAACGAAATAAGGCTATAATTTCAAAATTTATCATCCATAAAGTAGGTAATAAATTTAACGAAGCAACCAATGTATTTTCAGAAAAATTGGTCACATTCGATGAAGATAGTTATCGTTTAATGCAGCCTTTTTTATTAAAGCCTTTTTTAAGCTTGACGGAAAGTTATCGTTTCAACCATCATGCGGATATTAATTTGAATGAAGTGAACAATTATGTATCACAGGTATTCAAGGATGAAGCTAATTTTAAAGAAGTATCGAAGCATTTGGTCACACATTTATATGAACAGTCGAACTCAGCACAAATCAAGACTGGAGATGTGATTATCGCCTTGTTTGAAGGGTTGGAATATCGCGATGCGAGCACTAGAGCGCTAGGTATATTTAAAATTGAAAATAAAGCAGAATTTTTTCAAACGTATTTAGAAGATGATAGTTTTGATGTGTTTGTTCAGAAAGGAATTAGCACCAAAAAAGTGGATAAAGGATGTTTGATTTTAGATTCTTCAGATGATGATGGTATGACGATATTGACAGTTGACAATAATAACTATGACGCCCAATATTGGATCAATAATTTTTTGAATATAAAGCATGCCGAAGATAACAATCGCCATACACAGGTTTATTTAGAAATGTGTAAAGATTTCTCAGAGAATGTCATTAAGCATGAGTTTGGTAATCAAAATCAGAGTCAATTTTTAGCAAAAACAGTTGATTTTTTTAAAGAAAATGAATCTGTGAATATTCATGATTTTAAAGAAACTGTTTTTGAAGAAGATGATAAAAAGGTATTATTTGATTCTTATAAAAATGAGTTCGAAGAGGCAAATCATCTAGTGGTTCGAAATCAATTTCCTATTTCGGAAGCTGTTGTAAAAAAACAAAAGCGTGCTTTTAAAACAGAAATAAAACTAGATACAAATATTCAAATAAAGATAGATATCGATGCACCGGATGCCGCCGAAGAATATTTAGAAAAAGGGTATGATGAGGAAAAGAAAATGAAATACTACAAAGTGTATTTTAATGAGGAGGATTGACGCTAGTGTCACTTGAATTTAGGGCCTCATCGATATGTGTGTATTTATGTGATGCTGCATCAAGTTCAGCATGACCAAGATCAAATCTGCACTCTCTCTGTTACAAACTCAGACTCAAAAATGATAGCAAAATGTTTTAGTATTTTTTCTTTCACTTCTTCTACATTCAATTTTTTACCCAGTTCAACTTCTAAAGAAGTCACAGCTTTACCACGAATCCCACAAGGGATGATATGATCAAAATAGCCCAAATTGGTATTAACATTTAATGCAAATCCATGCATGGTAACCCAACGACTGCTGCGTACACCTAGAGCGCAAATTTTCCGTGCAAATGGCGTACCCACATCTAACCAAACACCAGTTTCACCATCACTACGTTCTCCTTTTAAACCATATTCGGCCAATACTTTTATCATCGTTTCTTCTAAGAAACGCATGTATTTATGAATGTCATTAAAGAAGTTGTCTAAATCTAAAATAGGGTAGCCAACAATTTGGCCATAGCCATGATAGGTAATGTCGCCACCTCGATTTATTTTATGAAAAGTGATTCCTTTTTCTTTTAACTGTTTTTCACTCAATAATAAGTTGTTAAAATCGCCACTTTTCCCCAATGTATATACATGAGGATGCTCTACAAATAAAAAGTGATTAGGTGTTTGAAGCGTTAAATTCTCATTTTTATTTTTCCGCTTTAGCTGAATAATTGCATCAAATAATTCTTCTTGATAATCCCAAGTTTCTTTATAGTCTTTGGTGCCTAAATCTTGTAAATGTATATGTTGCATTAATTAGCGATTGGGGTTATTCAATATTATGAGTGCTGCTAAAACGCCCGGTATCCAAGCTAATAATGTTAGAATAAATACTATTAAAATTGAACCACAGCCTTTGTCTATAACTGCTAGTGGTGGACAAACAATGGATAATAATACTCTAAAAAAACTCATAATTTATTTCGTTTACAAATATACGCCAATTCATTTATACTTATAAGTATACAAAGTAGCCGAAATGTTACGCTTTTTAGGTAATTTGATAGATATAGAATTATTTTAAATGGGTTTATTATTCACAAAGTCCTTCAAGAGTATCTTCTATATCACCTGGAGTACTCATAATTTTCATAAAAGTACCCATGGTTAAATTAGGCCAGTGTAAAGCTATTCTGTATTTACCATGAAGCATTGTAGCTTTTTTACCTTGTAAAATGATTTCATAGGGTAAGGCTGCAGCATGATCTTGACCAATTTTTGGTAAAAAATAAGATTCACCATCTTTAGTGCTTCGTAAGCCAACACCAAATACCGCCACTTTTTGTTGTTTGTAAATGATTTTATATACCTGAGCAGTATTTCCTTTTTTAGCTTTCAAGTTGTTTTCAATAGTTTTTAAACCTTCTTCAAAGGATGCGAATTCGTTCAATTTAACTGGATCTGAAAAGTAAGGCATCATTACTTTGTAGTGATATTTTTTTAATTTGTCAGCCTTTACCGTTCCTCCAAAGGGTTTAAATTCATTTCCAATGGAAGAGAAAGTCGTTTTCAAGTCTGCACTAAATTTTTGAAAAGTACTTTTATAAGTATTGTAATTATCTCTTAAATAGGCTCTTAAAAAATAATCAGGATTGGTATATGAAATAGTTACTTTTCCATTTTTTTGCACTAAACCTACTTTAAAAGCAGCGGCTAAAGCCCCTCTGTCACTCACTTTAATAACTGTATTTTTTAAGTCTGATCTTGTAAAAGCAATTACCTTAAGAGAGCCTTTATTTGAAGGATTGTAAGTACCTAAAACAGTAAAGGAGTTTTCTTTTAATGTAGCAATTATTTTGTCTGATAATTGGTTGATAGTTTCGCTGGATTCTCCAATTTTAATATATGGTGACAATTCTTGTGATGTAGAATGAAAACTAAAACTGAGAATTAAAATGATACTTAATATAATGTTTTTCATTTTTAAAATATTTAATATTTAGTAAATTGAAAGAAAATTTAATCTTATATAATTTCTTTCATAAGCAACGTTAAAATAAATGATAAATTTTTATTTAAAAAATGATTATTATCATGTGTTTAAATAAGATATTATTGGGAAAAAGGATTCACTTTTTTGAAAAGAATAATTAAAAAGAGTCTTCACATTTT
>RCNE010001275.1_pt1 | contig 13670 bp, 13 predicted proteins | sample 2041361 | NCBI WGS metagenome assembly RCNE01 (sample SAMN09708229, study PRJNA481090) | Marine sediment metagenome, whole genome shotgun sequencing project.
CTAGGTATTTCCGGTGGCGATGTTCTCGGAATCTCGGGCGGCGACGTTCTAGGTATATCCGGTGGCGACGTTCTAGGTATATCCGGTGGCGATGTTCTCGGAATCTCGGGCGGCGACCTTCTAGGTATTTCCGGTGGCGATGTTCTCGGAATCTCGGGTGGTGATGTTTTAGCCGGCCCCGTCGACTCAATTGACCGAAGGAATGGCGTATTCGAATCGATGGGTCAGGTGGTAATGGCCTCTCAGTCGATGCTTGCGGGAATGAACGTGGGCGATTACGTCTCTGTCGACGGTTCTATCGTTGGGCCTGGTTGGCTATACGCTGATGACGTATTTGTGTCGGACGAGCTTTACGTTCCTGGGGCAACCGAGGTTTTCGTGAGTGGCATGCTGACGTCGGTTAACTCCGAACAAGGCACGGCGCGGATGGGTAGCCTCACTATTGATTACACGCCTAGCTTAGGTAGCGTCGAAGCACCTTCACGTGCGTTATGGAGTTTCCGCGGAATTATTCCGTCGAAACGCGGTGTAATGATCTCGGAGAGGTCCGATCCGCAGTAATTCAATCGTGTTTAATATGCGGCTTTCATAGCGCTCAATGCTAGCCGCGAACCCGGGGTAACCGGTCGTTCGACAAAAAAAAAAGGCCACAGATGTGGCCTTTTTTTTGTGCATTCGTTTCGCCATTAAAAAAGTCGGCGTCCTTGCCGACTTAGATCTCGTATCAACCAATGAAGGAGATGCGAGGGTTGGAGAAGCCATCCCCGAGCGATTAGGAATGGCTCCGGGAGAAGACTAGAAGGGGTGGCATAACATGAGTGTGACCAGCGTCACAGATCGCTTTCAGGCAAAGAAAAGGGCGCCGTTAGGCGCCCGAAACTGAACAAAAAACCGGTATTACGTTAAGTCGAAATTATTTCGACATTGTTGCGCGCAAGTCTTCGAGATATTTCTGTAATTTTTCTTGCTCAACGCGTTGCTTAACCATCTCTCTGACGCTTTCTAATGTAGGGGGCGCCGTGTCGCGAGAGTCCTCACGAAGAATGACGTGCCAGCCAAATTGAGTCTGAACCGGCTCCTTTGTGAAGGCGCCGTTCTCAAGTTCGGCAACAGCCTGTGAAAACGGTGGAACCATCTGCTTAGGTGAGAACCAGCCGAGGTCGCCGCCGTTCGGGCCGGATGGTCCGGTCGATTTTTCCTTCGCAAGTTCGGCAAAGTCCGTGCCGCCAGCAAGCTCTGCGATGAGGCTTTGTGCTTCTCCCTGCGTCTCGACGAGTATATGGCGTGCCTTGTACTCAAACGTTGGCGCAAGTTTCGATTGCTCTTCATAGGCTGTCTTGATTTCGTCATCCGTCGCCTGATTCGTTGCCAGAAAATCGGCTGCAACCGCCTGAGCCAGTATTCCACGCGACTGGAGTTCCAGCTGAGCTTTGGTGCGCGCGTCATTAGCAAGCTCCTTTGCGCGTTTTTGGGTTGTCAGCAGATAGATGTCCGTTAGCTCCTTCAGAATATTTTCGCGCTCGTCAGCCGATGCCTGGGCAGCGGGCTTTTGAATACGCGATTCAAGGTACATATCGAACACGTCGTTTGTGATTTCGGCGCCATTCACGGTTGCTGCCGTCTGTCCCCACGACTGTGTCGATAAGGCTAGAAGAAAAGAACCGGCCAGAGCTGCCGCTCGATAAGCTCCAATAGATCTGGAAGCAGTTTTCAATGTCATTGTTGTGATCCTCTTTGCAAAGTGTGCGGATAATATACGATCAGACGTCGATCATGCGAAAAAGGTCCGACGAATTAGTGGATTTTTGTCTTACTGCTCGCCAGGTGGGTAGGCGCGTATTCGCAACGCATGGATATCCGTTTCCATCAAACGACCGAGCGCGTCATAGACCATCCGATGACGTTCCAGCGTGCGGCGCCCCGTGAAAACTTCGGAGACGATCATCACGTCGTAGTGCCCGAGCCCATCCTTTGCGCCCTGATGACCGGCGTGCAGATGGCTCTGGTCCTTGATCCGCAATTCATCCGGCGCGAACGCCTCCTGCAGAATCCGTTCGATGGTATCGACACGATTGCTACTCGTCATCGCCGAGCTTCTGTGCAATCCAAAGCGTCTGGGCCAGCATGAAAACGAACGTCAATGCCATCAAACCAAACACCTTGAACTTCACCCAGGTCGCCTCTGAATAATTGTAGGCAACGTAAATATTCAGACTACCGGCCAGGATGAAGAAAAACACCCAAATAACGTTCAGCTTGTTCCACTGAGCTCTTGTGATCCGCTCCAGAGGCATGCCTTCCACCAGGCCGAAAAACCGCTGCACCATCGGTTGTTCGCCAATCCAGAAGCTGCCGAAAAACACGACGGCAACGACCCAATAGAAAACAGTTGGCTTCCAGAACAGGAAGTACGGGTTCCTGAAGTACAGCGTCAACGCACCTGCGATCAGCAGGAAGACGGTCGACCAGAAATACATCTTGTCGAAGATTCTGGTTCGCAAGTACTTAACGATCAGGCCGACAGGCATGGCGATCATCAAGACCACCAGGGCGAAGTAGATACCCTTGTAGGCAAAAGCGCCGAGAAACAGAATGAGCGGCAGAAACTCGAACAAAAGATTCATGGGAAGACGATGCGGTTGAGGGAGGGATCGAATAATACGCAATTTGGCGTATTCGTACCATTCGATAGACGGGCTATGACTCGTTGCGCGACTCGCCTACAATCCGCCGGTGGCGGCCATCATCGACATACACCCTGAGGACCCTCAGCCGAGGAGAGTGGCCACTATTGTGTCCATTATCCGCAGCGGTGGTCTGATCGCGTACCCGACGGATTCGAGCTATGCCTTTGGTTGTCACATCGGTGATAAGAAGGCGATGGATCGAATTCACCGCATTCGACGGACAGATCGTAAGCACAACTTCACGCTGGTTTGTGCAGATCTGGCCGAGATCAGTCTGTACGCCCGCGTCGAGAACTGGGCCTACCGAATGATCAAGTCGCTCACTCCCGGCCCATACACATTCGTCTTGCCCGCCACGCGCGAGGTACCCAAGCGGCTGCAAAACCCGAAGCGCCGAACTATTGGATTACGTGTTCCGGACCATCGGCTCGTCCAGGACATGCTCAAGGCGCTGGGCGAACCCATCATGAGTTCAACATTGACGCTGCCGGGTGACGACATGCCGCTGACAGATCCTCTTGAAATTGACAGGCGTATCGGCCATGAGATCGAGGCAATCGTGGATGCTGGTCCCGCTGGCGTTGAGCCTACAACGGTGTTGGATTTGTCAGGTGGCTCGGTCGAAGTGCTGCGCGTCGGTCGCGGCGACGTTAGTCAATTCACTTGATTCTGGCAATTTGCGTTAGAATGCGGCCAATCCCGCCGGAACCATTATGAAGCCAGAATTAACACTCCTAACGCCCGCTGACGCGCCCAAGCCGCCGCAGGACGAAAAGCAGTCACCGGCTCAGGCGGAGATGCCATTCGCGGTAGTGGACGGCGAGCCTTTGACGACGCTGCCGCAGGACCTGTACATCCCACCCTATGCACTGCAAGTGTTCCTGGAAGCGTTCGAGGGGCCGCTGGATCTGCTTCTGTACCTGATTCGTCGCCAGAACATCGACATTCTCGATATCCCGATTGCCGAAATCACCAAGCAATACGTGCAGTACATCGAGCTGATGAAAGAAATGCAGCTCGAACTCGCTGGTGAATATCTGCTGATGGCGGCGATGCTGGCGGAAATAAAATCACGCATGCTGCTGCCGCGTCCCGAGGTCGAGGAAGAAGAGGAAGACGATCCACGTGCAGAACTCGTGCGCCGTTTGCAGGAATACGAGCGTTTCAAGAAAGCGGCCGACGACATCAGCGACCTGCCACGCCTGGAACGGGACGTGTTTATTGCTGGTGCAGACGCTCCGGAACGCAAAGTGACGGAAAAGCTGCCCGACGTTACGCTCAAGGAGCTACTCCTCGCTTTTCATGATGTACTCAAGCGCGCGGATATGTTTTCCAATCTGCGCATGCAGCGGGAGCCGCTGTCGGTGCGGCAACGAATGAGCGAGATCCTGTCTCGTATCAAAGCCGGTCAATTCACCGGGTTCGGCGAGCTGTTTGACGCCGAGGAAGGCCGCATGGGTGTGGCGGTTACTTTTATCGCGATACTTGAGCTGTTGCGCGAGTCCGTCATCGAGGTTGTGCAGGCGGACTCCTATGCGCCGCTGCACGTCCGTGCGGCGTCAGCGGTTCGGCTAGTCTCGGATGAGGGCAATTTGGAACCTGACGAACTTACAGAATAGAGCTGAGATTTTTCTTTCATGGACAGTACTGAAATCAAATATTTTCTCGAAGCAGCGTTGCTGGCTGCCGGGCGTCCCTTGAGTATCGACCAGTTGAAAGGCCTGTTCGACGGGCGCGGCGTCCCCGACAAAGCCGAGATACGGAAAGCTATCGCCACGTTGAATGACGAATATTCTGAGCGCGGCATCATCGTCTCCGAAGTTGCCTCCGGCTTCCGTATGCAGATCAAATCGACAATGGCCGGCCGTCTGCAGAAGCTCTGGGAGGAGCGGCCGCCGCGCTATTCCCGTGCTTTGTTCGAAACCCTGGCACTGGTCGCCTACCGTCAACCGGTCACCCGTGGCGAGATCGAGGAGATTCGTGGGGTTTCGGTGAGTTCGAATATCGTACGTACGTTGCTCGAGCGGGACTGGGTGCGGGTCGTTGGTCATCGTGATGTCCCGGGCCGCCCGGCGATGTTCGGCACGACGAAGGCCTTTCTGGACTACTTCAGCCTGAAGAAACTGGAAGATCTGCCGCCACTGGCCGACCTGTCAGATTGGGAGAGCCTGCGGGTGCAGCTGAACTTACCCGAGGTAGAAGATCAGGCCGGCGGTGGTGCCGAAATGGAGGCAGATGCTGCCGCGAGGGATCTGCCGATTCTCTACGGCGAAGAGGAGGTGGATCCTGAAGTTGAGGAGGACCAGCCGCACCTCACGGTCCTGACGTCCAATGCCGATTCAGAGTCCGAGGCTGAAGAAGAAATACAAGTTTCGGAGTGGCCGGACTCGGTTGGCTGATCGTATCCAAAAGGTATTAGCGAGCGCAGGGCACGGCTCGCGGCGGAAGGTCGAAACCTGGATCAGAGAGGGGCGCCTCACCGTAAACGGCCATCAGGCGGAACTCGGCGAGCCTGTCGATGGCTCTGAGAAGTTCGTGCTGGATGGCAAACCGCTATCCGTGCGCGGCGCGACGCAGCCGCACCGGCACATTATCTACAATAAACCCGGCGACGAGGTCACCAGCAGGGAAGACCCTGAGGGCCGCAAGCTCGTTTTTGACCAGCTGCCGGTCATCAAGGGAGCGCGCTGGATTGCGGTCGGCCGTCTTGATTTGACAACGACCGGTCTGTTGATCTTCACGACGGATGGAGCCCTGGCAAATGCCTTGATGCACCCGTCTTCCGAAATTGTTCGAACCTACGCCGTCCGCGTACACGGCAACCCCTCCCGCGAGGAGCTTGAGCGGCTGATCACCGGGATCGAGTTGTCTGACGGTCTCGCCCGATTCGGGACTGTCGAGCATGCCGGTGGCGATGCGGCGAATCGCTGGTTCAATGTCACTTTGACGGAAGGCCGTAATCGCGAAGTCAGGCGACTGTGGCAGGCGCTGGGTTACGAGGTCAGCCGCCTGATTCGCGTCGCTTACGGTCCCATTCAGTTGCCCCGCAAGGTGCCCCGTGGGCGTTATGAGGCTTTGGCACCGGGGCAGGTACGGGCACTGTATTTGGCCGCCGGGCTCGCCGCTCCAGGCTTACCGGCACGCAGCAAGAAAAAGACAACGAAAAAGATAACGAAAAAGAGAAACTACTATAAAAACAAACGCTAATAGCGCTTTGTTAATCTATATTATCACTGAGCATCGAAGCTCTGGCCCGTGATTCCCTTGCTGTCTGGCCCTAGCAGGAAGATATAGGGCGCCAGAATCTCCTCGGGTCGCTTGAGCGCTTCCCGATCCTCACCCGGGTAAGCAGCCAGGCGCATTTTGGTGCGCGTGGCTCCCGGGTTGATGCAGTTGGATCGAAGCTTGCCGTGCCGATGCTCGTCGGCGAGCACCTCCGACAGGCCCTCCGTCGCAAATTTCGACACCGCGTAGGCACCCCAGAAAGCCTTGCCGGTACGACCAACGCCGCTACTCGTAAAGATGACGCTGGGGTCTTCCGACAGCTGCAGCAGGGGCATCAAGACCTGTGTCATGGCAAAAACCGAGGTCACGTTTACGTGCATGACGCGCTGCCACATAACCGCATCGTATTGGTCGATTGCAAAGCGTTCGCCAAGAATGCTGGCGTTGTGGACGAGTCCGTCTAGTCGGCCGAAGTCGGTTTCGATGCTTTGTGCCAACGTGGTGTATGACTCACTGTTCGCGGCAGCCAGATCCAGTACCGCAATGGAAGGACGAGGCGCCGAGCCAATGGCCTCGATGGCGTCATAGACTTTTTCAAGCTTCGAGGCGTTTCGGCCATGCAGAATTACCTGCGCGCCGAGGGTCGCGGCCTGCAGGGCGAGTGCGCGTCCGATTCCGTCTGAGGCGCCGGTGATCAGGATTATGCGATCCCGCAGTACGTCATTCGGATACGAGTAGTCCCTCGGATCCACGCTCATGTATCACTGCCTTCAATCATGGTGCGCGGCACGGGTTCAAGGGTCTCGATTTTTTCGATTTCCTTGTTGGCATGGACGCCCAATTCAACAAATTTCCGCGCCCCGGGAAGCACGCTGCGCTCCAGGGAGCCGACCGCCCGATTGTAGTTCTCGACGCTGCTGGCCAACTGTCGGCCAACCCGATTCATGTGAGTCACGAATGTCGCGAGCCTCCCGTACAGGTCCTCAGCGAGGATTCTGATTTCCTTCGCATTGTCGGCGAGCGCCAATTGCCGCCAGCCGTAAGCAACTGCCTTTAGCAACGCGACAAAACTCGTGGGCGTTGCCAGGATGATCTGCTTCGATAATGCGTATTCAATCAGGTCCGGTTCTTCATTGAGGGCGGCACTGAGAAACTGGTCGCCCGGGATAAATAGAATGACGAACTCGGGACTCTCGTCGAACTGCTCCCAGTAGGCTTTCGAGGACAGCATCCGGATGTGCGCGCGGACATTTTTGGCGTGTCGTTCGAGGCCGAGCTTACGCTGCGCATCATCAGGCGCCTCAGCGGCCTGGAGGTAGGCGTCCAGCGGCGTCTTCACGTCAACCACGAGCTCGCGATGATCCGGCATCCGCACGATCATATCCGGGCGGATACTCTGATTTTCGCCGGACACGTGCACTTGCTCAACGAAATCGCAATGCTCGACCATGCCGGCAAGCTCGACCAGCCGTCGCAAAGTGATTTCACCCCAACGGCCCCGTACCTCAGGCCGACGTAGTGCATTTACCAGATTCTGAGTTTCCTGGGTCAGAGACTGTTGACTCAGCTGCATTGCCTCAAGCTGATTCTTGATGCCGCCATAGGCTTCGCTGCGCGCCTTTTCCAGTTCAGTAATTTGCCGTTGGGAGGCTTCGAGCGAGTCCCGGATTGGTTTGACGAGCGCTTCGACGGCCTTTTCCCGTTCGCTGAGCTCTCGCTTGGCGCGCTCTTGCTGAGTGCCAAGATTCTGTTCAGCGAGTCGCAGGAAACTCTCGCTATTGGATTTCAGCGACTGGTTGGAGAGGTTCGTGAACGCCTGTGTCAGTTTGAGGTTAGCCAGTTCGAAGGCCGCTTCACGCTCGGCCTGCAGCGCCTCCTGATTCATCAGGTGGCTCTCGGCGGTCGCGATCTCTTGAAGCAGCGCTTTACGTTGGTGCCGGCCGATCAGCCAGACGAGCAGGGCGCCCACAATAAAACCGATCGCCAGGGCCCGCGCGCCAACCTCGAGATAAACAGGATCTATGGTTAGAGAAATCATCAAATATCAACAGTGACCGCCGTACGAATGATCTGCGACAGCTCGTCAGCGGTCAGGGCAATCATATCAGCCCCCCATTCCCGTGGATCGTCGTCTTCGGTGATGTAGCCGTAGCTGACGGCAATTGTAGCCGCGCCCGCGCGCAGGCCGGCTTGGATGTCGCGGGCGGCGTCGCCGACATAAATTGTGTGATGGGGTTCGACGCCTGCGATGTCGCAACCCAGCAGCAATGGCGCCGGTTCCGGCTTGCGAACGGCCAGGGTGTCGCCGCTGATGGCACATACGCTGCGGCTGGCCAGCCCGAGCTGCTCGAGCAAGGGATTCGTCAGGTGCTCAGGTTTGTTTGTAACGACGCCCCACGGGCAGCCGGCCTGGTCGAGACTGTCCAGCAGTGCGTCGATACCGGCAAAGACCGTGCTGTCCTCGCACAGGCGGTCAGCATAACGCTCGATGTATTCGCAAATCAGGGACTCGCGACCCTCCTCATCAATGTCCGGAAAGCCGATGCGCAGCAAGCCCATGGCGCCGTTCGATACGTTCGAACGGCCCAGTGCAAAGCTCACGGGATCGTAACCATGATCCTTTTGCATTTCCTGTAACGCACTGACCATATCGGGCGCCGTGTCCACCAGCGTGCCGTCGAGATCGAAGAGTACGAGCTCGAAGGTATTGTCCTGGATTTGCATCAGGGTGCGGCTCGTGTGAAATACATCAGGTAATTGACATCGAGATCGGGGCCGAGCGAGTACTCCTTTGTCAACGGGTTGTACAACATGCCAATGCTGGCCTGCAGATGCAGCCCGGCAGCCCTGGCCCAACTTTCCAGCTCTGATGGGCGGATGAACTTCTTATAGTCGTGCGTTCCGCTGGGCAATAATTTCAGGACGTACTCAGCACCGACAATCGCAAAAAGAAATGATTTTGGATTGCGGTTGATCGTCGAGAAAAACACGTGGCCGCCGGGTTCGACCAGCTCGGCACAGGAGCGGACAACCTGTGCAGGATCGGGAACATGCTCGAGCATTTCGAGGCAGGTGACGACGTCGAATTCGCCGGGGGCATCGGCGGCAAGCGCCTCAGCCGTGCACTGCCGATAGTCCACCGACGCGCCTGATTCGTGCAGATGCAATCGGGCGACGGCAAGTGCGGCCTCGGCCATGTCGATGCCTGTCACTGTCGCCTCGGCGGCTGCCATCGATTCTGCAAGAATCCCGCCGCCGCACCCGATGTCGACGGCGCGTGTACCGCGGAGCGTCACGTGCTGCCGGATCCAGTCCAGCCGCAGCGGATTGATGTCGTGGAGAGATTTGAAATCGCCGTCGACATCCCACCAGCGCGACGCCAGGGAGTCGAACTTTGCCAGTTCAGCAGGATCCACGTTGTCCGTAACGGTTGTCATTTTGCTATTACCTTTGCGGCCGTCTTTATCGACCGTATCTTTCGGCCGTCATTATCGATCGTTTTTATCGGCCGTCTTTATCGGCCAATCGAAGCGAATCGCTCGCGCCATTCGTTACTGCGGGCCAACAGGCTTTCGGTATCGATACTCACGAGTTGACCGTTTTCGAGCTGATGTCGACCGGCGATCCATACGTCGGTTACCTGATCCGCACGGGTCGCATAAACGAGTTGCGAGATGACATCATAGACCGGTTGGCTGTTGAGTCGTTCAAGGTCAAAACAAGCGAAGTCAGCTGACTTGTTGATCTCGATCGACCCGATGTTCTGTTCGAGACCCAGCGCCTTCGCGCCGCCGAGCGTTCCCATCTGCAGAGCCTCATTTGCCGTGACGGCAGCCGCATCATTGGCACTGGTCTTTGCGAGCAATGCGGCAAGCCGGATTTCCCCGAGTACATCAAGCACGTTATTACTGGCGGCCCCGTCGGTTCCCAGTCCAATATTGATCCCGGCCTCGCGATAACGGGCCAGCGGTGCAATACCGCTCGCGAGCTTCAGATTGGATGTCGGGCAATGGGCGATGCAGACACCGGCATCGGCGCACTGCGTCACCTCGTTGTCGGTGAAGTGCACTGCGTGCACGGCCAGCAGGGACGAATTCACGAGACCGTTATCCTGCAGCCGCTCGAAAGGGCGTTTGCCCGTATCGCTGAGCGACGCCTCGATCTCGGCCAACGTCTCGTGCAGATGAATCTGTATGCGAACGTCGAGTTGATCGGCCATGACCCGGAGTTCGGTGAAGTTGTCGTCGGATAACGAGGCGGTGGAATGCGGCACGAAACAGGTCGTTATCAGGGTGTGATCCGCAAATGGATCATGCACCAGGTCGGCACCTTTCTGCAGGTACTCATCAAAGTCGTGTGCCCAGCTGGTCGGAAATTCGATGACCGGCGTGCCGACCATCGCACGCATACCGTGGTCAATGGCAGTCTCAGCGACAATTTCGGGAAAGAAATATTGATCGCTGAAACAGGTGATTCCCGCCGAGATCATTTCCGCGATGGCCAGTTCTGTGCCGTCTCGCACCATCTCCGCACTCACCCAGCGCTTTTCGGCCGGCCAGATACCTTCCCGCAGCCAGGTCTCAAGGCGGAGATCGTCGGCGAGCCCTCTCATCAGCGTCATCGCCGCATGCGTGTGGGCGTTGACGAGACCGGGCGTGAGGGCATGATGCGGTCGCTCAATAACAACACTTGGCTGGTACCGCTCCCTGGCCTCAGGCAGCGGCAACAGGTCGACAATCCGGCCATTGGTGACGATAACGGCGTGGTCGAGCAACACCGAGCCGGCGGGGATTATGGGGACGCACCAGCGCGGCGCTATCAAGGTGTCACAATGTTGCATAATCGCCGCAGTATACGCGTCGCTCAGGGCAGTGCCAGCCGTGCATTTCAGGTGCTTCCAATCGCTCGAAACCCTGCTGTTTACGGGGCTGCTGTGGTATCATATGGGTCTTGATCAGGAGCCCGGACAGCGGCTTTTTTAGCCTCGTAAAAGTAACCATTTAGTCCGCTTGAAACCCACAATGAATTGATGCTCTTAATTCCGCTCGCAGGGGCGGGATTGCGCTGAGATTTTAAGCAAAATAAGCAGGAAATTATGGCCGAAGTAGCACAAGAATTGCTGTCAGTCAGTCTCGAACAGGAAATGCAGCAGTCCTACCTCGATTATGCAATGAGCGTCATTGTCGGGCGCGCCTTGCCGGACGTCAGAGATGGCCTCAAACCCGTGCATCGGCGTGTGCTGCATGCAATGCGGGTGCTGGGTAACGACTTCAACAAGCCCTACAAGAAGTCGGCGCGTGTCGTCGGTGACGTAATTGGTAAGTACCACCCACATGGCGACTCGGCAGTCTATGACACGATCGTGCGCATGGCGCAGCCGTTCTCGATGCGCTACATGTTGGTTGATGGCCAGGGCAACTTTGGCTCCGTTGATGGCGACTCTCCGGCGGCCATGCGTTATACCGAGGTGCGCATGGCCAAAATCGCGCACGAACTGCTTGCCGATATCGAGAGGGAAACCGTAGATTTTGTAGAGAATTACGACGGTTCAGAGAGCGAGCCGTCGGTGATGCCGACGCGCATCCCCAATCTTCTCGTCAATGGCTCATCGGGCATCGCGGTCGGTATGGCCACCAATATTGCGCCGCACAACCTCACTGAAGTGATCGGTGCATGCCTGGCGTGCATCGAGAATCCCGACATCGATGTGAAGGGGCTGATGCAGCACATTCCCGGGCCGGATTTTCCGACGGCCGGCATTATCAATGGCGCAGCCGGCATTTATTCGGCGTACCGAACGGGTCGCGGGCGGGTCCATATTCGGGCTCGTTGCAACGTGGAGACCATCAACGCACGCGGTAAAGAGGCGATCATCGTCACTGAACTGCCGTACCAGGTGAATAAAGCACGGTTGATCGAGAAGATCGCGGACCTGGTGCGCGAGAAGCGCATCGAGGGCATCAGCGAACTGCGTGACGAGTCCGACAAGGACGGCATGCGCATCTTTATCGAGTTAAAGCATGGCGAGGTCAGCGATGTCGTGCTGAACAACCTGTACAAACAGACGCCGATGCAAAGCGTGTTTGGGATCAACATGGTTGCCCTTCATGAAGGCCAGCCAAAGCTCTTGAACCTGAAGCAAATGCTGACGGCATTCCTGGCGCACCGTCGGGAAGTTGTAACCCGCCGCACCATTTTTGATCTGCGAAAAGCTCGCGACAGAGCGCATGTCCTGGAAGGACAAACAGTTGCGCTGGCAAATATTGACGAGGTGATCGCGCTCATCAAAGCTTCGGCATCGCCAGCCGAGGCAAAAGCCGCGCTCATTGATCGCTCCTGGGCGCCCGGTGACGTAACGGAGATGCTCGAGCGGGCCGGCGAGACCGATACACGACCCGACGAGCTCGCGGCCGGTAGTGGTCTGATTGATGGCGCCTATCGTCTTTCCGCCGTTCAGGCACAGGCCATTCTGGACCTGCGCCTGCACCGCCTTACGGGCTTGGAACAAAGTAAAATAGTTAATGAATACAAGGCAATATTGGAAATAATTAAAGAACTTTCTGATATTTTGGCCGACCCCGATAAACTCGTTGAAGTCATCAAGGCGGAATTGGAGGCGGTTCGCGATGCCTACGGAGATGAGCGCCGTACCGAGATAGTCCAGGATCATTCAGACCTCAGCGAGATAGACCTGATTCCCGAGGAGGAAGTGGTCGTGACGCTGTCACATGCCGGCTACGCGAAAGCGCAGCAGCTCGATGTCTACCAGGCGCAGAAACGTGGTGGCCGCGGCCGCTCCGCGACGAAGGTCAAAGACGAGGATTTTGTCGACAACCTGTTTGTCGCCAATACCCACGACACGATGCTGTGTTTCTCCAGTCGCGGCAAGGTTTACTGGCTGAAGGTCTACCAGGTGCCGCAGGCGAGCCGCGGCTCGCGTGGCAAACCCATCGTGAATCTGTTGCCGCTTGAGGACGGCGAGAGAATTAACGCCGTCAGGCCCATTCGTGAATACGCGGAAGGCCACTTCGTTTTCATGGTGACTGCACAGGGAACCGTTAAGAAAACGCCACTCAGCCAGTTCTCGAGGCCGCGTGCGAGCGGCATCATCGCCGTGGATCTACGCGAAGACGACAAGCTCGTGGATGTTGTCATCACGAACGGAGATGCCGAAATTCTGCTGGTCGCCAGTCACGGTAAGGCCATCCGCTTCCGCGAGAGTGACGTGCGGCCAATGGGACGGGCGGCAGCTGGCGTTCGTGGTATCAAGCTACCGAAGGGAGACTCGGTCATCGGCCTTTCGATCATCCAGGAAGGTCTGATACTGACCGCGACAGAGAACGGCTATGGCAAGCGTACGCCGGTCGAGGACTTTCCAGTGCAAGGCCGCGGCGGGCAGGGCGTAATTGCCATCCAGACTACCGACAGAAATGGCAAGACCGTCGGTGCGCTGCAGATCGCAGAGGATGACGAGATCATGCTGATCAGCTCGAATGGCACCCTGGTGCGCACGGCAGTAGACGACATCTCGATTGTGGGGCGCAACACGCAGGGCGTACGGTTGATCCGGGTCGAGCGGGGCCAACGACTGGTTGGTCTGGCGCGCATCGAGTCAATTGAGGACGATGAAGACGACGAGAACGACGAGTAACGCACCGATTCAGTGCATCGTTGCGGTAACGCCGGTTTAGATGATCGGGCTATTTACTTAGTGCATTTGCGTCGTTAAACCGTAACAATACGCGCTCTATAATATCC
>RCNE010001277.1_pt1 | contig 13667 bp, 11 predicted proteins | sample 2041361 | NCBI WGS metagenome assembly RCNE01 (sample SAMN09708229, study PRJNA481090) | Marine sediment metagenome, whole genome shotgun sequencing project.
AACATAAATCTTCGTAAGAATTTTAAGTAAAGGGAGTCATTTAATATGACTCCCTTTTTTATTTGCAAAACCGGTAACGTAAGAAACTGAACACAAACCAACCGACCCAAAAGCAGGTTAAACGATATTTTCGCTTTTAATCTAATAATTTTCATAGTAGAAGGGCATACGCATACATTCGTTTCAGACATTATAAGATACGCATATGAAGGTGAGACGACCCAAGAAGACCATTATCGTCAGGGAGTATCAATTAGACGTTGGAATAGTACAGGTATTCGAAAACTATATGGTTTCGCTATTCGATGAAGGGGCCACGCTTACCTTAGAACGGGCCTACCAGATTATCGGAATTTCGGAAATTCACTTTAGAAACAAAAATTTTGGTTTTATCAGCCTGCGCAAACACTCCTATGCCGTTGACCCCACAGTTTACACCTATCTACGACAGTTAGAAAACCTAAAGGCCTTTGCCATCGTCTCCGTAAAGGAAATCGATATGCACAACTTCAAGATTGAAAAAATGTTTTACAAAAGGCCGATGAAGTTCTTTATCGAGTTCGATAATGCGTTGGCTTGGGTGAAGCGAAGGGTTAAGATAAAGTAACTGATAAAAACTATAGGTTCCAAAAATCGTACATTTTCCACTATGATTCTTGGCCAGTATCTTCTTCACCTCTTTGGCCAGATGATTCTTCAACCACAAACAAATCCATAAAAGCTGACCCAATTCCATCAATCACCCCCGAAGCGGTCAACGCCTGGTAACCGGTTCTTTCGACAGTAATATCCCCTGCCCTGCCGTGCAAGTATACACTAAAAATTGCTGCTTTTAATGGTTCGTAGCCTTGGGCCATCAACCCCGTAATTATACCTGTCAAGACGTCGCCCGTACCGCCAGTACCCATACCGGGGTTTCCCGTGGTATTTACATAACCTTTTCCATCATAAAGTGTTATCGTATGTGCACCTTTTATGACTAGGATACAGTCGTATTTCTTAGAAAAAGACTTCGCTTTAGCAAGCTTGACAAAATCGTCTTTCCATAGGCCAATAAGTCGTTCGAGTTCTTTGGGATGGGGTGTCAAAACAGTCTTCGGAGGTAACTTTTTTAAAAGGGTCTTGTTTTCTGAAAGCATATTCAAGCCATCGGCATCAATCACCAAGGGTGTTTTATTAACTGAAAGAAAATCAGAAAACGCCTTGACCGTTTTTTTATCCTTGCCCAAACCTACTCCGATTCCGATAACCGTAGGTTCGATTTTGAAGTCTATTTTCGAAATATGCTTCTTATCTACATCGGTAAGTACCATCGCTTCCGGTAAATTGGTCTGTAAAGGAATATAACCACATTCAGGAACATAGGCCGTAACCAGACCACTTCCGGCATGCAGGCAAGCTTTCGCCGCCAAATGCACAGCCCCGATCTTACCGTAGCAGCCACCGATTATCAAACTATGCCCATGCGAACCTTTATGCGCATACTTTTCACGGGGAATATAAACGGGAAGTACCTCGTTCTTGCCGACCAATTCATAATCGGTTTCGGTTCTCATTAAGAATTCTTGGTCAAGACCGATATCCAAGGCCTCCCACTGTTCCGTATACTTTCCCGTATCAGGAATGAAAAAAACCAACTTCGGTACCTGAAAACTCAACGTATAATTGGCTTTGATGACGGACTTTTCATCCTTTGGCACTTTACCCGTAAATAACCCGGAGGGGATATCCACCGAAAGAATAAACGCTTCCGATTTTTGTAAATGCTCGAATAAAGTAACTACCCACTTATCAGGGGCACGGTTCAGGCCGATACCGAAAATGGCATCCACAATAATATCGTCCCTTCCGATTTCGGGAAAGTCCGAGCCTTCTTCTAAAAATTCGGGCCAAACCTTTCTTTCTTTCAGGCGTTTTAAATTGATCAAAAAATCGTTCGAACGTTTTTTGTTATAATTCACCACATATACCCCGACGTTATAACCGTGTTCAAGTAAATGCCGTGCAAGTGCCACGCCATCACCTCCGTTATTTCCGATACCACAGAACAAGTGAACTTTTACCGGGGCGCCTTGCATGCGAAGATGCAACCAGTTAAATAGCTGAACGGCGGCATCTTCCATTAATCCATCACTGGTAATACCTTTTTTTTCTATTGTGAATTTGTCAGCGGCGTATATCTGCTGGGCATTGAAAAGCTTCATTCCGTAAGGATTTTTGATAAATATCGAAGATTCTGGAAAAATTAGGTGGTTCGTTTGATTAAGTTATCAAAAGTACTACTTTTGATTTTTGTTTGACCTATGCTTAGATTCAACACGGCCATTAAAAAAGTCTTTACGCCATTAGACGATGGATTCACCGCGACAACCGGTACCATTACCCCATTGGGGTAAACAACTATATATCCGTCCGTCTCGCGCTTTTCCGCGCTCAATTCCAAAAAATACAACACTATCTTTATTCAGATGAAAGTTTTAAAATTCGGTGGTACTTCGGTTGCCAATGCACTTAATATAACATTGGTTAAAAATATAGTAGCAAACGTCGCAGCTGACAAGACCATTATCGTAGTATCTGCACTTGGCGGTATAACCGACCTATTGTTGAATGCAGCGCATCTGGCCTCGCAACAAAGCGAAGGCTATAAATCGGTTTTAAAGGACATTGAAGACAGGCATTTGGGTACGGTCAAAGAACTCATACACATCAACGCGCAAAGCAAAGTTTTGAGTAGGGTCAAAAGTGACCTTAACACCTTGGAAACCCTTTTAGAAGGTGCTTATCTTATTGGAGAGACCACTCCGAGGCTTTCTGATAAGATCGTTAGTTATGGCGAACTTTTATCTTCATACATCATTAGCGAATTCTTTTTACAAGAAGAACTTGATGTCGTCTATGCCGATAGCAGGGAGTTGATCAAGACCAACGACGTCAACGAAAAAGCCGCTGTCAATTTTGAAAGTACCAATCAAAACTGTACCGCTTATTTTTCAAAAATACCGAACCGGATTGTCGTAATGGGCGGGTTCATCGCCTCTTCGGAGAACGGAAACTCCACCACCTTAGGTCGGGGCGGTTCCGATTACACCGCGGCAATCGTAGCGGCAGCAATAAATGCCGAAGTATTAGAAATTTTTACGGATGTCAGCGGTATGTTCACCGCGAATCCCAAATTGGTAAAACAGGCGAAGGCGATTCCACATATTTCTTACGAAGAAGCCATGGAACTCTCGCACTTCGGGGCTAAAGTACTCTACCCCCCCACCATTCAACCTGTTCTTGCAAAAGGGATCTCCATCCATATTAAAAATACGTTCAAAGCAGATGATCCGGGTACCCTGATTACCCAAATCAAAAACGAGAAAGGAAAGACCGTTCGCGGTATTTCACATGTTGGCAATACGGCCTTACTTTCATTGGAAGGCCCGGGAATGGTAGGTATCCCCGGAATTTCTAAACGCTTTTTTGAAGTGCTGTCACAAGAAAATATCAGTGTGGTCTTTATCACACAAGCCTCTTCCGAGCATTCTATTTGCGTAGGTATATCGGCCGATGATATCGACCATGCCGTAAAAATTGTCAATGCCGCTTTTGAATATGAAATCGAACGCGGTAGAATCAAGCCCGCTATCGCTGAAACCGATTTGGCAATTATTGCCCTTGTCGGTGACAATATGAAGCACCATCAAGGACTAAGCGGAAAAATGTTCAGTACCCTTGGCCGTAACAATGTGAATATACGGGCCATTGCACAGGGTGCTTCGGAACGCAATATTTCGGCTGTCATTAATGAGAGTGATGTAAAAAAAGCATTGAACGCACTACATGAGGAGTTTTTCGAGGAGAACATCAAACAACTCAATCTCTTTGTAATGGGTGTCGGTAATGTCGGTGCAAAATTTTTGGAGCAGGTGCGCCAGCAATGTTCTTATTTAAAGGAAAAACTAAAACTGAACATTCGGGTCATAGGTATTTCAAATTCGCGAACCATGGTTTTTCAAGACGGGGGAATCTCTTTAGATAAATGGGAAAGCCGTTTGGCCGATGGAGAAAAAGCAAATAAGGCCGAATTCTTCAAAATGGTACAAAAACTCAATTACCGCAATAGCATTTTTGTCGATAATACGGCCAGTGATGAAGTCGCCTCGACCTATGGTTCGTATCTAGGCAACAGCATTTCGGTGGTTACCTGTAACAAGATTGCATGCTCGTCGAAGTATGAAAACTATCAAAATTTAAAGGATTTGGCGCGTGAATACAACGCACCGTTTCTATTTGAGACCAATGTCGGCGCTGGATTACCCATTATTGATACGTTGAAACATCTGATCGCTTCCGGAGATAAGGTATTAAAAATTCAAGCCGTACTTTCAGGAAGCTTGAATTTCGTGTTCAACAATTTTAATGATAGCACCACCTTTCATGAGATCGTAAAACAGGCCCAAGAGCAAGGGTATACCGAACCTGACCCAAAAATCGATTTAAGCGGTATCGACGTGATGCGAAAGATATTGATTTTAGCCCGAGAAAGCGGAAATCTACTTGAAATCGAAGATATTGAAAACAAACCTTTTCTTCCCCAAGAAAGTTTGGAGACCGGCAACAATGATGATTTTTTTGCTTCTCTTATAGAGTACGAAGCTGATTTCCAGAAATTATACAAAGATGCCGCTTCAAAAGGTAGTAAATTAAAATACGTTGCACAATTCGAAGATGGAAAAGCAAGCGTAGGCTTGCAAGAAATTCCAAAGGGACATGATTTTTATAATCTCGAGGGAAGTGATAATATCGTATTGTTTTATACGCAGAGATATCCGAACCAGCCAATGATTATAAAAGGAGCTGGTGCAGGAGCGGAAGTAACCGCATCAGGTATTTTTGCCGATATCATTCGAATAGGGAACTTTTAATAACGGCTTCGCGAGGAGCGGTTGCGAATATTGAAATAGCCAATAAATTAGAAAAGCGACGCGGCGATCTGTTGAACCCATTGCCAAATTAAACAGATTGCTTCTCTTCGCTCGCAATTACGACATAAATGAACGAAATCAAAATATTCTGCCCGGCCACCATCGCGAACATCTCTTGCGGATTTGACGTCTTGGGCGTGGCATTGGATTCCGTCGGCGACGAAATGGTCGTCCGAAAAGTAGACGAAAAAGGCATTCGAATTACGAAATTAGAGGGTCAGGATTTACCGTTGGAAACGGAAAAAAATGTCGCTGGCGTTGCCGGTTTAGCTTTACTGGAACAAAGTGATTACACTGGCGGATTCGAAATCGAAATCTATAAAAAGATTAAGGCCGGTAGCGGTATCGGAAGTAGTGCGGCAAGCTCTACAGGAGCTGTTTGGGCAATGAACGAATTGCTCGGAAGGCCTTTTCCAACTTTAAATCTAGTCAAATTTTCCATGGAGGGCGAACGTCTGGCTAGTGGTGTTGCCCATGCCGACAATGTGGCTCCAGCCCTGTTTGGTGGCTTTACGTTGGTTCGCAACTATGAACCTTTAGATATTATACCCATTCACAGTCCGGCTGAATTGTATGCAACCGTTATCCATCCACAGATAGAAGTGAAGACTTCCGACTCCCGAAAAATACTGAAGACCAAAATTACTTTGGCCGACGGTATTAAACAATGGGGCAATGTCGGGGGACTGGTCGCCGGGCTCTTTACCGAAGACTACGACCTCATCGGTCGCTCATTGGTTGACCATATTGTGGAACCGATTCGTTCAATTTTGATCCCAGGGTTTGATGGTGTCAAAACAGCTGCTATTGAAACAGGAGCCTTAGGTTGTGGCATTTCAGGTTCAGGTCCATCTATCTTTGCTTTTAGTAAAGGAGAAGTGACAGCAAAAAAAGTAGCAGAGGCCATGAAAGAGGTATACCAAAACATTGGAATTGATTATGATGTGCATGTTTCAAGAATCAATCCAACAGGAATCAAAATATTAGATCAATAAAGAAATTGTCCCTTGAGGGGACTTTAGAGGTGTTCCTCTATAGATTCACATTTTAGCAATGAACTTTTACAGTCTAAATAAACAAGCCCCAGAAGTATCTTTCAAAGATGCCGTTATAAAGGGTATCGCTCCCGACCGTGGATTATATTTTCCAGAAATAATAACACCGTTACCTGTTTCCTTTTTTGAGGGAATAGAAGAACTAACAAACCAAGAAATCGCGTTCAATGCCATTCACCAGTTTGTAAGTGATGACATTACAAATGAAAAATTACGACAGATTCTTGCGCATGTACTCGACTTTGATTTTCCCGTAGTTCAGCTTGAAGAAAACGTGGCGGCCCTTGAGCTTTTTCATGGTCCTACGATGGCCTTTAAAGATGTTGGCGCACGTTTTATGGCAAATTGTCTAGGGTATTTTTCCAAAGACGAATCTAATGAAATAACCGTTCTTGTAGCGACCTCAGGTGATACAGGAGGAGCTGTAGCTAACGGATTTCTAGGTGTTGACGGCGTCAAAGTAGTCATACTCTACCCTAGCGGAAAAGTTAGCGACATTCAAGAACGGCAGTTAACCACACTTGGACAAAATATTACGGCACTAGAAGTAGAAGGTACATTTGACGACTGTCAAAAAATGGTCAAGACCGCCTTTTTAGACCAAGAACTTTTAGGGGCAATGCAATTGACTTCAGCAAATTCCATTAACGTGGCCCGCTGGTTACCACAGTTATTTTACTTTTTATTTGCCTACAAACAGGCAAAATCCGATGGAAAAGAAATCGTTTTTTCCGTGCCTAGCGGAAACTTTGGAAATATCTGTGCAGGAATTGTTGCCCAAAAACTCGGCATGCCCGTCAAACATTTTGTAGCAGCAACGAATGTAAATGATACGGTTCCTGAATTTATGAAAACGGGAGAATACAACCCAAAACCCTCGACGGCCACGATTTCAAACGCTATGGATGTTGGTGACCCGAGTAATTTTATTCGTATTCGACATTTATTTCAAGATAATTTTGAAGCTCTATCAGAACAGCTTTCATCATACACTTTTACAGACGAGCAAACTCGGGAAGCTATGAAGTACCTTCGTAAAACTTCCAATTACATTGCAGACCCACATGGCGCTGTCGGATATTTAGGATTGAAAAAATACCAAGAAAGACATCCGGACACCTATGGTATTTTCTTGGGAACCGCCCATCCGGTAAAATTTTTGGATGTTGTTGAGGATACTATTGGTGTAATATTAGAGATACCAGAGCAAATCAAAAAAGTGATGGACAAGGAGAAAAAATCGATTTTAATCAAAAAATACGATGAACTGAAGAATTATTTGATACTTCGATGAAATCAAACGGTTAGATTTCGAGATCTTTGAGACCTGTGAGGTCTCAAAATTCTCAGTCCAACTGAGGCAATTCAAAATCATCCAACGGACTTGGTTGTTTCATCATAGCCTCAATAGCCTCTGACGTTCTTGGGGCCCCTGAGGATAAATTCACAGGCCCATTAGCGGTAATCAGAATATCATCTTCGATACGCACGGCAATGCCCCACCATTTCTTGTCGCATTCGCTTCCTTCGGGAATATAGATTCCCGGTTCAACGGTAATTACCGTATTCGGCTTAAAAGGTCGGTAGGTACCTTTATCATGTACATCAAGCCCCAAATAATGTGATGTGCCATGTGGAAAATAGGTTCTCGTATCCTCCTCCTTTGAAATGATTCCCAGTTTCATCAAACCTTCAGTGACCACTTTACTTGCGGCCTGACCCGGTGCTTGAAAAGGAGCGCCAACAGTACTTGCTTTTATTCCTGCTTCTTGGGCATTGTAAACGATATCATAAATCTGTTTCTGTTCAGGTGAAAATTTACCGTTTGCGGGAATTGTTCTTGTAACATCGGCGGTATAGCCGTGATACTCCGCACCTAAATCCATCAAGACCAGATCGTCACCCACTTTTAGTTTGTTATTCTCGATATAGTGCAAAATGCAACCATTGTTCCCTCCACCGACAATGGACGGATATCCTTCATATTCAGCCCCATATTTTTTATAGACATACTCATGTACGCCTTGAATTTCCATTTCCGACATATTTGGATGCATGGCTTTCATAACCTCCACTTGGCCCACTGCTGAAATCTCGACGGCCTTTTTCAACAAAACCATTTCCTCTTCAGATTTTGTCTCCCGCAACGTAGCCATGATTTCCCCAAGTTTTGCTGAGTTGAGATTATTAGCACTTAGCTTTACTGAAACTTTCTCTTTTATTTCACTTCTCAATTTATCATCGGATGCATTTACAAATCCATTTAAAAGTTCATCTTTCTTAAGGTTCTCGTCTCGATTCAAGTAACGGCCTAAAGTTTGAGCGACATTGGCACTATTCTCTACATCGGTAGATTTTATCATGGCGTATAATTGCTGTTTGGATCCATCATAATCAGCAGGGTAATCAGCTTTTTCCTTAAAACTTTGTATCAAACCGAAAAGGTCGGCTTCATCCCCAGTATCCCTAAAATCATTTTTAAAATCGAAGAACAACACATTATCAAAGCTCTTAAAATCGACGGAAGCTTTTGAGAATTCACTTCCGTTAAAAACGGTCTCGAGCCCTAGCTTCTCCTTGGCGCCTACTATACCGAGCCGCTTACCGTTCCATTGCTCTGCCCTTGGGTCACGTTCTTGTACGTATAAAATCTCGTCGAACGTATTTCCTTCTTCTGACTTTTGCGCTTCCGAAAAAATGACCAACACGGCATTGGGCTCGTTGTAGCCCGTTAAATAGTAAAAATTAGGGTCTTGATGGTAGATGTAGTCTACGTCATTGGACCTGTTGCGCATTGCATTGGCAAAAACCACAGCCACACTGTTCGGTGCCATCATTTCGCGAACCGCATCGCGTCTTCCCTTATGGAAATCGGCCGAAAGAAAATCCGAGGGCGTATCTTGCCCGTTACTTGGTATATAGTTGATCAGCAGTACTGCAATAATCAAAATAGCTTTTCGCATCTTTAGGGAGTTTTAATCTCTTTTTTCTGACCTCAGATTAGTCAGGAAATATTGAACTCATCTTGAGTACCTGTTTGGAACCGAGAATGAAGGCTTTTGTGCCCTGATGAAGTCATTTTTTTGGTTGCATAGCCAGAGCTACGGAAGCTAAAAATGCCGAAATCGGGGTATAAAATGCGAATTCGCAGGTAAAAGAACAACTCAAGACGAGTTCATTATGCTAAACATAACAAAATGTACTAAGACTATCCTTAAATATTTCAATAGATTTGCACAAAAAAGAGAAAAGACAGTTAGTAGTCCAAGGAACTAAACTCCTAAAACTAATAAACCCATAAACTTTTTCCCATGAAAAATACGGCCTTAACCGAAACCCATAAAAAACTAGGTGCTAAAATGGTGTCTTTTGCAGGCTACGATATGCCCGTTTCTTATGAAGGTGTAAATGCGGAGCATGAGACTGTACGTAACGGTGTCGGTGTTTTCGATGTTTCCCATATGGGCGAATTTTTGGTCGAAGGACCGAAGGCGTTGGATTTGATTCAAAAAGTGACTTCAAACGATGCCTCTAAATTAACAGTAGGGAAAGCGCAATATAGTTGCTTACCGAACGAAACCGGCGGAATTGTCGACGACCTTATCGTATATCGCATAAAGGAAGAAAATTACCTGCTGGTCGTCAACGCATCGAATATCGAAAAAGATTGGGCTCATATTTCAAAGTACAACGAAGTGATCGGTGCGGATATACGGAATATTTCCGATGGATTTTCCCTTCTGGCCATTCAAGGCCCGAAGGCTATCGAGGCTATGCAATCGTTGACTTCGGTAGATTTGGCAGAAATCAAGTTCTACAATTTCGTCGTAGCCGATTTTGCAGGAATCAACTATGTGATTATATCAGCTACTGGGTATACCGGTTCCGGGGGATTCGAAATTTATTGTAAAAACAGCGAGGTACAACAAGTTTGGGACAAGGTGTTCGAAGCCGGTGCAGCATTTGACATTAAGCCTATCGGCCTTGCCGCCCGCGACACCTTGCGATTAGAAATGGGCTACTGCCTCTACGGAAACGATATCAGCGATACGACCTCCCCTTTCGAGGCAGGCTTAGGATGGATTACCAAATTCACCAAAGATTTTGTGAATAGCGAAGCCCTTTCTACGCTAAAAGCCCATGGCCCCGAACGCAAACTTATTGCATTTGAACTTGACGATCGTGGTATTCCAAGACACGATTATGATATCGTTGATGGGCAAGGAAAAAAGATAGGTATTGTTACTTCAGGTACTATGTCACCCTCATTGGGCAAAGGTATCGGCCTCGGTTACGTACCCACCGTGTTTTCAGAAGTAGGAAGCAAAATCAATATACAAATACGCAAAAAAAGCGTGCCGGCAACAGTGATGAAACTTCCCTTTTACAAAGGCTAATGATAGATTACCAAAACATTCTCCATACCATTTATAAAAGCACAGGAAGTGAGACGGATCGAAGAACCGTGGCAAAGTATATTCCAGAACTTGCTAAAATAAATGTTCATAAATTCGGAATCCACTTAATAGATAACGAAAAGCGCAGTTTTTCAGAAGGAGATTCAGACGAAGTGTTTTCCATACAGAGCATCTCAAAAGTACTCTCGCTTACTATGGTTTTGGGGCTTGTTGGCGAAGATTTATGGAAAAGGGTCGAAGTAGAACCTTCGGGAGACCCCTTTAATCACCTATCACTTCTGGAGCAAGAAAATGGAATTCCGCGCAATCCGTTGATTAATGCGGGTGCTATTGTGGTCGCAGACATTTTGGTGTCACAACTAGATAATCCGAAGCAAGATTTCCTAAAATTCATACGAGACATTGCAAATGATCAAGGTATAAATTTTGACTCTAAGGTGGCCAAATCCGAAAAAGAAACTGGGTTCCGAAATTTTGCCGCTGCCAATCTATTAAAGTCCTGTGGTAACTTAAAGAACGATGTCGACGTTGTTCTAGATTTTTACTTCCATCAATGCTCGATTCAAATGAATTGCTCCCAATTGGCAAAGACTTTTTTTCTCTTTAGTAATCGGGGTAAATGCATACGAGACCAAAGCTATTTAAATATTAATCGGGTGAAACGCATCAACGCCCTAATGCTTACCTGCGGTTTTTATGATGAGGCCGGTGAATTCGCTTTTGAAGTTGGTCTACCGGGCAAAAGTGGCGTCGGCGGAGGCATAGTGGCCCTGCTACCCAATACGTTTTGTGTGGCCACTTGGTCGCCTGGACTCAACAAAAAAGGCAATTCAAAACTGGGTATGCAAGCCTTAAAAAATCTAACCTCCGATACAGGACTATCTATATTCTGATTTGGAAAATAAAAAGATTCTAGTCCTTGGAGGAAGCGGTTTTTTAGGCAATGCTATTTATAAAGAGCTCTGCAATTATTTTGACACCTACGGCACTTATCACTCTGCCCGGCGATCATTCGAAGGTAACAAGCAGTTTTTCAAATACGATATGGAGGAGGACGATGTCTTCCAAATCTTAGAGCAGATACGGCCGAATGTTATCATATCGGCGGTACGAGGTAACTTTGCTGCGCAGATTCAAGCACATCAGCATATTGTGGAATACCTATCAAAAAATGACTGCAAATTATATTTTCTTTCGTCTGCTAATGTTTTTGACGCGTATCGCAAATACCCATCTTACGAAAACGACAAAAGTCTTTCCGAAAGTGTTTACGGTCGATTGAAGATTAAAATAGAAAACATGCTGCTCCGCCTTCCGACAAAAAAAATGGGGATTTTGCGTATTCCTATGGTTTTCGGAAACAGTTCTCCGAGAATCAAGGAAATGAAAAAGTTTATTTGGGAAAATGAACCTGTGGAAGTTTTCCCCAATCTGATTTTGAACGTTACCAACGACAATAAAGTGACCCAGCAGATACACTATCTCATCAACCGCAACAAATCTGGTATCTTTCATTTAGGCAGTAAGGATTTGGTACATCATGAAGATTTTGTGAAGGAGGTCGTAGATCGCATCGGCGATTTCAATCCCATTTACAAAAGGATTTATACAACGAATGAACAACGATATCTGGCAGTGCTTCCCAAGGATAATAAACTTCCGAAAAACCTACAGTTCGGTTATCAGGAAATTATCGACCATCACATTATGATCTGATTCGATTAGGTCAAAATATTCCGCAATTCGGCGTAGGACAACTCGGGGATTATGTATCTTCATCTGCACTTATAATCTAATGGATATGTAAGTTCGAGAAAAGATTGGGACAGCTCTTCTAGATAGGGTATTGAAAATCTGGGGTATCGGTGAAAAGTAAGTAGTTTACACTACTATTTTGAAACTTAATAATAAAAGGAGATTCCCGCCTACGCGGCAATGACAATAAATATTTAAATATGAAAAAATTATCCGAACAAGAAATCGAAAAACAATTAAAAAAAATAGATGGCTGGGAGTATGTAGATGGGGCAATCGAAACTTCATTTGAATTCAAGAACTTTAAGGAAGCCTTTTCGGTCATGACTCGAATCGCATTTGAATGCGAAGCCCAAGGCCATCACCCTGATTGGAGCAATGTATATAATTCGTTGAACATTAGGCTGAATACCCATGATGCCGATGGGGTTACCGAAAAAGACTTTAAACTGGCGCAAAGCATCGAGGCTATTATTGAAAGTGAGTAGATTCTAGTGGGCAGTAATCAGTCCCGAAGTTTCGGGGGTAGTCAGTAATCAAAATTATTTTTTTTGCTTGAACTTGCTCTTGCACTTTAACTTTTAATTCTAGCAAGAACCTTTCATCTGCAAATTTTGTTAATTTTACCCACTGTTCAACTTATCAAACAAGAAATATGGGAAGAGCTTTTGAGTTTCGAAAAGCACGAAAGATGAAACGTTGGTCGGCCATGTCAAAAGCCTTTACCCGTATCGGTAAAGACATTGTTATGGCCGTAAAGGAAGGTGGCCCCGACCCAGACACCAACTCCAAACTTCGGGCTGTCATTCAGAACGCCAAGTCGGTCAATATGCCGAAAGACAATATTGAGCGAGCCATTAAAAGGGCTTCCGATAAAAGTCTGGGAGACTATAAAGAGGTGCTTTTTGAAGGTTATGCCCCTCATGGTATTGCCATTTTAATTGAGACGGCAACCGATAACAACACACGAACCGTTGCGAACATCCGTAGTTATTTCAACAAATGCGATGGTAGTTTGGGCACGTCGGGTTCGGTGGAATTTATGTTCGACCATACCTGTAACTTTAGAATTCCCGCAGAAGGTATCGACCCTGAAGAACTTGAACTCGAAATGATAGATTACGGGGCCGAAGAGGTTTTCGTAGACGACGACGGTATACTCATCTATGCCCCATTCGAAAGTTTTGGTGCCATTCAAAAGGAATTGGAAAACCGGGAAATCGAGATTCTTTCCTCGGGTTTTGAACGTATTCCACAAATCAGTAAATCGCTATCGGACAATGAAGTCGCCGACGTTGAAAAACTTCTAGAAAAAATAGAGGAAGATGATGATGTGCAGAATGTGTATCATACCATGGAGGAGTAATAACTTTTTTGACTTAGGCACTTTGCAAAGAGCTTCAAAGTCGCTACCTTAGGTTAAACTTAAAGATAAAACATGGAGCAAAGATTCAAAAGCCTCTCTC
>RCNE010001278.1_pt1 | contig 13663 bp, 9 predicted proteins | sample 2041361 | NCBI WGS metagenome assembly RCNE01 (sample SAMN09708229, study PRJNA481090) | Marine sediment metagenome, whole genome shotgun sequencing project.
TGCTAAATTCGGGCGCTGAGATGACTGAAGAAATGAATAGTGAAGCTGAAAAGGGCGATTTTATAAGTGATGCTCATCCGACAACTGGAATGGTTAGTGTAAATAAAGATAAATCAGTATTGAATTTAATTAATTTTAAGACTGATGATGGTCCTAAATTAAACCTTTATTTATCAACAGAAGTCGATTCGAAAGATTACGTGGATCTTGGCGACTTAAAAGGGATTGAAGGAAATTTTGAGTATGATATTCCCGCGAATACTGATCTTGATACATATAAGTATGTAGTGGTTTGGTGTGTCGATTTTTCAGTGAGTTTTGGGCATGCAGAATTAAATTAATACGACAAGTTTAAAATTTATTTTTATATTTGGCCTCAATTAGGAATGAGAAACAATAATTTAAATATGGTAAAAATGATGATGCGTTTTCGAATGCAGAGGATTTTTATGCTATAATTTTAATAGATCATATATAAAAAGACCTCTGAGTAACATCAGAGGTTTTTTTTTGGTCTTAACTGAAGTCAGATTATCAAACAAAAGAAAAACCATGAGTCCTATTAAGAAAATGATAAGGTATTGCCATTTATGTTGAATAAAAATAACTTATTTTTGTGCCCCCTTGGTAATACCGAATTAAACTGGGTAATATTTTAAAGATTAAATACTAAAAAAATAAAAACAATATCATTATGAGCGAGCAACATATTTCAACAAAAGCCTTGCATGCAGGCCACGATACAACACAAACCTTGGGCACCAGGGCGGTACCTATTTACCAGTCTACTTCCTATGTATTCAACGATACAGATCATGCGGCCAATTTATTTTCTTTGGCCGAATTGGGTTTTATCTATACCCGATTAAATAATCCTACCAATGATATTTTACAGAAAAGATTAGCAGCCATTGAAGGCGGAATAGGTGCGGTAGTTTTTGCATCGGGTACCTCGGCTATATCAACAGGCTTGTTAACCTTATTAAAAGCAGGTGATCATATTGTAGCTTCGAGTAGTTTGTATGGAGGTACTTATAATCTGTTGAATGTCACCTTGCCGAGGCTGGGAATTACTACTACTTTTGTTGACGCTTCGACTCCTGAGAATTTTGGATCGGCAGTTCAGAAAAACACAAGGGCCTTTTTTGTAGAATCTCTTGGTAACCCAAAATTAGATGTTTTAGATCTTGAAGCGATTTCGGCAGCAGCCAAGGTTGCTAAAGTTCCCTTTATAGTGGATAATACTGTGGCAACACCTGCTTTATTGAATCCCATCAAACACGGAGCAGATATCGTAATCCATTCCTTAACAAAATACATAGGCGGTCAAGGCAATTCCCTTGGAGGTGTGATTGTAGATGCAGGAAATTTTGATTGGGCAAATGGGAATTTCCCAGAATTTACAGAACCTTCGGCGGGTTATCACGGATTGGTGTATCATGAGGCGCTCGGCAACGCAGCATATACTTTTAAATTGATCCTTGAAGGTTTGCGTGATTTTGGAGGGGCTTTGAGTCCGTTCAATGCATTTCAGATTATCCAGGGATTGGAAACTTTATCGGTTCGTATCAAACAGCACAGTGAAAATGCACTCGAACTGGCGCAATGGCTGGAAGGCAGAGAAGAAGTGGCCTGGGTAAATTACCCTGGTTTGGAAAGTAGCCCATATAAGGCTTTGGCAGATAAGTATTTACCCAAGGGGCAAAGCGGTATTGTGACCTTCGGAATCAAAGGAGGGTTCGAAGCGGCTAAGAAATTTACGGATGCCACCGAAGTCTTTTCACTGTTAGCAAATATTGGTGATACCAAATCATTGATCATACATCCGGCCAGTACAACACATCAGCAGCTAACTGTTGAGCAACAGGCAGATGCTGGCGTAGGACAGGATTTAATTAGGTTGTCGGTAGGGATAGAAAATATAGATGACCTGAAGGCGGATCTTGAGAATGCTTTTAAGAGTTTGTAAATAAAGGAGCTTACCGATCTTGTGAAAGTTTCGGTAAGTTTTATAAGCCTGCTATTGTACAGAAACCAAATATTACGTTTCTTTGCACGAAGTTCATTTACATAAGATTTTGTTATAAAGAAAGGCAGAGGGATTAGACCCGTTGAAGCCTTAGCAACCCTTTTTTCTGAGTATTCAGCTAAAAGAAGGTGCTACATTCTACCATTAGGAAAGATAACTCATTGCCCTTTGAACCTTATACCTTTTCCTTTTTTTATCACAATTTCTTAGCAGTACTTTATACATCTGAAACCAACTATTTTTGGGATCAAATAATAAAATTTAAATAGTAAAGAAGTTGAAACATTTACATCATATACAACTAGAAAATTTCACGACAGCATCAGGATATTACTATCCGGAGTTTGGTCTTTCCTACCAGTTATTCGGGCAGGCACTTGGTCAGGCACCCATTGTTTTAGTGAATCATGCCTTAACAGGTAACTCGAATGTAGCAGGAGATGAGGGTTGGTGGAATTCACTGATCGGTCTGGGGCGTTTGATCGATACCAGTAAATATACTGTATTAGCCTTTAATATTCCGGGAAATGGATATGATGAGGTAGCAGCGAATAAGATTGATAATTATGAAGATTTTGCTGCAAGAGACATCGCCAGCTTATTCGGCATTGGGTTACATAAAATAGGTGTCAGTAAATTATACGCCGTAATTGGCGGATCTTTGGGTGGCGGAATTGCCTGGGAAATGGCAGTACTGTTTCCTGATCTTATAGAAAATTTGGTCCCTGTAGCTTCTGACTGGAAAGCTTCAGATTGGATTTTGGCCCATAATAAAACACAGCAACAGATATTGTCGAATTCAAGCAAGCCTGTTCACGATGCAAGAATGATGGCCATGTTGTTTTACAGAACGGCAGATTCGTTTAAGGAAAAATTTAATAGAACAAGAAACGAGGAGCAAGGTAATTTCAATACAGAGAGCTGGTTATTGCATCACGGTCAAAAACTTGAAAACAGGTTCTCACTACCCACTTATAAAATGATGAATCATTTATTGAGTTCGGTTGATATTACTCGTAATAGAGGTACTTTCAATGAAGTGGCCAGTCAGATCAAGGCAAGAGTTTTTCAGGTAGGTGTTGATTCGGATTTCTTTTTTGTTCCCAAGGAAAATATAGAAACTCAAAAATTGCTTAATGAAGCAGGGGTTGAGAACAGTTATCAGGAAATTAAATCTATCCACGGACACGATGCATTCTTAATCGAATTTGAGCAGCTTGAAAAAATACTGAGTCCAATTTTTGCACAACCAAAAACAAGAAGCTTAAAAAAGAAAGGAATCAAGGTATTAAAATTTGGGGGGAGATCCCTGGCAAATGGTATCGGGATCGAGAGAGTTATTGATATTATTAGTAATAGGGTAAAAGACGAGGAAAACTTTGTAGTAGTTCTTTCTGCCCGAGGTAATTCAACAGATAATCTGGAAGCCATCCTTGAAAAGGCAAAAGCCGGAGCTCCTTATCAAGAGCAATTCCAGGAATTTAAAAATTATCAGGTAGCACCAGCGCCTGAAATCAACTTTAATCATGAGTTTAAACTACTCGATGATATCTTTGAAGGAGTCGCTTTATTAGGCGATTATGGTGCTAAGATCAAAGACAGGGTTTTGGCACAGGGGGAAGTTTTGTCTGTACAATTACTAAGTCATTTGCTGAATAAAAAGGGAATCCCGGCCAAAGCTGTTGATTCAAGAACTTTGCTTAAAACAGATAGTAATTTTGGCGAAGCCATAGTACTAGAGGAAGTTTCGAAGGAAAATGTAAAAAAATATTTTGGAAATAACGGACATGCACTGCAATTGGTTACGGGTTTTATAGCCTCAAACAGTAAGGGAGAAACAACTACTTTGGGAAGGAATGGGAGTAATTACTCTGCCTCTTTAATTGCGAATTTTCTTGACGCTGCAGAGCTCGAGAGTTATACCCATGTCAATGGAATTTACACGGCCAATCCCGATCTTGTTTCCAATGCGCAAATGATCGAAGAACTTTCTTATCAGGAAGCCAATGAACTGGCTAGTTTTGGAGCCAATATCCTTCATGCCAAGACCATTATCCCATTGGTGGAAAAGAATATTCCCTTACGCTTGTTAAACACCTTTGACCAAGAAAATAAGGGGACACTGATCAAATCACATGCGACCAGTAAAGGAATCAGGTCGGTAACTGTTCAAAACAATGTATCACTGATCAATCTTGAAGGAAGGGGTTTGTTGGGGAAAATTGGGGTAGATGCCAGAATTTTTACGGCTCTGAGTCAAGCAGGGATCAATGTCAGTATCATTTCCCAGGGATCCTCTGAAAGGGGAATCGGATTTGTAGTAAGTTCAAATGACGCGCTTTTGGCAAAAGAGATCCTTGAGGAGGAATTTGCTTTGGATATTAAAATGAAGGATGTCAACAGAATCTATGTCAAGGATGAATTGTCTATCGTTTCGATCATCGGACAAAATTTATCGAATTTTCACAGATCCTATAATGCACTTTCGATTAATAAGATAAAACCTGTATTGATCAATAATACGGTAACGGGTGATAATATTTGTCTGGTGCTTGAAGATAAGGACCTTAATAAGGCGGTTAATGTTATACATGGACAGATCTTCGGCGTATCAACCAATATCAATGTGGCTATTTTTGGCGTAGGATTGGTAGGAGGCACTTTGATAGAGCAGATCCTTAAAAGCAAACAAGATATTTTAAAAAGAAGAAATATCAACATCAATATTTTTGCCTTGGGCAATTCGAAACAATTGTTGTTAAACAGAGAAGGGGTGGGAGTGAACTGGCAAAAGGATTTGCTGGATCAAGACAAACATGGTTTTACAATTAACGATGTAATCGGATTTGCAAAAAACAATCATTTGGAAAATCTTATTGCAGTTGACAATACAGCCAGCAGAGATTTTATCAAGAATTATATTCCACTGGCAGAGAATGGTTTTGATTTGGTTTCTTCAAACAAGATCGCCAATACAGTTGATTTTTCTTTTTATAAGGAATTGCGATCAGCACTTCATAGAAATGAAAAGAACTACTTATATGAAACCAATGTCGGCGCAGGCTTGCCTTTGGTGGATACCATAAAACTGCTACATCATTCAGGAGAGAATATTACCAAGATTAATGGTGTATTCTCAGGATCCTTGAGTTATCTGTTCAATAATTTTTCAGAACAGGATAAGGATTTTAGTGATATACTGCAAGAAGCAGTTGATAAAGGCTTTACAGAGCCTGATCCCAGAGAGGACCTCAGCGGAAATGATGTGGCGAGAAAATTGCTCATCCTGGCGCGTGAGTTGGATCTTGAAAATGAATTTGATGATGTAAAAATTCAGAATTTAATACCAGAAAATTTAAGAGAAGGCAGTGCAAAGGATTTCTTAGGCAGACTTTCAGAATTGAATGATGAATATCAAAAAGCTAAAGACGAACAGAAAGAAGATCATGTATTAAGGTATGTTGGTGTTTTGGCGGGTGACTTGAGTAAAAGCAAAGGAGAATTAGAAGTAAAACTGGTATCTGTATCCAAGGATAGTTCACTGGGACAGGTTCAGGGATCGGATTCTATTTTTGAGATTTATACAGAATCCTATGGGGAAAGACCCTTGGTTATTCAAGGTGCCGGAGCCGGGGCAAAAGTTACGGCTCGAGGGGTCTTTGGAGATATATTAAGATTAACTGAAAAAGCGGTTTAGCATTGGTTACCATTTGAAACATCAATCTAAGATCGGAACATAAATTATGACAAAGAAAAGACAATTTGAAACAGAGGCTATCCGGAATCAAATGCCACGTTCAGGCTTTAGTGAACATACCAGTGCGATGTATGTAACTTCAAGTTTTGTTTTTGATGACGCCGAAGACATGAGAGCTTCTTTTGCAGAAGAAAAGCAGAAGAATATCTACAGCAGGTTTTCCAATCCGAATAATACAGAGTTTGTTGATAAAATTGTAGCCATGGAAGGAGCTGAAAGTGGTTATGCCTTTGCTTCTGGTATGGCAGCTATTTTTTCGACTTTTGGTGCCTTGCTCAGCAGTGGTGATCATATCCTTTCTGCACGTTCGGTATTTGGATCGACCCACTCATTGTTCACTAAATTTTTCCCCAAATGGGGTATCGAAACAAGTTATTTTAATATCAATGAAGCTGAAAGTATAGAGGCTTTGATACAGCCCAATACCAAAATCTTGTATGCCGAAACACCAACCAATCCTGGATTGGAAGTTATTGATCTGGAGTATTTGGGTAGAATTGCAAAAAAGCACGGCTTGTTGCTGATCATAGATAATTGTTTTGCCACACCTTATTTGCAACAACCCATAAAATTTGGAGCTGATCTGGTAGTGCATTCTGCCACTAAATTGATCGATGGTCAAGGAAGAGTGCTTGGAGGAGTTACTGTTGGAAGCGCTGACCTGATCAGAGAGATCTATTTGTTTTCCAGAAATACAGGTCCTTCCTTGTCACCTTTTAATTCATGGATCTTGTCTAAAAGCCTTGAAACTTTAGCGGTAAGGGTTGACAGGCATTGTGAAAATGCATTGGCAGTAGCCGAATTTCTGGAAGGGCATGAGCAAGTAAATTCGGTTCGTTATCCATTTCTTAAGTCTCATCCCCAATACGATATTGCGGTAAAGCAGATGAAAAAAGGGGGGAATATTGTGGCTTTTGAGGTTAAGGGCGGTACAGATGGCGGAAGAGATTTCCTGAACAGGATCAAGATGTGTTCCTTATCGGCAAATCTAGGAGATACGAGAACAATTGTCACGCATCCGGCATCTTCAACACATAGTAAACTATCAATTGAAGAGAGAGCTGTGGTAGGAATTACAGATGGATTGATCAGAGTATCCGTAGGATTAGAAAATATTTTAGATATTGTAGAAGACTTGTCTCAAGCCTTAAATTACTGAAGCTATGGTACTATTTAATTCTAAGAATGATCAATATTACAAAAGAGGAGAAACAAAACGAAGAAGTATAGTAAAGGCAATAACCTGGAGAACTTTAGGAACATTAGACACCATAGTGATCGCCTATGTTCTTACAGGAGAAATCAAAACAGCAGTGTCGATTGGAGGGATAGAGATCTTCACTAAAATGTTTTTATACTTCTTTCACGAGCGTATGTGGAATATGATAAAATGGGGTAAACGAGGATTATGAAAGAACAATTAGAAAAGATTTTAGAACAACGCATCATGATATTGGATGGTGCCATGGGTACCATGATTCAGGCTTATCAATTTAGCGAGGAAGATTATCGTGGTGAAAGGTTTAAAGATTATGAAATACTTCTAAAAGGTAATAATGATCTGCTCACCCTTACGCAACCTGATGCAATTAGAGATATTCATAAAAAATACCTAGCCGCGGGGGCAGATATTATTGAAACCAATACTTTTTCAGGGACCACGATTGCTATGGCTGATTATGGTATGGAAGATCTGGTATATGAATTGAATTTTGAATCTGCCAGACTTGCCAGAGAAGCAGCAGATGAATTTACAGCAAAGGAACCTCATAAGCCAAGATTTGTTGCCGGGTCGATGGGCCCTACAAACAAGACGGCGAGCATGTCACCAGACGTGAATGACCCGGGCTTTAGAGCAGTTACTTTTGACGAGCTCAGGGCAGCTTATAAGCAGCAGGCGGAGGCCTTGCTCGATGGAGGTGCAGACATTCTTTTGGTAGAGACCGTATTTGATACCCTTAATGCCAAAGCGGGCTTATTTGCCATTGAAGAAATCAAAGATGAAAGAGGTATTGACATACCCATCATGTTGAGTGGAACCATTACAGACGCAAGCGGAAGAACACTTTCGGGTCAAACGGCTGAGGCTTTCCTGATCTCGGTATCTCACATTCCGTTGTTAACGGTAGGATTCAACTGTGCCTTGGGGGCCAATTTGCTGCAACCGCATCTGGAAGCGATTGCAACAAAAACAGACCTAGCTATTTCGGCCCATCCTAATGCAGGATTGCCCAATGCTTTTGGAGCGTATGACGAAACTCCTGAACAAATGGCCGAACAGATTGAATCATATATGAAAAGAAATTTGGTCAATATTGTAGGAGGATGTTGTGGGACAACTCCTGAACACATCAGCGCCATAGCAGAACTAGCAGAAAAGTATAAACCAAGACAAATCGAAATGGTTACAAAATAATGAAGAGAAATAAGAAAAGGTATTTACACCTGTCAGGATTAGAGCCCTTAGTGCTCAATGAAAACAGTAATTTTATCAATGTAGGTGAACGGACCAACGTTGCCGGGTCAAAGAAATTTCTGCGCCTGATCAAGGAAGAAAATTTTGATGAGGCACTTGCTATTGCACGTCATCAGGTAGATGGCGGCGCCCAGATCATAGATATCAATATGGATGACGGGCTAATAGATGGAAAAGAAGCCATGGTAAGGTTTATGAACCTGATTGCAGCCGAACCGGATATATGTAGGGTGCCGATCATGATTGATAGCTCAAAATGGGAGATCATCGAAGCAGGCTTGCAGGTAGCTCAGGGTAAATGTGTTGTCAACTCCATTTCTCTGAAAGAAGGAGAAGAAAAGTTTATCTGGGAAGCCACCCGCATCAAGCGATATGGGGCAGCGGTTATTGTGATGGCTTTTGACGAAGTGGGTCAGGCAGATAATTATGACCGAAGAATTGAGATCGCAAAAAGATCTTATGATGTTTTGGTGAATAAAGTAGGATTCCCCAGAGAAGACATTATTTTCGATTTGAATATTTTTCCGGTAGCAACCGGAATGGACGAGCACAAACTTAATGCCATCGATTTTATAGAAGCAACCCGCTGGGTAAGAGAAAATTTACCAGATGTAAATGTGAGTGGTGGCGTGAGTAATGTATCGTTTTCTTTTAGAGGGAATAATACGGTTAGAGAGGCCATGCATTCGGCATTCCTGTACCATGCTATACAGGCAGGAATGAATATAGGCATCGTGAACCCAACCATGCTCGAGGTATATGATGAAATACCCAAAGACCTTCTGGCACACGTTGAAGACGTCATTTTGAATCGACGAGACGATGCTACCGAACGGTTACTTGATTTCGCTCAAACCGTTGTAGGAACAAAAAAAACAGCGGTAGAAGAACAGCTTTGGCGAAGCGAACCCGTTCAAGACAGGATCACTCATGCCCTTGTCAAAGGAATCGATGCCTTTATCATCGAAGATGTTGAAGAAGCAAGAATACAAGTTGATAAACCTATTGAGGTCATTGAGGGCCATTTAATGATAGGGATGAATGTGGTGGGAGATTTGTTCGGTTCAGGGAAAATGTTTTTACCACAGGTCGTAAAATCGGCCAGGGTGATGAAAAAAGCGGTAGCCTATCTGAATCCATTTATTGAAGAAGAAAAAGGAGAAACACAAAAAACCCTTGGAAAGATTCTGATGGCAACGGTGAAAGGAGATGTTCATGATATTGGCAAGAATATAGTAAGTGTGGTATTGGGTTGTAACAATTATGAAATTGTTGACCTTGGGGTTATGGTACCCCCCGAAAAGATCATCGACACCGCCATAGCAGAAAATGTTGATGCTATTGGACTTTCGGGTCTGATTACCCCCTCTTTGGATGAGATGGTGTATCTGGCCAAAGAAATGGAAAGGAGAGAACTGGACATTCCACTTTTGATCGGCGGAGCGACTACTTCAAAAGCACATACCGTTGTGAAGATCGATACCGAATACAAAAATGCAGTAGTTCATGTAAATGATGCCTCTAGAGCCGTTACGGTAGTGGCTAACTTATTAAACAAGCAAACGGCAAATGCCTATGTGCTTACGCTGAAAAAGGATTATGAGGCCTTTAGGGAAAAATTTTTAAAGAGAGGAAAAACCAAGAGATATGTCTCTTTGAATGAGGCGCGCAGAAACAAATTTAAGATCGATTGGGAGCAGTCAAAAATCAGCAAACCGAAGCAAATGGGAGTTCAGGCTCTAAAACAGATCAGTTTAAAAGAACTGTTGCCTTTTCTGGATTGGCAGCCCTTTTTTATTTCCTGGGATCTTCATGGAAAATTTCCTGCTATTTTAAAGGATGAGGTTGTAGGTGAACAGGCAACGCATGTATATAAAGATGCTCAGAAAATGATTGATATGATCATCAGCAAGCAATTGCTTAAGGCAAAGGGAATTTTTGGTCTTTTTGAGGCGAATACGGTTGATGAGGATGATATTTTAATCACTAAGAATAAGAATGAAATCGCAAGGTTCAGAACACTGCGTCAACAACTGCATAAAAAAGAAGGTGTGCCTAGTTATTCCTTGGCCGATTTTATTGCCCCAAAGGGTAAAGCTCAGGATTATATGGGTGCCTTTTGTGTGGCGATTTTCGGAGCCGATGAGTTGGTGAAGACTTATAAAGAGGCTGATGATGACTATAACGCCATTTTAGTGCAGGCTATAGCCGATCGCTTTGCAGAGGCCTTTGCGGAATATCTCCATAAACAGATCAGAACTAAACACTGGGGCTATGCAACGGATGAAACACTGCGAAATGAGGAATTGATCAAGGAGGCCTATACCGGTATTCGTCCGGCTCCGGGATATCCGGCCTGTCCTGACCACCTGGAAAAAGATACGATCTGGGAGTTGCTGGAGGTTGAAAAGATTATAGGTGTTACCTTAACCGAGAGTAAGGCCATGTGGCCCGCAGCTGCGGTATCTGGCTATTATTTTGCCAATCCTGAGGCACGATACTTCGGACTGGGCAAGATCAGGGAAGATCAGGTTATTGATTATGCCAACAGAAAAGGAATCTCTAAGGAAATGGCCATGAAATGGCTGCAGCCAAATCTATCCGTATAAAAGAAAAAAGAAAAGAATAGTAAGGGCTGTTTTTTAAAGTGAGCAGTCAATAAAAAGCAAGATGAAAGTTACAGAACACATAAAAAACGCAGAAGGGAAAACCTTGTTTTCATTTGAAATTGTACCCCCTCAAAAAGGGCAGAGCATTCAAAAATTGTACGATAATATAGATCCGTTAATGGAATTTCAGCCTCCTTTTATAGATGTCACAACCTCTAGAGAGGAACACGTGTATATACAAAAAGATGGAGGGCTACTAGAGCGAAAAGTCACACGAATGCGACCAGGTACCGTAGGTATTTGCGCCTCGTTGATGAATAAATATAAGGTTGATACTGTGCCGCATGTGTTATGTGGTGGGTTTACCAAAGAAGAGACGGAATACGTATTGGTAGACTGTCATTATTTGGGCATTGACAATGTTATGGCCCTTAGGGGAGATGCCATGAAAGATGAAGCCTATTTTATGGCAAAAAATGAAGGAAATAATTTCGCTTCCGAGCTCGTCAGGCAGATTGACGACCTAAATAATGGGATCTATCTGCATGACATTATTGATACGACCTATAATTCAGATTTTTGTATCGGTGTTGCCGGATATCCTGAAAAGCATATGGAATCACCCAGTATGCAAGCTGATCTTCGCAGATTAAAAGAAAAGATTGACGCCGGAGCCGAATACGTGGTTACTCAGATGTTTTTTGATAACAGTAAATACTTTGCTTTTGTGGAAGCGGCGCGTGCCATGGGGATTACAGCGCCTATTATTCCTGGTATTAAACCGGTAGCTGTACAGCGGCATTTGAGCGTATTGCCGCAGGTTTTCAAATTGGACCTTCCAGATACCTTGGTGAGTGATATAGAAAAATGCAAAGATAATAAAGAAGTAAGGCAGGTAGGTATTGAATGGGCCATAGCGCAATCCAAAGAACTCATCGAAGCCGGTGTGCCGGTGTTGCATTATTATTCAATGGGGAAATCGGATAATATTCGGGCTATTGCGAGGGAGGTGTTTTAGGGACATTGAAACAATGAGTCAATGAAACAATGAGTCAATGAAACAATGAAATAATGAATTAATGAAACAATGATTACTTATTGAATGAGTTGCTTTTACATAAATTCAATGTTTTTTTGACCATGGCTATCATTAAATCATATACTACCATAAGAAAAATAGATTTCTAATTCATTATTCGAGTTAAATAATTGCTTATTTTTGTGCATTATTCAAAGGACAAGAAATAATTAAACTAAAGAGTTATGGCAATAGAAGTAACAGATGCTAATTTTGAGGAGATTGTATTGAAGTCGGACAAACCAGTTTTGGTTGATTTTTGGGCTGCTTGGTGTGGACCTTGTAGAATGTTGGCTCCAATCGTTGAAGAATTAGACAAAGATTTTGATGGTAAGGCTAAGATTGTAAAAGTAGACGTTGATGCACATCAAGAATTTGCTGCTAAGTACGGGGTTCGAAATATTCCAACTGTTCTCGTTTTTAAAGGAGGAGAGGTTGCTGATAAGCAAGTTGGTGTAGCACCTAAAAATGTATATACTGAAAAATTGAACGCGCTTTTATAAGTCGTATCTTTCATTATAAGTAACAAAAGGTTTGATCTTTAAAGGTCAAACCTTTTTTGTTTTCTAAAGATTCAGCCCTTGCGGGTCTTATGAATCTCTAATTGAACATTTCTCCTTACTTTTGATTTATGACAAAAGCCGATTTAAGCCAGGTAAATAGTGTTCCCAATATTGAGCTGCTCGCCAAACAAGTGGTAGAGGGTTTTATTACCGGAATGCACAAAAGCCCTTTTCATGGTTTTTCGGTTGAGTTTGCAGAACACAGGTTGTATAATAAAGGAGAAAGCACGCGACATATAGACTGGAAGTTGTTTGCTAAATCAGAAAAGTTGTTCGTCAAACGCTATGAAGAAGAAACGAATTTAAGAAGTCATATTATTATTGACAATTCGGCTTCCATGCATTATCCAGAAATGGATACAATCAACATCGAAAGTTATAATAAGATCGGCTTTTCAGTATTGGCAACAGCAGCTTTGATGGAGATATTAAAGCGACAAAGAGATGCCTTTGGACTCAGTATTTATGCTGAACAAAGCGAATACTTTGCCCCGGCCAAGGGTAATGAGAAGCACCGAAGAATGTTGCTCAACCAATTAGAACAAATTTTACAAAAAGGATCTAGAAGGCATACAGACACCTATAAAGTACTCCATGAAATAGCCGAAAAGATCCATAGAAGGTCTTTGATATTTTTGTTTACTGATATGTTTCAGTCGGATAAAAAAGAAGAAGACTTGTTTGCAGCCTTAAGACATTTAAAGTATAACAAGCATGAGGTGGTCTTGTTTCATACCTATGACGGCAAACATGAATTAAACTTTGATTTTGATGATGTTCCCAGAAAATATGTAGATGTTGAAACCGGCGAGCAAATTAATTTATTTGCGGGGAATATAAAGGAAGCCTATAAATTGAAGGTGGAGGAATACTTTAAAAACCTTAAATACAAGTGTATGCAATATAAAATTGACTATGTACCTGTAGATATTCACGATGGCTTTGATCAGGTATTGACCACGTATATGGTCAGAAGAAGTAAATTTCTGTAAAAATATTCGATTTCCTTTTGCAAAATCAAAAAACAGAATTATATTTGCCCCTGCTTAGCAATAAGCACCGCTAATATAGCGAACGGTTTGGTAGTTCAGCTGGTTAGAATACCTGCCTGTCACGCAGGGGGTCGCGGGTTCGAGTCCCGTCCAGACCGC
>RCNE010001281.1_pt1 | contig 13651 bp, 9 predicted proteins | sample 2041361 | NCBI WGS metagenome assembly RCNE01 (sample SAMN09708229, study PRJNA481090) | Marine sediment metagenome, whole genome shotgun sequencing project.
AGTATAAAAACTATTTTTTAAATGAAAAAAATAAAAATTTTGAAATAGTTTATGATGGTGACAATATGAAATTAATGAAAGGTTATGAAATTGGTGTTAAATATGGTAAACCTGACCCAACCATGGTAAGGAAAACAGAAGATAAATATTTCAAAACGACAAAATATTATATTAAAGAAGGTACTGATATTAAAGAAATTTCATTAAAAAAGAAAAATATTTTAGTTCTTTTTAAAGACAAAAGTGCCACTGTTAGTAGCTATGTTAAAAAGAACAAATTGTCATATAAAAAAGACAGAGATTTAAATAGAATATTTAAATATCATAATTCTTTATAAAAAGTTAACAATTTTGAATATAAAGGATAAACTAAATTTTAGTTTATCCTTTTTTTTATATTATTTTTACCAAACCTTATTCCTGCGTAGGCAGGAATCTCTACATTAAAGAAATATAAATGAAATACCAATCACGAAAAAAAGCAATTCTTTTATTAGCAGACGGAACTATTTTTGAAGGAAAATCTATCGGTATAGAAGGCACTACTACCGGAGAAATTTGTTTCAATACAGGAATGACAGGTTATCAAGAAATATTTACTGACCCTTCTTATTATGGCCAATTAATGGTAACTACCAATGCACATATTGGTAATTATGGAGTGAATGATGACGAAGTAGAATCAGACGGAATTAAAATCTCAGGCTTAATCTGTAGAAACTTTAGTTTTGAATATTCTCGTCCAGATGCAGACGGTTCTCTTAAAGATTGGTTTGAAAAACATAATCTAGTTGTAATCTCTGATGTTGATACACGTGCATTAGTAAGTTATATAAGAGATAACGGTGCTATGAATGCCATCATATCGACTGAAACGGATGATATTGATGCTTTAAAGAAGCAATTAGCTACTGTACCAGATATGGATGGTTTAGAATTGGCTTCAAAGGTTTCAACAAAAGAGCCTTATTTCGTAGGTGAAGAAAACGCAAAAATTAAAGTTGCGGCATTAGATATTGGTATTAAAAAAAATATTCTTAGAAATCTTACCAAAAGAGATGCATACATTAAAGTGTTTCCTTACAATACATCTTTTGAAGAGATGAGTAATTGGAATCCAGATGGTTATTTTTTGTCAAATGGCCCTGGTGATCCAGAACCTTTGATAGAAGCGCAACAAGTTGCTAAAGAAATTATCAAAAGAGATTTACCTTTGTTTGGTATTTGTTTAGGACATCAGGTAATCGCTCTAGCAAATGGAATTTCGACGTATAAGATGCATCATGGTCATCGAGGAATTAATCACCCTGTAAAGAACTTAATTACGGGTAAAGGTGAAATCACCTCACAAAATCACGGTTTTGCTATTAACAGAGAAGAAACTGAAGCAAATACCGAGGTTGAAATTACACACTTACATTTAAACGATAATACGGTCGCTGGTATTCGTTTAAAGAATAAAAAATGTTTTTCTGTACAATATCATCCAGAGGCGAGTCCGGGGCCACATGATGCAGAATACCTATTCGATCAATTTATAGAAATGATTGAGAGCTAATCTCAACAAATATCAATATCAATTTTACCGAAAACGTTATCGTATAAAAGCATATTTTCGAAATCAAATCCATTACAATTTCGTAAATTTACAATACATAAATAATCAAATAAAATTTACGAAAAATGAGCATAATTGTTAATATACACGCCCGTCAAATTTTTGATTCTAGAGGAAATCCTACAGTAGAAGTAGATGTTGTCACAGAAAATGGAGTTTTAGGTAGAGCAGCAGTTCCTTCTGGAGCCTCTACTGGAGAGCATGAAGCTGTTGAATTGAGAGATGGAGGTAAGGCATACATGGGTAAAGGTGTTTTAAAAGCGGTCAATAATGTGAATAGTATTATTGCTACTGAATTGTTGGGTACAGATGTTTTTGAACAAAACCAAATAGATCAAGCAATGATCGATTTAGATGGTACACCAAATAAATCAAAATTAGGAGCCAATGCAATTTTAGGTGTTTCTTTAGCTTGTGCTAAAGCTGCAGCAAATGAATTAGGGATGCCTTTGTATCGTTATGTTGGTGGTGTTTCAGCAAATACATTACCTGTACCTATGATGAATATTATTAATGGTGGTTCGCATTCTGATGCTCCGATTGCATTTCAAGAGTTTATGGTAATGCCTGTAAAAGCTAAGAATTTTACACATGCTTTACAGATGGGAACCGAAATTTTTCATAATTTAAAGAAAGTATTACACGACCGAGGTTTAAGTACAGCTGTGGGTGATGAAGGTGGTTTTGCACCTACACTCGACGGAACAGAAGATGCTTTAGAGACCATTGCAAAAGCAGTTTCTCAGGCGGGTTATACATTGGGTGATGATGTAATGATTGCTTTAGATTGCGCTGCCGCGGAATTTTATGCTGACGGAAAATATGATTATACAAAATTCGAAGGCGATAAAGGTAAAGTTCGCTCTAGTCAAGATCAAGCTGATTATTTAGCAGAGTTGTCGTCTAAGTATCCAATTATTTCTATCGAAGATGGTATGGATGAAAACGACTGGGAAGGTTGGAAATATCTAACAGAAAAAATTGGTGATAAAGTACAATTAGTTGGCGATGATTTATTTGTAACAAACGTTGAACGTTTATCTCGTGGAATTAAAAACGGAATTGCAAATTCAATTTTAATTAAAGTAAATCAAATAGGTACCTTAACCGAGACTATTGCTGCCGTAAATATGGCACACAATGCAGGTTATACTTCTGTTATGTCTCACCGTTCAGGTGAAACAGAAGATAACACTATTGCCGATCTTGCAGTAGCGCTGAATACAGGTCAAATTAAAACCGGTTCTGCTTCACGTTCAGATAGAATGGCAAAATACAATCAGTTATTACGAATTGAAGAAGAACTTGAAAACATTGCATATTTTCCACAAGAAAAAGCTTTCAATATTTAAATAGCATTAAAATAATTTTAGTAGAAGCCAAAATCTTTAAAGGTTTTGGCTTTTTTATTTTTTAAACGCTATTAATTTTTTAGTGAGATAACTGTGTCACATAAGTTACATATCTAATAATTAATGATATATATCATTTCAGTTACTATAGTCAGCAAGTAACTTTGAGAAAGTTGGTAAAAATTATTAATTAAAAGAATATATCATGTCTACCTTAAAGGATAAACTACGCGAAAAAATTAATGTACAACGACCACGAACGTCCAAACTACTAAAAGAGTTCGGAGATACTATTATTGATGAAGTTAAAGTATCACAGGTTATTGGAGGTATGCGAGGTATTAAAAGCTTGGTTACTGATATTTCATATTTAGATCCTTTGGAGGGTATTCGTTATCGTGGTTATACTTTGCCAGAAGTATTAGAAAAATTACCTAAACCAGAAGGAGCAGATATGCCTTATGTTGAAGGCTTGTATTTTTTACTCTTAACAGGAGAGATTCCAACTTTAAAAGAAGTAAAAGAAGTAATGATTGATTTTAGAAATCGACGTGCTATTCCTCAATATGTCCGGGATGTAATAGATTCTTTTCCAAGCGAAAGTCATCCAATGGCAATATTATCAGCTGCCGTTATGAGTTTACAAAGAGAATCTCATTTTAGTATCAAGTATAAAAAAGGAATGAGTAAAATGGATTACTGGGATTCTACATATGAAGATGCAACAAATCTGTTGGCAAAAATGCCATTGATAAGTGCTTATATTTATAATAAGTTATATCATCCTGAAAAAGGGCATCGTTATCCAGATCCGTCTTTAGATCTGGGTGGAAATTTTGCGTATATGATGGGTAAAGATAAACCATATGACGATGTTTCACGTATGTATTTTATCATTCATGCCGATCATGAAAGTGGTAATGTTAGTGCTCATACAGGCCATTTAGTTGCAAGCTCACTATCAGATATCTATTATGCTACTTCTGCAATGATCAATGGGTTGGCAGGCCCTCTACATGGTTTAGCGAACCAAGAAGTTTTACGTTGGTTACAAGGGTTGAAAGATCAAACGAAAGGGAAATTACCATCTGAAGAAGAAATGAAACAATATGTTTGGGATACACTTAATAGTGGCCAGGTAATTCCGGGTTATGGACATGCTGTTTTAAGAAAAACGGATCCACGCTATACTGTTCAACGTGAGTTTTGCTTAAAACATTTACCAGATGATGACATATTTAAATATGTTGATGCATTATATAAAGTGGTACCTGATATTTTACAAGAACATGGTAAGGCTAAAAACCCATGGCCAAATGTAGATGCTCAATCTGGTGTTGTACAATGGCATTATGGCGTTACACAATATGATTTTTATACCGTTTTATTTGCTGTAGGTAGATCAATAGGAGTATTATCTAATATTATTTGGGATAGAGCTTTGGGTTATTCCTTAGAAAGACCAAAATCTGTAACAACAGAAATGCTTGAAAAAATGGTTGGGATGAAGGAAGAAATAGTTGAGTCAATATGATAAACGAATTCTTTACCAATTAAATACTTATTTTACTAATTAATTCAAGCGACTTCTGTCATGATAAAGTGATTATTAGAGATCTAATAATCACTTTTTTTTTACTAAATTTTAAAACAATAATTCCTTTTACTAGAAGTTTTAAAAATCGGCGGAGATTTTGTAAATTAGCAATCCGCAAAAATAAAATATATGTCAGATAAAGCTATCCTAGAAATTAACGGTCAAAAATATGAATTCCCATTAATTACAGGAACAGAAAATGAAGTTGCAATAGATATTAAAACATTAAGAGGCGTTACAGGAGGCGTTACCACCATTGACCCTGGATATAAAAATACAGGAGCTTGTGAAAGCGCCATTACATTTTTAGATGGTGAGAAAGGAATTTTACGTTACAGAGGATATTCGATAGAAGAACTAGCAGAAAAAGCTGATTTCTTAGAAGTAGCATATTTATTGATTTTTGGTGAATTGCCTGATGCGGAAACATTAGAAAAGTTTCATACGGATATTAAAAAGGAATCTATTGTTGACGAGGAGATTAAAAAGATAGTTGATGCTTTTCCAAAAGCCGCCCATCCAATGGGTGTTTTGTCTTCTTTGACGAGCGCTTTAACGGCTTTTAATCCAACATCAGTTGATGTATCTTCAGATGAAGCAGTGTATAATTCTATTTGTAGAATTTTAGGAAAGTTTCCTGTGTTAGTTGCTTGGACGATGCGTAAACGTCAAGGTTTACCGTTAGATCATGGTGATAATTCATTAGGTTATGTTGAGAATATTCTAAAAATGATGTTCAGACTACCAAATGAAGAATATGTTTTAAATCCCATTGTAGTTGATGCTTTAGATAAGTTATTAATTTTGCATGCAGATCATGAGCAAAACTGTTCTACTAGTACGGTACGTATGGTGGGGTCATCTCATGCAGGTTTATTTGCTTCATTATCGTCAGGTATTTCTGCACTTTGGGGGCCATTACACGGTGGTGCAAACCAAGCTGTGTTAGAAATGTTAGAGGCTATTAAAGAAGATGGAGGTGATACAAAAAAATATATGGCAAAAGCCAAGGACAAAGAAGACCCTTTCCGTTTAATGGGCTTTGGTCATAGAGTTTATAAAAACTTTGATCCTAGAGCCTTGATCATAAAGAAGGCAGCCGAAGAAGTATTGGAAGATTTAGGTGTAGAAGATCCTATTCTAGATATTGCTAAAAGCTTAGCGTCTGAAGCATTAAGTGATGAATATTTCGTAAAACGTAAATTGTACCCTAATGTAGATTTTTATTCAGGTATTATTTACCGCGCTATGGGCATACCAGTAGAAATGTTTACCGTTATGTTTGCACTAGGTCGCTTACCAGGTTGGATATCACAATGGAAAGAAATGCGTCAGCGCAAAGAACCAATTGGTCGTCCACGCCAGGTGTATATTGGCGAAAATTATAGAGAATTCAAGACGATAGAAAAAAGGTAACAACATATAATTTTTCATATCATGTCATTCTGAGTTAAGCGAAGAATCTTTTAATAAATAGTTAGATTCTTCACTTTGTTCAGAATGACATTTTTTATTTCAGTAAATGCTAAAACTAAATATACAAAACGAAACTTCACGGCTTAGAGCGGTTGTATTGGGTATTGCCAAGAGTAATGGACCAACACCAAAATTAGAGGAAGCTTACGACCCTAAATCTAGAGAGCACATTGCCAGAGGAACATATCCTAAAGAAGAGGATATGATCAAAGAAATGAATGCTGTCGAGGAAGTTTTTAAAAAATATGATGTTACAGTATTTCGTCCGAATATAATTAAAGACTGTAATCAAATCTTTGCAAGAGATATTGCTTTTGTTATTGACGATAAAATAGTTAAGGCAAATATTTTACCAGATAGAGATAGAGAAATTGAGGCAATTAGATATTTATGGAATCTTATTGAAGATAAGGATAGAATAATCCTACCAGAAAAATGCCATGTTGAAGGTGGAGATGTAATGCCATGGAATGACTATATTTTTGTAGGCACTTATACTGGCGAAGATTACCCCGATTATATCACTGCTCGCACAAATATACAGGCTGTGGAGGCATTACGAGATTTCTTTCCTCATAAAATTGTAAAGTCTTTTGAACTGAGAAAGTCAAATACAGTTGCGAAAGAGAATGCTTTACATTTAGATTGTTGTTTTCAACCTATAGGTACTGATAAAGCGATTATTCATAAAAACGGATTTATGATAGAAGAAGAATATAATTGGTTGGTAGACCTTTTCGGAAAAGAAAACTGCTTTGAAATTACCAAAGATGAAATGTACAACATGAATAGCAATGTTTTTTCTATTTCACCAGAAGTCATTATTTCTGAACGAAACTTTACGCGCTTAAATACTTGGTTACGTGAACAAGGTTTTACTGTAGAAGAAGTGCCGTATGCAGAAATTGCCAAACAAGAAGGTTTACTACGCTGTTCTACAATGCCATTAATAAGAGACTAAGTATGTTTAATAGAATAGTACTTGTGATAGTGTGTGTAGTATTTTTATCTTGTAATACAAAGACGGATAAGAAATTTGTAAAATATACTACAACTGTCGATTCCACATTAGTTTATTATAAGAAGGGTTGGCAAGAGATTATGGATTATGGAGATTATGCCGCTGCTGAGGTATCTTATAGAAAAGCTTTAGAATATGATCCTCATTTTTTAGTAGGTCAAAGCGTTCTCGCGAGGTTGACATTAGATCTAGATGAGCGGCTAGATTTGTATCAAAGAATTGAAGAACAGAAACACAAAATTCAAGGAGATGAACGTTTGATACTTGATGTGTACCAAGCACTGACGAAGTATACCAATTTGAGAGATCAAAAATCCCCAGAAGCGAAAAGGGCATTACAAGAGGCACGTAATATGGGCGAGTATAACTTTAGAAAAATAGTGTATGCCTATCCAGAAGAAGTCTATTTAAAAAGTGAATATATCGAGATGTTACATTCACAATATGGTGCAGAACAATCATTAGATTCTTTAAACAAGTTGGTAACAAGTGGACAACAAAACAATCCTTTTTTATTAGGTTATAAAGCTATTTTGACTGCTGAAACCAGTAATTATGAAGAAGCTTTAAAATATGCACAACAGCTAGAAGCGCTAATGAAAGATCTACAAGTAGCAAAACCACATGCGATATTGGGCGGTATTTATTTTAAAATGGAAGATTATAAAAAGGCGAAAATTCATGCGGATAAAGCGTTTACCATAGACCCTCGAAATTTAGATGCTAGTAGGTTAAAAGAAAAAATAGATACGAAATTGAAATAGTTGTCATAAATTTAGAGTTATAAATAGTTTTTACAAACATAAAACCTAACTTAAAATGTCTACACTCAAAAAATACTTAAGCCTTTATTTGTTATTAATTGTTTGTGCTTCGCATGCTCAAAAACTCACAAGAACAGAAAAGAAAATACTAAAGACAATAGAGTTGAATAATACTCAAGCTATAGACTTTATAAAGGAAGTAGTGAATGTGAATAGCGGTACTATGAATCATAAGGGTGTGAAACAAGTAGGTGATGTATTTGCCAATGCCTTTGAAGAAATAGGATTCAAAACTACATGGTATGACATGTCAGAAGTAAACCGTTCTGGACATTTATTTGCAGAAACTACAGGTGATAAAGGGAAAAAATTATTACTCATAGGCCATTTAGATACGGTCTTTGAAAAAGATAGTCCTTTTCAAGGGTTTAAAATGGTGAATGATAGTATTGCTCATGCACCTGGAGGAAATGATATGAAAGGTGGTAATGTCATTATGCTATATGCATTAAAAGCCTTGTCGGATAATGGTTTGCTAAAAGATACTCAGATTATTGCTGCGTTTACGGGAGATGAAGAAGCAACAGGAAAGCCACTTACAATTAGTAGAAAAGATTTGATCGATGCTGCAAAGCGCAGTGATATTGCATTAGGTTTTGAAACATCTACAGGATTTAACTATGCCACAGTCGCCAGACGTGGCTCCTCAGATTGGAAGGTTGAAACAACTGGTGTAAGAGCTCATTCTTCGGGTATTTTTAATGAGCGTATTGGAGCAGGAGCAATTTTTGAAATGTCACGTATTCTAAGTGAGTTTTATGAAAAAGTCAGAGGTGAACAATATCTAACTTTTAATCCTGGAGTACTTCTCGGAGGTACTCAAATGGAATATCAACAACAATTGAGTAAAGGAACTGTTTTTGGTAAAAGTAATGTAGTAGCTCAAACGGCTGTGGTTTATGGAGGATTGCGTTTTATTTCGGAAGAGCAAAAGGAAAACGCAAGAGCTAAAATGAGAGAGATTGTAAAAAATAGTTTGCCTAAAACGTCTTCGAAAGTTACTTTTATAGATAGTTATCCAGCCATGGGTCCTACCAAAGGAAATACCGAATTGTTGAAACAATTGAATGAAGTTAGTTTAGATTTGAAACAAGGAGAAGTAGAAGCGTATGATCCCGGGCGAAGAGGCGCGGCCGATGTTTCTTTTGTAGCACAATACGTTGACTGCTTAGACGGGTTAGGTACTATGGGTAATGGCGCACATACTCCCAAAGAAACCGTAAATTTAAATACCATAGAAGCCCTTACAAAAAGGACAGCTATCCTAATTTATAGACTCGTTAAAAAATAAATTCTACTCGTTAACTTGAATGATATGTCATAGCATAATGAAGTTCGATTATTTTGTTTACAAAATGAATTCTCAAGAGTTATTAATAATCAAATTAACAGTAATTTTGATTAGATAAAAAGTAATTATTAATGCAACAGACCACCAATACTATTTTAATGATTCGCCCTATTAGTTTTAGGATGAATGAACAGACTGCGGTTAATAATTACTATCAAAAAGTAATCGATAGTTTATTACCAGAAACAGTAAATACAAAAGCCCAACAAGAGTTTGATGCCTTTGTAAAGAAATTGAGAGACATTGGGGTGAATGTGGTTGTGGTCGATGACACCAAAGAACATGATACGCCAGATTCTATTTTCCCTAATAACTGGGTCTCTTTCCACGAAAGTGGTGATGTAGGTTTGTATCCTATGTTTGCCGAAAACCGTCGTTTGGAGCGTCGCGAAGATATTTTAGAGAACTTAGAAGAAAAAGGTTTCGCCATTAATAATATTGTTGATTATACTTCCGCGGAAGCTGAAGAGATCTACTTAGAAGGCACAGGGAGTTTATTGTTAGATAGAGAAAATAGAATTGCCTACTGTGCATTGTCGCCAAGAGCTGATGAAGATTTATTTATAGAATTTTGTGAAGATTTCGAATATACGCCAGTACTATTTACAGCGAATCAAACAATAAATGGCGAGCGTAAAGCTATTTATCATACCAATGTTATGATGTGTTTAGCAGAAACTTTTGCAGTGATATGTTTAGACGCTATCGATGATAAAAAAGAACGGAAGAGTGTTGTTAGTCATTTAAAACAAACGGGTAAAGAAATTATCCCTATTACCGAAGCACAGGTAAATAAATTTGCTGGTAATATGCTACAGGTAAAAGCAGCTGACAATACCTTATATTTAATTATGAGTCAGGCAGCTTATGATAGTTTAAGTAAAGATCAAATTAATAGAATTGAAAAGTATTGTCCGATTCTTGCGAGTTCTTTAGATACCATAGAAGCCTGCGGTGGCGGTAGCGCACGGTGTATGATGGCTGAGGTTTTTTTACCTAAAAAATAGTATGACAGAATTTATTTTAAATAATGAACTCATAAAAACAACTGTAAATACAGGAGTTACACTACTAGATTTCATTAGAGAAAAACAGCAATTAAAAGGCACTAAAATTGGGTGTCGAGAAGGAGATTGTGGCGCTTGTACCGTATTGTTGGGTTCCTTAAAAGGAGATCGTATTTCCTACCAAAGTATTACTTCTTGTATTTCGCCTTTAGGAAATGCACATGGTAAGCATATTGTTACTATAGAAGGTATTAATTTACCTAAAAAACTAAATACAGTTCAACAAGCAATGACTGATAATTATGCGACGCAATGTGGTTTTTGTACACCAGGTTTTGTGGTTTCTATGACGGGTTTTGCTTTAGAAAATAAAGAAAGTAATCTGAATTCATGTAATGACGCTATAAGTGGAAATATTTGTAGATGTACTGGATATAAATCTATTGAAAAAGCAGGCTTTGATATAGAAAAAAGATTAAAGCAGAAAGATGATAATCACCAAATTGAGTGGTTGATACAGGAAGGATTTATACCTAATTATTTTGAAACAATTCCTGAAAAGTTAAAAGCACTGAATACTGCTATTTCAAATGAAGCGACAAATGCTCAAAAAGCGACTATTGTTGCAAATGGTACTGATTTATATGTACGCCATGCCGATAAATTATCTGAAGCAACAGTGCATTTAATTGCACACGATACAAATTTAAATGGAATTCATATTTCAGATACCGTTTGTACAATAGGTGCAAATACTACTGTTACGGAGTTATTAGAAAACAAAGAATTGAGAAATGTATTTCCTAAATTAGATGCTTTTTTAAAACTAATTTCTTCTGAGCAAATTAGAAATATGGGAACGCTGGCTGGTAATTTTGTAAATGCCTCACCTATTGGTGATATGTCGATTTTCTTTTTAGCGTTGAATTCTATATTGACTATTCAAGACAAAAATGGGTCAGAAAGAAAAGTGCCATTTCAGCATTTCCATCAAGATTATAAAGTATATGATTTACAAGAGGATGAAATTTTAAATAGTATTTCATTTAACCTCTTATCGAATAATGAGACTTTTAATTTCGAAAAAGTAAGTAAACGTACTTATTTAGATATTGCCAGTGTAAATACGGCAATAAGAATAGAAGTAGAAAATGATACTATCATAAATGCACATGTTGCTATGGGTGGTGTAGCTGCGATTCCGAAATATTTGTTTAAAACAGGTGAATTTTTAATTGGCAAAACTATAAACGATCAAACTATAAAGGAAGCTGAACGTATTTTACAATCAGAAATATCCCCAATAAGTGATGTTCGAGGAACTGCCGACTATAAAAGATTACTAGCAAGACAATTATTCTTCACGCATTTTGTCGAACTATTCCCTACAAAGGTACACTTACAAAAATTGATAGCCTGATGAAGACGATGCAAAATATAGATAGTTTTACACATGTAAGAGGGGAGTCGTTATTTGTAGATGACATCATTATAAGACAAGACACTCTGTTCGGGTTGGTATTTGATTCTCCAAAAGCACATGGAAAGATTATAAAAGTAGACTATACAAAAGCTGAAAATGTTGAAGGCGTCGTTAAAATTTTTACGTATAAAGATATTATAGGTGAGAATCAGATAGGAGGCATTATTCCTGACGAACCTTTATGGGCAGAAGATGAGGTACATTTTTGGGGACAGCCAATTGCTTTTATCGTTGCAAAGACAGAGGCTATTGCAAAAAAAGCACGCCTACTTATAGAAATCGATATAGAAGAGCTGCCAATAATTACAACAGCTAAAGAGGCTAATAAACAAGGTAGTTATATAAGTGCACCTCGCTCTTTTAGTTTAGGCGATACTAAAAATAGATTTGACACTTGTGACTATGTTTTTGAAGGTGAAACATTTTCTAACGGTCAAGAACATTTATATCTAGAAACACAAGGTTGCTATGCAATTCCGCAAGAGAATGGAAGTATCAAATTAATTTCGTCTACGCAAGGTCCTACAGCTGTTCAAAAAATTACAGCACGTGTTTTGGGAGTGTCGATGAACAAAATTGAAGTAGATGTAATTCGTTTAGGAGGAGGTTTTGGAGGTAAAGAAGATCAGGCAACACCATGGGCTGTAATGACTGCGGTTGCTGTTCAACATTTAAATAAACCTGTAAAGTATATATTAAATCGTCATGATGATTTAAGAATGACAGGTAAGCGCCATCCATATGCCTCATTCTTTAAGATAGGGTTAAATAAAGAATTGAAAATTATAGCTTTTGAAGCTGAATTTTTACAAAATTCTGGAGCTGCTGCAGATTTATCTCCGGCAATAGCCGAAAGGACATTATTCCATGCTACTAATAGCTATTTTGTACCTAATGTAAAAACAACAGTATATAGTTGTAAAACAAATTTACCTCCTAATACTGCCTTTAGAGGTTTTGGAGGGCCACAAGGAATGTTTGTCATAGAAAGTGCTATTGCAAAAGCTGCAGACTCTTTAGGAGTTGACAAACGGTTTATTCAAGAGGTAAATCTATTGGCTGAGAATGATGTGTTTTCTTATGGTCAAATTGCTACTCAGGTAGAGGCTCAAAGTACTTGGCTTTCTGCAATAAAAACCTTCAACTTAGAGCAATTAGAAGATGATGTAAGAGATTTTAATGATAAAAATGAGCATTTTAAAAAGGGTATTGCGGTAATGCCAATTGCATTTGGTATTTCATTTACAAATACACCTATGAATCATGCAAGGGCTTTAGTGCATATTTATCAAGATGGTAGTGTAGGAGTGAGCACAGGAGCTGTAGAAATGGGGCAAAGTGTAAACACAAAAATGTTACAAGTAGCTCAAGATATTCTGGGAATTTCTCCTGATAAAGTAAAATTAGAAACAACCAATACAACAAGGGTGGCAAACACTTCACCTTCGGCTGCGAGTTCTACTGCTGATTTAAATGGTAAAGCCGTTGAAATGGCATGTGAAGCATTGCTAGATCGATTGAGAAAAGTAGCCGCTAAAATGATTGCAAATGATGAAAAATTGATTTCTTTTCAAGATGATTTTGTGTATGTTGATGGTGAAAAATCAATATTAAGTTGGGAGCAATTAGTTAGCCAAGCAATGTTAGAAAGAGTGGCGTTGACGGAAAATGCTCATTTTGCGACACCCATTATACATTTCGATAAAACAAAAGAGAAAGGTCACCCTTTTGCATACCATGTGTATGGAACGGCAATTACAATAGTTACGGTAGATTGTATTCGAGGTAATTATGAAATCGACACTGTTAAGATTGTGCATGATTTTGGTAAAAGTATGAACATGGGTATAGATATAGGTCAGGTTGAAGGAGCTTTGGCTCAGGGAATTGGTTGGATGACTATGGAAGAGATTGCGTATGAT